>Ga0210059_1005080_pt1 | contig 21150 bp, 14 predicted proteins | sample Ectturendosymbi2_FD_188042 | JGI IMG/M metagenome (GOLD analysis project Ga0210059, IMG submission 188042) | Ecteinascidia turbinata endosymbiont from Florida, USA - Sample 2 (SPAdes) (version 2) | ecosystem: Host-associated > Tunicates > Ascidians > Unclassified | place: Key West, Florida...
GAAATTTTACCTCAACCTCAAGTGATTAGCGACATTTTGTCAGAGCTGCTGAAAACTTGTTCTTAATATACCTGCCAGACGAAATCACGAAGTACAGCACAAACTCACTGCATTGCAAGGCAAGCCGTTATAAGTTATTTTTTGACGCAGTTGCTGTCTTGCTTGTTGCGGCAGTCGAAAGTTGTCTATTCCTACAAGCTGCTGATTCGCCAAGCTTCAAATTATGAGAAAGGTGGTTAATTAATTCTTATTTTCACAGTCCTTGACTGCAGTGGTCTGTGATTTGACTGTCCCTGGTTATTGATCGGTTTCTGGGTTGATTAACAGCAAATTTGTTCCAACTCAGGCATCAGCGAACTTCCTTCACAAAGGGTCAAGTAAGTGTGCAAACTGACGATCGCGTTGCCGCATACCTATTCTGCTCGATACGTTACAGTGGGTACAAACAAAAATAAACTTAACGGACATTTTATTTACCAATACACTAAAACAAAAACGTAAGCCTGAGATAGAGCTGGAGCAAATAGCTCCGAAGATGGAGCAGCATCATTTTTATGCCGACTCCCAAAACCCTGGTTTTTGATAGCCAGTCGGGATCAGACATAAGTGAATCAGCGCTATCCTTTTGGGCGGGAAAAGTCTGCATTTCTATTTAGAATTTACCAAAGCAAAACACTAATTTAAGTGCAAGTGAGCCACCTAAATGCTGTATGATGAAACAAGTGACAAACTACAGAATCAATTTTATTAAGAAAGAATTCGGCGACGATTAGATTAAAAACATGACCCCGAATGAAGTTCACCATAGAAAGGAATGGCATCAGCAGGCAGGAAATACCTAATTTTTGTACTGAGTGCTTACTGATGGTAAATACAATGTAAAAAAGAGCTTTCGGGAGTAGAAGATCATCCAATCTAGACATGATGCACCTCACCAGACGTTTCTTTCCGGTCTTGTTTTTCCTCTATCAACTGTAACACACTGAAGTTGGATCCATTGAAGGTGTAACTGCAAGGTTTTCTGCATCGCAAGGAAAATATCTTTTCCAGTTTTGTTCCATGCATGCTGTAAACAGCTGCCAGCTGTTCTGTTATGTGGAAATCTGCTCAGGTAGTGTAAAAAACTTCTACTTTTGTGGGTGTTGGTCAAAGCGGGCAAAAATTTTTCTTAATATCACCGAGAGTTACTGAAGCGTTTCATGTTCACAGGCGGATTTTTCAACAACTCAGCAATTATTCTCAAGCTGATCTGACCCAAGAAAACACCTTACTGCATTTCGTTAACTCTTTATTTTGTCAAAAACAAACATAATTTCCCGAACAAAATGATGGAGGTACGAGCAGTAACGCAACGAAAAGGCACGAAAAAATAACAAATTCTGCCAGTAACCCTTATTGGAGGTCTGTCGAAGATACATTTCGTATTCTGTTTGAAGATTGCGGATGTACATGCCAAAGAAGTAAATTATGTTGAAGCACGAAAAGTTTTTATTTTCAGGATAGTTCTGTAATTTTCAGGCACATAAGTTACCTCTGGCCAAAAAAAGAACAAATTCATTAACGACAATCCCTGGCAATCAGCGGCACACAAATGATCACAAACAAGCTAAAACCAAGTGATCTCATGCATGCAGTGGCGCCAACGCTTCTGAGTTAACGCACGTGCACGTACTGTAGTTAACAGCCAGTTTGTTCAGACACTTGACAGACTGATCTGCTGTTTATTTTGATGATTAGCATACGGCACCCGACAAAGTACTTAGACACACGGCGCTTGTAGAAGAACTTATTTTGTGCAATTGCAGTGTTCAAACATGTACAATGGAATCCACATTGCGAGTAAACGCTTACGTCTCAGTAGTCTTTGCAAAAGACTCGAAAGTGGTCGATGCAGATACCTCGACACCTTTCGTTGCGATGGGCGACAGGGTTTGCAGCACTGTCTGTTCGGCAACACTTGATTGGTTTACGCCGATGTTGCTGGCATCAGTTCAGGAAAGGTGCTTTCTAACAACTACGTGTAGGCGTTCTCTGACTAATCCACTTCCACAAACTGGCCAGTGCAAAATCAGGTTGACTGTCTTCCCGAACGCAGTTGCTGTGCTGTGAAGTAGCAGAGTCTTGGCACAATCCCTAACCTCGTCGTATGCTCGTTACTGTTTGTTACTATCACCGTAAGTCGAACAGGATGCATCGCATCACCACATGAACTTATCGGAGCGACTGCGTCCATGTGTCGCAATAATAACACATTGCAGTTTCTCTTCCGTGCTTGCTACATGTGAAAATTCGCTTTGGCCAAAGTGAGCCACAGTTACCTTACGCACAGCATTTCTTGTAACACGACAGGCAACCGTGGGTCCAACTGGGCACATCTCCACCTGCTCCAAAAATATGATACCTGTGCAAATTTTGACAGGACAAATTTTGACAGAGCACATAAAAATCAACTACTGCAAAAAAACAGCCTTAAATGCGAAATGTAAGTAGTTAAAAAATTAAGTTGAAAAATGATTTGGCCCAATTTGGGCCTGTTTTCCTGAGCAGGATTCACCACGGGTGCAAATTAGAGGTTGTGACGCACGTGACAGATTAGGAGATATATCCAGCTCCAGAAAATTTCACAAGAACGTCTCAGTTTAGCTTTTCACGTATCTGTACTGCTATGTTCTGCTCCTACTTCTCTTCTTAGCACAACTGAACATGCCAAAATGTTGATACTAGCAAAAAATCGACTTTCTTTGGCACAAGTCATTCACTGTTTGCTTTATACACTGTTTGCAGTAGTTGCCGTCAGTAAACGGCTTCCCTCTTGCCTTCACCAGCTAAGTGGCCTGGGCAGTGGTTCCCAACTTGAATGGCATGAACTGCCGACGCACTAACTGCATGCATGAAATCAAACGACGCATTGCACAAAAAATATTCGCGGTTGTTATTTAATGCGATTCATGAACTTGCTTGTGGCACAAAATGCGGTGTTATGTTTGAAACAGCTGAGCGCATTTCTCTTCGGCGCTTATTTTCGAGCGACACTTTGCTTTGTTAGCGGAACAGCGGAAACGCCAGCCTCCCACAAGAACGACGCAGCAAATGGAGTAAATCTGGAGAACTTCTTCAGATGCAAAAGGATCTAAGCTGGACATAAGCTTGCGATGTCCTAGGCAATGTCAAAATGTCCCGCCAATCGGGAACCCCTGCAATGTAAAAATGACGCCCCGGTTGGGACACCCTGGTCTAGGCGATACCGCGCACGCCGCAGATGCTGGTACGTCAACGGTTTTGTTGCACAACAGGTAACCACTTGTATGGTTATCAGCTTCCACAGAAACACTACTTTATCAATTTTCGTGAAACAGGCGATCCCTCGTTTTTTGTAGCCGTTCTGATGGCTTCAGAAAACAATATTTAATCAAGCAAGAAGCCAAAGCATACAAATGCAGTACTGTACCTGTACAAGAAGATGCCGTTTGACGAATATTTCCGTATCATACATGGTCAACTACCGTTTATCCGATATGCTGGAAACCGCTTACATCCCGGGTTTTTCAAAATACAGAGGGGTCCAAAAAGATGTATCAATTTTTGATAAAGTATCAACTTGTAATTAAAAAAACAATTCGCAATTTTTTCGTAGGCCTGACTGACTGACATGTAACTTTGGTGTGGAGTGAGTTTTTCCTCGTACACCATTTTTTTCAAGCACAGCTCAATTCGTGCTTGATCCAAGCTCCTTGGACCTGAATCGCTGTGGCTACCCACACATTGAAGTTTGTGATGACCCTATCTAACATCTCACGGGGAACTCTCCTGATCTCCGTTCGAATGTCACCAATGGTGATAGGTATGGAAATTTGCCTCGTTACTGAAAAGAATGAAGTCCAATAATCCAAGATGGTCATCGGTTCGCTGAATGATGGTTTGCACAAAAACACTTTCCTCAACCTTATTTGCATTGGCTTGAAGGCGAAGTTGCAAGATTTGTATCTTATACGGAAACAGGTGAAAGACCTGGTGCATTGTGCGCATTACTAAACTCCTTAATAGATCTGTCTCCTGGGATAAATGTCTTTTGGATTTCCGTAGAAACTGCTTCAAACGTTGTCTCACAGTCACGATGTGATTTTCTCTCCTGTTAGACCGTGGACGGCCACTGCGACCTTTCAGGCCATCGTGTACACTTCCTGTTTTCCTGAATTTGTTCAGGAGGCGCTTTAAGATGAGTCTGGTTGGAGCAGTTGCGAATACAGGGGGGAAGTTTGGGGCAACTTCATCCCCAAAATATCTGTGGCACTCGGTTGCATGGCGCCCCTTTGACTGATGTAAATGCGCCCATTTTTGGTGTGTATCCGAGTAGAAGCAGAGATTAAAAATACTTTATACTGAACAATGCTTTACACTTTGTTGAACTTCAGGATTTAAGTGCCAGACTTTTACCCAGCTTGTCCTATTCTTTCTCATCCTAAAAGTATTACAATCCTATTCTTTCTGAATATTACTGCTGTTACGTTATTTCTTTCTTTCTCGCGTAACTACTGCTCAGCCGCCAGCCTGAAGGTTATCGCAAACACAATTGTCGACTTGGCGCTGGGCTGTGCAAAATTTTTCTGTTTTTGTTACAAGCTGATTTCTTCAATGCCTTATGGCTGCCTTGACAAGAAAGGCAGTAGTGAAAATAGGAATGCAATACGGGAAACTTACAACGAACGCAACATTTTAGAAGCCTCCAAAGCGAAAAACTAGTTTAAGGACTGTTGCCAGCAGGATTGCCAGGTTGGCATTTTTTGTGCCTAATTCCAGAAATTTTGCCTTATTTGAAGTTGTTTTGCATGAAAAATTCCTGTTTGGCATGTGCGTCAGAGTTTGGCATGTTTTTGGCCTTTTTTAATGGTGTTAGCAAAAAAATGTTGTTCCCATGTTTTGAATACGTGTCTGTGTTTGTTTTGAGCTAAACTTCTAGATTTTTACAGCCTGTTTGGCATTTATTTAAATTATCTGGCATATTTCGCCCAGCGATTTGGCGTATATGGTCCATGTGAACCTCGAACGCCTGACATTGTTTCCGTGGGTTCCCTTTGACTGCATTTTCTAATAGGTATTTCGTGGAATTGTGACATATCTAATATATAGAAGATGCTTGCGGAATTGTTTTGTTTTTTTGTGGGTATGACTCATGAAACTGACTTTGCTGACTCATTCAACACATGAACGAGTGAGAATTCTGAATGCCCCTGCCCACGAAGATGTGTGTGACAACAATTTTTCAAAACTGATTATTTTTAAACCACGGAATAGAAAATCATCCGACGAATATCTTGAAACACTATCGTTTGCATAATGCGTGGTTTTATGCCAGGGATGGTCAAAATACGGCCCGGGCAGCCACACGTACATAGATGGTACATATTTCGAGTCAAAGTCGGAGTAAATTTATCGATTAGAATAGAATTCTCGAGATTTATTCCGTCTATGTGAACCACAGTGTCAGTGTGAAATATAACAACGCAAGGTTATAAATGTGAAGTGCAACTGAAGTAGACAAATGTAATATATGCGGCCCCCCGGTAGCAATGAAGTTTTCAATGTGGCCTTCCGTAGAAAATGTTTGCCCACCCTGTTGCGTGAGGATGCTATGGCGTATATTCACTGGTTTTCAAACGATTTCAACCTTTTATTTAGACCTGAGTAAATGCACTCCACTTATTTCGAGTGGGTTCTGAGCGCATAGGGTTAGTTTATGTCTTTTGACTCGCCTCTGGGAATCATCATGACATTGACATAATGATCTATAAATTATACTTAATATCCCGTTACGTACTCCTGTCGCTCAGCTGTTGGCATGTCGCAAGGTGGCCCTCTGACCAAATATTTGCATTGCACATTGCAACACCTTTTTCCCATCTTGCCCAAGTGCCACCAGGAATGGTCCATCGCATCGTGTCGCGATTGTCCTGTTAAAATCTTTATGGGATCATTCAGTTGTGGGCAGAGGTGGCCGGAGTCACTTTTGCAGACTCCGGCAATTTTTCCGGAAATTTTTCAAATTTGAGAATCCGACTCCTGTTCAGACTCCGGCTACAATCATCGAGCCAACCATCATTTACCCATGTTTTTACTTAAGATATGACCACACAGACTCCTGCTACCGTCGAAATTGAAAAGTGACTCCGGGTCCGGTTTTTCACAAATTTTTGACTCTGGGTCCGAAAGAAAAACGCAGAATCCTGCCGGAGTCGACTCCGGCACTCCGGATCCGGTGCCACCTCTGATTGTGGGCCCTTACAGCAATATATTTGTCTTTTTCTTTTGTGTAGCGCTTGAATCGTAGCTACTTGCGTTTGTTGTCCACAGGTCTCATTGCTGCCGGGAACCTTTACTACAGTTACTTCGATCAGGATTTCGACAAGGTTTTCGCTGAAATGCTTAAAGCTATCGAAGACTTCAAGCCGAAATAAAATATTTCTTCCGTGTTGCATGTTGCTGTCAGTTTTTCAGACAGGCTGTAGCGAGTATAGACAAAATACTTTATCATTTCTTCCCATTACGTTTGTTTGTAGTACCTGCCCCTAATTACCTGAGGTTCTTAAACATTGCATACTTTGTTTCGATTTGTACATTGTGTTACGGACTGGTTTCTCTGAAGGATAATAGTGCCTTTTTTGCAAATATGCTTGCTTTATTTTTGTCAATAGCAGGCAACGTTGCCAAAGTTGCTGCTGTGCCAAACTCAGGCAAGATTATTTCATGTGATGGTTTCGGTAAGTTACGTTGCTGCGGTGCAGGCCGACAATTTTTAAGTCTAGAATAGCGTTTTTTCAACCAAACGAAAAGATCGCTTAAAAATTGTTTTATAACGAAAAACGTTTTGATGTCAGCAAAAAAACCTGCTACGCAGCGTCATTCGTTTTTGTTGCAAAAAATCTTGACATTTCAAATGGTAGGAGGATTATAGCGTCGTGTTAACACAAAACTGGTGCATTACAAAGCGTGTTAGACTTGGTTGTTCTTTCAACGGAATATGTTTGTTTGAAACGAGCGTAGAACCGTTTGTTCATCATCAAGTGCGTACACTACAGTTTTGCACGGACGTTTGGTGCATTCTTAAGCTCATCTTTTCAATTGTAAAAGATGTTTCCCGTTTGCGCAGATGGTATGATTTTGTGGCATTTGAGCAGTTGAAGTGCATTGCATATTTTGAGTCAATGTTTTTCTTTTTTCGGTGAAGTTTTGATGTTGAAACCTGAGATTCGCAGGAAGTATGCGAATGTTGTGGTCCTCGCTGAATGCATAAGGATGAAAAACCAGCTGGTTTCTTTACCGTTTTTCACTGAACGATCTGATATGGCAATGGAGCTGGGGAAGCAGTAGAGCTCGATAAGGAAAGAAACGCAATGTTTAATACTAAATTGCTAATTCATTTTGTGTATTGTAGTTATTTGCCGGACTGTTAAATGTTTTGCGTGGTCTCATTTAACACATGTATCTTGCTGTTGTTGTAAAGTCCGGAGCGACTGCGCTTGTGTCGAAGTGTTGCAAAAAACAGGGTGGTTTTAAATTTCAAACCACAGTGCAAACGAGATCCCCGACGATGTCTGAGTTGATGAGACTCAGTGAGTGCTAGTAAGCCATCCAATGTAATTACCCGCTGTGCGAGTTTCTCTGTTAACAACATACATGAATGGGTGCCTTTTCCATTAGAAAGCGATGATTTCCATCCACAGAGCAAGCTGTAACTTAAGACATTTTGTTTTTGCGACATCAATTAGAACTCTTGCTGTGAGTTTAAGTACTGTTGTATGATTCACTCCCGTTCCTCATATCTTTCCAGGATATGTGAATTGAATGGCTTGGCATTTTTTTCCTGTCGCTTGGCACAAACTTCCAACATTTTGTGAAAGGTGAAGTAATCATGGAGTTTAACAAAGACATGCAGTGCATGTAGTGGTAAAAGAACTGGTATCTCAATGAAACCAAACTCTTGACGAAGTGGCTCACAACCTACCGCGAGAAAATTTGTTTCTCAAGAAATATGCCTTGGTTCCTGATGCCTTTCAACCGTGAGTCCTTGCCAGATTGGTCTTTTTAAAACTGCTTGAAAGTTTAGAGTTGCTAGTTGGAACGTGGGAACATCAAAAAGTCTGCCAGGAGCTTGCTTCCGAAACTGTTTTTCAACATCCTGTGAGTGCTACGGGTTTGTGGAAATGTTGAAGGTGTTGTCCTCGATCTTGTCATCGTGGAACATTTTCAGATTATTTTTTATTGAATAGGAATGTCGAAATAAGGTTACAGACGAGCACAGCAAGAGTAACTTGTGCATGCCATATCTCCGTTATAATGTGTCAGGACAATCTGTGGTTACGGCTGGGGTGGAAGTTACTCATTTTCTCAAGCGTCTCTTGTTTTTGATATGCATTCAGTCGGTTTCAGTCCACCGTTTGTTGCGCAATTGAAGTTTCGCAACAATGTGGCTTCTGCGATACTTGATGCAGGTTAACGCTCTGAGTGGCTTTTGTGAAAAGGATTGGCAGGCCTTGGCGTTGAATACCCGAGCACGGCGCTTACATAATCCCAGGATGTTAGGACGAAACTAGGTAGGGCAACTACTACACATTTTGTAGCTTTCTTCAAAATGTGTTATGTTTTTTTTCCAAAACGGTCCGTGGATTGCAAACGGTTTCAAAAGAAAGAAAATTTGGTTCGACTTATATAGTTGTTTGAAATGATGAGGCAACCAACTTCAGTGCGCTTCCAGGTGTCACCATCCATCCAGAGCTCTCCAACGTGCGCCCACGGGTCCTCCCAAATGCTCTTACGGCACCCGCAGTGCCTTATTGAGTTTAAACCACGTTGTGGCTGTTGGTACTGCCAAATTCTCAAGATTGGTGGTCAAAACGCTTTGCAATTTTATTGTGATTTTGATTCATGTTAGACGCATGTGTTTTTGACACAATTATTCGTTTATCATTTTACTTAGTGAGAAGTATATTTTGCAGCAGCAACTATATCACTGTATATGTGCTCAGAGCTCTTCGTGTGTGTAACTCTTTTTCTCATTTGCACGTGCGACTTCAATCCAAACTGAAAAGTTTGATTTAATTATTTTAGTTTTGAGTTTGTTTGGTTTCTGTGCTTTTGTTGTAGCCTTTCAAGCTTTCGCTTGGAAGCATTGCTTGTAGATTTTTTGACTGAGAACGCGTAGTGTTACGTGAAATCCATTTCCTACAAAAATTTTGCGAATGGATTCAACTCAGTCGCTTCGCTAGAGACTAGTTACTTGAACAATGAAAACTTTATCGCATTTTCAAAAAAGTGGCATTATGTATTGCGGTGAGGCCCTACGCTCCTTATTCCCCTCGCCGAAAAATATATACACCCCTGATTTATACGGCAGCCTGGCGGCTCATTCAAGTTTATATCCGAACGGAAAATTCTCTGAGTTTCTGTGGCAGAACACATGCGGTGCAAAGGGCTTTTGATGAACTTGATGTGTACCCCAAGAGCTTGCTACAACAGTGTGATTGCATGTGTTTGGCCGAAGAAATACACTCAGAAAATGCAACAAAAGAAACTTTAGCCTGGCGGCACGCTTCTGAGGAATCTGCCTGCTTTCTGCTTTCGTAATTCTGCGGTGATTAAAACTTGCAAGCATATCTGTTTTCCATACTTATAAGACAGAAAGATGGCGGCTAGTAAATCAAGGTGTATTTCGCACAGTAGATGCAAAATTCACTGTCATATTGCAAGATGATGTTCAGTCAGTGACAGTACTTTTAGGTGGGATTTCCCCAGGTGTCCTGTTTCGAGTAGAAAGTGCGCAGAGCGATTTTCTTCAAACTTCAATGAACATCATGGTGGTATTTTATCCATGCAATTCTAAAAGTTACGAAACTGCTGTGACTAGGGCGATCAAATAACTGCACAATTTATCGTTGAGCTTGGATTTGTTTGTATTGTTTTTTTTCGGTGTCCCAGCGCCTTAGCTTTAATTTGTATGAAATTGTTTAATGTTTGCGCCAATAAACTCTCTCTCTCTCTCTCTCTCTCTCTCTCTCTCTCTCTCTCTCTATTGTACTTGCTAATCACATCGCATTGCGAACGAATCGTATTTGAGCTTCCTTATTTACACCGCCGTTCATTTGCCGTGTTCACCTGGCTCATTGTGTATGTTGGAAGTTTTTCCTAACCGTTTGTACATCGCTCCATTAAAGCACTTTTTGAACAAGGATGTAGCATTTGCAGACTTGCGTGAAAAATAGTTACTGTATGATTTCTTGATTTAAAATGCCTTTATAATTAGGGCTTAATCCAAGCAATTGCTTTCATTTCTTTCAGTCAAATCGCTGTGGTTTGAGATTGTGTTGGTGCTGGGTAACTTGTATTATAGTGCAATGTGGCTGCTACAAATGTCTTGAGGCATTTGCAGTTTCTGGTGATAGATTCATCCGTAAAGCAATTCCACACAAGTACGTTGAAGAGCGGCGTTGATCATATCCGATGTCAACACCAAGTGAGGTCAAAACCAGGCGAGTGCTTCATGTTACTTTGAAGCTGTAGTTGTTGCAAGTACACGTGAAACCTCTTAGTTGAACGAAAATAGTGGCGGTGTTATATTTACTCCTATTGATAGGCTATACAATTAAATTTTTTACTTAATTTTGATGAACTCATAACTAATTGTTTGATTGACTTGCAGTTCCGACTTTTCAGATTTTCCGAAAAAGATAAAAATGATTGCTTTAAAATAATCAAGAAGAGGGTGAACAGAAATCAGTGGCCGGAGTTCATGCGGAAATTGGGATTGCCGGAAGATGAGGTGCAAGCCGGTATGGCGGAAAATGAAGATCGGGAGTTTTATATGCTCAATGGCTGGCTGAAAAGAATAGGTTGGTGTAAAGCAGAATGGCGATGAATTTGTATTGGTTTTTCAATGTTTTGCCGGTTTTAGTACTTGGCAAATGCGACTTTGTCCAGCGTTGCAGTCACTCTCAAATTACGGTTTCCGGACGCTTCCGTTTTTTTCAGAAATTTGAACTCTAAGGGCTTAAAGAAAGTCAAAAGACGTAATAGTACTGTTGCTTTATTAATTCTATTTTTTCTCAGAAGTAATTACCAAGTTGGGAAGCAGTGTATCCATGCAAAAGGGGTAACTGCCAACTGTTGCTCGAGCTTTCAATTCAAGGAATCTGCATGCGATGCAGTTGATTGTTATTTGATTATCTCTTGTTGTGCCATCCATAAATAGTTATACGTTGTTTTGAAGAAATGATACAGCAGCTCTTTGACAATTCTACTGTTTCCACTGTAGTAAAAAATTCATGTCGTGACATGAATTTTAACCTTGTTCGATTGGTTTATCGTGACGTCAATCATGTTTGACGTCACGATAAATCAATCGAACTCATGTTTGGTTCTATTTTTAACACTTATTATGGCGCTCCGATTTTATGCTGCGTCACCACAGTTTTAAGGATTTTTTGCTACCAATTACTTTCCGTAATTCTGTCGGTCTGTCACACCTACATACGAGCACGTTTGCCCGTCATCTTTTTGCTTCAAACTTTTTTGTTTTTTGTGCGATGCTTAACGAAAATGGCATTGCATCTAGTACTGGAGGTTTGTGGTGGTTATCTCTATGCATTCCATGGTTTATCAGTCTTTATTTGTTTCTTTGAAACAAAACGTTGTATGCAAGTTAAGAATTTTGTGGCGTTTTGCTGTAACGCCCGTAGTATGGCTACAAAAAAGAGGCACTTGCGCTTTGCTGAGCACGTGTCACTTTTTATATTTACCATCCACACTAGTGTATGTCGGGTGTGAAATTAAAAGATATACTGAACACACTTAGAACATCTTGAACTCGATCACTTGGTTTTAAGGATGTTTTGAAGCTTGGTGAGAAATTTGACATAGATTTGGTTTGCGTGATTGGACGCGAAAGATGTTTTTGTCAAGCATTGCGTTTCATGGCCGCTTCATTGGACCGACGAGTCGGCCTAGTGACCGCATAATCAAAGCAAGTGATTTTAATGACTCAGCAGAATTTCTAGGCCGACCGTCGGCATAGCAACCGTGGTGAACGAATGCAGACGGATCCGGAAATATCTCCCGTGACTTTAGTGAGGCAAATCGCTGGTTTCTCTGGTGGGTTAGAGATTGCCTGCTTTGCAGATGTGTGAAAAGATGGTCGTGCATAGTTGAAGCTAAGTGGTAAAAATGTATTACCAAAGCAAATTAGCCTGCAGTCACAAGTCGAAAAAGTTGTTGCTTGTGTAGTATTATTGTACAAGTCGGTGGGGTACGCCGCTATCCTGGAATATCGGGTGTAGGTGGCTGGTGTGTTTTTCTGCTATTTTTTTCTCTCTTCTTAACTGTACGATGATGCTGTCGCGGATGTCCATTATCTGGAATGTATAGCCACGCAGCCTGTGCAGAATTACGAATGATTAGGAAGTGCGGCACCCCATATCTACATGCTCTGCTCTTTTCAAACCTTGTAACTTATTGTTTTTTGCATGTACAACTAGACCTAGAACCTTGTGCGAAATTTTCGCGTCTTTCAGGATGTCTACGTGCTCGCGTTTGTTATGACGCATGGTACTTTGGTTTCTTGCTGGTTGTTATCAAGCGAACGTCGTTACGAGTGTTACAAGTAAAAGACTTATCGGTGTTGCCGAGAGGCAAGACAAGTATACCTATTTCCTTGCGTGAATTTACAGCTCTGCTTCTGCAAAACTTGCAGGAGCAGTCATAACAACGTCTTTATATGACTCAAATTAGTATTGTCGTGCTATTTGCTTCAAGTTTATTTTTTAACTTTGCGGTAAATAATCGCAGTAGACGACGGTCTTGTTTAAGATCAGGTTTTGTTTTTAAGCGAGGTCGGGTTTGTAGCTAAGTAGCGGTGTACCTCCGCAAGGTGCAGATGGCTGCTGCAATGGTGTGCGCAGGCGAGCAGCTATCTTCTGCTGAACCTATGCGAATGGCTATAATGTGGCGTGAACAATTCTTCAGAAGAAATGGACGACTCATCGCGCAGAAAGTGCAATGTAATCTGGTCGTATTCATGTTGCTTCTCTGTTTGAGCCAACACGCGAATGCGTGTGCGTAATTTCGTGTAGGCGAGTCTGTTGCAGGAAACGCTTCAGCGACGGTTCTGGAACTACAGAGGGCGAATTCATTTTCTCCCATCTTGCTGCATCTCTTTTTCACGCCTTATTTAACGCGTGATATGCTTGTAAATTTTCTTGATTGTAGCTTTTACAGTAGCTGATCTTACCACGTTTTTCCTGGTAATCTTTCCGTAATTGCATCTGTACAACTTTAATGTAAACACTTTTGAGGAGGAACTGATTCTGCCTGTTTGTTGCACGGCTATGTCAATTTTATAATTGGTGTAGTTGATGAAAATCGCTAAATTTTCAATAAAACTGTGTTTTCACTAAATTTACCAAAAGAGTGTCAAAAACTTGTTCGTAAAACAAGTGAGTGAACTGCGTGCTTGTCATTCGAAATAGCAGCTTGCGTCAAACATTTGCTTCTGCTTTATTCGCTGTTGTCGATTGTGTTGCCAAAACACTAATTTTTTCAAATAAATTTAAAGTGATTCGTCTTCCCATATTGTTCGGTGTTTCTCTGTTAAACGTGTTTGGTAGAGTTTTCAATATCTCGATTTTACTTGTTTTTTGATCACCAAATTGGATTTCCAAGGCTTGTTGTCTTGAACGTATTTGCTTTGTTTTGAGGCTGACACTTGACTGTGCTGATAATAATTGGTAACAGTGGTTACCTAAGGACGTTATGACAATACTTTCGTTTCCTTTAAACGTTACTATTATTATCTGACATTTTATTCTCCGTTATTGAAAACAGGTAATTGCTCATTTGAATGCTGAACCGTGGTAATGACGCACGTATTCGTTTTTTTTCGGAAATAACGACTGCTCGGGCAGTGTAAAAAGTGCGTTTTTCTTCGCAAATTCTTGTCGGATGCGCGCACACCAATGATTTTGACAGTGGCACCGATTTTCTGGGGCACGCGCCGAGAACAATCTTAACGAACGCTGGTTTCAAGCTTTTCATTCAAGTCTTTTCAGTTTTCTCATACGCCTTCATGAAAGTTTGACCTGACCTGGCATCTTGAATATTTTCCCTGCACACTTCTACTGTATATGATTCTTGCTATAACTATAAGAAGATTACGTCGTATCAAGAAGCCTAGTGTGTGGTTTGATTGAACTTTCCACATGGCAAGGTTTCTGCTGCACGTGTGTAAACTGCTTAACAAAAACTGGTGATGGTCATGAGCTTTGAACTCAGTTGATACTTTGAGTCAGACCGAATCTCAACATAGATATATCAAAAATGCTCGATTTTTGCGCAAGTGTCAGAGCATGCGCACGGCCTGTCTCGCAAAGTGTATGCAAAACACCGTGACATAAAAAGTTCAAGCTGTCCGCGAACAACTCACGATGATCCAAGCAGGCAGCTTACAGACAGCATGCGCACCAAGTCACATCAGCTACTTCTGTTTAGCCTGTGGATATCGGGGTTGGGACGTTGTTATGCTTCCGTCACTTTATTGGTGGTAACAAGGTATAGCGATGCCTTACTAATTTAACCAGACAAAAAGTTTTGGCTGATGTTGATCAATAACCCTTTAAGGCATTTCAGTGAACATGCATTGATTTTTTTCTAGTCTTAGGATCTGACCAAGGTAAAAAGTTTCGTCTTGTGAGGCCGTAAAAAGATTTTGCTTTAAACTTACAAACATTGAAAAAGAAGAGAAAAAAAGAGCAAGATATTCAGTTAATTTATAACGTTAAAAGTGTAGTGTTGTGTTTTTGTTTGCCCTGCTTGGATTGCACAATACCAGAATAACGAACCGTTGCATTTTGACTTCTAGGTATTTTCAACCATACGATTAACGATCTGCTAACGCGTGCGCAAAAAGAATTGTTCAAAAAGATAAGAGACAGAGCCTTGGACAACTATTTTCCTAATGAAATGTTGGCAGGTACGGTTCTTCCGCTTTTTGTGTGTGCTGCTTCTCATGTTTGTAATGCTGTGAATACGGTTTTACTAGTGCAGAGTATAGCTATATACCAGGGGTGGGGGAACCTGTTCAATAGAAGAGCCATTGGCAGAAAACAAAAACACTATAGCGAGCCGCAAAATCAGTTTGTATTGTCAAATACATTTCGGTAAAAATGCAAGTTTTACATAAAATGACCTGCAACAAATCGAGTAAACTCCTTGGCCACTACCACTAATCTTACGAATTCTTGAAAACACATTGATAAATGAAACAAGCATTAAGTGTGAGGCGACAACTCGCTATCAATTTGAGATACTGCTATTCAGCTAGAAGAGCCACACAAAACATGTCGGCAAGCCGCATGCGGCTCGCGAACCTCAGTTTGCCCAACATTGATATATACCTTCGAAATCCGGCACTCTGTAGTCTGTACTTGTTAATCGACAAGTTTTGTCGCGCTTTGTTCAAATGCGTCTTGATTTTGCTGCATTTGAGTGCAACGTGTCGAATGCTCGATCTATTTTGAACTTGACCGCAGGTGGCCTGCTGGTATTTTCTTAAGGTAGCTCACTGGTGAGAAATGGCGATTTGTTTACAGACCGATCAATGTGAAAGGCCTATTGTGAAATATTTGTATTGAAAATTATGCTGTTCAGCATGAATTGGTCAAGCCAAACTTCTTATGGCAGCAGCGTTTGGAACTATATCACCACTTCGAGAGCGAAAACCGTCACAAGAATCGGTGGCTGATTTAAAAACATAAAAGTCACACTAATGTCGGTCATTTTTGCCAATGGAAAATGTACAAAATTGGCAAAGAAAACGTCGTGCGATTTGTTTGAAACATGTTAAAAGCAAATCAATGAAATCAAGATAATTTTCACGTAGAAATTTCTTCATTGGTAGAAGCGTCTGTTGCAGAAGTCCTCGTGTGCAAAAAAAATCTTCGTTCTGAAAATGATTGAAGTTTTTCAGAAACACGAAATGCAGACAAAGCAAAACTTGTCCTGCTGAAGCTTCGCGATGCCAAGAACGCAGTGTAGCATCAGCCTGTTGTCGCCAGAACCCCGAGGTGTCTAAAGTGTGTCTTAGAAATGAACAGACCAAGCAGATCAGTAGAGCCAGAAGTTAAAATAAGTTGATTGGGTCTGAGAAGGCCTACACATCTGTAGTTAACTTTGCGTCTCAAGGACTTAAATCTTCATTAAATCAAGCAATAAAAATAAGAAAATCAAGCAAAAAAGTCATGCACTGTTTTGTGCATGTATGCCATGAGTGTCAATGAATATGCTAAACTGGTGGTTTGAGTATTGTCATTTCAACAAATAGTTTATTTTGTATATTGGTACTGGTGTTATGGACTGATTGCATTAAAGGTATTGCATAAGCGCAAAGGAACTTTGAATAAAAGTTCAGCTATTTTTCAAAATAAAATCTTCAAAATTAATACTTACAAGGATTAGGTGGCCACCCCCTACACATTAAATCAAAAAAATCATAAAAATTTAAAATCTAATATAAATCAAAAAGATCCGATTTTTTTACGAGTATGTATATTGTTTAAAATCATGATTTATATCATCCCTGTTATACATGAACAAAGGCGGTGAGCTGTGACTAGAAATATTGTTTCCTTAAACCGCAAAACCTAGCGACTGCAGAATGTGTCTATGTCTTATTTTCCCACTAAGCCATAAGCAAAAAAGCTGGTTGATGATGCTTTTGAATTTTCTTAGTTTAAACAGAATATAGTCTTGAACATTTGCAATTGTGCCCTAATGCTAATGCAGGGGTGCAAAAATGCGGTCGCGCACTTGCGCCGCACGACCAAAAACTTGGAGTGCGCGAACGGGATTTGCAGCGACATAGCAGTGCGTAGTTTATAATTTCATAATGTCAAGTGCAATATTGAGGCAAAGCTTATGTGTGTGCGCTACAAAAAATTTCTGCGAGACGCTAAAATTCACAGAAAATTTTGCACCCCTGCCCTAATGTTTATTTCAAACAAAGTAACCAGCTTTCCTTCGTTTTTTTTTATAAACCAAGAAAGGCCGTGGACAACGTTTGCAAAACTTTGTCATACACGTCTGTGGCAATCACAACACTTTCTCTCTACAAAAATGATTTTTATGCAACGTGGCTCTGCTTTCAGTTCGAGACAAGGCTTGGCTCCTTTATGGAGTGATTGACTGGTACACTCGCAGATGGTGGGAGGAATTGATCCGCTGCAAACTGTGTCTCCATGAAAGCGTTTTGGAAACTTTTAAGAAGGATTACGCCAACAACGCAATGGAAATGAAGTATCGCACTCTTCATTACTGGATTCAACAAGAATGCCTGGGTTGGTTTTAACTCTGTTTCTGAGTGCCGAAAATGAGCACTGTTAGAGCTGTTTTGCAGTCCAGAAGCAACAACAACTTTCACTTCATTTAATACAGAATTTGCACTGGTGATCGGAGTTATAAGTTAAGTTTCAAGGGTTGCTTTGAGTGTATCCAACTGCATATGTGAGAGTGTCAATACATGAGAGTCAGTGCATCTTTTTGTCTACAGATGATTGCTCGACTGCTGATATCGCTCTAGCCTTGAAAAAGTGTGAAATTCGTGTTCCAGATGAATACTTGCAGCAAAGTACCAGCCCAGGTGAGAAATGTTTTGCGGGCTTGTTTGACAAATGACTTCAAACACGTCATGAGAATATATCTTGGCACTGAAGATATTCGCAGCAAGGTATTTTCAGTGATTCAGGTCTGTCAGGATGATTATGTTGCGGCGGCGGTGCTAAATCTTAATGTCTAAAATTTGCTGAGCCTGAGGTTTTACTGTTATAAGTTTCCGCATGAGTTCGAAGCCAAAGTGTAGACAAATTTTCCTACGATAGCAATCTGTAGCATTTACGGACACCTAACGTATATAATTTGCTTGTTTGATCATCGCAAAGGATGTTTTTCAAAATTTCTAAAAGCAGTGAGTATGTTGATCGTACGAGTAGAAGTCAAATTGTAACAAGCTTTTGCTCAAAGCTTCTTTCAGATCAGATCTCCAGCAATCACAGTTCAAATTTTTTTATAGACGTGAACATTTACATACCTTTCAGCTTGTTTCTAGCTCTATTTGAAGCTGCAATGTATGCGACAAAATGGCCGTTTGTTTTTTAACAGTTGTGTGTCCGTCGGGTTCGCAAAAAAGAAATGTCGTCCCCATTGGTTTGTGCCCACAAACTGCTGCCGATAGTGACCCACATTCTTGACTGTTTTTTGTATTTCAAGTTTTGTCTGTCATCAAATGTTTTTACTCCAAACGCGTCATTGGCGATACCTGGTGCGTTTGTGGCTCAGTGCGCACGATGACGTGGAGAAAAATTACGTCCCACATGGCGTCGGAGCTGCTGTTGTGTGATGTAGAACTTTCAGCAGCAGAGCGTTCAAATGTTGCTCGCAGGCTCATTGGGCTGCTCGTTTTTGTCTGGCGTTACAATGATAGACAAATCGTGTTCAAATGAGACCATGCCGAGCTGGTGCAAAATTCACTCAATTCAGGTCTTGTAGTTGGAATCAGCATGGGACAAGAGGAAAAAGTTGATCCTCGTTCGACCCCATGCTGTGATTTTAATATTTCGACCTGCACCGGGCGGTTTTTCTATTGACACCATGGTAAACGAAAATAGCGCTAGTGCGAAAAATCTGCTCACAACGAAACAAAGAATTGGCGACAGCGCGTGATTCTGTGCGAGTCTTCCATTCAAAAGTAATGTGCTTATAGATTTTCTCAGCGTATCTAAGAGGAAATTTGCGTTGAATAGAAAACTTACTAGATTTCGCTCGGCTGCTCTTAATTACGGCACTCACTCGATACAGAAATACGGCAAAGCTGCTTTGGGAGCAATTTATGGAAAGCGCTACGGCTCATCGCCCAGGCTTGCTGCTTGCTGATAATGTTGCTGCAAGTGATTACAACGTTGCTGTGGCAGTCAGTATTGCTTTATATTCAATATAGGACCGACGAGAGAAGGCGCAATTGATCATGGTCCCAGCATTCAGGTTTCTTCCACACCACCATCACCTGCTAGGATTAGACGTGGTACGTGTGGCGAGCTTTTCTTTGTTCAACTTACGTGCAAGCGATTGATTCGAAAACGCTGTTAGTGATGTCATAGGAAATGCATGTTTTAATGCTCACAGTTAAACAACCTGTTACAGCAATTAAATAGCGAAGGTTGTTCTTGCACGAGAGCACTTCTTTGGTATTGCACCATCTCCTGTTTACTTAGTCAAATTCTTCTTCATGGAAATATCTTGCGTTGTCTCGGGCGTTTTTTAATGGGACCAAACTTGCTCGTGACAGCTGCAAGCTTTCCCGAGCAAATTTCCGCCGACATTAAAGAGTAGTGAGGGTGGATAGTATGCCTGTGTTGTGTAGTGTGTAGTCGTGATAGTTTTGTGATTTTGCGTGAAGATCTTGTAGAAACCGCAATTTTCAACACAGATGGAGTCCTTGGCTCATCATCCGCGTTGATTGCAGGGTGCAGTGGGGCGGGAACGCGTGGGAACGGCGCTCCTTCATTTTTTGTGTCTGGAAACGCCTTCTCATGTTTTCGTTTGTAGTGCGATGAAAGTGAATGCTTCATTAAATACTGATTTGAAAATGAGTTTGAAGCGCTGTTGAAAATGAATACTTTTTTATCGCATTCCTACACTTCCTTTCTTAGAACTGGGTAACTGTAACCCGAACTTCTTTTTGCAGCTCAGCTTTTTGTAATTAGAAATTAGCCATTTTGTGGTTTGACTGACAACTCGTTTACCCGATACAGGAACGACGCCAGTGTGTGTGAGGGAAAGTATTTTTAATTATGAGTCTTCCCCCCAATCATCAACCGTTGTTCCTTCAAGCTCCGGTAAGTGTGTTTCGTCGGTTTCTGAAAATTTCATGTTCTGCAAATTTAGCAAGCAGCCCAAATGCCTTTTTTTGCCAAAAAATAAGCAAAGCTAAAGAAAAACAATTGGTCAACTTCGAGAATAACACAAACTGATCACTGCAATGCCGTTGAACTTACGCCGAAACTTACGCCGGGGCGCCCGACGAGACAATCTGTTTTGCAGGTTTTTTTCGGTGTCCCAGCGCCTTAATTTTATTTTTGCATGAAATTGTTTAATGTTTGTGCCAATAAACTCTCTCTCTCTTACGCGCAACTTTACGTTCAATTTGTTTATTATATTTCGCGTCCCATAAACGATTGCAATCACGTTTGACATTACCTGCGCAGCGTTCAAGTTTAATGTAATCGAGTAGGATCTTATTGTTTGCGGAATCACCTGATTGTGACGCAATTATTCTTCACCGGCAATCGCGTGTGTTGGTTGGTGAAGTTTTTCCTGAATCGAAGCAAAACTTTTGCAGGTACGACGCCACTTTTCGAGACCGATCCTGGCGATAAGTTCCCTGTACCTTCGTCTCAAGCTTCGCCAATTGTTGCCACTTGCTCCGGTTAGTGTAGCGTACTTCTTCCGTTTGTTAGCCTTGTTAAAACTCAGATTTCTGCCGTCGTGCACGTTCTCAAAAACCATATGGCCATTTTTCTGGTTGTACTACTGACTAGGCGTTGTCGATACTAACAACAACTTTTTCACATTAAAATGTTCGATTCGGGTGAAGAAACTTCGCAGAAAAAAATCACCACGCTTAACTGTAAGACGCCGAGCGCTTAATGCGCCGGAAAACCACACGCTGTCGTTTTGGTGTGTAGTTTCTCAGAAAGTCCAACTGTGCCTTGCAGGTTTTTGTACGTTGTTGAAATGAGTTTTTTTTTGTCATACAACGCACATGCACTTTCAGAGTTCGAAAGCTCGTCTAGCGCTGTTTGTTGGGAACCACCCTTTCAGGAATCACTTGCTTCCCGGCACTGCGGTAAGTTGATTTTCTTTGCAATATCACTTGATGGGCGCCTTTGTCTGCGTTCTGCCGTTGTAGTCTGCCGTGTTTCACTTAAGTTAAATTTTAATCTTACCCTGGTTTTGAAAGTTACGCTTTCTGATTTTCTCTTTAACCCCGACGACAATTTTCGCAGCATGGAAAAAATAATTGTGGCCAGCCAAGATTCTTCCACTTGAAAATAATTTCCC
>Ga0210059_1005081_pt1 | contig 21148 bp, 17 predicted proteins | sample Ectturendosymbi2_FD_188042 | JGI IMG/M metagenome (GOLD analysis project Ga0210059, IMG submission 188042) | Ecteinascidia turbinata endosymbiont from Florida, USA - Sample 2 (SPAdes) (version 2) | ecosystem: Host-associated > Tunicates > Ascidians > Unclassified | place: Key West, Florida...
CGCTCTTGATCGAATGTAATTTGGACAACCACAAGACCCCGTCAGATAATTGATGCATCAACGGTGGCAGGTTGACAGACCAAGTCGCTCCTACGTACTTCGGAAAATTGCAACGTTGTGTCGGCGTTCTTGCCTCAAGTTGACTGGAAATATATCTAGAAGAAAAAATCAAAAGAATATGTGTAGGTTAATCCACTGCAGTAGCTGTTACAATCATCGCTCTTGTCATTGATTCTGATTTTCTCATGTTATGTTCAGCGAGCAGTTCCTAACAGATGGTACAACTTCTGCAAAAAGCAATCACTATTATTAGGGCTAATGTCTGAGACCCAGATCATTGCGTTGTTAATGAAGTTAAACCAATTATGTAGTTGTAATTTCAAGTCTCACAAGAATGATAAACAGCGCGTACATTTTCATTATGACTTTTCAAGCAAATGGCACACGGCCGTTATGTTTTGCAAAAGTGGAAATATTTACAAAATCATACGTCTGTTACTAAATACCTGACAAAAAAAGCTTCTGCCAAACCATTTACAAAGGAGTTTTACTTTGATTGCAAAAGCTCTATAGATTGCTGAAAACTGTCTAAACTATCATTGTAAGCTATTTACTTGCAAATCAAAATTTGTCATTTCAAAGATGTAGCTATCAAAACATAAGCACAAAATCACTGATTGCTGTTACAGGACCAACTTGTGCAACAAATTAGATATTTTTCCGTGCTGCTGCTCATAGTGCTGCTTGCGACTCGTATTAGCAAACTTTCTTGTCACCTATAGAAAATTTTCGTATCGTGAGCGCTTAAAGAGTCATTTGTATCTTAAAAGTGTTTTCAAATCTGTCGCTATTTCACGTTACTGTTGTTTCAAATCTACATAGTCGCATTTTAAGTCAACATGAGAAAGTTTCTACCTTGGTAATGAAATGTCATTTATTTTTGCAAAACTGGTCTTTTTATCTTGTGATAAATTGGGAAATAAATTTAGGTAGATCTTTGTAAACGTATTCACACTGATGTTGTTGACTCGGTGTATATCAAATAAACTGACAACAATTACACACTGTTCATTCCAATCAGCCTATTTTTAGTCTTTAGAAAAACTATTGTGTAAAGTTTTCCAACTGCGAAGAACGTATATTTGCGTAAAATGCAATGTGCGCAGCAACGTTGGGTTAAAACGCAGGTCACAATAAATTTTTCTTTTTGTGCAAAGTTGCATCACGATGTTAGGCTTAAATGTGCTCCGCTTGGGAAACACTTGTCGCGCTAAATGATGCATCTGTCTCCAATCCCAGGATTCCGACCAAGTAGTGAGCATTTAGTGATATGGTGCGTTGCTCCTTGCTTTGATCAAAAAGATTTTGGGCACATGACGCTTGCATTTTTATGATGGCAACCTTTTGTGAACAGTTGTGCAACTCTGTTGCAAACAAAAGATCATCAATAATAATAAGCGTGGGAGGCCCTGGAGTGAATCTTTCTAAATAGCTCAAACCTTCCTCTAATTCCACATTGGGATAGTCACGAAAAAAGCTTTGATATTCGCCATACAGCCATACACTTCTCTGAGGCATGCGAGTAAACAGTTTCTGCAAAGATTGCAACGCACGTCTAACGAAAAATGTTTTGCCCGGACCAGCAATCATAAACGGTGACGGATGAGCAAAACGAACGTCCATGGTCGGAATGCAAAAAAGCGAGACCTTTATATGAAGGTTACAATTGTAACGGCTCAGTAGTCACCAAATCATCCAACACTTTACGCTTGATGTAGAAAGACTCTAAACCACGCTTTTCTTGCGTGTAAGTGAAAATGTCGTGATCTCAAATGCGAAAACCACGATTCGCACAGCGGTTTGACTTGTTTGTATACGGCACGTCGAGATAGTGTTGCTTCGTCAAATCATTTTGACATTTTAGCACACCTTTGCAACTTAGTTTATCTTCTTTGCCGGAACAGTAATACGTTTTACTGCAGAGAGCGACAATGCTTTCTCCCTCCCACTCAACTTTAAAAAGACCAGGTGTTCGCGTATGATACTTTTTCGATTCTGTGCACTCTTCACAAACAGGCACCCACGCATCACCGTTTGCACACGTTTGAATAAAATCGTTTTTGTGCGAATCGCAAGTTTCGCTGACAAACCACTGCTCGTACTCTTTGTAAAATTCTTGCAATTTTTCCGGTCGAACAACGTCATGCAATCGTGATGCGCTAATGCCCAGTATGCTGAATCAGTGTCCATTGCCGCATAGCAATAATCTTTTCGCGAAATAAATTTGTCAATGCAATCGTAATAAAATTTGAGCATTTGCAGTTTGGCATAATTGAACACAAAGAAACCAATTTGCACAGGCAAATCAAAATTCACGATTCGTTTTGCTTTTGGCACTTCGTAAAATTCATTGCCCAAGTCGGTGAGTTGAGTGAACAAACAATCGTTAATTTCTTTGCAAATCTTTTCTTTGTCAACACATTGTGCGTTGCGAAACTTTTCAACGCACGTCAACGTTCGACCAAACGCAGAGTTCCCTTCAATTTTTTTAATTTAACCAAACGGTTCTTTGTCAGGATTTTCGTCACCGCATCGTCATGCGTCGCTAATTTCGTGTGAAAAATGCTCAAAGCAACGAGAGGGAGTGTATTCAATGACTTGCAAAACCTTTGTGACGACCAAACCCTTTTCTAAATACCACTGTGAAAGAGGAGATGCGAGTAATAAGTTTTCAGAAGATAACTCCCAATCAAGTTTCGTCTTGGATTTTTCAACAAACCTTGTTCCAATGCAAATTCTTTCATGACACCCGAAACACCTTCAAGACCAATATCAACATTTTAAAAAATGGGTGACATTTCAGAAAAATAGTCTTTCAAATGCTGAGGCACAAGGCGCATGCAACGAACATTCTACCATGCCAAAGAGCTCGTCAGCGCGTACGGCGTCAATAATTTTCTTTTCCGTCGTTTTTGTGCAATCTTTACGCGGTCGATTGGCGTGAAATTGTTGAACGTCCGGGTCTGTTGTTTGAAGATTCACGTAGATACATTCCCACATTTCAACCACATGATAACCTAGTTGTTTCAAATAGTCGGTGGTGTCCTTGGTTTCCTTTAAATGTTCATCCATGGACTTTTTGAGTCGAGCGTTGAAGGTGAATTTTCTGCATTTCGTACATCCGTGAAAGTAACAACCTAAACAAAAAGGTTACCTTAAATATTTTTGCATATATGAAAACGATGTAGTTTTGTTCAACTTACCGTGAAATTGAAAACCGTTTGTGTCTCTGGAGCGAGTCATCTACTCGAACTTTTCTGCAACCAATCTCGTGTTCATGAGAAAAGGGTTGGTGCTTGATGTAGATGCCCTTTTCAACGTTTCGTATTCGAGTCATTCCATCGCGACTTGACTGATGGAATATGTTTTTACCGGGTAAAAATTGTCTTCTGGTTTTCGTCGAATCGGAAACCCTGTGGGCATTTCCAAAGATAAACAGTACAAGTAAAGACTGTTGACTTCGTAGCCAATCACATTTTGCACCGTCTTTGCATCGTCTTTGTACCGATGCTCTCTTATTTTGACCCCCACTTCTACGTGTCGTTGGAAAATGATGCTCGGCCCGCGAACGAAATTTTCTTTGATGACGTTTACGACATCGCTGTTGGTTTTTGAAGGTGTGCTGAAAAAATCTCCTCGAGGCATAGAGTTGAATAAGTTTATCATTGTCAATCCCGGTAAAGAAATAGCATTATTAAAATGCATCAAGATTCATCTTTTTGTACACGTCGACGTGTTTCTCAACAGCTTCCAAAAACGGCAAGCAATCGAGAGTGTTGTAGTATCGTAAAAAATCCAACATTGACTTCATGCCTTGTTCCTTCCAAACCTGTCAAAATGTTTTTATTTCAAAATTAATTTTCATATGGTGCTAATTTTGACACAAAGCTGTTTCCGCGGTGCGCTGTGTTGTCATTAGTGCACAAGCAGCTCTTCACTCGTGATGCTGTAACCACCGCACAATCAGAGCAGTGGCCCACAAGCAGAACGCCGCATACCACTCTCAAGCGATTACTAACACCAACCAATTGATTTATCATTGCTACAAATGAAATACAAGTTTTTCAAAGCTTCCTTAACATGCTACTCACTCGATGGCATAGTTGATATTCTTCGTCGCTGATTTCCTTGCATTTCAAATCGTTGTAAAATGCTTGAGCTGGTGGAAGTTGAGTTTCTTTCAATTTCTCTGGGCTGGTCATCCAGCCATAAGAAAAGAAAAACTTTTGTAGCTTGCAGCCAAACATTTGTACATATGCTGCCAGAGAAGCGCCCGGTGGTAAATAGGAACAAATGTCCAGACAGTTCAAACTTGAGGTGGACAAAGAGAGAAATTTGTTTCCACGCTTGGTGACAATGATTTTTTCACCGTTTTGCATCAGTGATTTGACCAAATGCGAAGGAGTCAGGTTGATGTCGTAATTTCCGCTGTTGAATCCAATTGTCGGAAGAGATTTTATGTGAGCGACAAGCCTTGTAACATATCTGAACAAGGGGTGGTCATCTGGTTTCACTTCTTCCAACTCTGCTTGTCTGCACACATACGCTTTTAATTGATTCATCAGAGGTTCATATTTCTGTTTCAGCAATTCAAATGCTTTTTCCCATGCGGCAAACGAGATGATCCAGTATTTTGTTGACCAGTACATGACTGTCACCTTGTGAAACTTCAAAATAAGGCGCTGTAAATCCGAGTACGTTTGTTAGAACACAAAATGACAAAGGGATATGCTGGGACACGAATTCAGTGCTTCCGTGTTTCTGCATGCCGGTTTCTTTTGAAAATACTTCGTAATCAAAGACTGCTTGAAACGGATAAAATTTGAGTTCATTTTCCGCAGTAATCCCGAGGTCTTCAATCAGCTGGAAAATATTTCTCTTTGGGTGATACACGCCTCCTTTGTACTTGAATTTTACACCGAGTTTGCACGTCTTTTCGTGTCGCAGCATGTAACAAGATCTATGCCACGACTTTCCGCATGTTCTGCACGCGTACGCTCGTGAATATAGATTGATATCGCAAACGTAGGAAAAATGCTTCTTGTACAGGTTGAGTACAATTCGAGGCCATTTATTGCCAGAACATTGCGCGGGTGATCTTTGAACCAGCTCGGCTCGCACACTTCCCTTTTTTTAGGGTGTAAACCAGGGGTCTCAAACACGCGACCCGCGGGCCGCATGTGACCCAAGAGAGCATTTTGTGTTCTTTTGGGAATTTCAAAAAAATTAACATTTACATTGTCAAGTGCCTTGAAAAAAGATGCCGTGGAACAATTGAATCAAGGCTGAATGATATCCAGTGCGGTTTTCGTCCGGGCCGTAGCACTACACACCAAATTTCACTCTCCAGCAAATTTTTGAAAAATCTTGGAAGTATGCAAAAACGTCTGCACATGCTTTGTCGACCTGAGAAAGCATACGACTGGGTTCCTCGTGAAACGATTTGTTGTGGAGTGTTCCGGGAGTATGGTGTTGACAGCCGCCTGTTATTGGCCGTCAAGTCACTGTATTCCTAATAAGAACTTTGTGTCCGTGTCAGGAGAATTAAATCACGACCGTTGGCCGTAGCTGTTGGACTCCGACAAGGGTGTGTGCTGTCACCGCTCTTTTTCATAGTCTACATCAGGCCTTCACAATTTAGAAAGCTCGAAGGGCCAAATTATCAACATTAATTTGCCGCGGGCCGCAAATGTCTATTTCATTTCGATGTGGAGATTTCGTTGTAGTATGGAAGAAGTTCTGGAACAACAATTGCTTACTCAAGGTCGAGCTTGTGCAACATTTTCTACAGTTGAGAGAGCTCTCGCGGGCCACAAGAAACGCTTTCGCAGACCGTATGTTGTGCAGACCTCGGCGACATGAATTGGATCGACCATTGTTTCTCAACCGGGGAGGAATTCCTCCCCAGGTTGGAATTTTAAGTGTTCAGGAGAGGAATTTCCACTTTATATCTAAGTTTCCTATTCATTGTCAGTGTTGGACTTCTTTTTTAAACTGACATTGGCCCTTTCAACTAGGTGCTTCACTTTATATTTGCAAATATCACACGTTTTTCTTCACAAACTTTAACGCCAATATTTGATAACAAATAGTTTTTGTCCCACTTGTATTAGTCATGTTATTGGCGTTAATAAAGACGATTGTTCCAATTGTAGTAAACACTAGCCTACGAACCCGAACAGGGGAGGAATGAACGTTCCATAGGGGAGGAACAAAACGCTCCAAAATGAGCAAAGGGAGGAGTGCTTCCGAAAATATTGGGAACCACTGAGATAGACAGTCACAGCCGAGTAGATGAGGGCGTCACAGTTGGGAGCTGCAGGATCAACCGTTTGCTTTCTGCAGACGACTTGATTCTGCTAACATCATCTCAACAGTCTTCAGCATGCACTCGATCGGTTTTCAGTTGCGTGCGACCGAGCCGGAATGAAAATCAACGCTAAAAATACCGTGGTACTACTCTATGTCTCTCTACAAACCCAAGGCAGTGTATGTATGCAGCGTATGTTGCGAGTGAGCGGCAACACACTGCAGCAGGTGGAGAAGTTCAAACACCTAGGGGTGGTATTTGCAAGTGACGGAAGGTGGAGCGAGGAGACTGATACACGGATTGGTGAAGCAAACGTATTTCTGGATGAGCTTTATCGCTTTGTGGTCACAAAACGGGAGTTTTCAAACACCACAAAGCTGTCAGTTTTTAAATCGGTCTTTCTTCCGATCCTTACATATGGTCCTGAATCCTGGCAGGCCCGTCGCCAGGATTTAGCAGCAGGGGGGCCAAAAACCAAAATGAGGGGTCCAAAAACCAGAAGGGGGAACCACATTTTTAAAATACAGTATTGGATGTATGCAGCAACCGGGAGGCCAAACGTGAAACGGGGAGGCACCGATTCAAAACGGGGGGGCCGGGCACCACTGCCTCCCCCCCGCTGACGACGGCCCTGAATCTTGGGTAAAGACCAAAAGAAAATTAACTCAGGTGCAAGTGCCAGAGATGGGATCTTTGCGAAGTCATGGTGCGACACAGGGGTGTATCGAGGTTAGATGGCATCCGGGTCAAGAAGCAAGTTTGGTCCCTCCATGTTCGAACCTAAGATCTTTCGGCAGTAAATGTACTGTATTGAAGAAAACACTTGCGACATTGTTGGGAGTTTTCGGCGCCACCCAGTGATTCGGCTCCCGGGACACTGTGCCCCCCTCGTTACGCCCCTGGTGTGACACTTCGCAACAAAGTGCGCAGCTGTGAAATTCGCAGAGCCCTGAGTGTAGAACGCCTGTCGCTGAATTGAAAGATCACAACTATGTTAGTTCGACCCTGTATCCGGAATTCCCCCAAAAGACTGGTGAGGCAAGTCCTGCTGGCTAAATCCACGGGAAAGCGGCCCAGAGGTCGTCCAAGGCTTGGGTGGAGTAACTGCATCTCCGACCTTGCTTAGTCTCGTCTTGGCGTGGAGCCAGCAGAACTATGTGAAATTGCTGTTGACTGTGAGATATACCAAGTCCTCCTGGGGCTGTTGCCCGATCAAAATGCGAGCATGAAAATGAATGACATGAATACCATTTACGTTATTTAGTTTATTCACCGGTATTTAAGTGCTCAGCTGGCGAGTAAACAAATTCCTTAGACGGCTATAACTGATTAATACGAACGTGAGAGACGGCTAGAAATGATTTTCATGTAATTCATGATACCTTTCGCAGGAAATAAGATGTGAAAGCTGTTTCTAGTACGTTCAGGTACCTCTACTGTTGCGTCAGCGTCATATTGCGACCCGCGGGTTACCTTATAAGTCCTCATGTGGTCCACGGAGCAATTTGAGTTTGAGACCCCTGGTGCAAACAGTGAGGCATACTTCAAAAATTTTCTCTATCGTTGCAATGTCTTCTAGCGTGACGCTTGGAAAGTCTTTCACCGCTTGCTGCATATACTTTGAATAAAGAGCCATGACCTCGCTTTCGAAATTTTTGCCCATTTTCGCATAGGCCAAGCAGCGAAAAAAGCAAAGATTGTCACGAAACACACATCCTTTTGCATCTTTGTAAACAGCAATGAGACCTTTGTTCTTTGTAATATATGTAGGCAATTTTTCTCCTTTGCCAATAGCAATCGGAGAGATCTTATCCACACAATAGGTAACATTGCATACTTCCTCTACCCTCCATTTGGTGTCTGATCTGTTTTGTGAAACAGTTTCACAAACGTCCCTCCCTTGGATCTGTTTCATTGCATTTGCAATGTGATCTCCATTGTTTATAATTGTGGGTTGTTCCAAAGCCAGAGCATTGGCTTGACTCGGGTGAAAATATCTCAATTCACCCGATTCTTGGTGTCTCAGAGCAAAATCAAAGCTATAATTTAACTTGCCACGTGATTGGAGGCTCGTCAACAATCTGTCACGTAACTCGTGTAGGTGTTCAATGTATCCAATGTAAAGTTTATTGTATCTAGAATATCACTCTCAAGCATATGATTGTGAATCGATCTCCAATGTCGATGTAAAAATGTCTGGTCGTGAAGCTTTCCCAAAATGTAAGGTGCTTGCAAATCATCTCTATCAATGCACCTCCTTTTAAGGGGTGCAGGGGTTGCTACTTCAAGCGATCGTTTTGAAGTTCCATTGCTGGGACCAGCCTTTTTCTTATTGTCAAGTGAGCTTTCTGATGCTGCCTTGCTGGGACCAGGTAATTCTTGCGTTTGACTGCTTGCACTATCAGCAACGTAAGTGCATTTTTCAGTGTGCGTCTTTTGTGTTTCCTTTCGGGTATACTGTCTTTTACATTTTGGACAAGGAAACACTTTGCTTTCATGAGCAGTAACTATATGTCGCTTACAAGTCCCACTTTGCGACAACATTTTACCGCAAATATGACAGATAAATTTATTCATCTGCAAAACATAAAAATTAAATTGACAATTTCAACTTTATGATTTGTTTGCTTTTCTTGCTAGAACTGTAATTTTACTTTGATACATCGCGATAGACAAAGTCGTAACGAATGAACAAAGATCATTCGTCTGTCTCTTTTACTTTTTGGCTCAAATTATTTATTGCAACAATATTTGCATCACATTGTAATCTTTTTTCTGCAACATCAGTAAAAAGGCACATATTGTTCGAAACATTTTTATAATTTTGTTTTTAGTTCATATCTGCGAAAGGAATGGATGCCGCTACTATTTTTAATATACTATCAAATGATGAGTATGCCTGTCCAATTTTTTTGGGTGTATATGCACCGGATGTATTATTTTATTTAAATCCAACCTTTCCCAGTGCGCTTGTGATCAATACAACGACTTCAGACTATGTGAAAACTGGGTTGCAACTTACTACAACAGAAGAGGAACTGCTTTCTTTTTTGACTCTTTGGCGTCGCCAGCTCTACACCGAGATTTCAAGATTTTTCTAAGACAAACAGCGCATCGCATCGTATTCAACGCAAGATGAATTCAAAGCTATCAATCTTGAACGTGTAGACATTTTTGCATTTTGCTCTTGCTTTTATGCGCTAGAGGTTTTTCTATGCGTGAAATTCTATCCATGTTTCATGAAAACACTGTCGTGAACGATCTTGCTGAGGCAATGTTTATTAACCAAAATTATGAATAGCAACAACCCTATGTATTTTAAGCTTTTCTTCGAAATAAACTTTCTTTACAATTGTTTGTTCGTACTTTAAATAAAATATACATCTTGCACGTACGTCAGCATGTGTTTTAATAAAATCAACATATACCTTAAATTCGCTGACATAAATTGTCTTTAAAAACGTCTAACGTGCTGGCATAAACTTTATTATCATTTTAATATTTATTAATCAGAATTATAATGAATTACAACTATAAACTTCAACGGTTTTCTTAAAATCTGTCTTTGTTTCCCATCTGTATTGCTTGCTCGCACTTCAATATTAAATTTATTTTGCATAAAGATCTGCTGGCGTTTGAATAAACCAACACAACTTTCTTTCCAATTGTAAATATCTTCACTGTGTGTTGACGGCAATGAGCTTTGTACTAGCCTTGTCCACATATGAATGCCACAGCGAGATTGAAAGCGAACAACTACGATGGGGAGACTGATGTCATACTCGTATAGCGAGAACGGCGAGTGACGTAACAGCGATACGAGGCTTGCCCAGGCAAGTCTGTGGATGAAATCTATTTACCAAAAAATTGTTCCTTGGTTAGATTTAGTTTTATCTAAAAATATTTGAATAATTTTGGATTCGAGGTTCGAGCCACCTTTTGTGAAAAATCACAGTGTTGTAATTTAGGTTAAAGTTTCTACAGTATTATTGTTTCAATTAAGGTTAAAGTGTCTATTATTACATGATATCATTTGTTTTTTATAACCGTTGTTGCGACAATATGCAAATTTAATTTTTTACAATTTAGCCGCAAGGTGCACTTGCTCATTCACCTTGATGTCAACACCAAACAAAATGGCCGCCGTTGCAAATGAATGTTGATTGACGTCACCATAAAACGATGATAAAAAATTACCGGTTTGACATCATCGGATATGACGTTTTCGGATGTGACGTCATGAAATAGCCACCGTGATAAATGAATGTTGACGTCACCACTGCAGACAAAATGTCGACTGTTGTGGCGTCATCTGATATTACGTCACCGGATATGCCGTCATGATGCCAGTTCCGATGCCAGAAATGTAGATTCAAGTTAACGCCATATACTACTTACGTAACAATGAAAAGAGCATTTATGGCAAATTGAATCAGTATTTTAAAGATTTTCTGAACCAGTTACTCGAATACCATCAGACCCACTGGAGGTGCATTTGAGGGAGGCAAATATCATCGCTGCGACCGAAACCTTCATACCTGTCAAAACTCAAACAATGGGAAGAAAACAGTTTGTGCTGACATCAGTCGTAAAATGCTGAAAGCTTTGAACAGAGAGGTACTACTTTGACAAATCGTGTATGTCAAGTTGCCTGGAGTCCTGGAAGGCCACCAACAATCGAAAAGCTTAAGCGATCATCCTTATACACAAGACGGGAGACAGGACTGAATGCTCTAACTCAGTGGTACATAATCAGAGATGCGAGGCATCTTTCCAGGGGGCACGAAGAGCGTCCGTCGTAGTGACAGGAAATCTTTACTCTCTTGGAACTTCGCGTGTTTTTTGCAGTGGTAGAAAAAGACGCAAGGTTCTTTAAAGTTTGTGTCGTGATATTACTTATTCGCGTAAATATTATTGGCAATCTACTCGTCTTATTTACGAGCTTCTAGTAGTGTTAGCAGAAATGAACTAGATGTTGGCATTGTTTTTTGTGACGTGTTAATTAATTTTCTGGACAATTCTACGATAGTCTGAGCGTAGCACATATATACAAGTAGATTCCACATTTCATCGTTTTCAGTAAATAGTTCTGAGATGAAACGATGGTAAAGTAGATGAAGAGAATCGTGTGCACTGCCTTTCATATTGGAGTAAATTGCTGTTCTTGTGAAAGTGTTTTATCAACTTGGAGAGACAATGAGGTCTGCGTACTTGCAAAACACGTTGACGCAGTGGCATGAAGTTCTTGCATAAACACACTGACACACCCATCGGTCGATCTATGGATGGTCGCGAGTGGACAAGGGCCATAAACAAGCGGAAGTGACCGATGTACAATCATACCAAAATGTCCATTAGACAGCAAGACAACATTAAAAGCATACTTGACAACACTGAATACAAGCTCTAGGTGACTGCTAGATAAAGCAAACGAGACAACAAATAGCACGTCTTCCCAGCTAGCAGAGCATGTTCACGAGATCACAACACCGTCCTGGTGGCATGCATCAAATTTTGTAAGTCACACCTCAACACCGACGCTCTGCGAAGTTTCCATGAATGAGATTATGGTAGGATTTTCCATTTTCGTTCTTACAAATTTTTGAGAAATCTCTGACGTATACTCAAGATGTACGCACTTGCTTTGTAGACCTGAGAAAAGCATTTAACAAGGTACTTGAAGCAAAGTCTTGGGGAGTGTTGCGAGAGTACCACGTTAACAGCCGCCTAAAATTTGCTGCCAAGTCATTGCATTCCTGCTCAGAAGAAGTTTACTTACTTGTCAGCGGCATTAAGTCAATAATATTTGCTTTTGATGATGGACTCCGAAAAGGGTTTTTCCCGACAAGCCACTTCTTTCAATCGACAGCGCTTTGGACAGACATTTGGCGAGAGGGTCACATTTATAGGAAGAAGAGCAATCAGACATTTGTTTTTTGCGGACGACTTAGTGCTGCTTTTATCTTCTGAACGGAGCCTTCAATATGGACTTGATCAGTCTCCAGCTGAGTGCGATCAAGCAGAATGAAAACTAGCACTAAAATAGAGGTATTGCGTTTTTACAGAACTCCAAGGCAGTGTATACTGCAAGTAAGCGTCAAAATGTAGCAACAGGTTAAGAGGTTCAGGTACGCTTAGGGGGCATTTACAAGCAACCAGGCGCGTAGCCAGGGGGGCAATGGGAGCAATTGCTTCCCCTCCCTAATTCCGAAAGCTGCACCAAAATTTTTCAGGTCAATCAAGCTTTTGATATGTAAGCCACGGAAATATTTCAGCGCAATTCACCGAAAATGCTTGCGGAACCATAATGTATTCGAACCTGATCTAAGCACTGTGGTTCGTTATGTACCAGGGGTGGGGCAATGGTAGAATGTTCCAGGTGAAGCCAAGGAATTCCGTACGGTGGGCACAAATGGTGAAATTTCTTTTTTTCCATTCGAATCTAAGTAAACAACGTTTTTGCAAAAAATATAATAGAAAATGTCAATTTTCGAAATGCAGGGTGGGGCCAAGGCCTCCTTCTGCCCACTTCCGACGCCCATGGTTGTGTGTAGTGTAAATGTTGCAGAATTTATGTCATGGCTGACATTTTCCTGAGGTTAAAGCTCCGTGTGGAAGTTAGTGATAATGAAATACGATCTTGTATCTTACCGTTTGTAATCGCTAACCAAAGTAAAACAAGGAATAACACTTTTTCTAGCTGTTTCTGATGCACCGGTTTGCTGAATCTCACCTAATAGTGATGGAAACCTAATTTCAAGCCCATCGCAAAAATTATCTCCTCTCTGATAACTCTGGCGTGCTACAAATGCTGTGCATCTTACCATTGTCTCCAGCATAAGCCGTAGTTTTAAATTTAAAACGAATATTTTTTGTACTTTTTTAAAACTAAATAACGGTGATGTACTTTTTATATGCCTTGAAGCTCAAACGTCTGTTGAGAAGAAATCCAGCTTCAAAGATTTTTCATTGAGCAACTAGGCCATACGCCAGGGATCTAAACTCAAATTGCTCCAAGGGCGAAACGAGGATTTCAAAAACACAGGGCTGCATTACGACGCTGACACAACAAAGGCGGCAACTGAACCTGACTAGAAACAGCTTTTACATCCTTTTTTACGGCGAATGGTATTGTAAGTTATAGGGAATTTATCTCTAGCCCTTTCTACGTTCGTTTCAAATGAACTTGTTGACTTGCAGGCTTAGGACTTTTAAACACCGATGAATAAACTAAATAACCTAAATGTTAATCATTTCAAAATTCCCAAAAAGCATTGCGGACCGCACAAAATGGCCTCGCAGGTTGCGTGTTTGAGACCTCTGCCATAGACACTGTTCAGCAACAACTTCATTCTTTCCAGATATTTATTTACTACGATTAAAATTTCATTGAAACGATTTAATCACAACCATGGTGAGCGTTTTTTTCTGGCCAATATTCCCGGGCTGTGGCCAAAAAAATAATTGACAACGCACACCGTCCCGTTGTGAGTTCTAATTTCAATCTGTTTAATCCTTACTGATCAAGCATCAGAGTCATTCTTTTCTAATTAAAATACACGTTTGTCTTATTGGTGAGTCCAACGGTATCAACACAATGAAAACACTCAATACTTACATACTTTCCGTGCACATATAATAAGTCTATAGTTATGTTCATATCTGTGCTGATATAAACTTGTGCTTAATTAATTTCATTAGCAAATTGTTTCTCAAATTCTTTTGCGTCTCAAATTCGAAAGATCGGTCTCTTTTTTCACAGATGAAACCTTTCTCACCAAAAAGACGTCTGAATTAATTTTGTTTTCGTCAACTGCACTCCGGTGTCAGTTAGTACCACCAAGTGAAATTGCTATAGGCCTTCCGTAATTGTTCTCGAAAGTTTTAGTTTCAATACTCTCAATCTTTCATTGCTTTGGAAAGTGACCGATGTAATAGTATTGTGTCCCCTAAGGAAGGCAATGAGCTATTTTCAAAGCTATCATTTAAATTTTCTCATGGGTTCAAAATGACTTGGTTTGGACCATTATTACAAAATCTGAGTTTTTGCTTAATTTCGTTAATGTCATTTTACGGCAATCGGCGACAGGCCGAAGCTTGGAATGCCATCTGCCTGCACCAGCGGCAATACGAAAACATAATAACAGTTCCCATCAAATTTTTCACATCTGTAAAATAATATTCCCTAGAAAAAACAACAGACAAAGCAGCGTTTGTAATTAAGGTCCAGATGTTACATGAGAAAAAGTCGAACCATTGTAGTTGATTTTATCCGAAGACCGAAGTAGATATGGTGATAATGTAAAAGCAGTTTTGCGGGTTTTTGAACTTTGTCGCGGTAAAAAAAACATGTGCCTCAAAAGGAGCAAACGTAAACTGAACTTGGCTGAAACTGTATAATAATTTGTCTGCATTAACCCAAGATTTACCCACGGTGCAAAATTGTATTACAACGGAGATGCTTTCTGCTAATATTTGCAAAAATCTACTTTTGATAAACGTTTTTCAACTACAAAGAAACAGGAATTAGATTTTGCAAAGAAACACTGCGTTCAGGTCACATCTTAGAAACTCCATTCAAATGCAGTGTGTTAATGCAAGCGAGCAAGCAATGGTAGCAGCTTCAGTTGCTCACGTGGCTTAAGTTGTTTAGTAAGGTCACATGCTCTATGCATAAAAAACGTTTTCAACAGATATCGACTGTTTGCGTTCACAAATAAACCACTATTTCAACCGAAAAACTGTTGTCCGTATTTGCTAATCAAGCAATCCTTGATATTTTAGATCAGGCCTGCACAACACACGGCCCGCGAGAGCTTTCGCAATTGCAAAAAAATGTTGCAACAGCCCTACTACGGATATATAGTATGAATAATTGACGTTCCAGAATTTCTTTCAAACTGCAACAAAATGAAGTAGAGTTTGCGGCCTGCGACAAATGTATGTTGGCCAATTTGGCCCTTCGAGCTTTCTGAGTTGTGTAGGCCTGTTGCAGATGTTATACGATCTTGTATTTACAAAACAATGCTGGGCGTTTCTTTTCACAAATTTAGCTTTTAAAAAAAGCTTCATTCAACGTTCATCCAACAGCTCATCTTCCAAAGCAAGACTTTGTAGCACAACACTGAAGACAGACGTTTTATTTGTAACAGTTGATTCTTTCTGGTTTCTTGAGTTCAGTTCAGTTTTGTTCGAGTCAAACTGTGAGGTCGTTTACCTAAAAAGTTTCGTTGTTAACAACAAAGGCAGTATCGCTAGTAGCTTTGAACCTCACAAAGCATTTCCAAAATACATTTACTCAACGTGTTTCTTCTCAAACCGGTGCAACTTATTTCTGTGCTAATCATGTGTTGTAAGTTCTAAGCTATTGTTTAGAATTTTTAGGAGCTGGAATAACTGTAGATATCTCCACGTGAGCAATCAAAAAGAAGTTTTCTTTACAACAGCACCAAGATATCAAACGTCTCATAGCAGATGTAACGGCCCCTTACGGAGACGTGAACTCAGAATGCAGGGATCGCGATGTTAGAGCAAAACCTAGCAACAAAGAATCGTCTGTCGGCTAGGTTCACTCGTATTGCTGCTTGTTTGCTGCACCACTTTCTTAAAGTACTTATATATTGCGCGCTTTGGACATGCCACATGATGCGCCGTCACACATAAAATACATTGTTGAGACGTTGGAAATGACCAAAAATAGATGCAAAATACTCTTTTACATGAAAGCTTTGCAGCAATTATTGTACATGCAGATTGGAAGCTTTTTGGCTTGTTTTCCAAAAACAAGTCAAAGCAGAAAAATGTTTCGCCCCGAAAGCGATCGTTTCGCCGTGTGTTTGATCCAGCGGCATTGTTTCTATTTTCGATTTCAGTTGTATGTAAACAACAACTAATGTTTCTAAAAATTCTTTGTAGATGTTTCCAAAAAACATTTTAATCATGGCAATTGTTTTCCAGTCGCTTGGGGCAATTCAACAGAAGTCCCATTTTCAGTCGCATTTAACTGCCATCATGCTGGTTTTTAAGGAGTTCTTCTTCCACGACCACCACATCATGCTGTCGCTGCCGAGGGTTTCTCCCCAGCGTCCATTCAATCTTGCCCAACCGCAACCAGAATCATACCACCAACCTCCTCTTCCTTCCTTTGCGCAGCTAGTTGACCGTCTAAACAAATACAGCAGATATCACTCAGTTTACTGTAATCACATCTCTTTCAGTTTTTCACTACTGTTTTCTAATAATTTTAAAACATTTTTACCCCAGCAAGTCTGAAAAGTTACTTCGGACGTTCACCTATTAATCACCACTACCAAAAATACAAATCATATATCTTTTATTTTCTGCTATACCCTTTGTTTTTGTCTTGATATAAGAATTAAAACAAAAATAGGTTAGCCTTTTTGAGGTTGCTTAACAACAACATGTTCCAATAATGGAGCAATGGTAATGTGACTTCACAGCTGCGTAATAAGCTCATAGACGTTTCTTATTACGTATCTTCAGCCGCTTCAGTTAGACAACTGTTTAGACGTGCCATTACTGCCATTTTTTATTGTTGTTCTGTTGACTACATATCAAGTGTCAAGTGGAAAGACAACAAGACAACAAAGTTGTTTGTAACGGTTCAGTCATGTCAAAGCAAAAATAACCAAAATAAATGGTTTGATGTTACATTTAACAAGAACAGAAAACTGAAGTGATTCAACCTTTTCGCTTTCATCAATATAACCATGGAATGGGAGGTTACCTGAGGTTTGAGCTCCTTGTGGAAGTTGGTGCTAATGAAATACAAACTTGTACCTAAGCGCTTGTATTCACCAACCAAAAACAAAAAAGGAGTCACGCTTTTCGCAGCTGTTTATGGCGCACCAGCTTGCTGAATCCAACCTAATGATGATCTAAGCTTCACTTCGCGTCGTGCAAATACGTTTATTACTTTTGTCTGCAACATCAGCCGCAGCCTTAAATGATCATCGTAAATTTGCGCTTTAGTACAGTTTTGAAATTAAATGCGTGAATATAGCGGTGATACACGTTTTATACGCCTTGAATCTCAAACTTTTGCTGCAAAGCAATCTAGTTTCAAAGTCTTTTATGTTATGCAAATAGGCCATAGACACTGTTTAGCAACAATAGCTTTCTTTCTAGACATGTATTTTTTATGATTTAACATGTACTGTGATGGTTTAACCACAATCAAGTGGAGCGTTAACGTTTTCATCAAAGATTTCACATTACCTTACCGGCGAGTGAAAAAACAATTTTTTCAAGTACTAAGAGTCCGACTTGTACATTAGGGTGCATCAGGAGCCCTCGACTTTTTTCAAACAACTTCTACCTTGTGTTAAAGTGTTGTATTTTTGTAAAAAATGAGACCTGTGAAATATTTTCGCAATTGGTTGATGTTTAGGGGTGCATCGGGGCTCCCAAAGTTTGACCCGGGGAGAAAAACTTGCAAATAATGAAATTTGGCCATAACTTAGTAACTACTTGGAGTATGAACATGATTTTGGTGTCTAACTCTACTAAACTACATACCAGCTATTCATTAAAGCCATCAGAAAAAACCTAAAAGATTAAGCAATTTCAATTTGCTCTGATCTTTGCTGAAATAAATCTAAATTTTGTGTTTTTCGCAAGAATGTTCAGAATTTTATCATGTATTTTTCTTCTTGGACAAGTCTTAAGCCCTGGTGGTGCTGCCAGTGATGTGTTCAAATCATATTTGTCGAGTCACAAGCCCTTCGAGTCGGTAGTGCCCAATGTTGTTTCAGCACATTTGTTATCAGATTACTTAGATCTAAGTATGTATTTGGTGAAAGCAGTTTTTAGCTTTAATTTTAGTTCTCTTCTTCACTCCCAGTCAATTCCACAACTCTAGCTTAACCCTGCTGCAACAAATATAGCATATCTCCTTCTATGTCGCATGCCCCAACAAAAGACTCAAAGTAAAAGTATGAGGTCGACTGCCATGATCGTGATATGATAATACTTAATTATACCACGATGTATTGTACAATGTGTTGTGTGCTGCTGACCACTCAGTGAAAAGCTGAGACTCAGCTCTAACTCAGTGTTAGGATGGAACACTTAATCCAGAAAATCTAGCATAACACCTGCCAGGAGGCACAGTCAAAACAGAAAATTGACACTAGCCATGCTATCACTGGGTACTGCTACTACCGTTTTTGGTGAAATAAGCAAATATGTGCGAAATTTTTTGAGAAATTGATGAGTGAACGAACTTGTAACACAAAAACAAGCAGTGCATGACCTCCAATGCCCATGCTGAGGAAAGGCAATATAAAAATCGATATAATCATCAACATGATACAATTGTCGTTACTGCATTTCTTCTGTGTCACAAGACACAGCAAAAAGACACAAAAGTTCTCAATGTCTTGTATGTCCAAAAGACACAGGAAAAATTTCTAAATTATCTGTTTCTTATGACACAAGCTTGGATGTTTTCTTGTATCGTTCTACCACATGCACGAAATTCTGTTGTAAGAGCCTTGTAACGGACGTTTCGCAGCAGATGATTATCTTGGAACTTGTTGAGCTTGTCTTATCTTGAATATGAAAAAATTCCTTTCAAGCGAACAGGAGAAGTCCAGAAAGCAAGATAAACAGGCAAGATGTTTTATGCAAGTAAAGTATTTTTGCTTGAAGCTAGGAGCCTATAACAGCCCCAAGGTACCATCATAACTAGAATGCAGCTGCTACAGCTAAATATTTCTTTTGCTTGTTGCAGAACCAGCCAACAGGATAAATAATAATAAAAGTCTTCGCTCAACTGTTGTAACAGTAAAAACGACACGTGTCGTTTTGACTTTTACAACAGTTGAGCGAAGACCTTTATTATTTATTTTGCTTGTCACTCTAATTTACTGTGTGATGGTTTACCAGCAGTTGTACTGTTGATGGGCTTGCAATGATATGCGACTTTGCAAGATCTTCTGTTGTATCAACATCAGGCTCTTGACAGCTCAGTTTCAAATAGTGCTGTCAAAGCATTTAGTCGCCACCTTCGTATCTTACTTTAGAAATGGTTCCACTCTCATTGTTTAGCGGCAAGTTGAACGATGTGGAGAAACCAGAATTGGCAGATTGCTTGTTAGCTTTTAAGCCAAAAAAAAAACAATCCCCTTTATAGTACTGGGTATGGTAAGTCAAGCTTCCCAGAAAAAATATTGACAGTTGCTCTACTTTGGCACACTTGATTATCTTTACTCTCCTAAACAATGATCATTCTTTTCTGTTTGAAGATGTTCTAAACTGACCAGACCCACCAGTATATCTATCACAATGCTCTTATCAAAATTTATGCCATTAATATGATAAATGACTGCACTGAACATGATGTTGAAACTCGGATCAGATGTGTTGGCTGTAGCGAGTTCTTAGCGACGCTATCAAAATTTCGTACAAGTGACAGAAAAAACATCCAAGCTTGCGTCAACCAAGAAATAAGAAAGTGACAGAAAATTTACATCTTTTTGCTGTTCCAAGCATTGTGACGCAGAAGAAATACAATAGTAACAATTGTATCGTGTTGGTGATTATCAATTTTTTTATTGTCAGCATGGTCATTGGGGGTCGTACCAATGGTGCAGCCAACACAAAACCTTGGGGGAGCAAAATGTTCGACTTTAGGCAAGCAACAGCACTTTTGTTTGGGACGCCGCCTCTCAAAGCACGAAATGACTAGATATGCTAAAATTTGGGGCGCATGGCCCCCAGGGATCACCCCTAGCCACGCCTATGGGTCTTGCACTGCTTGTTTTTAAGAGAATTTGCACAGTGAGGTATTTTTTACGTAATTTCACGAAAGGATGTTTATTTCACCAAAAGTGCTATCGGCAATACCACAAAGGCTTGAAACTTGACCAAGACGAAAAGTACAAGTTTAAGCATTTTTGCGAAAAACACAAAATTTAGATTTATTTTAGCAAAAATCAGAGCATATGGAAACTGCTCAATCTTTTAGGTCTCTCTGATGGCTTTAATGAATAGCTGGTATGTAGTTTAGTAGAGTGAGACACCAAAATCATGTTATTACTCCACGTACTTGTAGTTATGGCCAAATTTCATTATTTGCAAGTTTTGTCCCCCGGGTCAAACTTTGGGAGCCCCGATGCACCCCGAAACATCAACCAATTGCGAAAACATTGTACAGGTTTCATTTTCTACCAAAATGCAACACTTTAACACTAAGTAGAAGTTGTTCGAAAAAAGTCGAGGGCTCCTGATGCACCCTACTGTACATAGTCTGAAAGTGTTTCAACTCTCTTCTGATGTTAACTTCCACCCTATCCTACAGTAAATTTGAAATCATTCAGCTGCGACGGGAAGACTCAGCAGCAAAATCTAACGTGGAAAGATGCTTTTTTTGTGTAAGTGCTGAGGGCTTCGACATCAGCGGCGCAATAAGGTTAGACGGCTCCCGCAGCAAGAAGCAAGTTTGGCGCCCCCATTTTAGAACCTGAAGTCTTCCGGAAGCAAATGTACTGTATTGAAAAAAGTGCTTGTGACATTGTTGGGACTTTTCGGCGCCCCCATAGTGATTCGGCTCCCGGGAGGATGACAGGTGCGGGAGGATGACAGGTGCCTTCACGTGGCCCTCCTGTAGGACATTCGCCACAAATGTCAACTAAACCTGTCAATACGAGAGCAACCACTGCTACTCGCACTGGATGTGTTAGCTTGGGGTGGATCATAAGACACCCTTCTCAGGGCACGGGAGCAGAAATGCTGCTGAAGACTGACGACCCAACA
>Ga0210059_1005082_pt1 | contig 21148 bp, 21 predicted proteins | sample Ectturendosymbi2_FD_188042 | JGI IMG/M metagenome (GOLD analysis project Ga0210059, IMG submission 188042) | Ecteinascidia turbinata endosymbiont from Florida, USA - Sample 2 (SPAdes) (version 2) | ecosystem: Host-associated > Tunicates > Ascidians > Unclassified | place: Key West, Florida...
GCAGTGTGACGAAATTCATGGAAAAGATGTATGGAGTATAATATTTTGGTAGCTACTGTTTATTGCAATCCCCAATATAGGATGCTGCTCATAGACAGTCAGCTCGTCCGTGCAAAGAAGCCCTCTGCGAGCTAGCTTTGAAGATGCATGGGTTTATTCAAGACTGGAGAAACGACAACTTCGCTTCAGTGTCATCATTGCCCTCCAGTTCCGATGATGATGAACTCAACTTTGAAAATCATCTCGGCAAGTTGGAAAAATCTAAAGTGCAGTCTCTTGGAATCAGTGGAGCACTGCAATATTTTGGGTGCAATTATATTTTGGGTGCAATAGCCGATTCAGAAATACTTCTTTTCCCTGCATGAAGTGGAAAAAATCGACCGTTTGTCGAAACGTGTGTCTGCCAGGCCATATACTCTCCAATCGTTGGAGAGGTGGCAGAGATGTTACTGCTCTGCCAGCAACGCCAGTTTGCGTTGAGCGGCTCTTTTCCGCTTTACGCATAGTAAAACCAGACTTACTAGCGATGGAAAGAAGACTTCGTGGAAGCAATTTTGTTTTTATGAACCAATGCTTGAAGTTAAACCACGAACTCCATGCAGATGCTAATTCATGTCAAGGTTACAGATAAACTCTGCGAGTGACACTGCACCAATAACACTAGAGAAATTACAAACCGGATCGAAGCCGGCATTAATCCATTTTATATGTGTATCATCGCAAAGTCATCATGTCATTTTCACTTTAATTTTTTGCACATTTTGTTTGGTTCTTCGCGCGTTTTCTGCGAGCAGCATTCAAATGTTTATTCATCCAGAATTGACTCAGTCATTAAAGCATCTGTCTACCTTCTTAGTCTCTGCGTGCAAAAAACACAATCTTGAATTCTTGTGAAATTTGCAAGCTGGTTCCACCGGCTGTTCTGCACGTCAAAAGTAATACAGGGTGCAGGTCCTCTTTTGCTGCATTCGTCACAGGTATTTCCGTACAAAGCGTTACTTGATTTTAAGAAACTTCGGTCCAAGCGTTTAAACCACATTTGCTTGATACAGCAAATAAATTAATTGCAGTGCAACAATACGTGTATCACTGCAGTTCGTTCAAACCGCAAGTTTTGCTTTTATGTATGACATTGGTGACATACTAAATTTTTTGCTCTGTTGTTATGCTGTATTGTATATGTTATTTCAGTCTGGTCGTGTGCTCATTGTGTATTCACACTTACATTCAAGTATTCGTCAAAGTGCTTCTGGCAGCAGTTTATAGTTGCAGGTTTGCAACTTTCAAGTTTGGAAAGATGTTACCGATTTCAGCAAACTTTGCTGAACAAAACCTGTTTTGCGTTGTGCTAATTTAAGAAAAAACTTACTCAAAGTCAAGAGTCAAAAAAACTCCGGATCTGGATAAAAAAATTTGAGTCCAAATCCCTGTTGAGAACAACGTACTCGTTGCCAAGTATAACTTGAAGAACGCAGTCTTGCCTGCAGAACAAGTACAAATATCTCAATGCTTTTCATCTTTGTTCGTAGTATTAACCTTAATTGAAACTTACGGATAACCTTTTTAATAAAATCAGATTAGCTGATTTGGATCAACACTCCACAGTTTTTTCAAGATATCAGAAAAATCTAGAGAGGAGAGTTACAAAACTGCAGCGTCGCTGCCTGCATTTGCAGAATGTAATAAAAAAAATGCCCAACTACATTTTCCAAATGTTTGTTGGTAACAGGCGCCAAATTGTCTTTCTTCTAATGAACTGATAAACCTGTGCTTTCAAGGTGGTTTCATGGACACACGTCGGGCAAAAAAGCTGAACATTTATTGATGGAAAAAGGTAAAAATGGCAGTTTTCTGGTTCGACAAAGCTTAAGCAAGCCGGGAGACTTCGTCTTGTCAGTGCGATGTGAAGATAAGATCATTCATATAATGATAAGACATGATGTAGGTATTATTTTTTCATTCGTTTGTTAATTTTTGTGCATTTTGTTAATTTTCAACTTGAAAAAGTTTGTTGCGGTAACCCCTAGGGTTTATTGATGTGTGTGATGGACCAAAGTTTACTGTTGTCCAGTGACCATTGTGTGCAACGGTTTACGGTGTTTTCTATTTTCAATTAATTAACCAATTTCACAATATTAGCAACAACCTTGGTTTGCCATATGCTAAACATTTGTTCTGTCCTTGAGAATTAAGAGGCGGTTGAGCTCTACCAAAAGGTAGGTAAGTGCTTGCCAGGCATCCCAAACGGTGTCAACCAAATGGACGTATAGTTTTTCACGTTCTGTCATTTTGCATGTCACTAATTAGAATTCTTATAACATAGAGTATGCAGTTAACAAGAGGGTTTGCGAAGTACAAACTTACTTCAATGCTGACTTTTTTACGCCAGTGGTTCCCAACCGGCGGGACGCGACACCAAAGTGAGTGGCGGAGGAGTAGCTGTGGGAGGTCGCGAACAAAAGCCTCAATAGTTTGCTGGATGCTCGAATTTTTAGAACCGCGCAGATCAACATTGTGTGTTGTGTTACATACGCAAAACCCAAACACGGATAGATTAAAGCTTAATCTAAAACTGCTAGGAAAGGCGACCCTCATTCTCAAATTTCGAGATTGTCTTCAGGCTTCATACGCAAACTGCAGAACAAGTACAGAAATGTAATCCTGGGGAAGGTTGCCATGTTTGAGAAATTATGCAGTGTTTTCAATGAATCAGAGGGTGGACAAGATTAGTTTTGCTAAACGACGAAATCTTTCAGCACTTCAGCACCCTTGTAGAAAACGTGCAACGAGACTTCCTTGCACTCAATGAAGACGCGGCACCTGTTGTAAGAAATCCTTTCTCCCCTAACACTTCTATCGAAAGTCTACCTGACGAATTTCAAGTTGAGTTTGTGGAACTGGTTCTTCAGCTTGTTCTTTGAAAAATCCGTGACGCAGCTCTGGTGTGCTGTGCAGCAAACATCATGCCCAAACCAAACCGTGCTCCCGCTCCGTTGTCTGCTTCCTTTCGTTTCCACCTACCTGTGTGAGGCTGGAAATTCAACCCTTGTCCACATTAAAACAAAGTCAAGAAATAGACCGGACGTTGAAGATGACGTGAGATTAGCTTTCGCAAACACGTCACCAAGAGTTTCAAGACGATTTGCACAAATGCGAGTTCAATCGTCCCACTGGCTAGCATATGTGCTGTTTGTTTTGCATAAGAATGTAAATACAGTGAATCTAACATGGAAATGATAATGTTTCTTATCTTGTCGGTTGTTATTCGAACATTTTCAGAGTTGTAGGTAATGGCTGGGGCCGAGCGCTTATGTAAAATTTTCGAATAGTTTCGCGAGATTTGGTTGGGAACCACTGGCTTGCGCGATTCTTGACTTGTTTTAAGAAACGATTTCGCTGGATTTAACGCCGGTTAAGGATTATGATTGCCTTTGAAGTGCTAAAATGACAGATGTTTTGATTTCGACAAGCAGTGTGTTTGGACACTGCTTTCAGGCCTAAATCGGGCTTCAAAAATATATGTCGGGCTGGGCCAGGGTTCAAAATGAGGCCTGTTTTTCAAAACGCTGAGAAAAGTAAACCATATTTGAGCCTCATCAGAATATCAACCACTTAAACTTCGCAGTCAAATATGAATGAACGACTAATACGAGAAAATTTTTTCAACGGTATTACCCATCGTCGAAGTCCTTCTGGCAGTTAAATGGTCTCTAATATTTTATTGAATGGCACAGTGACGAAGAATATTGCTTTTGCCATTCACTTTTCCGACGCGGCTCCTGTAAAGTGTTCGCATTACTCCACGTACCGATTGAGGATTGTCTCAACCGGAGAGTTTTTATTCTTTTTACTGCGGCGTCTCACGACCTCTTGAACGATCGTTTTCGGTGCTGCAGCAAGCAAATTAATATTTTGAACTGACCTCTGGCGTGAGTTGTCACTCGCGATGCACTGTTTTGAGTCGCTTGTCACTAGCGACGTGAGTCACTTGTCACACGCAATGCACTTTAAATGTCGCTTGTCACTGGCAATGCACTTTCTTGTCATTTGCCACTCACAATGCACTTTTACGTGACAGGATGATGACAAGTACGATATTGGCGGCGGCCAAAAATTCAATTCCTTGTCGGAGCTCATCGAACATCACAAACACAACGCAATGGTGGAGCGGACAGGGAGCGTTGTTTACTTGAAGCAGCCATACAACGCGACCAGGATCAATGCGGCCATGATCGACGATCGTGTAAAAGAGCTGCATCAGTCGGATGCAAACAAGTCCGGCTTCTGGGAAGAGTTCGAAGTGAGTGAAACTAAATCTAACGTGACATTGGACCGAATAAAGCTGGCTTAGTGACGAAGTGTTTGTCATTTTTTTACAACGAAAATTGCAAGAAAAAGTTCGTGAACTCAAACATTAACCATTTAAACAATGTGGGGTGTAGTTCGATGCCCTCTTGGAATAGGTCAGTAAGTTGTAGATGCTGTGTTATCGTTAGTGCTAGAAATCAGATACTGCAAAAACGGTTGGGATCGCTGAAAATACTCTTAATCCCTCTTGATAATTAGGAATTTAAACACTGCTGAATGATAATTAGAAGTACCGATATCAACCCTAGCACAGTAGGGCATCGCATCTATTAGTAAACGTGCTTCAATTAGTTACTGGATTGTTTGCGAAATAAGTTCATTAGGAACTAACCAACTTCAACATTTATCCATAGTTTGCTGTTTTGAGCTGGCAACACTGTGCTTTTAGGGGCAACATCTTGTTTATGTCCCTCTTTGCAGTTACTTGCTTCGCTACACTGCTCACTATCATTTACGTCTATCTATTTTTGACTTTTTGCGAGCGATGTTGTTTGCAAACCACTTCTTGGACTGCGCTTTGCGGATGCGTCGGAAGCCATCAGGAAAAATCGGAAGCTGTCAGAAAAAAACGGCGAGCGTTGAATCAAACCTTAACAGCGTTGAAGTGCGTGCAGCTTCGCTGTGCTTCGCTCCTGCGCTTCTTTGTCGAAATATTCATTGTCATACCCGCTTTTCCTCTGGGGATGGTCACGGGGCAGCAACCCCAGGACAACTCGAAATACCTCAAGGTCAACAGCAATCTGAGGCATTTCGCTGAGGCTCCACGCCAAGCTTCGCTGAGGCTCCACACCAAGCTGGGACTAAGTTTCTGGTCGGAGATGTAGTCACTCCATCCGGTACTTGGGACAACCTCGTCGAAATAACGAAACGCGTTTTTATTTCATGCAGAATTTGCAGCAACAAGAATGCAAGCACTTGTATAGCAGGAAAGAGGGAAGCCGCCCCGAAAACAAAATGAAAAACCGTTACAAGAACATCCTGCCGTGTGAGTTCCTCTTCATATGCAGTAGATATAGCTGGCAGGGTACATGCCCTTTCCTTGCTCGAACAAACGCGAATTGTTGCGCGAATTTTCGATGCATTTTTTTTCTGCAGTCGACGACACGCGCGTCGTGTTGCGGGACTCGGACGCGTCGGTACTGGGATCTGATTACATCAACGCTAATTATATCAAGGTAATAATTAAGGCCGCGCTTAAGTCTGGCTTGATGACGGCTGATGATTCAGCTGCCTTCCTGTGCGCACGTTTTGCTTCCTAAGCAATGAATTGCTGACGCGCGACTGCGGAGGCGCGAACGCACGCTCAGTGCAGATTACCTCTCCAGACCATGCTTGGTGCATGCGGCTCGCGGAGCCGCGGTTGAGAACCACTGGCTCAGAGCGTCAGGCGCGTGAATGCAACGACCGTTTTCGTATAATAGTTGACTTTAACAATGACTCCCTATGATTCGATTACAGGATGCGGTCGTCGTCGACGACGCGTTTGAAAAATGCACTTGAGGTTTTCCAAATGAGTTCGTTTTCTTTTCATCACTCCCTGGGTCTTTTTGAACGCAGCCCGATATCGACGAACTGGGTGGCATGTGGAAAAGCAAGACCTACATATCGACGCAAGGCTGCTTGGCCAACACCATAACCGATTTCTGGAAAATGGTCTATCAGGAGAACTCGCGCATCATCGTCATGACGACGCGGGAGGTCGAGCGAGGAAGGGTACGCGCTGCGTCGCTGCGATAAGTTGCTCTCGAGAGCGTCGGCCTTGGCCGTTAAGCTTTTTTCATTGTCTTCCACCGCATTCTTCAAGTTCAGTAGCCAGCAGTCTGTCGGCGCGGATCGGCAAAGGCTTCGCAGACCTTCACCAAGGGCGGCTTCTCGCGTTCGTCCGACCGGTTCGCTGTTTCGCATTCTGACGACCTCGCGCGAGCGCCCGCAGGGCGTTCTCTTTTGCAGAATTGCCGCAGGAAATCGCCGCGCGCCGTCCCGGGATCGCGCCGGCTGTCGACCGCGAAGCCCTTGTTATCAACTGCGGTTTTGTTTTTGTCGCTGCTTTGCAAATGTAGCGCGCCCGCACACGTTAGATAGCGCAGCCGGCGTTAAACCCGCCGTGTGTGGCTTGTGTCAAGTCAGCGATCATCGGTGTACGCGCGGAACAAACCCGACATTCAGTAGTGAGCACGTGACCGAAAGGCAATCACGCTTGATCGAACACCGATCGGCTGCTACGTTTTCTCGTAGATCATTGCAAAGAATGGCTGTATAGCCAGGAAGCTGTTTTTTTCTGAGACATTTCGGTCATTTGTCTCACAGTTGTATCAAAACTCGAAAGCCCATATTTTCTGACATTCTGACCGAAATGACTTAATTTTTTTCGGCCATTTCAATAACATTTCGGTCTGTGACCGCAAAAAAATCAGCCAGGTAGTGAAAGTTCCTTTATTCGACTTGCTGGCGGAGGAAGTAACAGTGCGTTCTAATCAGGCGCTTGAGTAATTGCGTTGTCCGCTACGATTGGTGTGCTTGTACGGAAGTCGTTCGGTGGTCAGCCGCTTCGCTACTGCGGTTCGACTTAACGCATTAACAGGGTGGCCGTCTGTCGTTCCGAGAAGACGCCGCCGCCGCCTGAATTTCGATCGTCGCTACGACGGCGACTAACAGTCGATCGTTTTTGTGACGTCGCGTGCAGAACAAATGTGTGCGATACTGGCCGTCCGAAAACGAAACGAAGGAATACGGAAAGTACGTCGTGCACCACATGAAAGAGACCGACTACAGGGATTACACCCTGAGGGAGTTCAACCTTTCCAGGAACGATGAGGTATGCTACTAGCAAAAAGAAGTTTGATTGTGACACGACAATGACGTTCGCAACTTGCATAACGTGTCGTCGCTGTGCGCCCCGTAGGCGTTTCGCGCGCGTGTGAAACAATCAACCGCTTTTGCGTAGACCAGGGGTCTTCAAACATTTTTGTCAGAGAGCCACTTAAGGTATTATACACAACAGGTCGAAGGCCGCAATGACCATTAACGTTTTGTGCACCCCCAAACACCTCCAAATCGCACGCACATTCTCGACGTACGGTCCCGTGCAGGGGTCTCCAAACTACGTCACGCGGGCCAAATCTGGCCTGCGAAGCGATTTTATCCGTCCCGAGAAGACTTATTGCCCAATAGTGAAAAAATGATATAAATACAGAAAATTGGTAGAATGTAAACATATCCCGAAACAATCACATGAAAGATATCCGGGACCTGGGACTGTTGTGTAATAGCTTATGTGGCCTTGGGACAAAAAAGTCTGGAGACCCTGGCCTAGTGCATTGCACGCTAACGCTGTGCGCGTATAAGGCATAATGACCTTCAAATGTTGGCTTACCGCTTCAAGCGATAAGCCTTTTGACTTTTTTTTGCGTGTCAGCAATGCAAACAAGTATTTCGCCTGCCGTCGCTGGTGTTTGATCACACGGCGAGGAAATAGCGGTTCAAGACGATTTGTCGCGTGCTTGTGATTTTTTTGAGTCCTAGCTCTCTTTTTTTTTGTGCTGTGCAAGGGTCGGTTTCTTTATTGGTCGAAACAACGAAACGCGACGTGTACGTTAAGCGGCAAACGCTGTGGCAGATTTGTAATGGTCTTTTGCACCTGCGAAAAGGCGTTTTAATCTTTTGTTTTGCGAAATACGATTGTCGTTGCATAAGCGCCGCGCGTTCAACACCCCTCGGTAATGGTTTCGTTTCCTCGCGCAGACCCCCGGCAACGGGCGCATAGTGCATCACTACCACTTCAAGGTCTGGCCAGACCACGGGGTGCCGAGTGACCCCGGAGGCGTGCTGAACTTCCTGCACGACATCAACGAACGTTATGTAAGTTTTGACGTTGTCTTCAATTTGCAGAAGTCAGCGCCAGTATATCCCGCATACAAGCTGCAAACCAATGTGCAAGTGAACAGTTAGTTGATTTAACAGACGCTGAAAAGTGCCAATTAGGTCTTAGTTATGCTTTAGGATGCCAAGCAACGTCTGCCTGTTGCATTCTGTCAAATGTTTTAAAGTATGCTTCTAGTGCCTGTTGAATGAGCGTAGGCGCTCACTTGTTCACAGCGTACAGCTGTGGTCCACTTTTCTGTGCGTATCGCAATCGAGCATTACGCATCGAATAGCTATCATGGCTTTAGACAAACTTTCAGACCTCGAAAGACTTGTGAAACTCAATCGTATCGAGATTTACGTCACACGAAGCAACCTATCCTCTCTGGCTGCTCGTTCAGAAATAATTAGGTCTCATTACTGGGGCAAGTTGAAGTACACGCCACTAAGCAGTCCCTAAGCAAGCATAATGTTCTAGGTTGGCAAGCGCGCTTGGCTTTGATTAGGCCATTGTGAATATCATCTCGTGCCATATTGATCCGATATCGATTTATTGATGATGCTCCTCTTTGTACTATAGCAGGGCCCAAACCCGACGTACCGCTCTGCACATATCTTGCGCAGCTATAGTTGCGCCGGCTTGCCGCCGGCATTGATTTATTACTAGTTGTTGGTCTTGGTTCATACCTTTTGGAGATGGTTATTGAAAATCGCACCTATCATCAACGAACGGCATGCTTCAATTATAATTCCTTTTTCCGGGCGCAGCTTAGGTTTCAAATCAGACGTCGCCACAGCGCTAAAGAGCATTACGTGGATTGGAGTTGACCGTGAAACAGCGCCGTTCACAGGTATAAGCCTAAAGTTTCGGCGAAACTTGCCCCGTTTCGTCTCAAGGTTCAAGAAACCAGTTAAATCAACGCCGAACTCCCTAACATATCCTTATTTCAATTAGGGGGTAAAAAGCAAAGAGTTCTGAAACACGCGCTCCAGGTTTACGGCAAGATACGGAAAAACAAGACCTTGACGTACTGACAAACACGACCGTTGCGTTTCCACTTTTTTATGTTCATCTTGAAAAGCGGCAGGTTTTGCCGGAAGCTGATGTTTACACTGCAGTTCACGTGATTGCGAATTTTCTCGATAACCTGCTTTGACCGAAGGTTACCGGATTCGACCGCTACAGCTCCCGGATTTCGAATCTTGTGTTTAAGATGTACTTGCGGTGTGAAACTGAATTTCTCGTTGAGCTGGTTGTTTCCGCCCCGCCGGCGTGTGAGGAACAAAGGCACCGCCCTGCTTAAAGCATTGTTTGGCTTAGGCAGGCCAGCTGTCGGCTCTTCGAATGCCCACGCAAATCTGGTTTCGGCCGGGCACGCTGAATTTAATTGTCCAACAAGTGGTGCACGAGTACCTCGGTGAAGTGTATGGAGAAGTAGTGGACGAGCCGCCTTGCAAATCGACCGTATAACTTTCGTTCCACGTTCTGATTTTTAGCTTTGACAACTGAGCGGCCGGTAGAAACCTTACACAACACCGGTGAGAGTTCCGGCTCTTGCTGCGCGTTTGCGTTGGACACGTTACCAACGATCGATCTGCTCGTTTATGAAAAGCATTTGGGAGTCAAGGGCAACCGACCGTTGCGTCCGGGGCTCCGCGCATTAAAGAGCAAAGTGCTGTTGTTGGGATTTTTAGGCAGTGTTTCATTTGAAGCAATGTTTTGGACCTCATCTTTTCGATAAAAAAATAAAACAATACCTACTAATCGTTCACTTGGAATCGTCCTTGCGTCGAAAATTTCCGACCATTTTCTGTTGAAAGTTTTTTCACTTATCTGTCGAAGCACTCCTAAAAGAAATGCTTGCTTGCTCGATGACGCTAATGGGTTTGCAAGCATTAAATCGTTGGCAAAAAATCCTGCCTTGATCGATGTGTTTTCGGTTAGTTCCCAGAACTGCGTTCGTTCAGAAACAAACACTTATCATAAAAGTTCATTTTTTGTTTCCTGAAAAGCTCACCTGGTGACTAAGCTACGATTCGTCACACCTGGTGACTAAGCACCAATAGAGCTGGCCAGATTGATCCTGTTTTGTGTCATGCTTCCGTGTTTTCGTATGCCTGTAGAAAACAATGGAATGCGGTCCGATAGTTGTCCACTGCAGCGCCGGCATCGGCCGTTCTGGCACCTTCATAGTGATCGACATTATCCTGGACATCATCCGACAGCAAGGTGAGCAAGTTGTTTTTATTCTTCTAATAACAAGATTTTATTGCTGTGCAATTCTGATTGCACGCTAGAAGCACCAATGTTGTGTGGCGGGCGGATGAAGCAATGCCCTTGCTCCCGTGCAATGCCACATTCGCTTACGGAGCGTGGCGAAATATCACCGGCATATCTTTGCCTGTGATCGTCAACCGAAAATCACATCGGCGTTTGACAGTTGTACCCAGGGGCGTAACGAGGGGGCAAGGGGGGGGGAGGGCGCAATTCCCCGGGCGCTAAACCAATATGGGGGCGTCGAAAAGCCCAACAATGTCTAAAGCACTTTCTGCAATATACAGTGAATTTGCTTCCGAAAGAGCTCAGATTCGAACATGGGGGCGCTGTCTAACCTCGTAGCGCCCCTGGTTGTACCCCCATACTTTCGTAATGGCCAGCCTCTCAATGCAGGTCTCGACTGCGAGATCGACATTCTGCGCACCATACAAATGGTGAGGAGCCAACGGTCCGGCATGGTCCAAACTGAGGCGCAGTACGAGTTCGTCTACTTGGCCGTCAAGCAACACATCGAGACCTTGACGAAGCGAATGGAAGCGGAACAAGTGAGTCATATCAATTGTGCTTCATTGGTTGATACAAGTGGGGGCGTTTGCTTCGCATTTGGCGGGTGGGGCTTTCAAGTTAGACCGCCGATTGGGACAAATCTCATGCATCGGTGGAGCAGGAGGAAGTAGAAGCCGATCGGCCACTTCATTCTGTTCGGTATCTCGGGAGCTCCAGTTTCTGCAAAGCAAGGGTGAAAGAAAACCACTGCTTGGGCAAATGCAGTCGCCTGGGCTGAATTAATTGCAGCGTTGTTTGTGTGCGTTATAACGCGTCCTGGTTGCTGCCTGTGCCGGCTTGCCGTGAGCTGTAGGCGGCGCACTGCACAAAACGTGTTTGCTGACTGCAAAAACCACTGATTCCTTGATTTGCAGATGAACAAAGGCAAAGGTCGCGAGTACATCAACACGAGGCAGACCTCGGAAGCGGCGGGGGGTGACGCGGCTGCGCACGCCGCTCTGCAGAAGGTGGGCCGCTGCGATTCACAGCTGGAGCGTTTTTGGCGCTTTCGAATTCGTTGCTGATTTGTGATGAAATGTTGCTAAGACAGCGTTAAGCCAAGCATTTTTTCCTTTAAAGTCATAAGGCTTGGCATCGACTGCTAGAGTATGGGCTCTTTATTGAGGTCATCTTCTGCCTTTTTTAAACTCGTGGCTGCGCTGAGAGACTACGCGTATTCTTTGCAGCAGTCGCCAATGTGCAGTAAGTCTTGTTTGGTTCAATCAAAAAAGACATTGGAATCAGTCAAACCGGGTCATCGACAATATGTTATCAACTAGGCCGGATTGTGACTTAGTAATACACGGTCATTTCGCAGGCTCGATCTCCGTTCGGTTCCTTACCCCCCTCTCCTGGGGGGATGTTCATGCATCAACCTATGCCGTCCACCCCGCCGTCAGCAAGCTCAAGATCGAGCTCAATGTAAGTTGGATGCGCTGCAACGATTTGTGGGTGGGGGGGTTGAGCGGACAAGTCCGCCAACTGAAGACTCATTGTGGTGTTGAGAGCAGTTGATGTTGTTCCGATTCCATAAAAACTTGTAAATGTTTTATAGGAACATGTGTTGATACTATTAACTTCTTTTCACGTTCTTTGGCGTTTACTATGGATTGCATCACATTGAGTGCAGTGCATAACGAGCACATTACCCACAGCAGCTTAAAAGCGTTGGCGCTAAAGCTCGGGGCGGAAGTTTTTTTTGTAAATATTGGAGTATGGCATTTAAATCTACCGGTATTAGACGCCATATATAGTAATTTGCGGAAATACCCTGCCAATTGCATAAAGGCGCATGTGTAGGGACTTTGGCTTATGGTAGGGTACTTCTAAATGTCGTTACGGGAATCAGTCAGTTGTACGAAGTACTTCGCGGGTTTCGGAATATAAAAATTTCATAGGTGTTGATGTTAATCGCAGCAAAAATTATTAACTAAACGTTTATACACCAACAAACCAAGGTGGCTGGTTCATGCGATTTGGACAGAAAAGATGAAGCGATTTGCACTTTTCATTTTGTTCTTCCTAGACGTCCAAAAAAAAAAAACGCTTCGAAGTTCGAAAAAATTTCCAAGAACTCGCTCACGCCAGAACCACAAAAGACCCTTTTGTGTGCTCAACAAAGTTTTAGCGTGGCTTTGCCAAAAGCCCCACTTATTTTGAGGAAAGTTATTACACTTTGCCAGTCAGCATTTGTTGCATCTGTTGCAGAACAAGTCTTCCCGGTACCCCCTCGCCGCTCACCCCCCAGCGCGCCATCTACGAAAACACGAGCAACGTCTACAACGCCCCACGCAGTGCCCCCCACAACCCCCAGATGGGATCGCGCAGATGATAGCGATGGACTTCTGGCGCTGTCGAGTATTTTCTTGATGCGACCGATGCGCTCCTGCTCCGGAATTTCGCCTCCGCACCAACCGGCCCCTCGTTGCGGAAACAGGGCGTTCCCACTAAACTTTTTGTTTTTTTCGGCCCTCGGGGGGTTTTTACGTTAAGCATCCGGGGTCCTTCAGGTAGTAGTTCGAAAAGTGGCTGAGGGGTACTGACGTCGGATTCGGGAACACACCATCATCAAAGGTTTTCCGGCCAGGGGGGAGGATGCGCGCAGGTACGACGTAAGTGTTTGACGCAACAGAGGACGTTCTGCGTCAGATCTATTTGATTTATTTAAATGTTGTACCGTACCCGCATAATCGTAAACGATACATATGCACAGTCATCGCTTAAACCGCATCGGCGCTAATGTCGCAGTCGCGCAGCACCATAGGCGTAGCCAAGGGAGGCCCAGGGGACCATGCCACCCCAGCTTTTTAGCATATATAGTAATTTTGTGCTTTGAGAGGCGGTATCCCAAACAAAAATAGTGTTATTCGCCTAAAATCAAACATTTCGGCTCCCCCAATTTTTTTTGCCCCCCCCCCTAAATTTTGGGCTGGCTACGCCACTGCTCAGAAGGTGTTCGCAAATAACCGGTATCTGTGATGAAGCAGTTGCAGTTCGTTTTCTCACTTCAAACGGTTCCGTTTCGTTCTAAGAAGCGCTCATTCGACCTCGGCGATTTTGATCGTTCGGTGCACTCTTGTCGGTGGTTGCGTTAAAAACCTTATTTTCTTGTTTTTTCACAATCTCTTTAGTGTCGTAACACCAGATCTTTTATTGGCTTTTTGACGACGTCCCTTCGACGGTTGCGTGTCGTCATCATTACACAACAGCTGAACAGATCATTGCAACGTCGCAGAGCACGATTGTTTGCTTATTATCCTAATACCCTGGGAAGCTTGCAGGCACGAAGCAAAAATGCCCGCTGTGGGACCTTTCTACAAAAAAAGCGCAATTTGCACAAAACTCACTTCGGCCAAGAACACGTCTTGCTCGAACTGCTGCCCTGGCCCACAAAAGGTCCCGTCTTTCGTGCGTTAACTCGCGCGAACATGAAAACCGGAGCCGCCCGTGCATTCGAGGTTGGGAGGTAACCCCATGTTCCGACACCTGCATTTTTCTACGTTAGAAGAGCAAAAGTTAACTGCCGCTGCTCACGACATCACAGCAACATTTTCCCTCGTTGCAGAGTTGCTGCGCCAATCCCAGAATGCAGTTCGGCGACGTCATCTCCATAAAGCGCACGCATTCACTTGATCTACGGGTAAAACGACAGAAAAGATACGCACTTGAATATAACTGAAACGTGTCGTTGAGACAACACACACTTGAACACAGGTTTCCAACACATCATCGAAACAACACGAACGTTCACACAGATTGCAAACATATTGTCGAAACGACACGAGCTTTCTGAACACAAACATGCAATGTACGCAACAGCGACGATACGCGACACCGTTGCTGTCTTCTGCGCCAAGTCGAACGTTTTGGTGTTCGGGTGTTATATTGCCGCGCTTTCTTTTCTTTCTTATTTTTTGTACTTATATCGCGTTTAAATTGGAATCGGGAACAGCAGTGCTTGAAGTAACTACCGCCAAATGATGTTGGTTGAGTTTGTGTTTTTCTGTCCGAACCTCGTGCGATGCTGGAAAGCTGGGCTGTGGTCAGTTGGTGATTGTCAGGTTGAGCGATGATGGCGAGGAAAGGTTGAATATTGCAATGCCGGTCGTGTTGAGGAAAGCGTTCAGAACGAATACGCAGATGAAGTTCAGGATGAGACCACTTGATACCTGACGAGTGAATGCAGGGAAAAGTGGTTTGCGGCCTTAAGTGGAAAGCATTTCATGGATTCTTTTGTGAAGCACTCACGAATATGAGCGTCGAAAGGATTTTTTCCAAGGGGGGGACATTGGTTGGTGAAATTTGATTTTGCCAACACCGAAACTAAGAGCAAAACAATTTTATTCTAAAAAGCTAATAGTAAAATATGAAATTTCAAAATCTAAGACGAAAGGCACCCCTTCCAACGCCTATGCTCACGAATCGTTTGCCAGATGTAACTTTGTATTTTATATCAGTTCCGGTTTGCCGCCGATGCACTGAATTTGCCGTCTACGAAATGTAGAAACACAAGTTTGCCTTTATCCTGATGCAGAAACTAACTGTGCGAAGCAACCCGTGCATCCATCTATGGGATTTAGCAAAGAAGAACGTAGCGTTTCTCGCATTCTCTGCTTTCAAATATTTGCTTTAACTTACTCCACTCTTGATTTGAAAACATTGCGAAGTTGACTCCTAAAATCCGAGGGAGGATACCTCGAAACAAGCTGTAGCTTATTTTGTATGATATTTCGGTAGCTTATTTTGTATGATATTTCGGTTGAATGATTGCAGTGATTGTTGAATAGTAGGCTACCGCACTTTATCAAGGTTTTGTAGTAAATACTGCATTGCTGGCAAGTCATTGACACCACGCCCGCGTCTTCGGCATCATGCCCGACCGGGAATCGAACCTGCCCTGTCAACTCGAGAGGGTGCGGTGTTTTGAGGTAATGAAAAGTATTCCTCGAATTTATTAACAATATCACAAAATAGATGTCAACAACAGATATAATGACCATCAATCCAAATCACAAGGTTTTTAGGCTGTGTGACTTCACGCGTAAGAGGCACAAAGCTAGTCCCATGTCTTTGCACAAATGTGCTCACAAGAATATTAGAAAGACATTGAAATAAACATAAATTTTTTGCAAATACAGTAGAACTCGTCAATTCGCATAATTCGTCACTTTTTCGTCGGTCCCGGCAGAATCCCTATCTTTTGTGTACATTTCTGTTCGTCTAATTCGTCACCTCTTTCTAAGCCTGTGAAGCGTTTTGTTCGTCTAATTCGTCATTTGCAGTTTCGCTTTGGATGTGTCAGCAGATAGTACATGTGGGAATTCAAACAAATTAAGGATCTTTATCTGAGAATTGTTGCACCTTGCAATTAGTTTATCGAGTTTATACACGAGGTGCGAAGCGCGACCCGACTCCCCATTGAGAGAACGCGGAAAAGTTAATCAAAGCTTTAAAAGGTGCTTGATTGAATGGAGGAGTCCAGATAGAGCAGAGTAATTAATTGTTGTATTCAACCATAACGTCATAAACAGGGGCGAAGCCAGACATTTTCATTTGGGGGGGCCACTGGAGGGGTCAGTTTTGCAACAAGGGGAGCTGTCAATGGTCTGTGTAGGACTTTCAGAAAGAGACCAGAAAAATTTGGGGGGAAGTGGCTCCGCCCCTGGTCATAAACTTGCATTTTACTGCAAATAAGAGCACTATGTATGCATACGGGTTACTGTGATAAAGTATACGAGCTTCTATGATAGAGTTTTCACCTGTTTGCGTAATTCGTCACTTCGTCATTTTTTTCTAATCCCCTTGAGGTGACGAATTAGGTAAATTAACTTAGTGAGGTAATTTCTAGGTTGTGTTTACCTATCAATTGAAATGTCAGTTTTTCTCTGAAAAGTTGGCAGACTGTTCTTTGTAGGTTTTAGTCCCTTTTGCCCCATCATCGTATTTTGATTGCATACTTAGTGGTTGCTGAATGGGATAAGCACAACTAAATGTGAAGGGTTCCACCGGTTCCATGTTGAAAAATGGCAGTCTAAGTTTGCGCAAAAATTTCCCGTCTTGTTGATGTCTGAAAGGCGTAACAACAGACAAACTTTTTGATTCGTTTCCTCAGACATGTACATAATATCATTATCAGGGAAACCAGAGATAAAGTAAGCCTGTACTGCGTGGAGCAGGTTGAGGAAGAAAATGGGTATCAATATTTAACTTCGAACCAACAAGTGAGAGCAATACGTACCAAATCCATAACCTTTAGTGAACCGTACGAAAATGCAATTGCGTTTGGAGGGGTTGCGACTGGTAGTGCGAAAGAGAACGAACACGAGATGGTGGCTGGAATGGCTATGTATAAAGGATGCAAACCCGCGTGCGACGCCAAGCGGCACAGCACTGGCAAAAATATGCTGGCAGTACTGACGTTGGTCGTGAATTCTGAAACACAATTTGCATGAACGTGAATTAAGCGCACTTACTACAAATCAAGCCCATGTTCGAAAGCTGCCTCATATGGTAACTTTGGATTTCCGACTGCAGGACGCGAGGAATAGAGCGACTAAATAAGGTTTAGGATACAGGAGCACCAACCAGATCACAACAAGAGTGTTCGTCTATTCCCCTACTGCTATTAATAATAGTCTCTATTATGTAATCGCACGAATGCCTACAAACTACATCCTTACTTTTGCGTCATTAGCTGTTAGCCTATATTATATCTAAGTTTTGTTTCTCGACGCCACACTTGCAGGCCGTTGATGGAGTAAGTGTCCTTGAGTACTGTTGTGATGAGAGATCCCGAGCGGTAAGCCCGCAGAGCTTCACACTGTGGCAGCAGGAAACAGTAGAAATCACTCTATTATTGCTTGTTCGCGCCACTTATCCTGTTCGTGGTGCATCGCGCATTCTACGCCGCTGCTACCGAGTGGTTGCAACAGTACATATTGAAGTGGAACGGTTACCATAGTCGTAGCCAGGGGGACCAAAGGGGCCCATGGCCCCCAAATTTTTAGAAAATAGGTCATTTTGTACTTTGAGGCGCTTTTCTAAACAAAATAGTGTTATTTGCCTAAAATTAAACATTTTGATGCTCCTCCAATTTTTGGGCTGAATGAAATTGTCACAAGTGATGTCAACATCATCAGAATAAAATTGTCACAAGTGATGCCAACATCACTTGTGACAATTTCATTCTTATGTTCAACAACATTGTTGACCAACATGCTCCCTTTAGGTATAGCTTCCAACAAAGAAGCTAGTTGCTTCATCAAAACTTGGTTAATCCAAGGTTTGGTAACATCTACGTCTAAAAAGAATGCCTTGTATAAAAAAATGTTATCAACAAACAATTCAATCTCAAATAAATACAAATTTACAGAAATAAAATTATTTACCTCAAAGAATCCTTAAAACAAAATTACTATACATAAAATTTGAAAACTGCAGAAATGATCTTAAAAAACCTGGAAAAATATTAATGAAATTATTTCTACAAAAACAAAAAAAATAAACTAGGTGCAGAAACCTGCATTGCTGACCTTAACAGTCAAACCATTGTGAACAACTAAATATGTACTTTTCCAACATTGTCAAAAATACAGTATATCCTCCAAAATTGACCCTCCTCCTACAAGTTTTAATAGTTTTCTTAATGAGTCTTTTTGCAATTTGTGCTCATTCCCACTAACCAATGCTGATGAAACAAGCCAAATGATCTCATCGTTAAAATGCAAGACAAAATCAAACTCTTAGGACATCACAGAAAAGCTTTCAAAAAATTCTTCTAACAGTCTATTCTAATGGTGATCCGAATTTTTTAATAACCGTATGACAAAAGACTAATTTCTCAATCTTAAATTGCTCAAATTGCACCCATTCCTAGGATAACTACTGCTCAATCTCCTAAGGATTATAGACCAATATCCATACTTCCAACTCTCTCAAAAGATATTGAAAAACTACTTTATAGCAGATTTTACTCCTTTGTGACAAGTAATCCTGTCCTGATCCCGCAGCAGTATGACTTCCGCACCAGATATTCTGCTGAATTAACAATTGCTGCCATCTATAATGAACATGATTTGTAATAAAAATAAACTAATAACATGTATTCTGTAGGCCTGCCTAGGCTTGAGCAAAACCTTCGACTGTGTTGATTATATATTACTTCCATAAAATGCTTTACTTTGGAGTAAAAAGGAACATCCCTAAAACAATTTGGTTCTTATTTAGACAACAGGGTTCAGTGCAGGCCCGTAACCAGGCGGGGGGCAGGGGGGGCGAAACTCCCCCTAGAAACTTTTTCGCCCCCCTGGAAAAATGTGTTGAATATAGTTTGAAAATATTGGACATAGTTCAAAAAATTTGGGCCCCTCTCAGAAAACTCTTCGCCCCTCCTGGTGTCTCAAGCTGGTTACGGGCCTGGTTCAGTGTACTGAAATAGCAAATACTAAATCTTCGTTTTTGAATGTGACATAGGGTGTATCTCAAGGATCTCTCCTTGGACCTTCACTATTCCTTATATACAGGGTGTCCATAAAGTCTCTTTACAATTTAAAAAATTATCAAAAAGTGAAATGATGAGATATCGCAATGAGGTTTGTTTTATGTTAATCAGTATTTCATAAAGTTTTTATTGACACATTAAATACACTTCTAAACATTTAATTAACATTTAATTAAAAATAAATAAAAATATAATTACTTTATTTAATACACTTCTATATGGGCACCATTAGTTGCACGAAGCACATCTAAACGATACTCCCTATCTCCATAAATTTCTTGTGCCATAAACGAATTGAAGGACGTGATGGTGGGTCTCTTCCAGACTTACTTCTGTAGTTTCGCTGGGTCTGAACATCTGATTTTGTCTCAATGAACCAGGATAAACATTGCGCTTTTTCTTGAGCAGTAGTCATTTTATGGGGGTTCGATTCATATAACTCAATCATTAAACATAAGAAATTTTAATTAAGAAATTTTTTCTGAAACAATAAATTTTAGTGTCAATAAAAACTTTATGAAATATTGATTAACATAAAACAAACTTCATTGCGATATCTCATCATTTCATTTTTTAATAGTTTTTTTAAATTGTAAAGAGACTTTATGGACACCCTGTATATTAATGACATTGTAAAAGTCAACTTCAATACCATTTTATATGTTGATGATATCGATTTTCATATCTCAGGGAAAAGCCACGAAAATTTACAAAGCTGGTTAACAATGAGTTCAAAAAAATTGATTACTGGGTTCGTGCTAACAAATTATGTACCAATTATTCCAAAAGTAATTCATGTTCTTTAACAATTTCAGCAATACAAATTTATCAGTTTCTTCTATTAATTATCAACCAATATTAAAACAAAGTAGCTTAGGATATCTTGACAACTGATAAGCTCACTTGGAAGCCTCAAAATCAAAAGTTGGTGACACAATTCTCCAAATCATGGGGAATGTTGTTCAAATTAAAACACGATGCAAAAATTTTAGTGCTCAAATCTGTATACTTTGCTCTTTTTCATTTTTAACTTACTCGATACTTAACTGCGGAAAAGCTAATAAAATCCCTTCAGCCCCTCTAATTAAATTGCAGAATAAAACTGTAAGAACTATTAAATATGACAAAACTAAAACAACTATATTCTGTTCTAAGCACAGCTTTTTAAATATTCCAGACTTATTTAAATTGTCAGTTGCCGAATTAATGTACTCCATTCTTCTTCTTCTTTTGAACGAGTTGTTGAAACCACTGCTTGGCCGCACTAGTTCTCGGGGCAGGTTTTGAGCAGCAGCCATTCTATTGTCTCATCGACCAGAACCGTCAGGCCTTGCGGTACATGGGGAGGTCGATGGATTGGATATTGCAGGACAACATGGTCGACGGTTTGTTCTTCTGCGCCACACTCACAGGCCGCTGTAGCAGTCACGCTAGTGCGACCGCAACATGTGAGCAAAATCGGCCAAAGCAAGGAGAAGGGAGAGACCAAGCAAGCGACACTTATAAGTGACTTCCATGCACATGGAAGTTAGAGCTCTCTTTGGCCGATTCGTCTGGCGCGGAGTTAACATCGATGACGTCACAATCCCCATCCTTCCTGAGGTTCGAGGATCAATCCCACACTAAAGGTGTGCGAACACAACCGGGTCGCACACACTTCACCGCAGATGAGGCCATACCCCATTTGTACAGACAAGAGCAGAAACGTCCGACACCGGTGCGGAGGCGGTTAACCCGGACCCAGGCTCTTCTTGGGAGGGTCATTCCAGGAGGGTGGTTGCTGGTGTCGGTGATGAAAATGCGGAGTCTTGTGGGGCTGTCCGCCCTCTCCGCATTCCATTGGTAATCCTCCCAGTGCGCCGCACGTATGTTGTTTTGTCAGATATGCTGGTGAGATGTTGTGCGGCGGGTAAAAATGGGTGTCTCGATTTGAGGTGCCGTGCGTTTGCACTCGATGGACGGGTGAGCGGTGAGTGGAGCAGATATCCAGGCTCCATGGCAAGGCGTGATAGAGACCGTGTGGCTCCAATGCGACGAAGCTCAGCTCAGCAGTTTGGATGCTGCGAGGGTTGGAACGTTGTCCGCTGGTGTAGGAC
>Ga0210059_1005083_pt1 | contig 21143 bp, 12 predicted proteins | sample Ectturendosymbi2_FD_188042 | JGI IMG/M metagenome (GOLD analysis project Ga0210059, IMG submission 188042) | Ecteinascidia turbinata endosymbiont from Florida, USA - Sample 2 (SPAdes) (version 2) | ecosystem: Host-associated > Tunicates > Ascidians > Unclassified | place: Key West, Florida...
ATGTATAGGTTGCGGGATTAATGGCCAATTGCAAAGAGGTTACTCTTGTCGGGCACAAATGGCCATGACGTTTAATTGTCATGGACCGCAAGGTTCCAGACGAAGAGGAAAAGAAAAACCCGACAAATAAGAAATCCTCTTCGGGTTGCCATAACCCTTTCTTGATCCATGCACACCCATTATAAAGATAGTTTGGTTTGATTATGACCGCGATGCAAATTCCATGGAGATTGAGGAGTTCATTTTTGGAGATAATCTTCGTAAGAGACTTGTTTGCTTCTATAGGTGCTCTTGATATTCTGTAACAAAAACAGGACCTCGGCAGCAACGTATTCACGAAGTAATAAGCTACATTAAAAACACATAAAATAGTATACTACAAGTACATACATTTTGTAGTACAGTAGTATACTGCAAATACACGCAAATATACACATACGAGCATTTAATTACGAACATGGAATGACAGACAGTCGTATTATATTACATATACTATAGTAATTCAGGCTAAGAAGATAGATGTTGACTTTCGGGGTGATTCTTTGGCTACAAACAAGTGGATATGTGGAAAGCATTACTCGTGATTCTCATAACTTTCTATAATCGAGTTTTTGTATCGTTTTTTAAGATGATTGCTGGCAATTCTTTCATAGAGGAATCTATTTGCTGCCAGATACTTGGGCCTTTGATTTTGATTGATCTTTTTCCATATTGGGAGCAGACCGGGTGACAGAAGTATTGGCCTGAGGTAGAACTTCTAGTTTAATGCGTGTGGACACAACTAACAGCAGTAAATAGACGGTCAAACGTGTTGGGCATTCTGTTGCTGTGGAAGTTGTGCATATGCTTAGCAATTTCTGGTTGATGCATGTCTTCCAGTTTCAATAAATTTAATTGGCTGTAAACGGGTGTTACATGGCATCGATAAGAGCTCCAACTGATGGTCTTAATGATTTTGTTATGGATGGTGTTTAGTCTGTGTAGGCTGGTTTTTGTTGCTGAGTCCCAAGCACCAATGGCATACTGTAGATGGGAGTATACAAGGCTGAAATATATCATCTTAAGTTCATTTGTGCTCAAGTACTCTCGAATTCATTTAAATATACCAGAATAGCAAGAAAGCTTGCTTTCAAGCTTAGAGAAGTATCGAAGATGATTGGAAGAAAGAAGGTCCTGATTGAGGTCCTGTTTTATTTGAGGCAAGACAAAGATTGATATCACTTTCTAGACTTTCGTGGTCTGACATTTCGACCTGTTTTGAAGCATGCGTCTTTTTCTTGTTTTTTTGTGTGAGTAACAGACTATATTGTTTGTTATAATTTTTCACCCAATTCATGATGTACAACCTGGGACTTTGTCAACTTGCCAATTCATATTGTTAATGCGTGAAGAAATCTTTACAACAAACAAAGAAGCAAAATGACATTTAGCTAGGCTCAAAATGATTATCCTACAACTCAGAAAACTAAATAGAAATTGTCAAAGGGCCTCACGAAAGCATTGGGAATAACTTTAAAAAAGAGTTATTTCAAACAATGTTTATTATCCCTGGTATGCTTTCGAATTACTTTCAGGCGTTGTTGGACAGTAATTATTCTGCATAGCACGAAAGACACAGCCACTCAAACACTTAACCGTTGTGTAATGACAAGAAAACACATCCTGCACCTTCCATAGATGATTGTTCACTGTTAAAAGTACAACCGCAAACAGATCGCCATGTCTGGTGGCTAAGATGACTTCTGCAATAGACTGCAATGTTTTTAATAATATTTAAATCTTCAAGTGTTCTCAAATCAACCGTTTGTGTAACGCGAATTCACAAAAACTAACTTTGATCATGCGTTACCGATTAAAATCTAAAACGGTTCGACTAACAGACGGCAGGCGGCCAAGTGCATATCGCCCAACGTTATGTCCAACAATCAGAGTAACGGTAGGACCAGTTATTTTTCAAGAGTGGAAGAACTCTCAATCATCGCCTGGGCTCTTAACGGTTAATACTTTCAAAATTTCGCACTTCGTTTAACGATTCAGCGCAAAAGTTGATTTTAACAATCATTAAAGAAATGATTAACTTCCCTTTATTTTATTTTGTATGGTTAAAAGACCGTTAATTTACAAAAGAGTTCCAGGAATAACTAAAAAATAGCATACGTTTCATCGACAAAAGGCGTTGCAAAAGAAGCAGTTATTTTGACAAATGGTTCCCTGTATTATAGGCTGCAAGAACTTGGCACAATTTTCCAATGTAATATATCTTTCGTGGAACTTGAAACTTTTCGGATGACGCGTTAACGTCAGCAATTTTACAAGACAGCTTAGAAAAAATGAGAATATTTGGTGCTAAGCAATTAATCGTAGTTTAAGAATGCAGCAGTACAAAATTCATATTAAGCACTCTGTGATGAAGACAGTCCTGCTGGCAACGCAACGTCTTTTACTTGGGCTATGCTTGCAAAAATCTCAAGATTTTGAAAATAATTACTGTTGTTTTCGCCCTCAAGCTGTTATGAGTGACAAAGCAAATTCATCAGGCTGCTACTTTGTATTGCTTGAAAGTGGTCACAGATGAAATTGATGAACATAGGTTTAATGGCAGTATTTGCATTTGAGCACTTCACGCAAAATACTTTTCTGTCTATGTCGAAATATGTCGTTCTTGTTTTGCGTGGTTCTGGAAGTGTTAATCATGCATGTAACGTTGAAAAGTGCGCAATAGAACGTGTAAAGCAGTGTACGGTACAATGGATATAGTCCAAAACTTTGTAAAGAATAAATGGCTTTGTAGGCGTGTCAATATCTGCTGATTGTGAGCTTGATAGATTAGTAGAATTGTTTTGCAAGTAAATAACTTATGAAGAGTAGTAAAGCTTTGCGGAGTTCCTGTTTAAACTGCAATCACGTCTTGATGACGACAGATTGTTGTCTTGTAGATAGGGGCGTAACGAGGTTAGATGGCGCCCGCGCAAGAAGCAAGTTTGGTGCCCCCATGTTCGAACTTGAGGTCTTTCGGAAGCAAATGTACTGTATTGAAGAAAGTACTTGTTACATTATTGGGACTTTTCAGCGCCCCACCAGTGATTCAGCGCCCACACAGTGATTCGGCGCCCAGGGAATTGTGCCCCCCCTTGCCCCCCCCTCGTTACCCCTTTTCCTGTAGAACGAGTCAGGTACTTTATGGCGCCGCCGTTTTAGCGAACACCCTGTGGTGTTGGCCATATTATACCGAATTGTTTTAGTGTCATCCGTTTTGACACTGAGCTGTTTTGGCGACAGTTTCGAGACTGACAAGAGTGTGTAATGAAAATGAACAAAAACATGGACAAAAAATTATGTGTGTATGGTAATTGTCAGCTAGACCTCGCAAATATTCAAGTATGGCCGGTAAGTGAAAATCTTATTTGATATTTACAGTAGAAAGAGCTCATCAGCCTTAATGTATTTAAGAAATTAGGAGCTTTCCCAGCAATCAACCGCCTATTATAGTAAGCAGTTGCTCATAGTAGGCAGTTCCCAGCAATCAGCTGCTCATAATAAGCATCACACCCTTTCCATAATATCCTAATACCATCAGTGAACGTCCAAAAAATCGGGCTGCTAATTCTCGGTTCGGCATATACTTTTCTGTGTGCTGTCTCGGCATGATTTTTTATTCCATCCTCAACAGATGTTGTTCGCCTGTATTGATTCCACATTTTGTGGAAAACAGTGGCGGGTGTCGTCCATCACATCGTCACTGTGATCTCCCCACATAATTTTCTTCAAACAATTCAGCAACAGAAGTTCGTCTGTTAAGTCCCTCGATAAAATGCATCGATGTCATCATCCATATGGGACTTAGGTACAAACAAATAACTCTACTATCATTTTTGTCGTTGAAGCAAATTCCGGATCAGTATCGTATATTTGCTGGAGCCCAAGATGTTTCAAATGTTTGTGCATATTATGCGACAAGCGGAAAAAGTAACATTTCGATTTGAATCCCGGAATACATCCTTCCATGGCAACAGGGGCGTACTGAGGGGGCAAACGGGGAACAATGCCGTCGGAACCGAATGACCAGGGGACGCTGAAAAGGCTCAACAATGTCGCAAGAGCTTTCATCGATACCATACATTCATTCCCAAATGACCAAAGGTTCCGACATGGAGGTGCCAAACTTGTTTCTTGCCCGGCCAACATTTCGCCCCGATACGTCCCTTCGTGTCAGAAAAAGCAGCATGGTCACAGTCGCAGTATATCCCTTGTGGCTGTAAATCTTGTAATAAATCATGCGGAGGATTTCTAGAGGCAAAGGCGTGTGCGCAAGAGTAATCAAGCAGATAAGCGAAAATACCAAGACGGCTCAGCCCCAAATGACCGGCACAAAATATTCCTCGCCAAATGGGCGACGACTAATAGTCCAATACCATACAGAACGATGTTTAAGCTATTTTGCTTGTTTGATGGAACTGATGAGAGTAAAACGCAGGAACAATGCAGACCCATAGGCTGCCTAACAATGGACTTTTATCAGGACAATAAATGGTTCTGCAACAGGCTTAAGCTAGTTCATGTGGATGATTGCTTAACTACTATCCTGTTATTTTTTTATTTAGATTAAAAATAACGTTATCGGCTTAACGTCAACTTCCGTTATTGTTCAGCGAATTAATCGATTAACTGTTAACGAAGATAACCTTTGTGGTTAACGCATGAGTAACGAATTCAAATTTTTAGTCAGCAGCACCCTCCATTGTGAACCAGAAGCACAGCATGGCTTCTCAAGCGATGAGTGCTTTAAAAATGCAGTCAAGTTGAAAGTTTGTTCTCTGTAATGACCTCTTCGCAACGCTTTAGTGGACCAGGGTCAGATGCACAGGGGAAAAACAACCAACGAGGAAGTGAAATGCCTACCCAAGCCTGACTGTACAATGCAAGCGATTTTGCTTTATTTCAATTGCCTTTTTGTGAAGAATACAGCAGGGATAATGAGGAAGAGTCAATCCATGCTCGTTTTCACATTCCTTACAATCGGTTTGGGAGAAGAGAAGGTTCCATTTTTTAGAAAAATATAATTTATTGTTAGTGCATCAACAAAATACTATTAATACTAAAATGAAAAACGTAAGAATACAAGTTCCGTTTCTTGTCTTGCAATAGCAATAAACTGACATCAACTGTCTGCCAACAACTCAGAAACTTTGCTTCGCCACGAGCGAAGTACTTGGAATAGAATATTCAAGAGCTTCCGTAATGAAGTACGTCGTTCTCATGGGTAGATGGTTTTTATTATGTTTTATTTATTTGCCAGCAAAAGTCAAGCTGCTCACGTTTTTATTCATTGCGTATCACTTACATTGCCAAAATCTACCTTTTGTATCAACAAGTGTTCGATCCGAAAAGCGCAGCGGCAAACATATTTTTAACAGAAAAAAGTGCACCCATACTTAATATTGGGTGAGCTGCATGCAATACAATTGCACTCTTCTTAAAAAGGTAAAGACATTTGCAGCCACCTTGAAGTTTTGCGGTTTTACGCATCATTGCAAAAGCGAACTCTAGCACGCTGTGCAAAGAAGGAATTCATTTGTTTGTTCCATCTGTGTTACATGGGTTTTGAAAATGCTTTGCGAAGAACGACAGCTCGATTCATTGGTGGATTCATCAGTGCGGGTTGACGAAAGTTTCGTGAGATTAAGAGGTACATTCGCTCTGGCTGTCTATATGAAATATCAGGCTTTCAAAGATTCAATTTTATTCATGTTTTTGTGTGACTAATAATACGTAATCAATGCAGAAACCTGAAAAGAAAAAATGATGTTCACATTCAAGTAATTCAAATGCAACCATGCACAAAATGAAACACTCGATTTCCAAAACATATGGAAAACCTGAAATGTTGAGACAGAAAATGTTTGTATTAGGATAGCTGCTTGTAAGTGTAACAACGAGATTCCCTGTCTGGGAACCATTTTTGAGGCGGCGTTTGTAAGATGGAGATGATTGACAAAAGACCAACAGGTCTGCATGTCTAACAGCCGTATTGTTAGTGCGAGAAAACACAGATTGAAACAATTGACAAATGCACAAAAAACAACATGAACAAGGGATAAGCAGGCGTGACCCGGCTGAAATGATGCAGTAAAGAGTAAAACAAAAGTCAAGATACTGTCTCTTGTGTGTTACAAAAAGAGCTAGAAATATTTATGTCTGTGTGCACTGCTGAAGTCTATACAGGAAGGATAAGAAACGATTCTACAAGACTGAGTTAAAGTCAGTACAGTTTAAGCCTAACCAAACCGAAGTTTGACCAAGTTCAAAAGAACGCATGCCTTATGAATCAAATACCGAATTAAACCACGGAGAATTACGTAAAGTTGAGACATTACAGTAAATATTTGGCATGGTGGAACTCGATGTTATTAACGTAAATTTTACGTTTTATTTGATCTATTTTGACTGAAAGAAAGGTAGTTTATTTGGATTTATATTACATCGCAGTTCGTGACAATTTCTCATATACTGTCAAAACGTATGCATTCGGCACTAGTTTTGTAACCTGATGAAGCTAATAGGTTTGAAAATCAGAATGTTTTTTCAGATTGCTTGATCAAACTCCTGAAAAGACTCAATCATCTCACTATATAGTTGAATTGATTGCTTTTTCCAAAGCATTCTAAGCAAGATTCATGTTAGCTATCTGAAACCGTATGTATGCTTCCAAGCTTTTTTATTCTAATTAATTTCATATCTTTCAGGCAAAATATTTCTTGACGTTTCACAGTTCAAATCATGGTGGAAACAGTAAGTTTATTTTATAAAGTTTCATTACCTGGTGGTGAATTTCGCAAAATTTTTTCAAGCTTAGGAAAACGACAATATTGTAATGATCGTAATTCTTCCATGACTTCAACTTCCCGTAAGTTGTAAACAAACATCAGGTGTTCACAAGGTGCTAAAACAGTTGCTGTTCACCACGTGTGGCGTTATTGAAACCACGAAAGGCTTTTGACAGAGTAATTTATTCAGCTTCTTTCAAATTGCACCAGCGTACTGACACAGGCTTTTTATTAGCTTTATTCAGTCATATTTGTCAGATAAGTTGTAGTTTGTGCTTCAAGAAGACTCTTGATCCGTCCCGGTTACATATAATTTGGCTTGTCTTGGAGGTTTCGCGCTTTGTCCGTTTCTCTTGTTGGTGTATGTCACTAACATTGCTGCAATCATCGATTCTTCTACTTTATTATTCAGTGAACATGCTGAATAAGAGTTATTCTCGAAGTTCTTAACATTTTGCATAACGCTCTGTCTAAAAATATGAATCAGTTAGAATTGTGTTCTAATTTCTGAGAGTTACTTTCATCGCTGCAGAAACGCAAGTTCTAAGTTTTTTCGACTAGCAGACCTGCTTAATCCACATTACATTTTAGTTCAAAAAAACTAATTGAAATTGTTTTCCACAAACATATGACACATACCTTTAATCATTCCTTGATTTGGTGTATACACACACATCAACATGGTATAAAAAAGCAACGCCTGCTACTTATGCATTCAGAAGAATTGAAAACTATTCGACAAGGCATGTGCTTGTGTATTTTCTCGCGTGTATAATTTTTTCCCATACCGGACTATGAAGATGTCGTTTATGAAACATTTCTGTTGAAGACGGCAATCTTCTCCAAAGCGTTCTCACATCTGCTGCAAAGCTTATCCTCAGCAGCTTCAGGAGCACATTACAGTAAATGAGAATATCTTGATTACGTAAAATCTCATCCCACTGATTCTTCGTCGTCACTTTGGCATTTTTATTGCTTTCCGCAACTTGTTTTTTTGTTTCTGAAGTCATTTAAAAACCTGAAATTTTTCGCGTTTGCATCTCAATGCACAACTACCCTAGGACAAATCTTCATTCATTTTTTTACAAAGGATCCAAAATTTTAAATTCACTGCTCACTGTTGTTAGTGCTTTAAAATCTCGTCATTTTCGTTATATAGTATCAAGGTTGTGTCTTAGCCAGGCAAGTAAAATTTGACATTGCACGATTCTAATCCCGTATCAACGTCAATCGTTTACGTGTTTGGACAACAGCAAAATCGATATCGATGGCCATTACAACTAAAAGGGTCAATGTGATGCTCTTTAGCATCGCATGTTATTTTTAAATAACCTTTACATTGCGCTTTGCGTCAGGTCTACGATGGAAGAATAGAAATATTTCTTTTCGCTAGATGAACGCGTCCTCAAGTAACTTCACTCCACAAGTGAAAGAAGCGAGGAATCAATCACAAATTTTTTTATAGGAAATCGATTTCACGTAACACTACGCATCGTCAGTCCTATCATCTGCAAGCAGTGCTAAAAGGTGTGAAACCTTTCTACGTTTCACACCTGTTATAGGACTGACGATGCGTAGTGTTACGTGAAATCGATTTCCTATTAAAAATTTGTGATTGACTCTTTGCTTCTTTCACTTGTGGAGCGAAGTTACTTGAATACAGATATGCGCAAGTTGGAATGGTCGCAAAAAGATGAAAGCAGAACCCAGTCGGATGATTCCTCTAAAGTCTGTTGAAAACGTGGAGGCTTTTATTGCTATGAACGTATCCTCTCGTGTTCATTTTTTAATTCCTCAAATTGCCAAAATCTAAATGAAAATTTAACATTTTGAATATTCTGATGCAATCAAGGACCAGTCTGTGCTCATACTGAAGCAGACCTGTTGCTTTTTCCAAGCATCCACTGTACATAATAGATATTGCAAGCTATTGCTTTTCGTTGTTGTATTTTTGAGTATGTTATAGTGATCGTTGTTCAATGCTTTGAAATATCAATTACAATTTTTAATAATTTGCTTCGGTTTTGTTTTTTCTTTTTTTTCTTCGTTTAAACGATCGCAGCCTACTGTTGTAGAAAGAAGCCAATAATATCAATTTCAGACCCCGGTCTGCTCTCGTTGTCGTTTTCGAATAAACATACTATTATGTGCACTGTTATAACATCCATATTGATTTATCTAATTTGGGTTTGCTGATCGATTCAAAAATGCTATCCCACGCAATGGCGATTACTAAAGTTAGTCGGAGTATTTTTCAAGCCACTGTTTGTAGCTGTGCACCATACTTTTTGGTTAGAGCGAACCAGGAATAATTGTGACTGTTGACGCATATTTGCTACATCGTGGCACTGTTGGTTATTTGAGCAGCCCGAGGTGAACAGTGAACGTAATGGAACGAAGCTAACAAAACCCTTAAATGTTTGAAGGTCAACTCGAAATTTGGAGCTTTTTGTCTTTTTTTGACTGGATTTCCGAACTTTTGGATGATTGGCTATGTCTTCAGCCAACTTAGTCCCGTTTTGCCGGTTCTCAATCACATGTACAATACCACGTACACAGTAAGGAAACCATTTTGATGCACGAGTTATTTTCGACTTTTTTAAAAAAGGAGCTGCAACTTTCACAATTTTAATAAGAGCTTCCGGTGCACTCGTGCTTTCTTCATTTAATCCTGTAATACTTGTCAAGGAAGCGTTATTTTACCTTTTAAGTATAAAATCCAAGCTCTTTCATCAATTGCTTTCAACGTTGTTTTTCAATTTGTTTTAGTATGTGCATGCCAAAAATTGCTTCTTTCCTGTGCATGAAGTTATGCATGCATTCCAACGAAAATAACTACTCGCAATTTTATCATAAATCTGAAATTTCCACTTCTTAAAACTACTTAAAAATTATTCCTGTTTTGTAACTGTATTTGTGCACCGGTTTGAAGCAAAGAAACGATTTGGCAATAAATATTAACCGGCAAGTTCAAGTCTGAAAAAGATGTTGTTCGATGGAGTTTGCAGCGTTTCATTTGAAGTTGAATGCCGGTTTCAAAGTAAAAATGCGTTATTCCAAAGTAGAAATCATTGTTTTCAGGAAAGACATGGAATGCCTATATCTGAGGAAACGTGGACATTACTTTTAACTTTAACTTCATCCTTCGTAATCGTGGGAGGATTCATTGGCAGCACAACAACAAAGTATTGGCTAACTTTTCTGTCCAAAAAAAGACTTCTGCAAGTCTGCCATGTGCTTATTATTATTTCAATCCTCCTTCTAGCCTTGGTTGGATGTTTGACTTGGTCATACGAAGTGATGATTATTGGACGATTGGTGTTTGGAATTTCACTGGGAATATTTTTCGGTAAGACTTGCGATTTTATTTTGCAATAGAAATGTTGAGTAGTTTTGGTGGGGCGTGCTTTTGGAAAAGATATCAAATAAGCGCAGATGTTGATACTTTACAATCGCCAATGAGGAAAATGTCTGAACAAATAGTTTCGCCAAGGATCATCTAAACCAGAAAATGTGGTTTCGCTTCATCAGTTTCGGTACCTGGACTACTACTAAAATTTTCGTGTTTGTCGTGTAATTTAACAACCAATATTGCTGCCATTTCTTCGAAGGTTGCCCTAATCCGTTTGATTTTCGCAGGTCTGGTTCCAGCAGTGATTGCCGAATTAAGTGCAAGATCATCGCAAGCCTTCTGGCAAAGCATATGTGGAATTGGTATTATGTTCGGAGCATTGTGTGCAGGAGTGTTTGCTCATCCAAAGGTTAGCAACTAAATCTTTCTTTGAAAAGGTGCGGTCAGAAGCGACTAATCACAAGGTATCAACGCAGGTTCTTGGAACAATATACGGATTACCAGTTGTATTTGCCTTGCCCGCGGTACCCTCAATCATCTACCTGCTTGCAAGCTTCAGGATCCCTGAAACACCGTATCATTTATTGCGAACAGGCACTGAAAAAGACGCTTTGGAAGTTGTGCAAATTCTGCGAAAAAGCAACGAGGTACATGCTATGAAGAATCTCGATTATTTCAAACTCAATTTTTTAAGCCAACGTATAATACGCTCAAGCATTCATAAATACACTTTTACCAGGAAATGGTTGCCGAGTATTATGTAAGGAGATGTAGCCTGCTCTTTGCCAAATTTATCCGGCAATTTCAGCCAACAGAGAGCAAATTTAGAGAAGAGTAATATAACAAACCGCGATGTATGTATCCTCGTCTTCCTTCATGTATTTGCGTATTTCGTGTTACTGCGATGCATGCTTAAATTCAAGCGACTTGCGTGTGGGAGTGACGACGTTACTCAATACAATACAACACAAAAATTGTTAAAACGGTAATCTACAAGCCTGAACAAAAACCAAACCACTGAAGAAACATGCATTTTTTGCTACTTCGCTTCTATGCGTAATGATGCACGTTTGTTGAAAAAACAGTGACATAGTTGAGACATTATTTTTATTCAGGCTGGTTGTTCTGACGAACTTGAACGTATGAAGATGGAAATGGAATCAAAAGACTTTGTTGGAATCAAAGAGATGCTCACTGTTAGACAGTATAGGTCAATATATTTAAATGATATCAATGGCGATTTTGTTTCCAAAGCTTCAAACTAGCCTTAAGTTTTGAATTAATGTTTGATGTGCCGAATATTAAAGACAATTAATAGTCAAATAGCTGAAGGATGTTGAAAAGTTTCAAATTTGTGATCCAATTTTGACGATTGTTTCTTGCAGAAATCAGCTTTTTGCTGTGGTGGCCTTGTACGCAAATTTGATGTTGACTGGAATAAACAACGTGATTATTTACACTGACGTCATCGTGCAGCAAGCAGGAGTTTCCGCAGAAGTCTCGCCATCAGTCACTGTTGGTCTATTTGGATTGCTCCTGGTTTCAGCAATTTTTGGGGCAAGTATATCATGGTGAATTAGTGTAAAATTTTTGAACAATTTAAGCAAAGGAGATACAGCAAAAGCACGATGGAAGCATTTGCGGTGATTGTGATTAATTGACTTGTTAAAAATGTGCTGTTATACACGCCTTCTCAAAACTTCGCTGAGATTATGTAGTGCAAATTGGTTGTCATGCCATGCTCTTGTCCTAGTGCACTATTACTGTTGATCAAAAATTGCGTATCATCATCATTTCCCGTAAGTTTTCTTATTTTTTGCATAGAGGACTGCCTTTCTCTTGTAAAGCTGCAATAAAATTTACATGAATGAAATGATTTTGTTGCTGCAGTCGAAGTTCATCGATCGCTTTGGAGCTCTGAAGATGAATATAGCTTGTGGTATTGGTATAGTAATAGCTTACACTGTTCTAACCATCAGTCGGGCAACTACCCATCTTGCCCCATCAGTGATGCCATTCGTGTCTGTGGCATCCATTGGGTGTTTTATGATTTGGTGAGTAAACAATTTTTTCATCGCCTTTTCTTTAAAACATGCTGAAGTGAGCAAAACAACTCAGCAATTCTGCTCCTACACAAAACTGGTAACGATTTCTTTGTTTTTATAAGTTTCCATTGCCCTCAACGCTTTTACTAACCCTCTGCCCTGCCACTGCTCCGCCGACCCTGTGTTAGCTTAGTGTACGTCTGTACATCCAAACGCGGAGGAGTAGAAATTAAGGCGCACATTGCACTACTGCAACGAGGAACATGTAGATTCATGAAGGAACACGAGCATAGATATGTGGCACTAGCAACGAGCACACGAGGGTATGGCGCCAGCACTGTTTCTATGATGTTAAGTACCGATGCTTTGATAAGCTTCATATATGCCGATTCATAAAATGTAAGGTTGGGTGGGAAATTGCGAAAGGTCAGGTATCTGGGATACAGACGTCCCAGAGCGAAGATACGTATAATGTAAAGAGAACAATTGTTTTATTGAAGTAAGTAAATGTCTGTTGCTCTGAGTATAAGTTTTTATAGGCGCAATGCGTGTATATCATTAGTGAAAACAAAATTCGATCCAGGCCATTTTGAGCCACCAGAAGAAATTTGTTAAACTTGCCACATAAAAGTTTTGCAGTTGTCGCGTATAGTGTAAATTATGTATTTTTGTTGGTTAAATCTGGAAATACCTCATGGCAGTTGTTATGGTTTAGTGCAGCGCTGTAATGTGTGCCACAAAAAATAACCAGGCTGAGTATACTGTGGTATACCAAAAATGTACTTTTTGGAATAAAAATGCACTGGAGCAAAAATAAATTGCTGCCCTTAAAAGTTAGGCTTTACAAATGTTTTTTCACATTAAGAAGTGTGGCCAAACAATTGGAAAACAGGTGCAGTTTTAATTTTTTGGTTATTGGTTAAGTTGTTTCGGTAGGCAATGCAAATTGTCATTTTTTGAAGAATTAGGTGAAAGTTTCCAATTTCACAAAACTATCTTGTGAAAAAATTGAAAAAAAGGTTCAAAACTTTTGTTTATACTTGAAAGTAGTAGTTGTACTTTTGCACGGTTGAAATAGACCGTTTGCAGATTTATATATAAATTTTCTGTGATGATTTTTTGTAAATGAAAGAGCTCTCTATGAAATCCTGAAACCCTTTGCCACATACGTGTAGGAGCAGTCAAATTTTCGGAGGGACGAAGGATTTTTGCCCGAATTTCTCCAAACATACCTGAAAAATTTTGTGCGTCATTTGCCTACAAATTTTTTCCCACAAAAATTATGAAGAGCTTTTTTTGTTGTGACCTCAAAAACAAGGGTCTTTACGTCTTTATCTGGAAACTTTGGGCATCATTTTTGAAGTCAAACAACGTTGGGCACCATTTTCTCGGATTTTCAACGATTTTTCCCAGATTTTTATGATTTTGACCGGTTGTTCAGGGATTTTGCCCGTATTTTGATAAATTAAAACTTTTGGGGTTGCGCTTGCATCCCTGCACCCCCGCCTCCTACACCATTGCTTTGCCACATAAATCTTTCGCAAAACAACAAAAGAATAAAAAAAACACATGTTTGTCCTGACCGAACCTTGATCTCCCGCAGAATGGTCTTCGCTACTTCAAACATTTTGTCACAAATAAAAGCTGTTGATCCACTTAGAGTATCACTTAAAGAATTCTGTGGCCATCCTTAGTTCAAAGTGTGAACTAATGCTGAGATGGAAGTGTGACAACAGTTTTTTTTCAGTTGGGCAGCTGGACCAAACTTAGCCACTCTGGTGCTGCTAGGAGAACTGACTATTGAACCAGTTCGACCAACAGCTTTTGCTTTTGGAGGATTTGTTCTTTGGATTTTATCCTGGTTAGTGGGTTTTCTTCCACCCTACCTTGAGGTAAGTCTTTTCTGCTTCATTCTACATCCACTGGAAAAGTAATAGTGGTTGATATTTTTGTATTTTTTAGATAATGTTTACACGAAAAAACGCACTTAATTCATAAATATACAAGAGGAAAGGTCTTGATCTACACGTTTCACCTCTGAAGGTTGTGTGAATCTAACTCGAACAATAAATGATTTTGTGAAAACTTGTCAAATTTCATCTGGTCACGATTTCATCATTTGTTTGGAAGGAGCGTGACGCGTGGCATTTGCCAATGAGCGTGACATTTGCGACGCAACGTTCTTATGAAAGGAATAAATGGTCTGCATTCTGTAGTTGTATGTTATTTTAATCCTTGCTAGTGACTGCTTGTGTAGAATTTTGATGTGGTTGCAGTTACGTTTAGTTTAATTTCGTAAATTTATTTTGGTCAACCTGTCAAGGGGTCAACCTGTCAAACTTGTATAATTTTTTAGGTGTGCGATTGTTTCTTTGTCATAGGAGGTATTTCGTTGTTCACTGTTGTTGGATGGGCATGCCTGGTGTCATCAGTGTTGCTACATTTCCTTTCTCAAGGTCACAGAAAACGCGGAGAACTCTAAATTAGCACACGTGAATGTCATTTCAATTAACTGTAATTCATTTTGTGCTAAAACTTGTTTGAAGTTCTCCAGTCAGTCCTGTAAAGATATCACTTATTTGTAGCAATTATCGTCACTGGAATTGCCAAAAGGTGAAAACTAGTTTTTCGTGAATGCGACAATTGCGGAATATGATCGGACGAGTATGCCCAAATGAAAACCCTGAAAGCTATATCCTATTCAAGGATGAAGATTAGAAACGAAACTACTGATCACACGTTTCTTATCTCAATATGTTTAATAAATTTGACTTAAATGAAGACGAAAGGAGAAAAAAACAAAAGCGTTGCCAATTTTAAGCGGTTTCCATGTGAAAACATTTTGCGATTAAATCAATCAAAAACACTCAATTTTGTTATATATGGAATAATTTTTTTTATTTAATTTAGTAGCCTTTGAGAGTATTGCTCTATTCACTGAAAGATTGTAGTAAGAAATCACTTTGCCTATTTTTCAACAGAAACAGAAACGTTCACTGTTTGTGAAAGATTTTCTGTGCAGTTCGAAAAATTGAAAGTTTTGTTGCCCAGATTCATTTCGGACCATACGCTTTCACTCTCTGGTTGGGAAGTACAGCCCTTTTTGTTGTCTATCAATTTCTGTTCCTACCTGATACGAAGGGCAAGACAGTCGAAGAAATTCAAGCAAAGTTCAAATAGAATCAAGAGTTAGGAATCTCCGTCAAAGCAGTTGTATTTAATGAACGTATTAAATCTGCGTGATTTGCAATTTCCGAAGATGATGAATGATGCTCTTCTCCTTATTTTTTAATTTCTACCTTTACATAAAGCGAAAAATGCTTGAGCACGAACTTGCATGTTTTAATAGAAAGTTTCTTTTGAAAAAATAGAAACTGTTGTTTAGTATATATCTGGATGCGCACAACAAGACTCCTTTCAAACATATTCCTTATTATATGGTTTTACCAATATAGTTCGACATAAAAGCCGTAAGCGAGTTATATCTACAAACCTGAATCAAACTTTATCAATCATCCCTTCCAGTTGTTGCAAAAGACATGCTTGCTTTTTCGGTTAATTTCTGTTTCCCTTTACTATGCTAATCTTTTTTATGTCGACAACTTCCACTAGATATTGTTTAGTTCAATATTTTCAAAGTTGTTCAGCACACCTTTGCTATTTTTGGAAAAGCTTCCGTGTTGCCTATGAAAATATAGCATTCAACTTGAAATGTAACTTGCTTTAAGTATTTTGGTGAAGTATTTGATATCTCAGTTGCTCAGCAAATTTGGTTTTATGAATTTAAAATATTTTTCTTGTTTTGCTATTAATTTTTCTGCTGTGTGGATGGGGAACACCAAGCAACTCTCATTTAGTCTTCATCAATTTTACGCCGGATTTGCGTGCGTTGCACCCTTTTTCGTAACAATTATGTTGCAAAGCTTTGTTTTACCAGTCTTCATTTTTATTAATCTCTACCTTGTTGCGTGTGATAAACAGTTTTTAGTGACCAATGATAGCGCTTTTGTTAAAACAAGTGTATATTTTGTTGTTGTACAAATACGTTGTTCAGACAAGCAGTGAGCCCAGTGGAGTATTGCCTCCTACGCGGCCTGTAAGTGTGGCGCAGAAGAACAAATCTTCGAACATGTTGTCTTCCAACGTCCAATGCATCAACCTCTCCACAGACTTCACGGTCTGACGGTTCTGGACGATGAAACAATCAAATGGCTGCTCAACACTTGCCCTGAGATCTGGTGCGGCCTAGCAGTGATAATGAGGAACTGTCTCAAAAGAAGAAGCTGTTCAGACTTTCACATCAATAGTAGTTATAACTTGCCTGCGTCTTTTTTCCCTTAATACACTTTTACTTAACAAAAATCGTGGCTATTTCAAAGAAATTTGCGAGCTTTCAGTAGGTGTCGGGAGCGTCCGTTCATGAAAGTAATAGAAACCCTTCAAATCCCCAAACCTCATTCCGGCCGCTCGAAATCGCGTGTGCTTCATTCTTAATAAAGCACTAAAACTAAAAGTTTGGAAAATTACTCTGCAGCGCTTTAGATCATGTGGATTTTGGGCTTAGGTGGTGTCAAAAAAAGCTTTATATAAAATCAACGGAGTTCGGTTTCAAAGCTTGTGCAGAAAAATGTATGCACATCAGGAAAATGTTTTCCTTTGAATTATGACAATCTGCGCGTTACACAGACAAAAATTGTTTGTCTCACATTCATATTTTTGGTCTAGATCAGAAATGTCCAAAGTACGTCTCACGGGTACATTTCACATGACCAGAGGCTTTCCTTTCAGATTGTGTTGCACTGTATGTGGCCCGACAAAGCTTGATCTACGATTCTGTGTTGGGGAAACCGCAGGTTCTTTCTGCTCCAGACGTTTCCCGTTATATTTGATGTGACGAGGGCGAATCTGAATACAAACCGTCAAAGATAAGCGTTTACGCTTCGAACCCAATACTAAAAATCTGCGCCATACTGACGTGAACCCCACAGCAACAAACGTCTGAGGATCTGCTGGCCCTTGGACACTTTCACATGATCAAATTTTGGCCTTCTTTGAAAATTATTTCAGACCCCTCTGGTCCAAGGAGAAGAACGCAATGAATCTCCGTCAGTGGTTTCAACCTGGTGGTCGCAACCCCCGCGAGGTCGATTGCCATTTTTCTGAGGTCGCGAAAGCTTCTGATAAAAATATTCATAATTACAGTACTTCCAGATTTCATATTTCATATTCGGAATCACTTTTTGTCGTAACCAAAGTAATAGGATCAACTTGCAAAAATGATTGCCAAATTTTTCATTTAAAACTGTTTTAAATGTGATTACGAGTTATGACCATTACGGTGCTGTTGCTTTTGGCAACGCACGAATAACTTTGTGACGTAAGAATGTGCTGTGTTTGTAAATTAGATATCCGATTGAACTAGCTAACTTGGAGTTCTTCTAGTTAGTTGTGTTGTGGAGTCAAATAGCTGTGCTGTGGAGTTATTTGTATAAGACACGGGTCTCTCTCAATGATGCTGCAATATGTATCAATATAATCAATGAGTCTTTGCTGATCATAGTGATATCGTGCGTTATTTCAGAATTTATAAACGTTCCCTTACCATGGTTGGCCCGAAAGTATGGTCTTCAATACCAAACGATAGTCTTCAACCACGTTTACCTTCAAATGGAAACTGAGGAAATTCCTCCTGCATGAAGAAGATACACAACTATGAACTTTAACAACATTTCACTTATCCAGAACAAAATTCTGTGAAATCTAGTATTTTGTAATTCTGTGTAATTTACTTTTTTGTGTTTTTTCTACCCAGTGCACAGCCCATTCATTGCGACATGAAAGTACACTCCTAAGTGTTTTCTGTTTTGCTTTGTTTTTCTTTTGCAACTCATTAACCCATTAATGCCAGAAATTCAAAAAATTTGAATTTTTGGGTTCTGCCGTAACCTGTTATTCGAGATGTTGTCCTCAAACTGGTTTAAGTTTGTTTTTCGTGAAATTCATTTTTTGAAGTCCTTTTTTTGGCCGCATGATATATCATACGCTGGTAGAGAGCTGCTCAAACTCTCTAAAGAAGCAAAACATCTTCTTGGATCAGTTTTCAAAAATCGGGCACTTTTGTGTTTAAACATTTTTCGGTGTGACGTCACAACTGGGGAGGTTTGGAAAATTTTGATGACGCAATTGGGCTCTGAGAAAAAGATCAAATGGCAATTTTAATATTTTCCTTTAAAAGATACTAAGTGAATATGCACATTATAGAGCGTCTGAATAGCCATCTGGCATTGTAGTTGGCAAGTTATGGCCATAAAATCAGTGATTAATGAATTAATCCCGTAGGCTGTAACTGTCTGGATGAAGTCCCACATTGAATTTTAGCAAACGAATTTGGGGCATTTGCCTTATGCACCAAACAATCTTTGAGTATCTGTGCATTTTTGTCCACTATGCGTTATTAGTTTGATCTTCCAACGTAAAGAAATCATTTGTTTGTTTGGGGACGAACATCTCATTTTGCTCCAACATAAACTCTTGCTGGGAAAGAAACACATCAGTTTGACTTGCGTAAACCTACAGTGAAATCCTTCAGTCAACACATTTGCACAATGCCCACATATTTTCGAACATAAACAATGGCCAAAACCACTTCCTTGATTGGGATCAAATAAAATACAGTCCTGTCAACTTATCAAAAAGATCAACATTTCCCATTTGATGAGGTTTGGTTGAGTGACACCACCAACACTTTTTTCTCTTTTCTTTTCCAGTGATTGCATTCCCCGAATTCAAACAACTTTTAAGTTTGTGGGATTAGTTATCACTGTGACTTGGTTCTTGTTAGTCAACCGCACAGCTGCAACCACAGTCAAATCCACAAAAAGGTTAAGCTTCACGCACCCGATCTTCTCAGCACGCTATCTGGTCTCGGAACGAAGATTGACACGAACCATTCACGTCATTATCTGTATTACGTCACAGTGCGATCTCCATCCGGGCACGTATGACAAGAAACTGTTTAATTTGTCTGCAACATAAGTATGCCCGCTTACTGCGGAGAAAGTGACTATTTGGTGCGCGTTGGATCGTAACGACGTAATCGGGAGTCGGGACATACTGCTTCAAAGATGCTGATGGCCGTCCGGTAACTGTGAACACAGAACGATGCATTAAACTACAGTAATAAGAAGAAAATTCTTCCCGGCACTGAGTTGGAAGCGAGAACTTGGCATGGATACTGTGAATTAGAGCAACACTGGAGCAACTTTGCATTGCTCCAATGCTTCACTCGAATATTGTTACTTCCGATGTATACCTCCATCGCTGCTTTCCTGGAGACAAGCTCGCCTTCGTGTATGGACCACACTTGGCATCTGCATTCTCCTGACCTACCCCATTGGATTATTTTCTGTCGGGATATCCAACAGACAGGGTCTATGGTGGTAACAAACCCAAACTATTGATGCGCTCAAGAATAACATTCGAACGGCGATCAGGAGAATTCCCCATGAGATCTTGGACAAGGTTATTACAAACTTTAACGTGCATGAAGCCACAGTAGTTCAGCGCAAAGGAGCTTGGATCGAGCACATGATAAACTCTTGAGCTGTGCTCATAAATAGGTGGCCTACGAGGAAAAAATTCCCACCAGGCAAAGCTGGCTTCTTTGCAAGACAGTCCTTTGAAAAAATTGCAAAGCATCCATTTCAATACTAAATGCTAGTTAATCAAAAATAGATGCATCTTTTTGTAGTATATACAAATGTAAACATTCTCAGAACTCCCTTTTTTTAGTTCATGCCTCTTGATATAACAAATTTCGAGTGGACAACTTCTCAAATTTTGCACACACCTGGGGATAGGACTTGAATCCTTGAAAGAAAAAACTGTTCGATTGCTTTGAACTTCGATTGATTTTCTTGTTTTGACTTAGAACACTTTTATATTTGATTTAATTGCCAATTCCCCCACTGAAAGGTTCCCTTTGTTTCGCGCTTTGTTATTCTTGTTGAAGAATCATTAAACTATGGTTTTGCTCCCACAGATAAGTCAATAGTTTTAATGCGATCAACGCAATGCTAAGTGGTGCCCGAACCGCTTCAGCACTTAACAACTTTCTGCTATTTAATTCCAAGCATAAAATCAAAGTGATGCCAGAATTTCACAATCGTAATTCTAAGGCAGACAAACTCAACAGAATTCTTCGAAAAGAGCGTTCAAGAGGACATTAGTTTAATTGCAGTTGTTTTCCCTGACGCATACCACAGGGGTTTTGGGCAACGTCAACATCATAGATCGTGTGTCAACGCCACTTGTCTGCAAACCAAAAAACTTCGACCGCAGTTCGCTCTACTCAAACGCTTTCAAAAAACATCTAGAAATTCACACTGCACGGAGCGGTTTGCAGGCTTGTGTTACTCATAGAATGAAAGTCTGAGTAAACTTCGGTGAAGTCGCTCTATATTAATCGTCACTGTGCAAGCCTGTGCATGAAAAACCATATAGGAGTTCTAAAAGGTGTCTGTGGATGAAACGACAAACGTATCCTGTGATGTGCAAAGACAAACTGCTTTTCTTTACTTTGATATTGTTGTACTAGGGGAACAAACATCAGCTGATTTCCTTCATCAAGAGTAATGTAGAACCTGGTAGAGGCTTAGCTGGCGCAAAGTGGCACAGAAGAATAAAAAAGTACGTTTTTGAACAGCAAACGCATTTTTGTCCATGTTTGTGATTTTTGCAAGTTATAATTAAAAAATTTGACAGCAAATATTACAGAAGAAGAAGTTGATGACAGAATCAAGAGAGCATCTTAGCAAAACTTCTGCTATTGTAAATCTGCAATACGTGAAATAAACAGTATACTATCATGCTTACCAGCTGTCAATTGGGTTGCTTTGTGCGAGGCTGCATTGTGTGAAGTTC
>Ga0210059_1005084_pt1 | contig 21141 bp, 9 predicted proteins | sample Ectturendosymbi2_FD_188042 | JGI IMG/M metagenome (GOLD analysis project Ga0210059, IMG submission 188042) | Ecteinascidia turbinata endosymbiont from Florida, USA - Sample 2 (SPAdes) (version 2) | ecosystem: Host-associated > Tunicates > Ascidians > Unclassified | place: Key West, Florida...
AAGGACAAGTAATTATCCGAAGTCGGGCTTTTGCAACATTTTCTGCAACTGAGTTCTCGCGGGCCGCAAGAAAAGATCTCGCGGGCCGCATGTGGCCCGCGGGCCGTACGCTGTGCAGGCCTGCTGCACGGGGATGGTTCACGTAGAGACGATAGCGTTAGAAAGCTCGGTGGTTATCAGCAGAGTTTTTTACAATCAAGACTACAGTAGCATAAAGTCATCATAATTTGGTTCTATCAAGACGCGATAATTTTGCCTATTGTGCAAAACGGCTTACTTGTAAAAAAACAAACAAGAAAAATTAAAGTGAGAAAAATTAATTCTTTCAAAAAATAACTGGAAGCTCTTTCAAAGGCAACGGTTGCCTTTGCTTCTTGCAGATTTTAATTTTCTCGACATGCCTGATTTTTAGCTGTTTAATTGATTGCTGTAGTGAATTTGTTTTGTTTGCCACACTGATATCTTGTTTGATCCGAACGCCGTCGTCACTTTTGTAAGTTTACGTTAGTGAAGCGTTAACAAGAAAATCACTATGTTAGTGAAGCGTTTCATAACTAAGTTGTTCTTTTTTGTGATATTTTAGTGGGAACAAAATCAAAACATAGCGATGAAATGAACAAAACTGTTGTTCATTTGTAATGTCCCGTTTACTTTGACTCGTGAAGCTATCACAATTTTACTTCTTTATCGAACGAGCAGTTCTTTCAATCCAGTGCAGGGCCGCACTCGATATATGAAAGCTGATTTTCCGTGGCAAGACATATAACACTAGTTTGGCAAGCGCCATATCTGTTACATAGTAAAGAAGCAAATATCTATTTCCAACTTATAATTTCCAAGGAAGTGTGTACAGCACTAAATCTGAAAGTAAAAATTACCGAAAATTGAACTGAACAAGCTACAGTTTCATTCGATTGAATCATAATTCTGATTCTTTATTTCCCGGGTCGCTGTTGTGCACTGTCAGTAGTTCTTTATCAAATACAAGTAGATTACTCAGGTTTTGACTAGCCTTTTCTTGCGTAAAAAAACTGTCGTGATAACAAGAGATGTGAAACGAAGCGCTTGAGCTTTGAGTATTAATTATTTTTTATCAACAAATTCCTTTAGTAAGAAACCCAAACTGTAAAATTTGGTCAAATATTATTAGGTAAATCCAAACTGTACTTGTGAAAACTACGAACATAAAGTGCTGTATTGTTACGTGCTAACAAAAGTTCAAGTTTCCTTTCTAGCCCTTATCTAAAATACCTTTGCATTCCGGTGGTTTACCGGAATATCTCTTGTCAGCTCGACAAGTTCTTCTGCTCACGCCTATTATGACGTAACCCTCATGACAATCATATGTCACAGTCTGGCCGTACGTTGGTTCTCTCGGTCCAAGGATGTTTGCATTAGGCACTGCTTCCGGTGGTCGGCATGGGGCCACTGCAGAGAATACATTGCAATAGTCAAACAGTAAGATGATCATGCATAGATTTTCTGAAAAATTTGCGCTGCAAAAAATGGTAGCCACACGACTGTTTTTGTTTACTGAATACTGCAGTGGTGACAAGCGGAAAGGCAACACCGCTTTTGAAGTTTTGCTTTTCACACACCACCAACCTTCAGCACGATGCTGGAAAAACCGCAGGGACTGCATGCGTTACATTCGTAATGAGCCGACTGAGTATTTCCCTGGCAATTTCTGAAGCGTGTGCTCAAACACTCTACTACTAATATAGTTTCGCTTCAGCAAATTTGAGAGAGACCGCATTTTTGCACCCCTGCGCTACTCATAATAGCATATTTCATTGTATGGAAAGTAATTAATCTTACATATTAGAAGTGGGTCTATCAGCAAGCAATGCAAGATGGGGTGAAAACTTAGTCGTCGTGACTCCCAATTTGTAAACGGATTTCAGATATTCAAATAATGCTTTCTCTAAAAGACAAGATCAAACCTAAATAGCAATAAAAACTCGCACCGTGTTGCGACAGCGCTACCACTCGTGCTGTACAACATGCTTGACAACAAGCCGGATTAGGAAGTAAATTTTTAGTGTGTACAACGTTTAACCAGGGCTGCCCAACCTATGGCGCATGCGCCAAATCTGGCGCATTGGATGATTTGAAGTGGCGCATTGTATACCTGTAATCGTAATAAAGTGAGAAAGTAAACCTTTCCAATGTTTTTATCGTTAATTATCCTTAAAAATCCCTTATGAGATGCCTGTTATCATCTTGAAACAAACTTCCAAGATGAAATTAAAACTCTTCATTTCGCAGTTAGAAAATGATGATATCAGCTAGTCTCCGTATATAAAGGAGCGGATTGAATGATAATGGCAATATGAGAAAACGCACTATAAAGATCAGGTTATTGCGAGACTCATTTGAAAACCGCGTTTTTGATTTTGCTGAAGAAGACCGCATTTTGGTATTTATAAACCCATTCTTACTTAGTGAACGAAAGATAAATGAAAATGCCAAGTAACATGTAAATGGAACTTCTTGACCTCAAATCAAATTTAATATTGAAAATGAAATTTGATGCGCTTTGTTCAGTCCCGGGTACTTACGACGTGATTAATTTCTGGCGATCCTCATTCCTTACTATGTAAAAATTTCCCAGAACCAAGAAAATTCGCTCAAGTTATATGTATGTCGTTTTGAAACGATGTACACATGCAAATAAGCATTTCCGTCCATGAAATTGATTAAAAGAAAAACGAGGTCGAACCTGGCTGATTCAAATTTGAAGAATTTTCTGCTGCTCTCAGTAACAAATTGAACTCTAAATATTGAAAAACAGGTGAAATGTTTGAAAGAGCATAAAAAAGTAAGTAAATTTATACTTTATTTGCTGCTTTACCAGATATTCCATTTGCATTTGGTTATATTACCTGGTAAATCACTAATGATGTGAAGTAACATTGTTACAAGAAATGTCCGACGGTATGGCTCATCTCTACTCACGTTTGAAAAAATTGGCGCATGGTGTGCAAAAGGTTGGCCACCCCTGGTTTAAGCTGAAATCGCCAAGGTCTATTGGCTAACTTCAATAACAGTTCACAATTTCGCTGCACTGAACAACGTACGTAGTGGGTTTGTAGTTTTTGTCATCATCCTTCTCAGGGCCGGCCTGAGCAAGTGCGGGGCCCTATTGGAAGCATTTTGGCGGGGCCCCACACAGTGGCGTATGCAGAAATTTTTGAAGAGGGGCATCAAGTCATAAACATAGAAATCACGAGTGATGTGAAAGAACGAGACCCGAAAAAGGTAATGCCATGCTATACGTGTCTGAGGGCATGTCTCCAGTTTCACATTTCCAGCAAAGACTTCCAGTTCGGTTGCACGGCCGTCTCCGTAACACCCAATAAATCCATGAGTTGCTGCACTCAGTAACTCTTTTCTGGCCAGGTACCTACCGCGGGTACGGTAGGCTAGTTAGCTACGTGTTAAATAAAATTAGCAACACTGCTTGGTATAATCAGCCAACAAAGATAAGATATAATGGCTTAGAAACAAACATCAGCATAGAAAATACGTGACAACGGGATGTCACACAAAAACCACAACGCAACCTTGTATTATAATGCTGCACAGTAATGGCAAATCCGAATGAAACAGATAAATAGGTTGTGGAGACTGAGCCCTAGCTCAACCAATTTTGGATGATTGCAGCTGGAGCCGCAGCCAAAAACTTCTGCATGGTGGGGCCGAAGCCGGAGCCTGAAATTTGGGCTGCGGTCACACAGCCCAAGTTTGTAGAATAAGCGAGTTAACTTATTGTGGGATGAGCGTGGTTTGCCGTATGTGTACAAAATTATCCTCGTTTGCATGGGCGACGGAAGGGGTGTAAGGGGCCTTGGGCCCCTTAGATATTGACATTTATAAAATATTTTCTCTTAGTTTCGATTTGGTAAAACCAAATTTGATCTGTGTTGGCCATCACCTGGAAAAATTCACTGTTTCCCCCCTGGAAATAATCCTTCAGATGCCCCAAGCTCGTTTGTGCGTAGATCAGGGTTTCTTCAACTTCTCTGCACATGTCCCACTATCCATCAAATATAATTTCGCGATACCTATGCCGGTGTAATAATACAATTGTACAAATGAGACACTGGTTTTCACTTTAATGGAGCAAATTATTTTGGAGCCAGAGTCGAAGCTCGAGCAAAAAGCTTTGGATGTCAATAGCTAGAGGCGGAGCATATAATTTCAGTTTCGCCTCCACAGCCATGCTTTAGGTTATCTAGCCTACGATACAAAAAATGCATTTGCTAAATGAAACATATTTTTCGTGCTTTGACAATAGCAACGTCTTTCGGAATTTTGTCCAAGTCTAAGGCTCTGCTAATTTCGGATTCAATGGACAGATCGCCAAACTATTTAGGCGCTCTTGCTGGATTCATGATTCCAAATAGGTTTTAAGTAGTTTCAGCTTAATAGAAATGTCCTTATCCGGATGCCACGGTCACTGGGATGGTCGATTGTGAATCCTGAGGACAACAAATAAACTAGGGAAAGACGCTGCCTCATCATATCTCTACGAGGGAAAACGCATAAAGGAATTAAAAGCCCGACTAAGCAGCACGCATTTGCAACTACAAACTAAACCGAACTTTCAGAAGACAAGTGGCAGTAACTGTTGAAACAGCAATAACCTCCTAAGTTCGAAAAGCTCTCAACTAAAACAGAAAACAGCTTTAAAACTTACACCCTCTCTGACTTTACTAGCTGCTGTTGAAAAGATTAGACCACACATTGATAAATAATGGCCAGTGTTCCACGATTCCAATACGACCACGATTCCAGAACGAATCCCGATAAATAAAAATGTTAAAAAATCGCGCAGTTCATTTTGATTTTCGTTGGCGACAGGCCCCACGCTTAGAAATACTGTGGGTCCCGCGCCGGCACTACACAAGCAGCTTCAATAGGAAGTGTAAGTTTGCGAAGGTTAGTAGGTATAGCGCGGGGCCCCCTTCGGTGCGGGGCCCGATTGGAAGCAATCGGTCCAATCGGCTAAAGGCCAGCCCTGATCCTTCTGCACCTTGAAGTTGGTGTTTTCATGACATAAACGGTGGAATGTTTTTTTACAGGAATAAACAGATCAGTTTGTGACTGAAAATCGGAGCAAATCTCAGCTACGCCGGGAATATTCTTTTTGAAATCAAGTAAAGAGCGAAGCTATGCCAAACTTTGCGTTGATCTTTCATTGTTAAGTTGAATATTTATGATAAAGTTCAAGATAATTTCGGATACAACGCAAAACTGGAACAAACTTTAGGCCAATTCTCATGGAATCGCCTTTCGTGACATCGACATACGACTTAGTAAGTTTTAAGATTGTCATTCTATTGCCCTATTTTCGACAAAATACCTTATCTTCTCTCACCGTACATAACGTTGTGAATTCAAGCTCCGAAAATCCAGTAGAAAAGGGAAACAAAAATAAAGCACGGTAAGAGCTCGTATAGTAGAAACGCTATCGGTATAGAGGAAAGGTCGGTGGTGCGAATACACGAGCTCTTATCATCCGTAGTTAAACTCGCATAAGAAACTTTGTACGTAGTCTCTGCCGAGGGTCACCCAAGAAAACATATGAAACCGGTTTTCCACTGGTGCAGCATTCCACTGGTGTCCAAAACACTTATAAGATATAAACAACATTAGGAGTGCTCAGTCGCAGGGGATATCAATGCTTAAAAATTTGGTCACGTACATTTATACAAGATTATCTCGGAACGAACAGCGGGAAAGACATTGGAAACAGGACATTCATAAGGTCCTGCGACAGAAGAAATGTTGCAGGGCTTTCAACATTTTGAGCAAGGTATTGCAACACACTCTTTTCTGCAAAGACTAAAGGAGTCTTTGAGCCACGAAATCACCTTTGTGAAAACCATTTCATGTCGTTCGATAAAGACTCACTTGGGTTAAAACAAGTCATGCCACAAACATTGTCGCATCTGCATCTCTTTCGAGGGCTCTTGCAATCAGAATCAGACTTGCATGGTTTTCTGCATCTTCTTCCCTCTTCCACCCGACTGCGAATAGCTGGACATCCTGTTTGACATTGCGCTGAACATGTAATAGAAATAAATCAACCAAAAAAACAAGAGGTAACAATAAGAAATGATGTCGCTTCGTCTTAATGTTAGTAAAAAAAGAACTCAGGTATTAGTGCAGTTGGAAGCAGCGGCCTGCAAATATACATATAAGAAGTTTAATCCATTCCAGGGTAAGATATCAGCTTCATATTAACAAATGATGAAACGTCACTCAACACTTCCCTGTAGTTTTACTTAATTTGAGGTTTTAAAACCAAGATAAAACATGCTGGAAGTTTTGAAAACAACAAGGTACAAGACGAAAGTACTCATGAAAAATTTTAGAAAATATGAAAACTCCAATCTGAATATGCACTCTTCAAAGTTATTGAAAAGCAACTTTTTTCTACTGTAATTCTTAACCACGGGACAAACCTTTTTTTACTTCAAAAAAAAGCAGCTTTGATATCAAATAATTTTCAAAGATTTTTTGTACTATTTTTCATTACACCTTTTCCTACACTGCGGAAATCTTTTTTTAAGTCAACAATATATTTTGGGAACTAATCGTTTTAGATTACCCGTGTCTACGGTAACGAACAGTTTTGATTTGGTGAAAATCCGGAAAAAATCCGTAGAAATCTGGGAAAAATCTCAGAAAACCTTCACAAAATCCCTGAAAATCTTGGCAAACGCCTGAAAATATGAGCAAAGATGGACCCAACGGCGGCCAAAATAACATAAAAAAGCTTTTTTTGTAGGTCACTTTTTATGGAGTTTTTCGGGCAAGTTAGGGAGAATTCGGGCAAAGATCATTTGCACCCCCAAATGTTTCCTGCTCCTACTCCTATGTGCTGCACCACCACAGATTTAGGGATTTTTTGGAATGTTTTGGTACAGTTCTAGGGATTTTTGGAGTTGCATTTGTGAGAACCCTGTTGCTGACACAACATGCACATTTTTCTATACACGCACTCTCCTTACACGTTATTGTACAATGTATTACTGCAATGAATATTATCAGCGCTTCAGGTTAGGAGGCTGGAGGAAAGTACAACACTCAACGCTGAGACAGAGCAGTGCATAACTGCAAATTATCAGGCAACGAGTTAAATAGAGGAGTAGAACACACTCAGTGCTACGTCAACGCATTTCACGACTGCGAAAATGTAAGACTGCGCATTGAAACAGTGGAGTAAAACACACTCACAGCTACGACAGGGCAGTTCATAAATGCAAAAACATCAAGCTGCGCGGATGTCTCGTCAAACAGCAGTCGAGCAGAGAAGGTATGTCGCTGCGATGGCGGACACCCGGGTTTAACAGTTTGAAACTTGGTAAAGCTAGACCACACAGGAATTGAGAATGCGCATAAAGCACGCAAGAAAAATTTCGCTTTTTGTTCTATGACTGTTATGTACAACTACTGTGGGGCTACAGAACAAATGCGGGCTTGTGTGAGCCGTTATGATGAATCCGCCTGAACTTCCAATGACGAAGCTCGAATTGATGCACATATTGCAAGCACAGGTGTGCGCTGCATAAGCGCACACCCGGGTTTGCCACATCAAAACACGAAACGTGAAACCAGTGATGCATCAAAAATTCAGGTAAATCATATCAAGTTGAAATAGGAAAGTTTTGAAATTTGTCTCAGTAAATCAATTAAACGTCCATAACTATCTTTTCAACTGTGGCGTAACTACAAGTTTGAGCCACGGGGGGCAAAACGTAACTGCAGGGGCCCACTAGCCAACACTCAGAAAAAAAATTAATAAATACTAATGAATTTGGATGTCGTGGATGACTGTACTTGGTTAAAAAACGAAAACATCCAGAAAAACCCCAAAACAACAGCAACCTATTGGAAACCACAAGAATACTAAATATCAAAATGTAAGCTAATGAGGGTCCGGTTTTTACATTTAGCTTGACAGGGAGGCAGCTCGCCCCCTGCCCGTCAGTTACGCCACATGTCTTTCGACCTTTTGTGATTTTCCCTTCATCGCACTATCTGGGAAGAGCCACGTCACTATCAGTTTAATTGGGTGCGCGCCGCACACCTAGAGTGTGGGTCCCTGGTATTGAAGAATACAAGAATTACTGGCATTTGAATACATAAAAACTAGTGTTGACAAAAAAACAAGTCACGAAAAATTAAATCCATGCCGCATGTGTTAGTAGCATCACAATAGGAAAAATCATCTAGTCACAACATTTCAATATTTGTGATTTCACTCTTTCGATGCCGCCCTGCCTTGGATGCCCGGGGCCATCGGCCCGTTCGCCCCCCTCCCTGCACGCCACTGCCCCCTACCATCCCCAGCACACATATCAACTCAATTTTTTCGTATTCTATATTTGGGATGTTTGAAAATGATTAAAACAAGAATGAGTGCAAAGATGCATTTCACTACAAAACTTAATTTAGTAAATTAACTCATTTAGCAGTTGGAAACTGTTAAAGTTAATGATTTGGAAACTGTTATAGTGCATGAAGTGGTCGATTTCGTTTGAACAGTGTTAAACTTGGACAAGAAGGTGAAGATTGCTGGTTTGGCTTTAATGAGGTTAACGCCATTCCCCTGTAATTGCAAATTAACTTCATTGAACTTCGTGAAGATATCTGTGGACTGTGACAGCCAAGATGCTGTATCTATGACACCCTTTGACAGTCACCTTCTGTGTGCAGCAACAGGCGTACAAACTCTCTTCGTCATTATCCGAGTGCACCACATTGCCTAAACTTAGCAGAACACTTTTAAACCCTTTGGTGTCCTTTGATAAATCAATCCATTAATACTCTGCCACATGTTTAGTAAATTTTGAGTTCGGAGCAGTGCAGGATTGAATTTAATCTGCATAATTTAAAAGATTTTGAACTTAGCCGTGACACTTGCAGTCGTCCACTGGCTCTACCACCTCTCTCTCCCCCTGGATCTCCTTGGCGCTGCTCAAGCTAAAGTGCATTCTGAAGCACACTTCTGTTTTCCAGAATCTTTTCGATTCACTTTAGGTAACTTATTCTTGTTGGCACCTAACACTATCTGTAAAAAAATATAAATTGCCTTTCTACTTTCAAATTGAACTCGTACAAGGGTTATTATTGTATTTGTGATCATTAAATCACTCCATCCAAAATTAGCTCACGCTTTTGGTTACAAGTTGAGTCCAAGTGCAAGTGTGCATTCTCAAGCCTGACCGGCGATAGTCACTGTAACGAAACGGGCATTATTAAGCAGCAGTTTACCCGTGCCAAGAAGTACAGCTGACGAAAATTCCAATCATAATCATTTCATTGTATAGGGGAACAGTTTTACTGTGCAGTTTACCTTTAGTGATGGAAACTGCAGTTCATCAATTTATCTCCTAGCATTTCACCTCTGTTTTGTTTCCAAAACGCTAATTTTTTTTTTACAAATTACATACATACATGTTTGTTGATCATACTGTTTTTATGACATTTGGTCACTCAAAGTTAGTAAGACAACAGAAATGTAATTATTAACTGGGTCTCCTATCCCCCCCAACCGCCCATTTCTGCTTCACCTCCCCCCTAGAGTTTCTCACCGCCCCCAGGGGGGCGATACCGCCCACTTTGGAAACCACTGGATTAAAGCAAGTATTGCCTAAAATTATTAATTGGTTGCTTGCATCAACTCCTAATAAAAAGGTGCAAATACAGCCGCTACTCTGAATTCAAATTGCAAAATGTGAAAAACCTCCTTTGATCGAAACTATTTTGGATGATGTACAGTTGTAATCCTAAACCCTTTAGAGAAAGCGCATTCAGCTCTAAGCAGCATACCGCTACTACATTTTACATTACGTGCTATCGCTGGTACTCAAAGCACTAACAACAGAAGTATTTATTTCCAGACCTTTTCTGTATAGTTATAAAGTTTTATAAACAGTGGTTTTGAGAAACCGGGTTAGTCAGTTCTGCTCTCCTGGAATTGCCGTGTAAACTGAACGATTTAATTCTTTTGAATATAGCATATTTTGCTTTCTATCTCAGTAATATCTAAGACCGGTAAATCGTTTGTTCATTGCAATTAAACCCTTTAATAGTCTTTTATTTTCTAAAAAGTGTTAAGTAATCTTAATAAAATTGAAGCAGGAAAGTGAGGGTCTAATCGGTGCAATTCGTTCACAGTGCGTTTTAATCTCCGTTTCACAAGAATTGTTGTTATTTATACATTAAAATATTTATTTTATTTGGCGTCTGGCCAGCTTGAAGCTCAATTACATGTACCACTGCTCTATTTTCTATGTACTCCCCATGAGCTGAGAGTAAAAATTTGGCGTTTAAGCAGAGAAGATGGATCTGTATGAAAAAGATATAAAGGTTAACTGTTTCACGTTCTCGTATTTCTTGCATTCATGCTTAATGCCTCCCCATCTGGTCCCAAAAATGTTATTTCACTCATTAAGAACACTAGCCAAGAGTTTTTTTCTGAAAGGCATTATCCTCATGTAGCCTTTTGTTTAATTACAACCAATTTGTTAGACTAAATCTTTCATGTATTTATAATTATTTTTCTGCTTTGGTCAAATAATTTTTATTGAAACAGATCGTGAATAGTTTCGATTTTGTACCACAAACAAGTCTAGTAGGCATTATAAACAAATGAATGTTTCATAATTACAGTATTTCTGAACAGATTCCACCCACAAAAAATGTTTTTCTTATTGGATACCACGTACACAACAGCCAACGACACGTATCCGGTTACGTAAAAGCTCGATGAAATAAAAATGTTTCAAAGGCCAAGTCCTAAATTTTGCTTAGAATTAGACAAGAATGATCGGCCAATTTTGGAGCAAACTATCTCATTTAGAACAAAGCATTTCACAAATTCACATTTGTTAAGCGATGCAGTAATGCTGTGCTATACCCACAGCAACACAATTTTGCATTTATGTGTAAAAACGGTAAAATCAGCGCAACAAACACTATCGTAGTGAGTGCAGATTATTGCAGCGAACTGAGCATCAAACCACATCGCCATTACCTGCTTGTTGATGACGCCTAATCTTTTCTGTTGTGATATTAAATAGTATTGTGTCGACGTTGTGCCAACTGCAGACCTTCGTGCCATGGGCGTCCGCAGGGGGGGCAAATGGGCATTTCTCCCCTCTGGAAATTGGAATTAAGAAGCAAAATTTTGTAGAAAACGTGAAATCAGCAGTTTAATTCTGATAAGTTGGATTAATTCTTGCAATAACAGTTTGTTTGCCGATATGACACTCACACTACAAAAAAGAGCCAGGTTCACTGTTTTGGTAACATGCAGTGATGATCTTGCAGTTCATTAAATTTGCTTCTCTGCCTGCAGAGGCAGATTGCAAATCTCGGGAGCGAATATGTTCCACTATTGGCCTTTTATTGCGTAACAATAACACGGCAACAAATCTTCGAAGATGCACTTCAATTTACAGTGGTTGGCGTTTTTCTGCATGTAACTATTAAACGCAGACCTTTTGGCAGGTAATGCAGCGAGAGAGCGACTGCTGATAGCGGTTAGGCACGTATGATTTTCCCGATGGTGGGCGAACTGCGGGTCGCCGACATATTTTGCGTGGCTCTTCTAGACCAGTGCTGTCCAACTTTTTTGTTATGTGCACCCTCAAAGATATTTTGACGAACTCATGCACCCTACTTACTTAAAAGATAAAGCCAGGTGATAAGTGATATGAAAATCATCCTGCAAAGAGACTATTACACTACAATAAAAAAAACAAAATCGAGGAAATAATATTTAATGACTTTTTTGTTGTTGCATATTATTAACCAACAACTCCAACCGAGGAATAATCTTTTTTTTCAATTGCTCCCCTCATCAATGGACCGATGTGTGTGACTGAATTTCTTTTTTGAGATTTGATTTAACACAAACAAGAAAAACCACTTCCGTAAAAGTACGTTGTTGGCATTTGAATAAGCATGGAAATGGCCTTTTCTGCTATGCTTCTGTATTCTGGCACATTTAACAGGTGCACCCAAATTTCCGTGTATGGTGTCTTTTTCGTAGTGGTGGACCCCACGCATATTTTGGTGCACCTTAGGGTGCATCGTGCACACTGGTTGAAGAGTGCTGTTCCAGACAAATAACAATATATCAAATTGGCAGAAAGTTGTTACCTCATATTTAACGTTTGCTTCATTTATCAAAGTGTTTACACAAGTTCGTGAAGTTAGTCACCAGGGAGTCCGCGCGATTTGATAACAACAGCAGTGAACCTAAATCGCAACTTATTAGGCTACTTAAGTTCCCAGAGGAAAATAAAAAATTTTCAAAGACATATTGTCAAAAGCATTCTGTCATTTTTCCAATGTCAGAATGAGAATGAATGCTTTTCGCGAAGAGGCAATTGCACACCACAAAGTGGTAGAATACTAAAATAAATTTTACGGCTACTGGGGAAGTTCCAAAGCAGATTTGACCAATTCCAAGAGTTTAAACTATGCTTTGCATTCCTTGCAAATCCATTCAATGTTAAGGTAGTCGGTGATGGCTGTCCAGTTCACCAACCGTTTGTCACAAACTTGACTGTTGCAGAACTGGCCGAAATGCAAGAAAATCTGGCTGTAAAAAAACTTTAGTCAAATGGCACTCTGCAGTTAATTTCTGGCAACAGGTTCCAGAAAGTAAATATCCAAAATATAAAAGACCAGTGTACAACTCATTTCTGTGGATAGCTCAACATATTGCTGCGAATTTTGTTTCTCTGTACTGAAGTTCGTCAAAGCAAGCCATCGTGCAACCTTGAAAAATGAACACTTGGGAGAAATAATTCGCACATCTTTAACGTACTGTCCAGATATTTGGGGACTAGAAAATCAAACAAAAACTTAATATTGACAATCACTGTACATCATTTGGGGTAAAATTTGCATTCTTTACAATAATTGTATTGACACTACAACGTGGTTTTGCGGCTCGCCGATGTTTTTGGTTTCCTACGAATGACTCTTCTATTGAACAAGTTTGCCCACCCCTGGTTTATACTATGTGTAAAGAAGCATGGGCGAAAAAGAAGCATTACTGCCAAAAAAGCGCATTTTTTGTAACCAATGCTCCCTCTAAACAGGAGCGGATTCATGAGGGGTCGCCCACCCTAAAATCTAAGAAAGTAAATTTATTCACCACGATTTTGTACAATTCGGAAAACAACACATAAAAACCAATTCCGAATAAGACTTTCATGTTCGAATTGTCTTATTGATCACAAAATAAGGCCATTCTGTCCTCCATTGTTTTGTCACAGCAGTGTAGTAAAGTATATTTCATCTCTTCTTACAGTAGCGAAGCCGTTATGAGACTGACTGCCACTGAAATATCCCACCTTAGCGTTACTAGCTATACCGCCCCTGTCGTTAAAGTGCGAAACTGCGCAGTATCACCAGGCCATTTGCACAGTGAAATCTCATTCTCGCGCACTTGCAACCTTCGGAAACATTGGGAAAACATGAAAACAAGAAGTTTTTTGAATTAAATATGTATTTTTTTCGTATTTCGATAAGGTGTTGTGGTTATTCTAATAATTCACAACGTTTGTAATTTATTTAGAACTCTGCTAACTCAGTCTTAAAATATCCATTCTCACTAAAACAAAATTTTCTCAGTGTAAAATTTTCTTATATGGAAAACACTGTGTGTAACTGTTGCCGTAACATTGGACATTTTTTGTGTGCGTCCATTTGCGTTGCATCGCTAACAAACTGAAAAGGATAAGCAAAATGTCGACTTTGCCCCCCCTGGAAAATTTCTGCGGACGCCCATGCTTCGTGCACGTGTAGTAGTATCATAAGTGATTTTACCCACCATCGTTTGATGTGCAAGTGCAAAATCGTGATTGTCCCTTGAGACCTAAATCCTTGTTTAACCAGTTATGTGAAAATACCTTTTATAAATAACAGAATATTTCGTATTACAAGCAAAGAGTTATTGCTGAACAAATGCAACAATCTCATTGCTAAATCTTCTTTTCATAAAACAATTTAACATTGAGCGATTTCGCTGCAAAACTTATACACTTTGATTTTTTTCCAACGTAACCTGTAATTTTCAACGGTGAATACCAAATACGGTGCAATTATAAACTCTTAGCTTTAGGAAATATGCGACGTACGTTTAACAAAGGATACTTTGGAAATAATATATCTGCAATTTGTTTTTAATAAGATGCTTATGAAAGCAAAAGCAAAGCTGAAAAGAATAATAGCAAAGCAACAGGTGAAACGGTAAGCGTGTTAAAACATCAGGTGCTGCCGTACGTTTGTTCAACTTTCCTCATTCGTAGATGTCCTTTTTAACATAAAAAAAACATAGTCAAAAGCTCGTGATACCATTCATTTTGGCCTATTTTTTTACAAATTATCAACAACTTACCTCGAGCAATTAGAAACACAAACAAAATGCTATAATAAGCCACCCAGTCCATGAAATTATTTGCCTAGTTACGGAGCACGTTTGTTTGCCTTCGTGTGGCAAAAAATGTTCTTTTTATGAGAATTACCGCAACTTTGTTTATGCATAAAACGTGAATTCTACCTCTGCAAACAAATATCAATAAGGAAATCTATTTCACAAAACATAATACCGGTGGTTTTGATACAACTACGCGTCATGTTTCATAGGGTTGATAAATTTTCCTACGCATATCAGACACAAAGTGCCATGTTTGTGAAACATTACGCCAGGTATATTTCATGAAAAAGTCTTACATCTTTTTCTCAGCATGTCACAAGATTACGGTAATAGATTGTAATGTATTTTGCACCAGCACAGGGATATAAATGAGGACAAGTGCATTGCGAGAACATGATGAAAACAGTCAAAGATAATAACGTCACCACGTTTTGCCACATTGTGCCAATATAACCAAGGATAAAACAAAGGGAACCCGCAGTCAGGGCACCAAAAAACTTTTCTAGTATCTATTCGAAGTGACCTAACAGACTGAAACATTTCATTAATAGTTATGTAATATGAGAATACAAACAACAAGCACATAACCAGTAAACCAGACTTGAGATAATGACCATAACAATTTTTCAGTTACTTCAATGGCTACGCTACAAACCACACAAGCCAACAGAAACGCATGCCAACAAATCACAAACTACAAAACTGAAAAAGTGAATATATTTTTTCTAAAATTTAACCAGGAAATATCAGGTAGTAAACTCTTTGGTCTTTTATTTATTTTGCAATACAAATAATGTTCGGTATTGTTTGCTAAACCAAGGTATATTTCATTAAAAAGACAATATCTTTGAGGCGTTGTTTTACGTTTGCCCAAAAATTAGCTCCCTGTTAGAATTTTCTTTTTACAAGCATTTATTGAAACTTGCAGCATAAAAAAACTTTGATTGGTTTCATATTTTCTAGTATGGAAATGAATCTCGGATATCTCCTGAAATAGGTATATGACATTGGCAACATTGCAAGGTGAAATTTATGCATAAGTTTAGACTTTAGATACTTCGAGTCAATATAGATCGTGAAATTTCAGAAAATTCGGAGACTTATAGAAAAAACGTAACATGGCGTTTAAAATTATTTTTGTATTAATTTGCTTTCGTAATATTGTAGATTGTAATAAAATTGACAATGGTACGCCGATTATACCTGTTTCTTTTCCAATTTTGGAAAAGAATTTAGTAGTAGGTAGACAGCGTAAAACTTTTCGCCAGTTTTGAAAAATTGCTTTTCAAATTTTTGGTATTATGCTAGAGTAGGAAGTCATGTTGAACATATGCAGTGGTGTGTTGGACGACTGTGACAAAATTTATTTCAGTTTTACATAGACTATTTCCCAGAATAAAGTTTTCAATTAGTCAATCATTGATCCATACGTTTTGTTTTATTGAAAAGGACCAAGGAGGTTGAGGCCGAGGCATAAATTAACATTGGCTTAAAGTTATTTCATAAAAGAAAAGAAACATTTTTGCATCCTTGACAATAAGAGCTGACGTAAAGTTTTCAAAAAAATAATCCATTCAAAAAATATTCGATGTGATGTCTAACAATATCAAAAAGTCACATTGGGTTGTAGTCTCCATGGAATTGAGCTCACTTAATATGTTTCATAAAATAAAATTTTCACAAAAGCAAATGTGTTTAGCTTTTATTATTTGATGGATTTTGTCTACTATTAGTGCAAAATATTTGACTAACTGCTGCATTACTTCAATCATGAAGAAATATAACTAAACGTTGTCCGCAGTTCGCATGTTTCTCACTGGGACTTTTGCTAAGAGCATTTGAATGCCCTATATCTAGGCTTGTCCATGGTACACACTTTTCTGCATATTCCAGGGCAACTTGTGACTGTCTCATCCCATAGAATTCTCACCAAACAAGTAATATAAAAATATATTATATCATGTACACCTTTAATGTATGTCTAGTCTCTAAAACTTGGTGTTTCTTTTTCAGTTTCCACCCAAAAGCAGGCAAAATAATCACATTTTGGGGCCTTGCACCATTACGCCATGGCACTAAGCTTCTACGTATCATACGTATGTGCTATGAGCATACAGTAATGGTATTCAACTTCAGGAAATTCCTATTATATGACGTAAAATTACTTACGATGGGACTTGGGACAAATTTCAAGTCCACTTCCCCATAGGACAAATCACATTCCCATGGAAAAATCTGTTTGTCTCTATCTGCAGCTAAATGCCCAATTTTTATCTGTTTTCAAATTAGTTTTAACTTGAAGCTTTACCATTTCCCAACTCTATGTGTAATCCAGCTGCTAAGTTACAAAAGTTTATTCATAAATTACTTATGAAAATATGCTGCACAAGAAAATAACAGTGTTTCTTTCTATACAAACTATGTCCAAAAATGTCTATATCTGGTCCTCAATTAAACACTACAAAAATATATTTTGCTTTTTAGTAAATTCATTTTCGACAACATTCAACTTAACAAAATTGCAGTGGGCCCATGCCTGGCTTTATATCAAGCACCAACAATCAACATTTTTCTCAGCCTTTCAGTTAAGACATTCTTAGCAAACGCATGCAAAAAAAAAGTTTTGATCTTGTGATGGCTTGGACCTAGTTAGTGGCGATGCTAGACTGAATCTGAGTTTATAGAGCAAAGAGTGACTTCAGGCCTGTTTTTTTCAAGTACAGATCTAATCTAAAGGTTTTATGCAGTCTTGTACAAGAAATGAAATGTATATGTTTTGAAAACAAACGTGTGAACCATTAAGGACCATGCTTTTGTGAGTACTACAGAAGTATTAAAATTGTTTATTTTTAATAGAATGTTTCAACAAAGGCATAGCGAAATTCTTTTGTTTGAAGTGCGCTAATCAAATACTTTTTGATCGGTTTTATATTTTTTCAAGAACAATAGAACACAGATGTTTGTGCTGCTTACAGTTTGTTTTTACTTTTGGTCTCTCTATAGTTACTTTATGTTTCGGTGGTGCATTTGTCTGACTGTTGCAAACCAATTTTCAAAGTAAAGTTGATGTTCGCCTAACACATAAGATTGACACAAGATAACAAATAATACAATCTCTACTTTACGCAACTGAAACTCAATATTTCTTTTTGAATTGAATGTTACAAGTGCCACAAATGTGCAAAACAAAAAAATTAAGCAAAACTTTAAGTAAGCAAAACTGAGAAAGGGGGATGTACTCTTCGTGAGTAAGCCGATTGTCTTGAGCTAAACTTTTCGATCTTGTTAGGAAAAAGTTAACAAACTTTTATTCAGAAGCCTGCATTCCACTTACAGGAACTTTGTCAGAGTTACTTGAAGCAGTGCTTTTCTAAACGAAATCTTATCAGGTTTTAACGATCCGTCTACGCTGCATATGCTTTGTATTCGATCTGCTGAAACTTTCTGCTGTACCGCAGGCACCTTAGCTCAAGGAGCAATGAAATTAAGCCTCAGGCTTGTGGTTTTGTTTTCAATCGCATTATCCTGCTTGAAACAGCCATGATGAGAGTCATTCTGTAAAAACGCAATATTGATTTCAAAACACGCAATATAATACCACGCTAAAACACAGTAGAGTCGTTTTTCTTCTATGGAAAACGATACGTATCTGCAGAACAAACAACCCATATTTTTGACAGAATTCCACTCTTAGTGTTAGTATACTTGCTTAGGATATTTTTTTCTGTTGATTTCAGCACATGATTTGGCTCGGTGCATGCTAAAATCAAGTTTGATTTTCAGGTTTGACAATAATCAAGCTGTTGTTAATGAAACAAAATGTGGCAAACTAAAGGATACGCTGACAGCAGTAGAAGAGTAAAAATGCGCTCACCTAAGAAAAACTATACTTTTTCCAAAACAATAAAACAACAAACCAAATCGGTTAAGGTACTGTCAGGATTGTGCTTGGGAATAGAATTCCGATGGGATTAGTCCCTGAAGTTTTCCCATTTCCCATTGTATGTCATTTCACGTCATAAAGCAAATATTTTCTGAAGTTGAATATCCTTCTTATAGCAATAATAACAAAGCCATCGCAGTGACCATACATCAAGCGAATCAGTCGCAATAGTTTTTTTGCACAAGGAAACTAGTTTCGTCTTCGCCACATCTTCAGTCCTATGCGAAAGTTGACAATGAAACAAAGTTAGAAAATCTACGTACTGTGCTAAGAACAAAAGCTAAATAATAAAGCCAAAGAACGTCTCCTTAACTCACTAGACATTACAAAACTGCTGGCACCGATCGTAAACGGCTATACAGCACTCTGATTGACAACGCTACTCAACGCTTTACGCGCGGTCTTGTCTCAGACGATCATGTGACTTCAACAGGCCGTAACGGGCAGTGGAAAAGTCGAGAAAAAAATTTTGCGATTACTCAGGATTCAGCATTATTTGTAAAGCCACAACAGTGACCCACACCAAGCGAATCGATCGCAATTTAATGCGTAAAGAAACTAGTTTCGTGTGTTACACATCTTCAGTTCTGCGCAAAAGTCGACATATGAAACAAAAGAAAAAATTACCCACTGTTGCTAAGATCAAAACTCAAGATTACAAAAATTGAAGATTACAAAATTTTTTCACAATTGTAACTCCTCCACTAAACACAGCTACAACACTGTTCAACGAACACAGATCGCAACGGCCATTAGGCACTTCTGACTGACAAAAAATACTCTCCGCGTTTCGCTTGGTTTCTGTCTCAGGCGATCACGTGGTTTGCAACAGACCGTAACGTGCAGCGGAAAAAAGTCAAGCAAGCCAACTCTGGTTAGTTCGGGCGGCACAGTGAAAACGTTTACACTACAGTTGCGGTACAATAAACTAGTCAGTTTTTTCATGCTAAGTACAAGCTGCATCATTGCAAGGAGATGGGAGCAGAACCAGGCAGGAGATTCCTCATACAGCCGGCTGCAAAGCTAGAGCCTGAATTGTTACTTAGGATTCAGTTTCGGCGGCAGTTTAAAGTGAAATCAACGAATCAAATGGATTGGTGTAGTTATAAGTAAAAAGTTTGCTCTGTCGATAGGGAACAAATAAACGGAAGTAACAATGCCCAGCTTTTACAAGCCAAAAGTTTAAAGCAACAGTCCGTAAGCCTTTCCTTTGCTTCTCAAAGTTTTTCAATTGGTGTCAACATTGGTGGAAAACTCCAATGGACGGGAATTGCCTCTCCACTTATCGGAATCAACAAAACAAGTTCTAACTTTGCAGCCAGCTGTTTGAGGAAATCTCCAACCTGGTCTTCCATCCCTTTGCAACGATTCAGGCTTGCACTTATCATTTATCAACATAGGCGTATGGGAAGGCATTTTACTGGGGGGGCGGAAAAAATTTGCCCTGAAAATAACAATTTGCCCTGAAAGTAACTTTTTTAGTTTCATCCGAATGGGGCCTGAAACCTCTTGTAAATCTGATCTATATAGTTGAATTCGTTTATAACGGCTTCGTCTGTAACGTCAATTCGCCTATAACGTTGTATTTTGTTCAGTGCCGATGGCATCTTCTACATGCATTTCAACTCGCTTATTACTTCAATTCGGCAATAACGTGCTTTATACAATCCCCTAGGGGTGTCGTTGTCGGCAATTTCTGTAGTTACCTTGCTTGTTAACTCAAGGTGGTGTATACAGTACTGTACGATGGCTCCTTGCAGAATGACTATTGCTTATATTTTCTATCCCATATCATAATTTGTTACACACATATAGGTGCAAACGGCGATTCTAGATTTGAAAAAAGTAACATATAGGAAGACCAAACTGAAGTGAATTGTCACCTACTTGTTTAACGGCTTTACTGAAAAGTTGAAACAGTCTTACAACTTATGCATACGTTCAGAATGTATACAGTGATCCAATCGACAATGCAGTATGATCGGCAGCTGCAGAGAACTTCAATGAAATGTGCAAAGTAAAAGCACGACTGCCCGCAGTGCTGCAGATCACTAGTGCGCAACAATACGCATCAATTTACTTCATCCTCCCCCACCTAAAATTAAATCGAACCGGAGGTTCAACGCACTGGCGAAGGAAGTACAAAACACGTTCGATACGAAGCACAAAAGCGACCGACTCATTATTAAGATACGATGCGGCCACAACAAGCTATCAGAAGCAACACGGAGCACAATTGCACGACTATGTTCATCCGTAGGCGTATCTTAAGGGTCCTCCCCTTTGTGACTAGAAGAAGACAGCGTCACACGGACAGCATCACCGGGTGCTTCATTCGCCCCCAAACGCACATCCACACTTGGAAGCTTGAATGAAACAGCTATGTCAACACGTCTGCACACAGCGCGGCAGGTAAACGCCGCGCACTGGTGCGCAGCAACACCAACCAATTTATTTCACAAACTGACGAAATAGTACTGGCTGCTCGCCATGTAAAATAAGCAAACATGAATAAATGGAAACAGGAAGAACAACTAAAAAAATGTAGCAGCGGCTTGTCTGTCATTACTCACATCATCAAATCCCACGAACGCTTACTTCACTTCACAAGCCACCTCGCTTTTAGCCACATAATGACAGAGATCTGAGCTTTGTTTGTGACATCCGTTGACTCGTCTACTTCTGCAGCAACAAATGGGGCTGCACTTATCTCCTTTATATCATA
>Ga0210059_1005085_pt1 | contig 21141 bp, 12 predicted proteins | sample Ectturendosymbi2_FD_188042 | JGI IMG/M metagenome (GOLD analysis project Ga0210059, IMG submission 188042) | Ecteinascidia turbinata endosymbiont from Florida, USA - Sample 2 (SPAdes) (version 2) | ecosystem: Host-associated > Tunicates > Ascidians > Unclassified | place: Key West, Florida...
GTGTTGTGGTTATGGTCATCAATCACAACACGGCTACGGTCATCAATCACAACACGGCTACGGTCATCAATCACAACACGGCTACGGTCATCAACAACACTACGGCGACTACGGTCATCAACCACAACACGGCTACGGTCATCAATCACAACACGGCTACGGTCATCAACCACAACACGGCTACGGTCATCAATCACAACACGGCTACGGCCATCAATCACAACACGGCTACGGTCATCAACAACAATACGGCGGCTACGGTCATCAACCACAACACGGCTACAGTCATCAAGCACAACATGGTTACGGTCATCAGCGACAACAACCGTACGTATGATGTTTGCAGTGAGCGCGGTTTGGGTGTTTCTATGAAAATAATAAAGACATAAATATTTGGAAAAATAATTGTCTGTTTGCAACGCTTTCTTGTTTTACTTGTTTAGAAAAATTTGTTATCTTTTCTTCATCGCCTTGGTTGGAGGTTTCCGAAAATGTCCGAAAATTTCTGAAATTTTTCAGGCATGAGAATCAACATAAGAAACGAAACACAATATCTTAAAGGTTGTAACATGAAATATCAGTAACATCAAATATCAGACGAACAAAAACACAAAATTTAGAAAATTCAAATTTTGGTTTGAAGCTTCTTCACATACTTCAATCAGGAAACACACGCGTCAGAATTTGTGGCAATCGCAAAATCGTTTCGGTCACATATACATTGTGGTATATTTTTCGTTTTGCTATCATATACGTCCTGCAGCAAAATAAAACCATAGAAAACTGTTTGAGCAAGAGAAATCTTTAAAATTTGAAACAGGCTATGTAATTTACAGTCGAGTACCGGTAGTCAACGTATCTTAGCTGAGCCGGCCATATGCACTGAAACAATACATCGCCGCGGTTACTTGAAACTAACGTTCTATAAATTGACGTCAGCTACACTTTTTTGTTCCGGTAACAACAGCATTATGGCTAAAGCGCGTATTTAAAAGTGCAGTTAGCGTGCTTTCGCTAAGTCTTGCTTTAGCTTTTCATCATTTTATTCTTAAAATTTTGCTTGCAATTTACTGAACTGAAAATTCGTATAATTACGTGAAATCGATTTCCCAGTAAAGTAATTTTGATATATGATTTGACTGCGTGGTCCTAAGGTCAGACATATTGCTGGTATCATATAGGGTCGGATACATTTTGGCGCCAGCACCGTTTTAGCGACGGCTATTTGGCGCTGGCCTTTGTAGTTGCTGGAGGCCAAGATGATTCAAATGCTCATGGATATTATGAGTCAAGTGGAAGAAGCAACCTTTCAACTCAACTTGTGGCTGTACAGCTTGTAACAAATCAAGAATCATGAAACCGAAACCGAATTCGCTTCAGTGGGCGTAGGAACATTTTAGCCACTGAATCTCTTAACAAGGTTGCTCAATTTGACAATCCTTGCTGCAAAAGTTTTTTGCATGTTTCAAACTGAGTACATACACCCAATCTGATCTCAAGACAAATGCAAATGCACACGGTTTGTTGCTTCTTCAAAAAGACTCGAGCAAGGATGGAAAAAACATAGTTATAGATGCAGGGACGCGTGCGTGATAGTAATCAAGCAGATAAACAGCTCGGCGCCAAAACAGCTCAGCGCCAAATCGCTGGAGCCAAAACGGCGGCGCCAAATAGTTCTTTTCCGATCATATACAAGAATTTGATTTACAACTTTATTAGTCTCAAGTTTCCAAAAGTTGGCAAACTCTCATTTTCCCATTAGAGTAGTTTTATTCGCACAACCTGCAACGTTTCAGGAAACAAAATAAAATTATTTGCAATGCTGCAGCAAGTAGTGATGGCATTTAAGTGACAAACGATGCTTTTAGTTTAAACATCACAGTACATCTCTTCATGTTTTGCACAAAAAGCACGCAACGCCTTATTCTGTGATTTCCTTTCCAATAAATCCAGGTGGCTCTCATGCGGAAGAAGCAATGCACAGCAGTTTGGAGGAATGACCGGACATCACTACGGTTGTGTCGGTGATACATGGAAAGTGGCCAGAAGGCTTGCACTGGATAATGAATTAAGGCTGGGTGATGCTAGACAACGCGAGGATTTACAAGAGATTCGGAAAATGCGTCACGAGGTAAATATTGGACGTCTTTTTGTGTTGTTTTTTCTTTGAAACCCATCTTTGGTAATTAACTACCGCTTGATATTCGTGATATATTATTTGAAATCTTAAAGTGCTTATGGGTTTGTCACGAAACAGTTCTTTGAATTAAGATATTTTTAATGCACGTTTTGAAAACACTTGACAAAAAGTAAGCTCTGGACCTTTCCTTCAAAAGAGTAATTTCTGCATTTCCTGAAACACGTATTTCAATGTTTAAGCATGACATTCACCGACCCTTGCACAATTTGTCTTGTTCAACTGTTTCTTGTATCGAAAAACACTCAATTTTGGTGCAAAACGTTTAAAGTTGAGAGTTTCCAGCAAGTAAATCGTATAGGTAATGTGCTCCTAATGCGGTTTAGCACGTATTCATTAATTATATCTTTTCTGGTCCACATGATCTCACTTTGCAGAAGCCGGACGCATATGAAGCAGCTTTGCTGATTGTCGTCGAGGATTTACTGAAAGAAATGAGCAGCGAAGAAGTGGAACAAAAAGTTCAGGAATTTGAAGATCTCGTAGGAGAAGGTGGGGAATTTCTTTTAAGCTCTTTTTTATTCAAATATTGGTAAAAGTACATTTTTTCAGTTCGAAAAGCATCTCAGCCCCCGTGAATATTCAATGTATGTAACATACAAGCCTGCTGTACGTCTTACTGATCATTTACAGTCTGGAATAGAAGCCTGAGTCTGAGATGGTAGAAACCTGGGTCACAGAGTCTTGCTCAACACCAAGTCAAAAGATCACCGAGTAACTTTATTAGTAGGAAATCACCTATATAATAGAAGATGACCGCTTTGAGAAGAACGGTGTTACTTTTAAAACCCAAAACAAAACTAAAAATGCAAGCGTAGTTAACAGTAAAATCATTTAGAAGCTTGGTTTGTTTGCGAAATTGACATTTCAGTGTTTATTGATTTACAGCAGTGGTTCCCAAACTTTTTTTGTCCGCGGAACACTACAAGGTTATTTTAAGTGGACAAGGAAACCTCGCCAGATCTGCCAAGTAAACATAAACGCTTTTTTTCACCCAAATTGCAGTTATCAAGGTTTCGTCCCGTAAACAAAATTATGCATAATAAAAGTAACCATAAAGCAAGCTAGATCAAGCTATATAGCGGCTGCCACACGCCCAAATGTTTAAAGAACATATCAACAGTTTTTTCTTAAAACTGGAAGGTGTAGCTAGTGGAACCCCTTAGATGTGTCTTTGGAACCCTAGGGTTCCGCGGAACCCATTTGGAAAACACTGATTTACAGCATTACATCAAACAAAAACCAAGCAAACAGAAATCTACATACAAATGAATAAATTTCTTGCGAACGTCAGTAACCAACCACTCGTGGTCAACAACGAAGTGAGGTTTGCTTCTTATTCATGCAGTAGAGCATACAAGTGCTTTGTCATATAGCTCGCAAACCTTTCGCCCGATAACGCTTTTTCCAAGGTTTGAAGCATTAGGTGCTATTTTTAGATCTATGGTTATGCTTGGAACTCGAGATCAATATTTATGCTAAGGCGTATTTAACAAACACTTAAAATTGTTCTAAGCGAAAACGTCACATATTCAGCGCCACTGGATAAGGGCCTTAGTGGCATTTTCATCAACGCTTCGCACGTTTGTTTTCACAGGAAATTTTGCAGGAAATGAGCAAGACACTGACCAGAAGGAGTTGGCGAAGAGTGAAGACAAAACCACAACAAGCTAGTGACGGGGAAATATTGTTGCTGACAAAAATGACCACTTCGCCGAGGACACCAGCCATATCTGTATCAATATAATAAGCTGCATGAACTTTGCAGTCCTATTTAAATAAAACAATGAGGTATTACTACCACAAGACAGGTGGAAATAAAAGCTTTTCAGAGTTTAACACCGCAACTGTCTCTTAACAACAGAACATTTGCCAGAGTGAAAAAGAATTATCAATATTTTAATTTTAATCAAAAAATTTATCAAATTATATCAATAAATTTGCAAAATTCGAGAGGAATATATCATTCTAATATTGATGTGTAGCATTAATTTTTTTGATGAAAAAGAACATTTATTGCACAGCTTCGATTCATATTAACGAACAATGTGTTCAAAATCGACAAGTTCCCTGATGAATAAAACAAAATCTCTTCATTGTTTCTCTGGTGTTTTTTCAAAATGAAAGGAAAGAAAAAATGTTGACAAACGTTGCGTCAGTATTTTTTCTTCCAAGGACTGGATGTACTCTGTTTGCCACTATGCGAAACATAATCACACCAAAGTAAACAAAGTAACAATCAGCAACAAAACAGTTGCCCAGTGTGGTAATTGTATATAGCCATGCTTTCGCTCCCATCTTTATCAAATTTTTATTTGCGTGTTAAGCTCAATCAGAAGGTCCATATTCACGTTAGCACGTTAGCGAGAAGAGCACAAAGGTCCAGGAATGCTTATTCGCAACGTTACACAGGGTAGGATTTACTTGATACGCGAAGTGTATGCTGAGGAAGATGCAACCATCTACACTGAAACAAGGCACCGATAACTTCATGCATCGTCTCACAAAAGTGTTACTTAATGGTGGAAAAATGGAGATGTGTGCATAATATCAGACAATCGACGGGAGCGGCTAAATGTTGGATGAAGATGTGGATCGTTTAACAAATGCGTATAATCAGGGCCGGATTTACTTATTGGCTGTATAGCCGGGGTTCCCGACCTGTGGTACGCGTACCACTAGTGGTACGCGAAGGTCTTCCAGGTGGTACGCAAGTAACTTCCATTTTTCCACAAAAAACACTGGATTTACAGCTTTTTAGTTTACGTATCGCGCTTTGTTCCTAAATAAACAAATTTTCCTGTAGCTCGCTGTTCCTACTGTGTCGTAATATTATAACTTGCGATGCGCTGTTAGCAAATTTACGACACGCATCTAGCAACTGGTGGAAGGTGAAAACAACAAAAATCTCATTAAATTTAGTTGTGGTCTTTGATTGTTATTTTAATGCATATTATTTATCTGTATAAACCAAGATTAAAATAGTTGTTCTGGAAGAAGTGGTGCGCATTGACAATACAGGGTGCCCAAGTGGTAAGAGATCGTAAAAAGATTGGGAACCCCTGCTATATGGGCTTATGCCTTAGGCCTCAAGATCCAAGGGGGGGCTCCAACAAACTGTAGTGCGCATAGAGTCAATGGCCGGTACATGATAATTTAGATTAAACTTCGTCAAAAATGTATGTCTTAATTATTATTCACGAAATTTAGTTTTGTTCAACCTGCGTGGTTATCACGCCAGAGTCTTCCAACGAGTTTCCATGAATCTCAATACGACGGTTGGTCAAGCCGCATGCCAACTATTGTGTCGATATATTCAAAGCACGCTGGCTGCGTCCTGCGTTTGTTGAATCGTACCGATTGCTAGGTAGTGACTCTATGAAAAGAACTTTGTGGTAAAACTGAGGGGTGTCAGGGGTGCGAACGCCCCCCCTGCCAATCTAAATGTAAAACCCGAGCCCCTACGTAGCTAGTATTTTGGTTTTTACTATTCTTTTGGTTTCAGTAGATTGTTGTTTTTTTGCATTTTCGAAGTGTTTTCCGGTGATTTCGATTTTGTGTATAGCCGCTTAATACCGGATTTACAATTGTTTCTCAACTATTTCTGATTATTAGCCATTGGGCTACCTTCAGCTGAGATTCTACCTGGCTCAAACCTCTAGTTACGTCACTGTACCTGATCAAAGCAGGGTTGTATTGCAGATAAGAGCTATGAGTAGGGCTAGCAGCAGTATCCTTCAATAAAAACGTAGTTGTTTCTTAGGTGACTGAGCAATACAAGAGTTTCGTCAGCGTTAGTACTGCGTCAAGCTCGCTTGGTATTTTCAAATGTGATTTTTTTCATTTGAATTTTCTTCAGTAACGCCATTCAGAAATTAGAATGCTATTGAGTACTTGCGCAAGTTTGCAATGCTTCCATGGTAAACAAATCAGTGTTCTTGATGAGCTTGAATAGCAAGAAAAAGTCACTTTGCCAACTGGCAACCGCAGAACTCTTCCCCAAAGAGATATGGAAACAACAAAAAAACGACAAAAGCGCGTTTGGGTCTGATGCCTTAGATTAGTGCTTCTAAGTTTATGCAACCATCCGAAACCTTATTTCTAAGCTTGATGGTCACCAGTGGCGATTCTAAGTGGGGGCCTGGGTGGGCCATAGCCTCCTCAGATTTTTGCTTGGCCCCCCGTTTGGACCCAGTTTTTTTCTTAATTTCCCGTTTAAGTTCGTTTGGTTGACATATGCAGAGTTGCCAAATGCGTTTTGTAAAAATACCGGCTATTTTGTCAACAGCGCCAAATCTGAGCTGTGTCGTAATTCGTAAGCAGCACAGGGAAAACAGAGACAATCAGTATTGTTAAGCCACAATTATTAATATGCCCTATTTTGACTGATTCGTTACATTTCGGTGTGTGTGTGACGTGACAATCACACCAAAGATTGCGTCAACAGCAGCAAATAAACTTGGCTGAAGAAACTGTCCTGACAAGATTCACTACAAGAGTCATTATGATTTGAGAAATTCTTCTTGAGTTTCTTTTGAAATTACGGCAAAATATTTTATTTACACAATACCGGCTTCAGAGACTGATTTTCAAAGTACCGGCCTTTGTTAAATTAGCAGTAAAATACCGGCAAGGCCGGTGAAATACCGGCCATCTGACAACCCTAGACATAAGCAGTAGATAACCTTCGGCCAGCAAACTTTCGGCCAGCAATATTTTAAACGATAAGTCAGAAACTCTCTAGCCTGCATTCAATTTTCCCAAATGCATGATAAGCTGTGTGGTTGTTTTTGAAGGTCGGGTAACTAAGGCCGTTTATGACGACACACATCAGGCCTTGCGCCGATCCTGCGTGAAATTTAGTCAGACAATGGTTGTGGCAGGCGCGGACACGGGGGGGGGGGGGGTGCAGGGGATGCATCCCCCCACCAGACCTAAAGAGGTGTTAACAAGACACTTGATTTCATTGAAAATCATCGCCAAAATATTTTTGTACTGCACATTACTAGCTAAAGATGCTAAAATTTTACTTATGCTAACATTTAGTCCAAAACGCTTCTTCGTTTCATTAGATGAGGTAGCCTTATTTATGGAACCTGATATAAAATAGTCAATGATCGCATGGGCGTCCGCAGGGTACGGGGTGGAAAACGGGCATTTGCCCCCGGCCTGGAAATTGGGATTGCGAACCAAACATTTCAGGAAAACATGAAGTCGGCATCTTAATTCCGATTAATTGATCTGATTCTTGCAATGACAGTTTTTTTGCCGGTATGAAACTCACACTGCACAAGAGTCCGATTCAAAGTTATAATGCCATGTTTGTTTCTAAGTCAGGGTTTCTCGAACAGAGCCCTCGCCCTCCTTGGGGGCCACGTGCAGAGGCCGAGCAGGGGCCAAAACTAGGTATTTTTATTGATGAGCAAGGGCCAGAAGTGTTGAGAGTCTTTTGAAGAGGGCCACGACTCATGAAAGTTTGAGAACCACTGTTCTAAGTGACACTGACAAGTCTTGCAGCTGATCCCGCAATCAGGTGGAGAGCAACCGGGAAAATCCTCCCAAAATTTTCAAAAACATGTTCAGTTGTTAGTTCAGTTGAAAATATCAGCTGGGTGTGTCCCTGTTTGCTAAGTAAATAAACGTCATGATTTGTCATTTCGTTGAAAACCATGGCAATCAAATGCTTCTTTCTTTACAGATCATGGCAATGCTTACTTGAAAAGAAATGCCTTGCGTTGAAAATCTGCAGATAGCCTACTGTGTAAATTGTCATAATACTTATATACCTGGCTATTGCTGCCAACCAAGAGTTTTTTTGTGATTGTTACCGTAACATGGGGCATTTTCTTTGTAGTGTAGAAAGGATAAATCGTTTTGTGAAAGTCCATTTGCATTGCATCGTCAGCAATGTTCACTGTAAGGTGCGAAAATACTCAGGACCGCCAGAACTGTTGCGCAGTGAAATCTCATTCTTGCGCACTTGCAACATTCCAAAGCGATGGAAACTCCACCGAAAACAAGGAGCATTTGAATGAAATATGTATTTTGTTCTTATTTTGATAAGATTGCATATTTATTATGTAATTCACAAAGTTTGTAATTCATTGGAAACTCCACTTATTCAGCCCTAAAATAATCATGCTCACTAAAACAAATATTTGCTCAGTGTAAAATTATCTTAGAGGGAACACCGATTGTCAGCAATTTGAAAATGATAAACAAAATGTCGACGTTTCCCCCCTGGAAAAATTTCTACAGACGACCATGAATGATCGTGGTTTCTCGCTTTCGCTTTTTCGTGCTTTCACTCATTACGAATTGTTTGTTTCTTTCCGTTCTCTTACTTTCGGTTGCAAAATAAACAGAATCAATTCGCTTTTTGTTATTATTTCATCAAAATTACCTACAATAACAAATGTTATGCACAAATTACTATGGGTGTCGCAGACTATTCCAAATGGCAATTAAAAACTACAAGGTTCCCCATTTCAATAGCACTGATCTGAACCGCATCCAAGTGACTACTTGCTCACTTGCAGCAACAAACAAATTAAACAGCACTACTGCACTATGCTGGCTACTGCCACTGGTAACTGTGATGTAACAAACGTAGCCTACAATGAGAATAAGCATTATGTCGTCACGTGAACTGTCTATCTCGAGTCCTCGATGTACCTGTGCCGACGCCACTAGACACACCTAAACGCCACTGGATGCACGCGCACAATTGCATTACTATGTCGATTATTCTGTGCTAACCGTGCAACTTCAACAGCACTAAACATTCGCATCGAAATACCATTTTCCGTAGACGATTTTGCCCATCTGCAGCGTGGATATCGTAAGGACAATTCAATGCACTATAGATTTAACAACAACGGGGTTTCCTCATTAGTGGCACTTAAAGTACAGTAGTATAGCCGCGCCGCCGGTAGTGATGTGTGCATCGGCGTTTAGGGCGTGTACCTGTTAGAAAGATTTAACAGCTGGCGTAAAACATGCTTCGCAGAATATTCCCAACGAAGTCGTTCATTGTAATATTCAACAGATCCTCAAAAACTGGTTTCTAAATCCTGCGTTAATTATGACAGTCTTGTCATAAGCGAAACACGCCCTACCTCAAATAAATCAAAAGATTAAAAAAAATAGACAATGAGCAATTTGATTCCTGCACAAATCCCTACAAAGTCTTTGTCAGAATGTCATATCAACATCAACTCAATGTAAATTCGCGTTATTCCAGGGCGGCACAGTGACGCATGAATGGTATAAAGAGTACTTTCGTGCAAACTCGCGCAATACGCCCTAGAAATGGCGCCAGGGACGGAATTTAACTTCCCTGGACGAAACACTATCTGAAAATCGAATTCGCTGAGTTTCATACGCCAACGCATTACCTTCTCATTTTTTATATTACTGGAGTGACGTAGATCGTACATAAAAGATACGGACTGTTGATCCGCCACAACAGTAAATCAACGACCGAATGGCTTCAACAATAGCACAAGCTTCCTTTTCCACACTTGACGCATTTGTTCAAGGTTCTCGAGAAAAAAGCCACAGGTCGGCCTTCCTGATTCAGAGTAGTGGAGATCGCATTGTCTGAAGCGCCGTCTCCAAAACAAGGCAACTTTTCATCGATAACTTTAAGGGCACCCGAAGTTAAATCCTGCTTCAGTGTCTTTAAAGCTTGCACAGCCTCCTCGCGCAAGGGAAAATCTTTCGTTGCAATCAACGGCTTAATCTTCTCGGAAAAACAAGGAACCCACTGAGCGCAGTACGCAAACATTCCCACAAGGCGCTGGACGTTCTTGCCAGTGTTCAGCACTGGCAATTCTAATAGAGGCCTGACACGACCAGGGTCCGGCTGCAACAAGCCGTTCGAAATGTGGTAGCCCAACAACCTGAGAGAATTGGTGGCATAGGTGCACTTCTTTTCGTTGAAGGTAATATTACACTTTTTTGCTGCAGTTAGAAAACATTTTAGATTCTCGACATGCTCTTGACGACTCCGTCCACGTACTGTAATATCATCCAAATAAGCATAAGTTCCCTTGCAGTTATACTTCGAAATGACTTAATTTATTACGCGCTGAAAACAGGAAACGGCATTCTTCAATCCAAAGGGTACGTCGCGTTTGAACTGATAAAGCTGGCAATTGGCTTGGAATGCAGTAAACAACTTCGGGCAGAATAGGAACTTGGTGATACACGCTTTTAAATCCAAGCTGGAGAACCAGTTGTATTGAGCTACGCTATTTGCAACGGTTTGCATACGTGGCAACGGGTAAGCATCAATCAAAGTGAATTTGTATATAGTTTGGCTATGTCAATACACAAGCATTTCGTATGATTGCTGTTGTTGACCACGACAACTTGCGCTCTCCACGGGGACGTGCTCGGTTCGATTATGCCATCACGAAGCATCTGTGCTGTCTGCGTGGCAATGAACTCTCGATCCGACGACGAGTACTTTCGTGACTTGGAGGCGACAGGTCTGCAGTCAGGCGATAAATATTCGAAAAGTCGAACTGGCGTAACACCCTTTAATACATCCAACGAATTCAAATTCAAGGGACACTTGGGACCGCCAAACTCGAAACTAACACTTTGATGCTCTTTAAGACATCGATCCAGTATAACGTCCAACATCAAATTGTCCATAACTAACATGTTCACTTTGTCGTAGCTTCGATCGAGTAGGTCTATTTGAACGTTACATGAACCTCTGGTTCTCACGGTTGAGCCTTTAATAGCTAACCCGATTTCTTCCTTCGTGCTGTCGTCCACTGGCAGATTTGTTCGGTTAATGAACGCTTTATCGATATGGCTCCGTTTTGCCCCCGTGTCTATTAGGCAGTTAGCCAGAACTCCGTTCACTAAGGCGAATACATTTACCTTGTCATCGTCGGAGTTCACTGGCGAAGCGGGAGACAAGGATTGCTGTTGACTCGTCAACGTAGCTGTTGGTGTCGGGTTTTTAGACTTAGACAAACAATCACTGGAAATATGTCCTTTCTTCTTGCATTTGTAACAAACGCGGTCCCGCGCAGGGCAGTTGAAACGAGGATGTCGCTTGTTGCCACAGAAAAAGCACTTTGTTTGCATCGACAGACACTCAGTGCGCACACTGTTCTCTTTACCAGGATGACACAAACCATCGGAGCCTACCGAATACAAGGAATTTGACTGGATGGACAAGCGATACTCTTCAGTTTTTCTGTGCTTCGTCCAACGTACGCGCTTTATCAAAGACCGCTTGAAGTTCACGAACATTGTCTTCTAGCAAACGTTGGCGGAGATGTACCCACTCCGCAGTCTAGCTACAAGAGCATCGCGGACAGCTGCGTCTCTATTTTGAGCAGCCGTTAGAGCAGCGAAGTTGCAATAGGCGCTAAGAATTTTTAAACGTTGGAAGTATTCTTCAATCTTCTCTTCACTTTTCTGGCGACACGTGTGCAGTTCATGCCGGGCATACTCTTCGTTGACTGGCTTAACGAAGATGTTTTCTAAGCAATCGATAGCTTCCTGATATGAAGCACAGTCGCGGATGTAGGTATACACTGAAGCGTCAAGTACACTGATAAGAACATCTAGCTTATCGTCTGCAGAGATATTGTCAACAGTGAGTTAACTAGTATCATAGCCTGGATGCAAACAAACAAATCAACGATCAACTTTAGAAAGACCTATTTTATTCTCTTCGGTGATAAATGCCAACGACACAGTATGAATATAACGTTTTCTAAGCAAACTATCTCCCAACTAGATTCTGTTAAATACCTAAGGATCCTTATTGACTCTAAACTTATGTGGACCACCCATTTCGAAATCTTGGGTACAAAGATCGCTAGTGGAGCCAGCCCAACCTATTGCCAATGTGTTTTTTGGAAACTAGGCTCGAGTCCAAGTCTTTTGAGCCTTTGATCGACTTTCTAGCGTTTCTGGTTCAAAAGTTATGACCTAAATTAAACAAATTAATTAATTATCTAATTAGCTAATTAGTCAAATATTTTTACTAACTTACATCACAAGTTTTGAACCCGAAACCCCAGCAGGTCATCCAAAGTATCAAAAGACTCGGATTGTAGCCTAGTTTCCAGTACAAACTTCAGAGAAATACTACCACCTAACGATTGGCGCCCAGGGCCAGGCAAAGTGGGCCAAGGTGGCCTAAAAGTCCCCCACTTATGACGTCACAACCAAAAAACCCGCACCCCCCAAGGAAAAAGTTTTTCGGGTGCAGACTAGAAGACTTGCCGCGTCTTTTGAGACTTTTCCCGGGTCTGTAGAGCATACAGGACCGGAGAAATTCCTGTGCAAAGCCACGTACCTTTAGGCGTTTTTTTCCAAAAATCCCCGAATCCTAGCGGACGCCAAAGTGTTAAGACTGATGTGTTTTTCTCTTGTCTATGCCCATCTAATTCACGGTATTTTTAATTGAGCAACAGCCAATTGGTAAGGTATTGCTGATGTAGCAAAGTTAAATAATGGAGCTATGCGTAATCTACTCAAACTTGGTCGTAGAGAGCATATTCCACTCAGAGATCTATTTTATTCAGCACGGGTACTGCAGATTAAGGATACCTACAATTATGAATTGGCAAAGCATATCTAAAAAATTTATCGCAATATCCTTCCAGATTACGCCATAAACGGTTTCAAGATTTCTGATACTACTAAAATCAGACAAACTAGACAAACGTCTAAAATTACATGTAAACTTCCTGTAGCTAAGACACCTAACGAACAACGTCACACATCTTTTCGAGGACCCACAGTGTGGAATGATATTTCAAATGATATTAAAGTGGTCAGTTGCTTTCGATTCCTTGAATTATATAAAAACTATTTAATTGAACAACCTCACATATTATAAATTCTTACTTTTTCCGCTTGCCTGTAATTGCGTTGCAGCGTGCCTTGTTTGTGCTTATGTCTTGTTTGTGCTGATGTCTGTACCGTGTCTGCAGATACATGTCTAGAATATTTTTGTATTAGGACGCGTCTTCTACGAGCTGATCAACTTAAATGTCGTGGGGAAGGAGGGCTCGAAGTCCTCGCGGTCATTCTCCCCCCCTGATATCTGATTTTTTCAGATGATAAAAAAATGTCTGTCTATACTAGAGTGATCGCGTCGGGTGAGCTTTGTTGCACCTGGTTGATTTCCTGTTAGTTTGATGCCCCAAATTACCATCTTTCTCTTGTGCTTGCCTCAGTAGTTCGAGGCGAAGCAGATAGTGAAACACAGGGAAGGTCAATCTTCCCATTTCTAAAACTCTTTCTTAGCTTCGAACTGAATCTTTCACCACCACACGGCCGCGGTCTGATTAAATTGACGCAGACGCCGAGGAACCATTGCTTTGTGCCGTCGTAAACAACTCCCATTACTGTATTTTGTGTTCATATTTGTAAGAGCTGAATATTCTGTCTCGCACATGTTGGTAGTGGTAAAAGGCAAGCAAAATGTTGATTGCCTTTGTGAGAGCATTGGATATTCGTCCTTAGCACTAAACCAGAAAGATGAAAGAGCTGTTTGGTTGAAGCTTAATTTAAGCTGAAGCTTAATCTGACAAACTTGCCTGCATTTAGAAGCACATGTTTCAAGCACATGAATTTTTAAGCACATCAATGAGAAAGTAATAAATGAAGAAACACGAGGACTGCTGGTAGGCTGTCTTCAAAATTTGCAGATGCATCTCAGCTAATTTACTCCGATAGTATAATCACAATTGAACGATCTGATAACTTCACTTTTTCCATAATTCACTCGCTTATCGCTACCTAAGTAAGCCTTTCATGGTCACCGGCGGTGGTAGCTCTCGTAACGGTTTTAGCCTTTCGGGCCAGGCTTCATCGTACCATATCCGACACGATAACCCAGAATACTGATTTCGGGCACTGAAGAGATAGTCTTACTTTCGTTCAGCGTCATGTTCCTTTTTGCTAGCGCATCCAGTAGACATTGTACATTCGCGTCATGCTCCGCTTGAGTGCCACCTTCAACCGTCACATTATCCACGTAAAGATAAGTATCTGAAAGGGATTCCGAATCTACTATTGCATCCATTGTCCTTTGGAATGCAGGGACACCCTTGGTGACGCCGAACGGCAAGTGATTACATTCCCACAACCGCCCAGCAGCCTCAAATGCAGTGAACGGCTTGTCACTTCCGCGCAGTTCCAACTGGTGGTATGCGCTTTTTAAATCATACGTGGAGAAAACACGATATTTCGCGAACTTAAGGAAATAACTTCAATACGCGGAAAAGGGAAGGCGTCTAAAACAGTACACAAGTTTATTGTTTGAGAATAATCCATGCACAACCGCTGTTTACCCGTTTCTTGATTAATAGCCACCACTGGCTGGGCATGTCATGCCGATTTACTAGGTCTGATAATCCCATTCATATATAACCTCTTTACCTCTCATTCGATGAACGCTGCGTCTGGTCCACTGTAGCGACGGGAAGGGATAGATACCGGTCGGCAATCAGGCTTCAGATTATCGAAGAGGGACGGACGCTCGGGTTTTGCAGCAGCAACAGCGCACGTTTGCGGAGGCAACGAGGACACAACCAGTTCTGGCTTAGTGCCATCGTATTCAAATATAACGCGACGATGTTGTCGCTGAAAGGCCTTCCCGAGAAAAAGATCGTAACATAAATCCTTCATAACGCCAAGATAGACGCTGTTGTAAACAACCCCTTGCAAAGTCACCTCTACAAAACAATGTCTACTAATAGTTCCTTGGAGGGGGTCTACGACCATAGATACCTTGAGTGACGATTTGTGGGTAGACAGGCACAGAATTTTCGCGGTACTCTCGTTGACATAACTCAGCGAACTCCTCGGATCTATCAGAACCGACAATTGTTTGTCACCGACTATTGCCTCCGTTACTGCAAAGCTCAGGCAATCCGGAGCTTGTTGTGTAGCGTGTAAGGTCGGATGAAATGCAGAGGTAGAAACTGTTGCGGAAGGAGCCTTCTGGTGACCCCGTTTATATACTTTGGAATAATGTCCTACGTTTTGACATTTACAACAGACTGCATCGCGCGCTGTACACTTGCGATGATGCCGCACTTGACTGCTACAAAAGAAGCACGCGGAAACGCGGTTAGGTACAGCAGACACCGATTGTCGACGGTTATCAATTGCAGTTTATGAGGCAGAAGCAAAGAAGGAACCTCGTCGCCTAGTGCATTTGATGAGGCATGCGAGCAAAAAAATTCAAAATTTGGAAGAACAAACGATCCTGCTACTTGGCCAGATGTCATGAGGCGGATTGTTAAGGACTAACCCGGGACTATTTAGCCAAAATAAGACCCCCTGTAACCACAACAGACGTTTTTCCCAAAAATCAGAGTGCTGGGACACGGTTTTCTAAATTTAACTGCAAAAGAATGCTGCCAAAAGGTGAAGCGGTAGGTAATCCGTGGTTATTATTCCTGGCCTGAAAACAAGGAATCATTTGCTACTACTGAAAACTTTTCAGTTCTGGATATGCACTATCCCTGCACTCAATACCTCCACTCTGCAGGTACTACACTCAAAACCTCCCTTCTGGTCAGAGAGGTACCTGGCCAGAGAAGGTGTTGAATGTTGTAATTCATGGATTTATTGGTTATTACGGTGGTGTCCATTGAAGTCTCTGCTCGAGAGGTGTTAGCGTCATCCTTTCAGACCTCGTTTTTTAACATCACCAATTTTTATCATTATGACTTAATGCACATCCTCACAATTTCTACACGCCACTGAGTGGGGCACGCGAAAGTTTTTCAATCGGGTCCGGCACTTGCTAGCACCAGCCCTGCTTGGGAGGGTTATTCCGGGAGGGTAGGTGCCGGTGTGGGGTAAATTGCGGTGCTCGGCAAGAACATTTTAACTGTGTCAATCTGTCACACTCGGCGATAAACTTCCCCACGTCACACTTAAACTTAAGTGAGCAACAATTCGAAACCATGTACCGTACTGACGGCATTGTGCTCACTAAAACATAACTACACCACATTTGCTTGTATATTAGTCACGCCCGGCCAAACATCATTCTTTTCAAGTTACCGCATGAAACTCTCATGTCAGTTCAACCATGCTGTAAGTTCTACTCCAACAGGTTGCAAGCGGTTACGTTTCCAGCTGATCCATCTCAATTTTGGAGGAATATTTTGGTGGTCTGTCGGAGGTCCTACACCACTTAAAGTGTCTGCCGTTGGTCATTTATTATTCCTGGGATTAAGCTGGACGTACTGCAACAGGTTGCAAGTGGTTACGCTTCCAGCTGATCTAGCTCAATTTTGGGGGTACCGTTAATTGCCCCTCATGACCACACCCACCAGGTGTGACACGTCAGACCACCAGTTCCTTGTACAGGAAGCCATACCAGATGGCGTGATGCCATTAGAAATTGCTTACCTTTCCAGCTAGCTTGAACCCTCTGGGCTCCCAGTGTAACTGGGGAGAAACCGTATTGTTGCCAGGAGCGTAGAAAAAGATTTCCGCTGCCAGTAATTTGACAAAGCACATGAGAATACGTACAGGGTAAAAACTTTACTGCTGCCTGGTGTGTGGAAAACGATTTCCACAGCGAATAACGTTGGCAATGCACGTAGGAACACACACTGGAGAAACCTTTTTTTGCGGTCAGAAATGTGCCAAAAGATTTTCCGTTACCAGTAGTTGACAATATACATACGCGTAGACAAGCACACACCTATTCTTGCCAGGATTGTGGCAAAATATTTTCCTTTGCCGGTAATTTGACAAAGCACATGAGGATACATACTGGGTAAATACCTTACTGTTGCCTGGAGTGTGGAAAAAGATTTGCACAGGGAAAAAGTTTGGCAGTGCACGTAGGAACACAGTCTGGAAAAATCTTTTTTGGTTGTCAGAAATGTGCCAGAAGATTTTTCCAATACCACTAGTTGAAAATGCACATACCAGTACGCACTGGAGAAAATTCTTATTGTTGCCAGGAATGTGGAAAACTGTTTTCCATGGCCGGTGTCTTGAAAAAGCATATGCCACCACCAGGGCCGGATTCAACTGATGCGAGGCCCTAGGCTAATCCACTTTTGGGGCCCCCTCTCCCATTGTTGCGAGGAAAAAAATTGGAAGCGTTAATCAATTTGCGAAAATCCGAAAATGACGCTCTGAAAGTACGGTCAGTAAAAATTCTAAATCATTACTGGAGTGCCCACTATCACTACGTTTGTTGTTGCCTTCGACGCAAAAGCGTTCAATTGCACTGAATTGTTGATATCCTACTTGGCTGGCGGAAACAGGATTGTTAATTGCCACAGGCAAACCAACCGAAATTGCCATAAATGAAATATTTGACAAAACACATGGCCTACCTTTTTTATAAAAATCACATCTGTTTTTTCATATCTGTGTTAAAAAAACAAACACACTGCACCTATGTAGTATGTGTGGCGGCATAAAGACTTTAAAGCACAATGTGAGGACCACGTTGCATTTCGCTTACCACGGCTGTAAAAATCTCACGCACCAAGAGCAAAACACGTCACGTGAAACGCACCCAAATGGTTGTCACTGTTAGGTTCACGATTTGTGTTTTTCTTACTTTTTCAGACTGGTAAGAATCGAATGCAACTAAACTGTCGGCTTGACTGACGGTCATATTGATATTCATGGAAACTCGTTGGAAGACTCTGGCGTTATCACCACGAAAGTTGAATAAAACTAAATTTTGTGAATTATAAATGAGACAAAAAATTTTGACGAAGTTTAATCCAAATGATCATATACCGGCCATTGACTCTATGCGTACCACAGTTTGTTGGAGCCCCCCTTGGAACTTGAGGCCCTACGCTTAAGCCTATATAGCCTATAGGCAGATCCGGTACTGGCCACCACACAGGGGTATGAAAACCTTCACACCAATGTGAAAAACTATTTGACCACTGAAATGGCTTCGCCGAACGTTCAAATCATCTTGCTGGAAGCTAAGTGTAGGAAATATGCTTAACTTCTTTTCTGGAAATCTTCTTTCAAAGCATCTGCACTCGAGATCTATATTTCCTGATCGCATTGTTTCAGTGGGAGTGGTGAACAAAAATGTTTTTGTGTGGAATAAAATAGGTTAAAACAATTGCCATTCTTCTGAAAAATTTTTTGGTGTTATTGTTGTCTTTATCATTTCCAGAACGCACGTATTTTTTTGCAAAATTGGAAATTTCTGCACACATTTGTCTACCAACTGGGGCAACTGTGATTTGCAAACCGGTTAAATTTTTGAATATAACATGAAGTAAATATACGAACACAACAATGAAAGCAATTTAAAGATGTGAAGAATTGAGTTCTAGCGAGTTCTTTTCCTCTGCTCGGCCGCACTAGATTTCGAGTCAGGTGCGAAGGAGCCATTCATTGTTTCATCTTCCAGAACTGTCAGGCCATGCAGTTCATGTGGAGGTATATGGATTGGCTCTGCGTGCAGAGATGGGCGATTGCTAGCAGCTGAAATAGCGATCTGATTTTCCAGCAGCGGTAGCGCCACTATTAGGTTGGCAACGAGCTGTTATTTTTGAGGGGCGATGAAATTCAATTGCATGCCTAAAAACTATACGTTTTTCTGAAAATCTTTTTTGTGGGAGGGAAAATTCGCAGTTGACCCCTCCTCTTGTTGTTGACCTGTTTGCTAATTTTTATGGACCTAGTAAAGATTTATTGCCGTTTCTCTGCTACTGCTATTCGTCTGCTTGGCATACGTGGTGCTGGTCTCGAAAGAAGGAATGCGCAAGAGCTCTTCCGTCTGCACATATTGATAGTAACTTCTCTTCTGTCTGTTTCGCGTTGATTTTCGGTGATTCAGTTGCCGTCAGCACCTCAAGGTAGCAGCATTAGGAAATATTTAGCTCAGATTGCTTTCGACCTGGCATTTCGGTTCCACATTAGTTTGGGAGAACGTGACCATCAGCGACAAATCTGCAGAATTTTGGACTTGGAAGCAGCGCTGCGAACTTGGTGTTTGCGGCGAAATTGTGAAAAAAATTGGCTGTTTTGACAAGTGGTTTGGCCGCACATGTGTGATTTAGACTTGTGACATTTTTTGAGTATTTTTTAAAATTTGGCAGAGTTTGGGCCTAATTTGTATGTGCTACCACATTACGGAAGTTTAAACACTCTAAATGTCTCCGTGTGCACTCTCACAGGCACGCTTTCCTTCCTGATAGTTGAAATTGGCCAGGTTAACATCAGGGTTGCCAGGTAATCAAAAGCAAAAAAGGACAGATCAACCTCTAAAAAAACAAATAGCAACAAAAAAGTCAAATACAAGATAAATACACAGCGGTACTTTTAAAACAACCAAACGCGCTTTTAAAAGGCAAAATATAAATATTTTATACATAAAGAGAATAAAGCTCACGCCATTAATTAACTTCTCGAAACTTTTAGTGTTTCTGAAGAGTTACCTGAAACTGGAAACCTAAAAGCATGAAACAACAAAACAAAAAATTAAGAATTCTCGTGCAGATTCTCCAATAAAATTTAGCATTCTGTGTCCAGAAACAGTGTCTACAACTCTGCCAGTTTCCAGAAATCTGTTAAAGTCACCTTTAAATCTGCCTGTTCGACAAAAAACGTAATTGACCAAAAAAAGTCAAAAAAAGCCAAACTCAATCTGACCTTTTTCCAAAACTAAAGAAAAGCCAAAAGAAATGAAAGAAAGCCAAAAATTACAAATTTGGCCTCAAAAAAGCCAATGACAACCCTGGTTAACAATTTAAAAATAGAGAATGGAGACGGTAAACGACGTGTAATGATGATTGTTACGACATCAATGAATCTAAATTCTAATCTGCACTTTTCTTTGAACGCACTAGCTGAAGCTCAGGTTGTTCTGCTGTGAAGTATGGTAAACTAATGGTGGGTTGTTGGGCACAGTGAGATGAATCGCCTGGCTGGTCTCTAATGTATTTAAACTAGGTATTTGCAATGACTTGGTTGGATTGTGTTAACGAAAATATCTGTTTATGAAACAAATTAAAAATCATGTTCGCTCTTAAAACATGAAGCTTTAGGCGTTTGTGGATGTTAGCGTTGGTAAAGTATCTGCCAACCCTGCTTGGAAAAATAGATAAAGCTGCGTAAAAGTGAGTTGAATGCTTTGATCAAATATGGCACTAGCCCGAGCACTTTCCTGCATGTGTAGCGATGGTTTTTGTTTTGAAATATATGCCATGATGTCAATATGACAGTTTTTGTAGCTTGGTCCGACTTCAGTGTATTTGGATGTGTGCATGATCTAATTCAAGCCATTGTGTTAACGTTACTGCACGAGACATATATTTGACGGATGGACAAAAACATTTGCCTACGTAATGATCCCCCAAATACTTTTTGGCCGGCCCTAAAATATAGTTCCAACTTGCAAATTCTCGCGACTCAAAAATTTCGTGAGCAAATAACTTTGTGGAAAAAACTTTATCGTTAAATACCATGTCAATGCCGTACAGTATATTAAATATTGCGTCAATATTAAAAAAAACCGTCAGGGGCGGAACGAGTTTAGATGGCGCCCAGGGCAAGAAGCAAGTTTGGCGCCCCAATGTCAAACCTGTGGTTTTTCGGAAGCAAATGTACTCTATTGAAGAAAGTATTTGTGACATTTTTGAGACTTTTCGGCCCCCCCTGCACTCATTCGGCCCTGAATACCGTATCAAGCAGTGGCGTGCGTTGGCTATTTTCGTAGGGTGTTCACCAGGCTCGCAACCAGCCAAAAACTGTGAAGGTTCACCAGCCGTGCTGGTTGTCACCTACCACAAGCCATTCGAACACTTGAACAGATTGGCAGTCGATCATGATAAACATGAGCCTAGACCAGTGCTTCCCAACCAGTGGGTCGCGACCCATTGGTGGGTCGCGAAGCTATTTCAGGTGGGTCGCGAAGCATTTCTAAATGTTACAGTTTTCTA
>Ga0210059_1005086_pt1 | contig 21139 bp, 7 predicted proteins | sample Ectturendosymbi2_FD_188042 | JGI IMG/M metagenome (GOLD analysis project Ga0210059, IMG submission 188042) | Ecteinascidia turbinata endosymbiont from Florida, USA - Sample 2 (SPAdes) (version 2) | ecosystem: Host-associated > Tunicates > Ascidians > Unclassified | place: Key West, Florida...
GTCCACTTTTAGGTCTAGTGGTTTTGTAGCTTACTGTATTGACTTATACTACTGTATTAAACATGTGTTGTAGGCTTATTTTATGTGTACCTGTAGATAAAAATAAAATATTTAAAAAGGTCCCACCCGCGCTGGGATGGACCTCACAAGGAGTAGAGCGGATAGCGGGGTGGGGGTAGCGACTAGTTGAAGAATAGAGCAAAACCAAGAAAGTTAAGTAAGAACTATTGAGTATCATGGTTATAACACGTTCAAAATCTACCTCCCAGATCTCGCCACCAGCTGGCTCACACGCCAGTAAGGGCGAGGGAGGATTAGATAACAGTACCAAGTGATTCGTTGGTGTTTGTTAGGATTTTGATTAAACAAACTGACATGCCAAGTTGCGTTTTCATAAAAAACTTGTTGAAGTTTATCTAAAGCATATTGTATCCCAGGAAAATTATGTCATTTCCAAAGTTCAGGAATTTTCAAATTACAGAAAAATGGCTAACACTACGAAAAAACTAACGTCAGTTTCGGACTCAGCGTACCAAAAAACATCAAGAAACACCAAAAAATCAAAATAATAAAAACAAGACCAAAATTTTGTTGCCCAGTGAATTACCCAATTGCTACAGTTTTAATTACTTATATACATATTTCAGTTATCTTTTTAACTTAGACAAAAAGTTGTTAGCAATTCATTTATTGCGTAATTAACACAAAGCGAGTGAATGAATGCAAATGCAGATGAGTGAATACAGTAACACCTGGGGCGTCGTTTCAGCATTTTGCGCCTCTCTCAGTATTGACCGTGTTTGTCAACTAACACCTACACTGTAATAAGTTATTTTTATGACCATCCAACAGTGATGTGCCCGAGTCATGTTTGTCGAGTCAGAGTCATCTAAAATATTTTCGAGTCGATTCAGAGTCGTGTCATCACTTGGTCGAGTGGAGTCAGAGCCATTTCACAAGAACTGTCGAGTCACTTCGAGTCATAAGTTTGCAAGTAGCATGTGATGTATAGTTCCTTCGTTTTCCTCTCTCGACGTCCTGTGTCTGATAACACAGGATCTGTTTGGTTGAGGCGTAACAGCTGTGACCGAGAAGTTGTTTTTCTGCTTTTGCCGCGCTTAGCACGATAAAATGCAGATCGATTTAATCTCTAGACCTTTAGTGACAATTGGGCCATCATGCGTGTAGACCAAATTCTGCTAACCGTAACAGCAGTTTTCTGATAAACCGAAATCTGAGCTGTGGAACGCACAAAGTCTTTGGTACGTAAGTTTGTTATATGTCTCTTTATGGAGAATTTATCGAACAGTTGCAGCTTGCCGATCGGCACTGATTTTGATTGCAATCACGGGATTGAGATGCGTGTTTCATTTACTGTAAATAACCGCATTTACGCTTGTCTAATGGTTAATTGTTTGTCGCGCGCTCAGCTGATTGGTTGAGAAGTTTGTTTACTCAATTTAGCTGCGCTGGTAGAATGTTTTTAGTTTGTTTCTGTTGTGTTTCAAAATCCGTATACCAACGATCGATCACTGTTGACTTTGCTTCTTGATTTCGAGACAACAAAAGGGTCTTTTCCTGATTAGGCTACCTTTCGCTCGTTTGCAATTGCTGTAGGATTTTGAAAGGCTGCAGTCCAGTGATCTGCGGAGTCCGCAAGGTGTCAGTTCGGCGAGACCGTTGCATGCGCATTTCACACCTGAGAGTGTCAGCTTACCTCACAGCTCGTAATTAAATGCTGACGCCAGTGGCGTACGCAGAAAATTTTAATGGGGGTGGTTTTGGTTCAAGGTCTCATGGTGGTCATCTGCATTTGGTGTGCGCTGTTTGTGACGTCACAATTTGACGTCATTTCCATGTTTCCAAACCAACGTTTTGGCGAAGTTTGTTGACTTAATATGCATATTTTTCTACATCCACTTCCCTTATTTTGTGTGTCGCTGCACTGAATATAAACTATCAGCGCTCCAAGTTAGGCTATCGGAGAAAAACGAACTGAACTCTACGACACAGCAGTCCATAAGTGCAAAAATATCAGGCTGCGCGTTAAAACAGGGGAGTTAAAATCACTCATCACTACGTCAGAGCAATTTACAACTACAAAAATCAGGCTGCGCAAAGGTCTCGTCAAATATTGGCAGTTGAGCATTGAAGGTTTGCAGCTGGACTGGCTGGCACAGACCCTGGTTTGCGAGATCGATTTTTGCTAAAGAGGATAAAGTACGCAAGAAAATGTTTGTTTTTTGTGATCTATAGAAGTCCACAGCCCCGTAACCATGGGGGGCGAAGCCTCCCCTAGAAAATTTTTCTCCCCCACAGAAAAAATTTGTCGGACGTATTTTGAAACTATTTCACATAGTTTAAAAAATTTGTCCCCCGTTTAGAAAACTCTTCGCCTTCCCCTGGTGTCCTAAGCTGGTTACGGGCCTGGAAGTCCAGCAAATGTTCAGTTTTCCTTTTTCCCTGCTGAGACATTATCAAATGCCTGAATGCTTCAATGTTAACAGCTGCGGTTTTTGAGCTCGCGCAACAGTTTTATCATGCTACAGAAATTGCTAATGTATCCAATGGGGTCATCGCTTGTGCAGATCAGCCTTAGCAGACAAAATAAAGGCAATTGTTTCGGATAAAGTGAACTATCGCGGAGCACAATCTTAAAAATGCGTAGTGCGCGAAAGGTCTGCAGAAAGTGGTGAGATGGTTTCTGGACGCAGACGATAACGGAGATACCCTCCGAAATCTGATATTACTTTTTGGCCCATTTACAATGTTCCTTGAAATTTGCATGCAAATTCATTCCGTGGTATTTGCATTAAGTCAACAAATTAACAAGCAAAAGTATGCGAAAACAGTTAATCTCCCTTACGCAGGTAATAAAGTTTTGTAAAATATCATGCTCAAGGGGGGGGTTTAACCCCAAACCCCTCCCATGCGCACGCCATTGCTTATATGAACTATCAGCGCTCCCAGCTGGGATATCGGAGAAAAATACAATCAACGCTACGACACAGGAGTTCGTAAGTGCAAAAATATCAGGCTGCACGTTAAAACAGGGAGTAAAACACAATCGTCACTGCGTCCGAGCAAGTCACAGCTGCAAAATGAGGCTGCGCTGATATCTTGTCGAATACGAGCAGTCGTGCATAGACAGTATATGGCTGGACCGGCTGGTGCACACCCCGGTTTACAAGATCGAATCTTGCAAAACTACACAAGAATTGAGAATGCGCATGAAGTACGCAAGAAAACTTTAAATTTTTATTATGCATAGACGTCCGGCAAACTTTTAGTTTTCCTTTTTCCCTGCTGAGACATTATCAAATTCCTGAATGCTTCTATGTTAACAACTGCGGTTTTTGAGTTCGTGCAGCAGTTCTATCATGCTACAGAAATTGCTAATGTAGCGAATGGGGTCATCGCTTGCGCAAATCAGCCTTTGCAGACAAAACAAAGACAATTGTTTCGGATAAGTGAACTATCGCGGAACACAATCTTAAATATGCGTAGTGGATGGAGGATCTGCAAAAAGTGGTGAGGTAGTTTCTGGACGCAAACGATAGCCCGAATTCACAGCAAAACATAATAATTACTTTTTGGCCCATTTACAATGTTCCTTGCAATTTGCATGCAAATTTATTCCGTAGTATTTGCAATAAGTCGACAAATTAACATGCAAAAAAGTATGCGAAAACAATTAATCTCCGTTGCTCAGGTAATAAAGTTTTGTAAAATATCATGCTCAAGGGGGGGAGGTTAACCCCAACCCCAACCCCCTTGCGTACGCCCTTGGCTGACGCCACTACAGTTACTGCGCGCTGGTTACAATTGGCACAGAGTAAAAGCGCGCAGTTATTCTCACAACAATTGGGATAGTGAAAATACAGTGCAGGCTGGTTAGGAAGAAGGAGGATGGCAGACTACCGGGCTCTATTCTGACCAGCCCCCCCCCGGCAGGGTAAATGTAAAAAATGGGCCCCCTGTTAGCTTGTATTTCGGTATTTAGTATTCTTTTGATTTTAGTAGGTTTTTAATTCTGGTGTTTTTCAAAAATTTCTCGCTGTATTTTCCGGTTATTTCGGGTGTTAGTACAGACAAATCCAGTTAATTGCATCACCAACTTGTCAAGACTTTTTGTATGGGTTTAACCGGAATATGCGATTATCCGTATCAGACAAACATCCGCAAGTTTACCGCCTAGCACACAGACAGCCCAAAATTCAGTCCCGTCGCCACCGGTTGTTTTTGTGGGCTTAGCCCTCCGAACAAAGCTTCAACCGCAAAATTTAAACGTGAAACACTAGAAATCAGTGTAGTTTTTATCAATCCGTATTCTGTTTTGTCCTGTAATTTATAGACAGAGCAGTACATGTCGCTGTTACTAGACTAAAGAGTTTATTTAGCAATCACTGCTAAGCTTGACCCAATGGAATAGTGCAATTAGTGGATTATGGATGCTAACCATATTGCGTCCACGTAGGACCCCTTGGTCTATATTTGTCAACATTTATAGCCTATTTGAGATACCAAATGTTATTATGCTAAACATGTGCCATGCACCAGGAGATTAACAAGTTCAGACATCAGAAAGGTTTATTCATGTGTATTTTGGCCGGTTAAAAGCACAATGCGCATGCTTTTCAAGCAAAATTAGCTTACGCGCTGATGAAAGAAAGCGTTCATCGCGACGCATTGCTTTGATCGGCCTCAAGTTTTTTCGTTGGGTATCAGTGTTTTTAAAACTGAACGATAGATTTAATTCTGATTTCCTGCAAATTTTTGTTAACATTTTCATTTCGTTACATCTCTAAATAATCGTCGTTAATTAAATGACAAATATCAAGATCCAATTCCTTTTGTTAAGCTCTATTCTCAAGACATGTTGATGAAGTTTATCCTAACGTATTTATTGCACTTAGGGTAATGCTACACTGCCCCAATACCGTTGCCAGCGCTGAAATGAGTTTCAGCAAACTGAAGCTGATCAAAACCTTCAACAGGTCTCATATGACAGTGTTGCAACCTCTCCGGTGGTATTGCGTCGATTGTGTGATTCACCACGAACGAGATGTGCGTGAAGAACAAAAATATGTACGCGTGGAGCGAACATGCAATAATAATAGCGATTGCGACGCATGATCTCTATTGTTGCTTGCTGCCGCGATGCGAAGCTTTGCGCACATGCCGCTCAGGATTTCCGATCACAACAACAGATAGCAGACTATCCTCATTAGCCATGTTGTCAATCGAAGCTTCATGTGTGTGCTCTCTAGATTTGGATGATATCATAAAGGCTTTTGCATGCCAAAAGACTCGCTCCAAGCCGTTTTGACACTACTATAATGTGACCAGTGATTACTATCAGTGATGCGACATTATTTATGATATTTCCATGGCTATTGCTATGTAATATTTTTCATGTGTGCTACTGTGCCACTATACCGTGATTTCTTTTGTTTTGCTGTATGACCACTATCCGCCAGTTGAGTAGCCCAGCGATAGATAAATTAAAGCGACAACTCATGACGAATATATAGGCCTACGCTATAATTCAGCAACGCTTTAGAAAATCACCATTAGGAGAGCACATGTAAGCATTTTGGGTGTCCAAAGTTAGGCTGCTACGGCACTATTCATACCTATTTGTAATTGTTTAATGCGCAGCTCCATATTTAGATAAAATTGTTTGGCAATATTTGCTTAGTAGTTGCTAAATGAATGTGGTTTTGTCACTGATACGGAGAGATCAATGGACTACTCAAAACAATCCGTTTCGGACTTCACTATTTGTATGTTGCTTACTCATGCAGCGCCCAGACTAAGCCGCCATGACCCTTCATAAAGTCAAGCATTTGGTGCTTAGAGGAAAAGTGAAATTAATTTAGGAGTTACTGTAATTATCAAGATTCAGGTGTGGTCAGGGGCGTAACGAGAGAGGAAAGGGGGCCACAATTCCCTGGGCGCCGAGTCACTATGGGGGCGCCGAAAAGTCCCAACACTATCACAAGTACTTTCTTCAGTGCAGTACATTTGGGTCCGAAAGACCTCAGGTTCGAACAGGTGGGCGCTAAACTTGCTTCTTGCCCCGGGCGCCATCTAACCTCGTTACTCCCCTGGGTGTGGTTGGTTTCACAGTAAATCATAAGCCTACCTTACCCAGTCACAAGTTATTGATGGGTATCAATTTTAGATAGTATATGTTACATGAAAACGTGAAATTCTGCAGTCATTTACCCAATTGAAGCTCATTTTACATCACCCGACAAAATTTTCTGTTTTTGTGGAACAACGTATGAGTTTTTTGGAACTAATTGTTGCATACCCGAACGGTGGCCAATGGGCCCCCTTCAACTAAGTTTGCTCCCCTGGCTCAAACCTCTAGTTACGCCACTGGTTCTAACTGACACATAGCTAATGCTCAACTGCTGTATCACAAAAATAGGCTGGTTTGGTTTTGTAAATACGTCAGTTATTGGAAGAGTTTTCTCTGCTCTGTGTCGTGTTTTAAGCAGTATTCATAATTTATTAATTATTTTTATGAAAATGCACAAGACTACAGTTAGCCTGTTTACATGGCACGCAATAATTGTGGCTTTTTCGATTGTGGCCGGCCTACCGATTGTGGCTAAATTTGGCCACAATCAGCTGTGCGTTTACATGGCGCTTCTGATTATCAGGACTAGAGCACTATGTATACACAACGAAGTAAAGGTGCTAAAAATCTTCTTTGGATTTCTGCACCACATAGGCCTAGTCGGAACACATCACGGCAGCATTCTGCGGTTCTGGAAAAATAGATTCCTGATTTTTTTCCCGACACAACATTTTTAAACAGTAAAGATGCGTGATGCCTGAATGACTGCTGAAATATCAACATTTTAAAATGTGAGTGTTGATTGTCACCAGCACACAACTCAATATGCACCCGCATGCACGAACGCGAAATTTGAAGTTTTTCATGTGATTTGCGTAAGAACATCCCACTGCACGTTGATGCATTTAAAGCAGTTGATGTATGTTTTTCACATGTATAGACCAGGCCTGTAACCAGCTTGGGACACCAGGAGGGACGCAGAATTCTTTGAGAGTGACCCAATTTTTTTAAACTATGTCCTGACTATATTTAACACATTTTTCCAGGGGGCAAAAAAATTTGTAGGGGGTTGCCCCCCTGCACCTCCCTGGTTACGAACCTGGCATAGACACGGTATAACTTCTGCACTGGAACCAGCTTTTGCAGTTAACATGCAGTGTTGCTGATGGTAGGCAGGCCCACAACCTGGGGGGACAACCGGGCAATTGACCCTCCTGAAATTTTCAAAATCATGTTTAGTTGTTGGGTGCAACAACAAGTTGCATTTTGTGCCCCAAAAGATAGCAACTGTTGCAGCCAGTCGTGCCGCTGTGGGGAGTTTTTCGTGGGCTTGTGCCCTCCCAAAAAGCTGCAAGCCCCCCAAATTGAAATATTAAATACAGTAGAACTCGTCTAATTTGTCATCGTCTAATTCGTCAATTCGCTTAAGTCGTCACTTTTTCGTCGGTCCCGGCAGAATCCCTATCTTTTGTGTACATTTCTGTTCATCTAATTTGTCAATTTGTTTAATTCGTCACCTCTTTTTATCCCTGAGAAGCGTTTTGTTCGTCTAATTCGTCATTTGCAGTTTCGCTTTTGATGTCTAAGCAGCTAGTACATATGGGAATTAAAACAAATTAAGGATCTTTATCTGAGAATTGTTGCACCTCGCAATTTGTTTATCGAATTTATACACGTGGTGCGAAGCGCGACCCGACTCCCCATTGAGAGAACCCGGAAAAGTTTATTAAAGATTTAAACGTGCTTGATTAAATGGAGGAGTCCAGATAGAGCAGAGGAATTAATTGTTGTATTCAACCATAAGGTCATAAACTTGTATTTTACTGCAAATAAGAGCACTATGTATACGAGTTACTATGATAAAGTATACGAGCTTCTATGATGGAGTTTTCACCTGTTTGCATAATTCGTCACTTCGCCTAATTCGTCACTTTTTTCTGATCCCCTTGAGGTGACGAATTAGGCAAATTCTACTGTACTATAATTTTCATTTTCACGATGTCAACCTCCTCTACACAAACGTAATGCTCCCCTATTGAAGACCATCTGATGACAGTTCTGGATGCAGCCCTGTTGTTGGGTGATTTTAACCTTGTTTGTGTGATCGCAGAAGATGATCTCAACCCAACAGTACATTTCAAATTGAAACGTGTGATTTTCTTGTGCACATAAGCCAAGAAGCTTGTATGTAATTAAAAACAAGGAAGTCCTAAAAACGTTTCAGCACTTGCAACAGTAGTCTACAGCTGATTTTGTTGAACATATGTACAGTGCAACTAATTGTAGCTTTAACACAAAGGTTTTAAACAGCTCCTAGCCATACAGTACAATATAAAGTACTAATGCACAGTAACTTCATGACAAAAACACTTTAATAGGCTGGTTGCAATGACCTTGGCAAACAGTGAATGGACGACCGTATTCCAAAAAAAATCAAACACTTTCATCTTGATGTTGCGTGCAAGTGTCAAAAAGAAACCCAATGAATTTCAAGTTAACACAGTTATCCAAATACCCTAGAAACATTTGAAAACTGTTGTTTTTTGATTGGATTTGATGTTACAATGTGCTAAATCTTTGTTTTTTGTTTCACATCATAGGCCTACAAAGTAGTATTTTTGATGGGCAACACAGATCGGCATATATAATGAATGCAGTCTCAAAAGCTTTCAGCTGATTATATTATAATTCCCCATTTAGTCATGAATCCCTTCGATTGATACCAGTTAGACAGTGAAAATAAAAATTGTTTTTAATTTGTTGTAAGGTGCCATGACTTTTGCAGCATAAAAATGTTTATTTTTCACCATCATTGACATGTCCAAAAAATAACAACATACATACAGATCATTAAGAGAGACAGCATACACAAAAACAATGAAGGTTGTTCACAAATACATTTTCAACAGTGCACATAATTTTGCTGTGGGAGAGTTTATCAGCAAATTTGAAAGCATAGTTCATTGAGATAATCATCAATACAACATAACACTAACAAAACAAGTCATAAGAAGTAATAACCAATAAAAATTGTTTTACAGTAGATGAACGTTAAGTCAGTAACTTTTTCTAACTAAATTTGAAAATTATCTTCATGTTTACTACCAACAAAGTTATTTTTATAGCCTGTTACAAAACTAACATTGGTGGAACAATTTAACTTTTGCATCATACTTACAGTCCATATCCCAAGCGCACTCGAATAACACAGTAACACACAAATGGTTAGTCATAGTGCAGTGCAGAGCAAGTGTTAATTGGCAAGCACAGACAACACAGGGAGATGCCAAACACTGAAACAACACAGCAGCTGTAAATGTATTCACTCATCAAATAGTAATCCAGCAGTGCAAAGAAAACTGAAGACATTTTAACATCAAGTTGTGAAGTAAATGGCTAAAATTGCCAGATGGGGATGCTCGCAAAAGCATGCAAATTGTTTTGATCAAGGTTTCAAATGTTTTTGCATGTCATATTTCAGTAAAAACAAAAATCATCAGGCAGCATGAAACGCATGGAAGGTTTAGACAATGCTGAAGAAAACAGACACCAATACAATGCACCAACTATTGTAATTGATCACCATAATACAGGAGGGTTAAATAATGGAGGAAGCATGAACATTTGTTGTACCTTTGAAGTGACTGAATAAAAGAATTTGATGTAGGCTCACATTGGCAAACGAAACCATACACGCAGTTTCTAAACAACGCATCAAAGATCCTGACATAACGGTTAACCTGGTGTGGGCAAACACAATTCTGGGTGTGTAATGCATAATTCAGTAGCATTATTTAAGCAATTCATAAGTGCTTCATACTATCTGTGCGTATTTGCTCCACAATTGGGAAGCATACATTGGCATGAAGTACTGTTTTTACTGCAGTTCAGCACTGAGCCAAGGTGCCTATTAGTTTATTTGCTACACAGTACTGGAATTTCACTTGCCTATGGATGTCATTGTGATCCTTCAGTTAGACATTTGATAATCCACACATTTGACTTGGTCTGAAAATTATACACACACACGTGGAAATAACAGCCAGTCAGAAATTTCAAATATTGCAACAGACTGCAAGTCTGATAATAAAAAATAGAAAGTGACTATAGATACGCCTGGCCTGACGCAATTCAAATAAAAGGGTCAGTTTGTCATTCAAATGGCATGGATCTCAAAGCCTAGGGGTTATGCGTTACGGCTGCTATGCCAATGGCTTTTGGTTCGACTCTCACCTTGCCGACTTTCGTTGTTTTTTGCTTTACTTTTGGTTACGTGTTACCTTTAACTAACCCTTGAAGTTTGAAGGTCAGTGTTAGGTTAGCATTAGGTTAGGGTTAGCTTAGTATTATGTTAGGTTAGGGCTATGGTTAAGGTAAAGGTTAGGTTTAGGGTTCATCTTTTACGTTTAGTTTGTTTCTACCAAGCCTACTGCACTCTCTTACTGCGTTACTGTTACGTTACAGGTGGTGTATGAATAAGTTTTCAAATTTCAAGATCCACAGGCATATCTAATCTACAACCACTGCCTAAAAAATATTCAGTGGATCTCGTCAAGTGTAAAGGCTGGTTTACACTGGGGCCAAGCAAGGCTGAGCCAAGCCAAGCTGAGCGTGGGAAAGTGTTTACACTTGCAATAATGTTTACGCTTGGTTGCGTCGGTTGCCATGCGAGCGAAGTTCGTGCGGCCCACGTCTATCCTGGTTGCTTGGTATAAACAAGCTTGTATCTGTAACGGTTGGCCGTTGTAACAAAAAAGCAACTGCTACTGTTGCTACTGTGGTACTGGCACTTAAAAAGTGTTCACAAGCTATAAGGTGAAGGTAGCCTTCAATACCGGATTACATTAATTAAGTCTTCTGCCACTTTACCTTTAAATGGAATATTAGGTAGGGTAAATTTAATTTATTTGTTTATGAGCAGACACGAAGTCCATAATATGAACACACACACACTGCAGAACGCAGATATCTATCCAATAAACTAAAGCAACATTCAAACAGAATACAATGCTGAAAATCCAAGAAATGTAATATAATTTACCATATCATATTATTTTGGACTCAACTCTATAGTTCTTCCCAGAAGACTAAAAGGTGAAGAGGAACTTTTTCCCACCTGTTCCAGTTCAAGCCGGGAATCGAACTATCATGATACCCAGGGAGAGAATTATTCTTTAGCCAAATTCGCAACGCCTTACCGACTGGAATACAGAAGCGCCTCCCTAGTCCTTGCGGCTCTAGGCATTTTTATCTTTCGACTTTCGCCCTCACGCTTTTCCCCTACTTCTGTCCACCCTTTCTTTCGCGTCTGTCCCGCAGTTGTCCGCACTGCCACTTTCTATTAGTTCCGCTGTCTGGGTGCTTTCCGTCGGGGAATCACCCTTGGACTCAAGTCGATTTTTTCTTCGGTATGTAATGGCCCTAGCGCCATTACAAAGGTTTTTCAAACAATATGAAAAACGAGAGACAAAAACAAGCAGAGGAGAGGCATATGAAATTCTAATTTAGGTACAAGCAGAAGAAAAAGGATATCATACAGGGGTCTGATAATTAAAATCTTGTAGAACTAACAATACCGTGCTAAACAATTACAGGGACATATCATGGACAAGCATTTGAACAGAGGGATGAAACTGAAGTCTACTGCCTATGGAACAAGTACATTTTCTGTTGTGGACGAGCTTTACTCATTTCAGTGAGATAACTTACTGAGATCATAAGCCACAAGCATTCAAACTTATTAAAAATAGTTTAGATTAACATTTAATAATGAAATACTGTATCCATCAAAATCTTTAATTTTTTACTCCTGCTTAGATAACTTACAAAAACATTTTGTATTGTCAAAACATAGACTAAACGTTAGCAGAGAAATGGTGGTAGCTTTTGAGTTGAGCAATTTACATCCATGTATCCCAATACTTGTTTTGAAAATGTTTTCCTATTTGACTTATGATTCAAACATGGAATCAAAATTTTAATTGCCCTAAAACAACGATATGTGGTGGCTTATTCTTGTACGAAGAAGATTGTGCTTTTAAGTGCAGAAACTACATCTTTGCTGTTATCTGCAATTAAACAGATACACCGAAGAAGTAGTGCAAATAAGAGCCAGAAAAAGGTACTGTACAGCCATGCCAATTCACAACAGCTAAGCGCACGTCTGCAATATATGAACAACTATATAAAACTTCAAAATTTCTCAAAGTGCACAAATCAAAATCCTTTAATTATGTTTCACCTTTAGAGTAATAATTCAGATATGAAAATTTCATTGTTACAATAAATAGTTGTTAACTTTCAGAACAGCTGGACACATTTATGGCCTTGATGAGAAATAACCTATAAGTATATGCCATTTACCATCAATGTACATCATTATCAAGATTTTTTATCTGTTCACCTTATCTGCCAGATCCTTTCAACAAATCTTCATTTTTGTACTATTGCATATCACTTTTTCATGATTTGCCTTTTAATATGCTGAAGTATTTTTGTACTTTGAGTTTGAATATGACATCGACATGTACCATGTAGCTGATCCATACATTTGCTATACGATTTCCACCTAATTTCCAAAATGTAAACCCTAATGTTATGGCCAGGTTCGTTTACCATTAAAATTGAAACCAAGCATACAACACACCATGGTAACATGAGACGTTATTTGTTCATAAATCCTACTTTGCACAAGACAGGTTTCCAGGAGATCACGCTGTTTGTCCACTATACTGTCCGCTTTGCTTTCATTTTCTTGTGAAATGATTATAAATTTAAGAGAGATAAAAAAGTTACTAGTGTTCAGCAATATTTCGTTGCCATACTCGCTCCCCGCATTTTTAGAACCCAAGCTCTAGAGCAGTGCTTGTCAACCGGGTGCATCGTACACCCTAGGATGTACCAGAATTTTCCAGGGGTGTACCAACTTGATGGGGTGTACAGGGGTGTACCAGATGTGTGCTCTTCAAAAACAGTCAATTGTCCCACATATGTCCTCTGCTCCAGCGCAGTGAGTTAACTTTTCACATATTTTGATAATGTATCTATCGAGTGGTGTGCATAGTCTGTCGATTTTCACCTGTATGTTTGTAATGTTTTCAGATGACCATCACGTATTCTTTTTTTTTTCATTAAGTGCAACATTCGAGAGTATGCAGGTAAGAAATGTTCGGGAACCATTGCTCTAGCTAGCCTAAATTTTTTGTAAGATAATGTACCACCCATGCTTTTCTCTGCAATGATTATTGTTTTGTAGTAAGACACGTAACAGTCTTTTTCACATTACTTTTCAAGCAGTTATCTGGAGCTAAGCGAGAGCTTATAGCAAGAGGAAGTGAATAATCTCTATGTTAATTTTAACCTCGCACTTTTTCAGTTCAGATTTTAGGATGTTATCATCCTATACTTTTGAAAGGTATTGCAGTTAGTTGTTGATCCTCAAAGAAAATTGACATGCGCAATTTTTTAAAGAAAAAATTTAGTAGCGAAAGATAGTTGTTACAAGAGCATAGTAACCATCAAAGGAAATACTGCAGTGAATCAAGTGAGAGTATGGATGTCAGCAAGTCACTTGCTAAGTGCAACGTAGCCCGCTTTTCCGGGAGTAAGGTCGAGATTTAGCAGTGTACAGTTATAAAGAAAGTTATTCAAGAGAAAAAGGCTTGTATTGTTAAGAAGCACAAATGGAGCGATGCTCGCATCGTGTATGGGTTTTGTCGCACAAAAGAAGAAATGCTGAACCCGTATCCTTCAGGGCATTGCTTATTTTATACAACCGTATTTGATAAAAGTAATTCGGCTCCAGGACATCTCAAAAACATGTAAGGTCACAGCATTCTACTCATCAAAATAAGTTCAAGGCATTCTTTGAAGCATCTCCAGAAATTCATTGTGGATGGAGAAAAAAAAACGTTTCCAAAGTAAAAAAATTCCACTACTAAACAATAAAAGGTGGATGTGTTCATACTTCAGCAGATTGGTTGAAACAACTTCTTGACAACCTGAAGAAAGCTCAGTTCTTTGCAGAACTGTCGCCAGAAAGTTTTCAATAGGGAGCTTTTACGTTTGTTTAAGGAGGCTTTACATTCTGAAATTTGATAAAAACTCCATCGAATTTTGGTGCTTCATAATTCAATATGGGGGAGCTTGGAGCTTTGTTTGGGTGGGTGGGATAAGACCCCCGTGGTGACGGGACTGGTTGTTTGGTATGTAGCTCGATGAAACGACAGATATTTCAGAAGAGGTTCAGTTGATTTTGTGTTGTAGGTTTACCAATCACGACACAAAAACCATTGTCAAGCTGTGCTGTCTTAACGTTGGAGTTTGCTCAACTGCTCAAGCCATCTCCGCCAAATTGAATCAGTTCATTGAAAAACATGGTGTTGATTGCATGAAGTATAAGGCAGTTGCTACCAACGGAGCAGCAGCCATGCAACGCACTACTAATGGAGTTGTTCGAAAGATCATAAACATTTCCCTTGGCTGTGTTTCAACGTGTTTTTTGGTGGGATTTTTCGGTCACAGACCGAAGTTGTTTTGAAATGACGGAAACAAACGTAAGTCAATTTGGTATTAATGCCGTTTTCAGTCATACAAAAATGCCCCAAAATAAAAAATGACCGAAATTTATTTTGGAAAAATGACCGAAATGTCTCAGCGAAAATAAACCTAGGTTTCAACTCGCTGCAAGATTAATTGAGCATCTGTGGTTAGAGGTTTATTTAAAAATATAACCAGAGGTCAGGTCTGGAGATTGTTCTTGAGGATGTCAAAATATTGAGAATTATTCACCTCTCATGTTCAAAGAAGCATCGAACGTTTTCAGAATGTGCAAAGACAATGATAGCAGACATAATGAGGTTATATTTCATGCTGAGGCACGCTGGTTATCCAGTAGAAAAGTGTTAGAGCGTGTATTTTAACTGTGGCAAGGGTTGCGGGTATTCCTTGCTCAACAAGGATACCCAATATTCATTACTTTTCAAAGCAATTTTTGGCTGTATTTAAATCTGAATTCTCTGTCATGGATCGTGCAGCCATTTACATATCAGTTTCACATGTAGCTGCAACAACACAGAAAACGGCAGGACACGGCAAAAGTAACACTAAAATTAATGAAAGTCCATCTTCCTATCATGAAGTTTGTGCAACACCCAGTATGAATAAAAAAGGAGACCATCTCATTTACTGTGATCGCTCCCGCTGAATTTCATCCGCCAGTTGTGAAAAATGTGGTTTTAACCCTGTTTCAAGGGGGGTTTTCATAAGAGGGTCAACATCCTTGATTGAGTTTGATTTTTTCATTTTATTTCGATAAGAGCAGAAAATCCGTGCTCGCAAAAGTAGGTTGTTGACATGCGATCAAAACCTAAATCGCTTATTGGTTGAGATTTCGGTATTCAGGAATGCTGAGAAGTGATACGCAAAAATCTGCTAAGAAAGTGGCATTTACAGCGTAAAAATCGCTTGCATTTTAAACTTTTACAGCACTGAATTTTAGTGCATGGCAAGGGTGTACAGGTTTTCTAGCAAATTTAAAAGTGTGTACCAGTACAAAAAAGGTTGACAACCACTGCTCTAGAGAGCAGTGGTTTTTAACCGGGGGCGTCAACAGATTTCCATGGTGCGCGAGCCCTCACGCGCTCTACAACATAGGAAGTATTTGAATGGTGTAACAGTCTGGTTCTAAAAGAAACAGACTGTCACACCTTTAGGACATTTCGACAGAGCACTGGTTCCCAGAAATGTCCATGGCACGCCAAGGCTCACCAATAGGTAGCCAAGACCCGCCGGTTTCTCACTCGACTTCAAGCTCAGTTTATCACAAAAAGAATGTATTCACTCATGGTTTTATTATTATAGCTTTAAGCAATGCGATATTTCATCACGAAAATAAATTATAATCGTTTTACACAAACATCAGGGGTTTACTGTGGGCGTAAAATGCTAATTCTACTTTCGTGGAGAGAGAGAGAAGAGATTTTAATTAATCATCATAATGAACATTGATTTAACCTCGGTAAATCCGTGGGTTAAACCTGTCTAAATTTTTAGTCAGCTACAAGTGTGTCCTGGTTCACGAATTTGCCAGGCCCCACAAGTTCGCTGAACTGTTTTTTTATGTGTTTTGTCCGCCTACCCACTTCAGCGAGCGCACCTTCTCCCCGCTTCGGGGGAAAAGGGCAGAGGCCGCAAATAGCTGATATAACGTTCATTTAAATAAGACAGATAACACATAATTGCAAATTTTCTTTTTGCTGTTTTTTACTTCTTTTTTTTATAGATTAATAGCTAATGAAACATCACGTTGCGATCAATATTCTGTTCACAAAGATGGTATTTAGGCCAGTTCTGAGGCAAGGCCCAACGTGATGCTGTTTTGATACAAGAGAGTGAATATTAAATACAACCGTTACACACTTGGAAGTTTTTGTACTATCTTTTTAATGAGGTCCAGATACGGTTGTTTGTCATACTTTTCATAATATCGTTGTCTATAGTGAAGTGACTTGTTAAATCTAATAATTAGAGTATGGGGGTTGATTGGGGAGGGTTGAAATTTGTTTTTGTTTCTAGTTTTCCAAATAGTGTATGATAGTACTGAGTTGAGATATGGTGTCAGGTTGTTGCAGTAGGGGGTTCGGGATAAAGGGGTGTGAGATTGTATTCGTGCCGTGTCAAAAACGTACGTTGTGTGTTGTCCTGTAACATTAAAATATAATCTTGTAACATGATGTAATAATGGTTTAATTATTACGCATTTACTAAAGAGGTGAATATCTGTTTCGTATTGTGTCAAACGCAGATGACAATTTGGCTTGAGATCTATTATATTTGGTTTGAATTTAGATTCTAGAGGCAGGAGGTTGTTTAGTAATTTATAATTAAATGTTTTTAAATAGTTCGGCAGTATAGGATGGTGAACCCACTCCAGATTTGGTGTTGTTATTTTCAGAGGGTTGTATGAAATTTCTTTCCGACTTTTGGGTATCGATTTTAACCTTTTATATATCTCATTCATTTTACCTTTAATTAGTTCTTCTTTTGTTATTTTATACTCTTCTATAATCTTTAAAAACTGTTTATAATACGGGGAAGGGAGAGCAGCATGTGGTGTGCTTTGTATTCTTGGAATTTGAAGAATGTTGCTAATCTGCAGACCTACATTGTACTCAAAATGCCGGAGGTGAGGTGGCAGTTTTTCATTGGTTATTTTAGCGCGGATATACGGGGTAATATGTTTGACATACGTCAGGCATGCATAAGTAGAAACATCAGCAAAGTCGTAGCCTTCGTCTTTTTTGGATTTTGATAATTTTTTGATATTCAAGACTGAGTTTACAAATCCTACGGCATATTGCGCGATGATTGTGTTAACTAGTTCTTGTTTGGGGTTTGGAAGGTAGTACGTGTTTGCTTGATGCGTTATGATTGGTGTTAAGATAGTTTTTGATATGATAGCTTTTAAGTCATAGGTCGCGTGTTGTAATCTTAATTGTTTAATATTCTCTTTCATCTCCGTAATTTTTCCATTCCAAATTTCCGTAACTGCTGTTGGTGGTCCTATTACTATATGCAGAGGGTCGATATATTGTGGTCGCCAGTCTATATCCCATAGCTTGTTTTTATTTAAGATTGGGGTTGTGGTTATGGCAGAGGTTTTTTCTTTGTTTAATGTCAGGCCTGCGGCTTTATGGAAATCTTCTAAAATGGATTGTACAATAGGAAGGGAAGCTGTTTTGCTGATGGTCAAAGTTAGGTCATCTGCATAAGCCACTATTTTGGGAGGCAGTTTGATTGGGTTTGGTGAAGGCGTGATATATTTGTTCTCCTGTACTGCCCTGAGTGGCGGATCTAGTGCGATAATGAACAAAGTGGGACTCATCGGATCGCCCTGGCGAACCCCTCTTTGCGTGGCAAACGGTTTTGTCAATTCTTGGTTGATTTTAATAGTTGAGAAGCTTTTCGAATGTATCGATTTAATAAATTCTAAAAATACCTCCGGAAAATTCTTTTTCTTTAGCACTCTTATCAGCCAGTCGTGATTAATTGAATCAAAGGCTTTCCGAAAGTCTACAGCTACGAAAAACGAGTCTGTTTCGATTTCTGCGCTTCATAATAGGCGTCTCTAATGACGATCGTCGCTGTGTGCGTGGACAGCCCCGGGGCTGCGTGCTGTTGCTCTGAAATGATTTGCTTGAGTGTTGGTTTGATTCGGTTGTTTAGGAATCGGCTTAGCAATTTGTAATCAGTTTAACAGCGTGATAGGCCTATAGTTCTCAATTTTAGACGGGTCTCCTTTTTTATGAATTAGAGTTACTACTCCATTGGTGAATTGTTCGTTAAGTTTTTTGTTCTGGTAGATGAAGTTTAATGTTTTTAATAGTGGCTCTTTCACTTTCTCGAAAAAGAGTGTGTAAAACTCATTCGATATCCCGTCTGGACCGGGCGATTACCCTTTCTTTAGTTGTTTTATTGCCAAGGTCAGTTCTTTTAACGTTATCTGTTTCTGAATCATCTCGTATTGTCGGGCATTTAGGCCATCGCAAGCATTATTTAAGAATATATTTTGTATACTCACATTTGCACCTTGCGCAGAGTACAAATTTTTATAGAACTCGTAAATGTGCTCATTTATTTCGTGTGTTTTTGTAACCGTATTTCCTTCTACCGTTTTCATTTCTTTTATGATAGTTTTATTTTTTTCCGGTGCAAGATTTTTATACAACTCTTTTAGCGCTACGTTTTTATATTCTAATAGGTTTGATCTATGTTTTAACAGTCTGTTTTTTGCATTTGCTGTTTTTTGCATGTTTTTTGCAAAGCATCTGGTTAGAGCAGGGGCCCTCGAACCGTTCACCCCCATCGGTACACCCCTACTTTAGCCTAATCAGCTATCTTGCGCTGATATTTGAAGTCCGAGTGCAAATAAAAACGACGCAGGCTGCAGTACGCACAGTAGGCTACTCATTTTCACGTATCCAAGCAGCATTCCTTCGCTGAAATGCGAAGTTTGCAAGCTGGGTGATCTCGTTTGACTATAACTAATTTCTCAGAACACTGGCATTCGCTTTTCAAACTGCTTCATTCATTATTGAGCATGCTTGAGTTTAAGCCCGGAACTAGGGGGGCGCATGCTCCCCCTGAAAAAATGCTCGCTCCCCTAGAAAAATGTGTTGGAGATAGTTTAAAACAACTGAACATAGTTTAAAACATTTGGGCCCGTCTCAGAAAACTCTTCGCCGCTCCTTTGATTCCAATCTGGTTACGGGCCTGCTTGAGTTCACTGCACGTGTCTTTTAAACCCTCATGCTGCAAAACGTCAAAAACTCTGAACAATATTTATACTGCAATGGATCCCAACTCTGTCATTAAATTTTTGTGTGATCACAACTCTCCTAGAGGCACTTAGAAAAGAGAAAATACATGCTCGAATCAGCAAAATAGGTATGTTAGTTTAAGTCTAACTTCTGCGGAGGTGCATATATGTTCTCCGAAATGTGGTGGTGTTGAAGGCATAAAACGTTAAAACGTTTGCAAAACTTACACAATAGCACAATGGCTTTAACTGTATGCTATGTATGAAAAATGCCGCACGTTGTACTTTTTGTATATTTTATCAATGACCTGCTATAGATGAAATGAAATGTTAAACTTGTCTTTAAATATATTACGAACAGAGATGAAAAAATGTTGAAGGTATTAAGTAGTTCCGTGTTTGCAGCGAGTTTGTCAAACCAAACTCGATCCATGTTATACCATGGAGTGCGCGACCAGTAAAACAAAAATAGCTGCTTGCATGTCACATTGTCAGTTTCGACTGCATTGATTTGCAAGGGCGATGCTCGGTGGTGGTGAAGGAACCACAATATGACTTTCAACATTGCCAGCCATAATTGGATCACTCTTGCGTTGTGGGCGGTATGTAACGAGTTGGCGAGCCATGGATTTTGACTCGGTTCTAGGTGAGGTTTCTCCTGTTGCAAACAGAATGGGACGCACACTGCCTTGTGGGAAAAATTCGTCACCAGTGATGGCAAGGCAGGATTTTTAATGCAGCTGATGGAGAATTCCGCTGTTTTGTGCAACTATTCGATTGAAGTGCTTTATAAGAGGAACTTTTACTAACTCCGCAAAAGCATGACTTTAATGCAATTCGAATAGGGAGTTGTGCTGTTTTAAGGAACGATTGGATCACATTGCCTTTTGAGGCATATTGGTCCCTAGCATTTTTACCCGCAGTTCAAAGTAAGTTAAAATTTACCGTTGTCATGACGATGATTGGCAAAAGCAAAGAAACAATTTTCGCATTTCATGAGGCAAGCATTGTTGTTTTTTGTTTTATTTGTTTTTCCACAGGTCATTTCACCTTGTAAAGGGGATTGCGGCCACGCACGCGTCAAAGCGTTCGCAGTCACCAAACTTTCTTTTCCACATCCACTCGTCGAGATACGACGGTATATTCGACCGCAGCGAACAGCCATTCATTGCCTTGAATTATCTTTTGGCGTCACACCACAGACTTTCAATGTCGTTGGTGTGAACGCCGTCGGCACGTACGTATTCCACCGAGTGGTTCACTGCCTGGTGCTTGTATCCAGGCTACAACGTAATTGAAATCGTTAATATAAAAATGAACAATCTCTAATGAGATTTTTTCGTACAATGTCGTAGAAGGTCACTCCAAATCTAAAGATTTTGACGAAATTGAGTTTAACTGTTGAACGTTTGGCCACTAATGGGTTGTGATAGCGCTGAAATGCATTCGCAAGACTTTGCAATGGAGATGGTAATGGTAATGGTAATGGTTTATTGTTTCATATGACTCAGCCAATAAGCAGAAGCACCATAAAAGCCATCGCATGCAGTAAACCAACCATTAGCGAACATTAGAGCAAATGAGAATATAATGGCACAATAGCTGATCAGTGTAAACAAAGAGGGGCGCTGTGTCACATAGGATTGGCGAAAGACCGTGGCGGTCATCTGGTCAACCAACCCCGTTTATCACTTTTTGTCAAGTGATTGAGAAACAACAGTTGCAGATCA
>Ga0210059_1005087_pt1 | contig 21134 bp, 10 predicted proteins | sample Ectturendosymbi2_FD_188042 | JGI IMG/M metagenome (GOLD analysis project Ga0210059, IMG submission 188042) | Ecteinascidia turbinata endosymbiont from Florida, USA - Sample 2 (SPAdes) (version 2) | ecosystem: Host-associated > Tunicates > Ascidians > Unclassified | place: Key West, Florida...
CTTGGCACACAAGAACGCAACTTCGCAACATGCCAGCAATAATTGTTTTTCCATTGGTAAAAAATGCCTGCTTTAGTAAGGTTCCACCACTATCAAATCAAGCCCTTTTGTTTTTTAGGGTAGTGAACTCATTCCTAGACTGCACACCCCCTGCCGATTATTAAAATATTCATTAAGTTTTGAAATTTTCAGGTTTGCATTAGTAAATACACTGTTGCAGCATATGCACTGTGGTCTTTTTGTTCCATCTTTTCCTGTCATGCAAGTGAAACCATATCTAGCATATTTATTACTACACTTGGCATTTGCGTTTCTTGGACGTGTTTCCTAAAAATCAAATGTACTGATGTCAAATGGCATAACCGACGGGGACAAAGGGGCAAATCGCCATGCCCCTGGCAAGCTAAATTTAAAAATAAGGCCGCTAATTAGTTTATATTTCTGTTTATTATTATTTTGGTTTTCAGTAGGATGTTGTTTTTTCCTTTTTGGAGTATTTTCCGGCAATTTAGGGTTTTAGTATACCCATCCATATCCTTTCTCAAGTTGTTTTTGTGGCCCCTGTCAGCTAAGTTTTCTCATCCGGGCTCAAACCTCTAGTTACGCCATTGCTGATAATCATATAATATACTTGACAGACTCACAAAATACAACAACTCTACGTAAGCACCCTTGAAATAAATTATCAATTTACATTTAGCAATGAATTCTTCACTCAACCACTGGCAATGAAATAAGTGAACTGTGCAAGCAAGCTTAATATAATGGTTAAAGCGCATAAAGAACCAACCCTAGTAAATGGACAATGGTACGTGACACTACAGAGAATCACGGTGAATGTTGAATAAAATCTGGTAAAAATTTCCAAGGCGTGTATCCCTGAAACGTTTGGTGCTTCGTACCCCCTGTTTTGGCCCTTCGTACTCCCAAGGGGTGCGTGTACCCACGGTTAAGAAACACTGCTATAAACTGAGCATCTTCGTGCATGATTATCGACATTCAGGTCATAAAATTGCTAACTTTGATCTTCTCATGGAGCGTCACTGGCTTTAAATTATTCCTAGGTTAATGCATATGACACATCTAAATTATATCAGGTTTTTGACGAAAGACTTGATAAACTTGCAGTGAAGGCAAGAAAACGCTGCTTTCGAAGTTAGATAATCATAAGTAAAGCATTAAATCACGCTATGTCTTTATTTTCTGTCAATTTCTCAGGGTGTTATATCCAAGGAAATGTTTTAAGATCATCCAGAACCAGCGGGCTGTGCAGTCCATGGAGAGGTAGATGAATTGGATGATGAAGGACAATGTGTTCGATGGTTTGTTAATCTGCCTGACGGTGTCAGGTGGCAGAGGAGACCATACCTCATTTGTATGAGTAGGAGTAGAAACATCCGACACTGGTGTTGAAGTGGTTAAGGTGGACCAACACTGTCCTAGGAAGGGCCATTCTAAGAGGGTAGGTGCCGGCGTCGGGGCTGAAAGTACAGTGTCTTGTAGGATTTTCCAACCATTTCGCCTTCAATCAGTGGTCTGCCCACAACGCTGCATGTGTGTTATTGTTGTCAGATACACTGATTAGTTGTGCGTCAGGTCCAAATGGCTGTCTCAATTTGAGATGCAGTGCATTTGCATTCAGTAGACAGGTGAGTGCTGAGTGGAGCAGGTGTCCAGCCTCCATGGCACGGCATGCTAGAGATAGTGTGTCTCCCTTACGCAAAGCTCAGTGGGTTGGGTGCCTGCTAGGATAGACAGCAGTAATGATAATATAAAATCATCATCAATGTAATGATAATATAAATAAATTCTGGAAAGGCATTCGCTCGTTTTACTGTCAATGCCTGACGACCTGTTGACATCTTTCTTATGTCCAGAATGAGAAAATAGCTGTTTCGAAAGCTACATTTGTGTCCAAACGTTTAAACACAGACCAGTCCCAACTGACCAATTTTTTGCACTCATTGCAGGTTTTGCCTGCTGCAGTCTTGGTGATTCCAGCTAACTGCGCTGCACGGTGTCAAGCAAAATTTCTGACTTCACGCCATATTCACATGCACAGAGTAGTATTCTACATAACTGCGCTAAGAAAACTGGTGATTAGGGCTTAGGGTTTATTATTTGGGTGAGTGTGTCAGGTTAGGTTTTATGTTAGGGTTAGAAAAAGAAAAATAATTGAGGTCTGAAACGACGTACAATATTTTTCTGTGGTTATAATTATTCCTGTACTGCAGCTTGTGGGTATGTGACATCCAACCAAAAAGTTTTAATTTACACAACACGCATCAAAAAAGTAATCACCCAACTTTATTCCTTTACTTGCAGATGAAAATAACTGATAAACAATGATAGGTTAGAAATTTAACAGAGGTCAGAAATTTCACTCGACACTGGGCAAAGAACACAAAGCACATAGTCGATTAGCTCTACCACGTATTCTTTCTGACATGCACACATTTCCATTAACACAAATGTAAAGATATGCTTAAAATCCCTTTATTCAAAGAAATAGTATGACTGTAGCACAAAGTTTGCCTTTCACTTTCTTAAAACAGCTAAAAACTTCTGCATTCTTATCTTTTGCACTCAAAATGAACAGTGATGAATCACAAAGTCAAGCACAATTTAACACGCAAAGCTTCGGAGAAAATAAGGTTGGTCACTGTGCTGAAAACACAAAATTTGTTTCCAGAGATGAAAACTTCAAGAAAAATCCACATTTGTTTACATTGCCTTTTCACACCCTCCTGATAATGTATTGCTATGCAAAAATGCCAGTTCGCTACCAATTAATTATCACTTTCATGTTTTGCTATTGCTAGTAAACGTAAAGATTCCTAGTGAATTTGGCAGTCATCTAGTAGACCTTGCTAGTATGCCTGATGGTTTCTGATAAAAATTGCTACTTTAAAATGGAGTTCCGTGCATTTCACTTAAATCTGCAATGGTATATCTTTATCACACTCCTTGCTAACAGTGATTGTTAGGGCCACTTTTTTATGACCTAAAAATCTTCATAATATGACTTTACTTACACAAAAATATGATTGAGCTGGAACGTACAACTACTGTTCAAAGAAGCATTACTAGCAAAAATAAGTATAAGAGATGGTAGTCCCACAGTTTGTTAAAACCCCACTAAGATAAACGGCTCAAAGTAAGCAAAACATAGTTCAGTTTGAAACAAATTGAATGCATGTATAGACATTGCCCTTTTTGTTTGGGGCAGCAAGAACATGCATTTTTAGGCAGTGTATTACATATTGTTGAAATATCCTCGTTCACCTACGTCTTTGCCAACATTCGCAGCACGCCCAAGTCGGTTTAATTTGTAGGATGGAGCTTAGACCTAGTGATATAGTAGTTTCACCTTTAATGGTTTCCTTTTTGAATTAGATAGAAACCTAACATGGAAAATATAAGTTTTGTTGTAGACTTTTGTGTTGTTTGAAATTCGTTTTATAGCTTCCTGAAGCTCAGAAAAATATGACTTTTATGACTTCAAACGGCCCTAGAGTGATTTCCCAACTCTAAAAGCTATGGATATTATACACCTGCTCCTTATTGCTTAGTTCTTTTTACATCACTACACTACTACAGACATTCAGACAAGAAAAGTCAGTACACAAAAATGCAGGAATTTATTAACAAAACCTGACAGGTAAAGATTAAAGCTGTGAATGTATTTTTTGTGCAGAATGACAGAAAGTAGATCTATTCGTGTACCACCCTGAAGGCCTTCATGTACCACAGAATGGGAACCAAAGTTGTGATAGAAGGTAAAATCATTTCCAATCACTGGTTTGGAAGGAAGTTGAGAACACCACAGAACTGTACCTTGCAACAACCAGAGTATATATTGTTTTTGATAAACAAATTCTGTAGTTGCTAAAGTCCTATGCAGGGCAGGCTAATCAACACAAGTTGCGGGTACTCGCATTTGTGCTGCGGATGCAAGAACCCACAGAGCTATGCATTTGGGGTGGGTGTGGGTTGGACTTGGTATGGAATGGGTTAGATATAAGAAAATTTGTGTGTGCAACTGAATGATGACCCAGTGCATGTGAAAGTGACATGAACAAGAAATTCAGTGTACAAAGTTGTAGCTACCAGGGTTGATGAAAACAATGAATTTTTCAAAAAAATCAAAAATGGATTTTTTTTATGTAAACCGGATTTTTTCATTTTGTGATTTTTTTTATTTCATGTGTAGAGGGTGGCCACCTAAGAAGTAGTAATTTTTGATTTTAAAAAGTTTATTTTTGTGCTTTTATTCTACTAGTACAGCAACAAGAATTTAGCTGAACTTTCATTCAAACTTAGTTTGCACTTACGTATGATGCTTCAGGCAAACCAGTTCATAACACAGGTACCAGTGTACAAAACAAAATATTTTGAATGACAATACTCAAACCATCAGTTCATCAACTTAATACTTATGGCATGTTACATGAAGCTTGTACAAAAATACAAGCTTGCCAGCGTTTTTGGTACAAAGTCTATTGTTAAAATTCATTATTGTAACACAACTTTCACTAGTTCAGCTTCTGCAAAAGTATAACTTACATGCATAAAATGGTAAAAACGTATAATATGTGTTATTATGAATCTGAATCAAAAATATGTTCTAAAACTACAATTTCCACAGCCAACAGCATACATATTTGCTGGAATTTAGATGCAACTTTTACTTTGTGCCAGGCATGTAGCCATGGGGGCATTCAGGGGCAGTGTCCCTAAATTTGTTTGTGCCCAGAAAAGTTTGTTTTAAACATATATCGTAATAAAATAAAAATCTTCTCCTCCTATTAGTTTATTTTGCCCTCCAAACCGCAAAACCTGGCTACAGGCCTGCTTTATGCCAGCCTATACTTTCAAACTTGTGCCATTCTGACAGTTCTAACTTCTAGTCTGCAAATGTTAGTGATTTTAGTCCACATATCATTTTTGTACTTAGTTGACATAGAATCTGTGACTTGAATTGCTCTTATAACTTGTGTTGTCATCAGAAGTCTCTGCCTTCTTTAATAATAAGTGAAACTGATTACAATACCAATTACACGTGTCATACAAATCACACAAAGCTTCAAAACTGCATATGATTTTTGCTTGATTTTTTAAATATTTTATCACTGATTTAAATGAAATGATTTGAATCAGCCAACCCTGACAAAAAATTGCTCAACTTTCATTGAGTACCAGTGTACAGAATGAAATATTTATTGAAATGCCAATACTGTAAATGCTAGTTTAGTAATTTCATTGGCACTCATGGCACGCAGCCATATTATATGCATAATATGTTATAAACCTATGGTAATAATATCTGTTTCATGAATCTAAAATGTTCTATAACTATGTCTACAGTCAACACCCTTCATATTTGATGGAATTTAAATGCAACTTTCACTTTATGCCAGTATGCACTTTCAAACTTGTGGCATTATACCAGTTATGACTTCTCAATCTGCAAGGGTTAATGATTTCAGTTCACATGTCGTTTTTGCAGTTAAATGGCGTAGAATCTGTGACCTGACAGTTGCTGTGATTGATAATACTTTAAGTGGTTTTAACTTGTGTCATCATAAGAACCCTTTGCCTTCTACACAAATACTGTATAAGCTTATTGGAATGAAAATATATTAGAATGCTAATTAAATATGTCATGGACATGACACAAAGCTCTAAAATGACATGATTTTTGTGTCTGATTTTTTTGATTTTTATTGCTTGATTTAAATCTTTATTTAAATTGCTGATTTAAATCAATCAACCCTGGCTATTAGCTTCATGCTCATGTGGTGGTGAGACCACAAATTGGAGTTTCCAGCTCTCAGTGATCTTGCAAGAAATATATTCTGGATGATGGCAAGAAAAGTGCTGCTAGTGAAAGAGTGTTTAGTATAGATGAGCATGTTGTGAATAGCGGAAGAACTAAAGAGCTTGACACTGAACAACACACTCTTTTTGAAGCGTGCTCTTAAACCTAAGAAAGAAGCACTTACGTTTGGTTTAGAAATGAATTGCCAATAGCGCTAATAAGGTTGCATGTGGTTTTAGTGGTTTTCAGACACCCAGTGTGCAGGTGTGGTGGTAACGGGTTGAGAGGGTCTGTGGGACAGGTACAGGTTAGAAGTCTGCAGGGTAGCAGCGTATGAAATTTCTCAATTCCTATGGGTGCTAGACAGGTTTGAATTTTCAAAGAGCGGGCAAAGAATTTTTGCATGGGAAGTACTCCTAGATGTATATAAAAAATAGTTGTAACAAAAATTCTGCATGGTGCAAATGAGCTGCCGTATACTGGCTTTACTCAACAGAAAATTTGTAATTGTTTGACTAATTGCATGTCCTTGCAGTTTGCATGTCCTTGCAGGACATGCTTTTGCATCGGTTCTAGTAAGCACGCAATTGATCAGTCTATTAGCATGGTCATTTTTCGTCAAGGCTTATTTTGTTACCAATGTCAAACATATTTTGTTTGAAATTTGTTTTGAAATTAATATTGCGATTTGCTTGTTAGAGGATAGAGTTGTTGATATACAATCTTTGAAATGTTTTGTGAATGCCTGTGTGGTGGTAGTCAAAGATGACAAGAAAAAAACAAGGTGCTCCTCAGAGAGTAAACGGTGAGTTTGTTACTTCATTTGGTTTTAAATGGTTATAATGCTGATGTTTCTTCAAGAACAAAGTGATCACTTGCAAATGTTGCAAACTGATATTAACACTTCCGCAGCCGGTAAGTTTTGAAGATTTCGTGCCAAAAAATGGATCGCACGTGGCTTTGTGTGAGCGTAACTCTGGCATCAATTTTGGTTGGGGGTTGTGGAATTTTTGTGAGTGACGTCATAAGTGGAGGACTTTTAGGCTACCTTGGTCTCAAACCTTCAGATGGTAGTATTTTGCTGAAGTTTTTATTCGAAACTAGGCTACAATCCAAGTCCTTCAAAACGTTGGATGACGTGCAGGATTTCAGGTTCAAAAGTGATGATCTGAAGTAAACAACCAGCTGAGTCATGTGACTCGTATGCTTCGCGCCACTATGTCACTACCGAAACAGCCCTTCGTGTTTTTGATTTTTCACGGCGCTTTTCTCCTGAGTGACTGATAAGAACCTGCAGCATGATCACTGCATTTCAATTTGCGATGCACTGATGATGACAGGAGTTATCGAAACATTTGCAATATGGTGTTTGTATTGTTTTCATTGGCCGTGATTTACATTATAAGACTATTTAGCACTTTCGCTTTTAGTGCACTAAAGTAAACAAAATGTTTGAATAATCCCATAATTAGGTAATTAATTAATTTGTTTATTTTGAATCATAAATTTTGAACCAGAAATGCTAGAAAGTTGTTCAAAAGCTCACAAGACTCGGACTCGAGCCTAGTTTCTAATGAAAACTTTAGCGAAATACTTTAGCCTAGCAGTTGGGCAGTAGGTCAGATGACATGAGCCAAAATGGCCCAAAAACTACTTCACTTATGATGTCACTCACAAAAAATCCGCATCCCGCAACCAAAAAAATTTTTTTAGTGCAGACTAGAAGACTTGCCAAATCTTTCAAGGGTTTGAACAGCTCTCTAGTGCAATCGGCAGAGGAACTATGGCGTTAGTAAGGCAACCGAAAACTGCTGGTTTTAGGCCGAAATCCAGGTACGAATATGTTGTACACTGGCTCTCAAGGTATTAAGCATTAGAATGTGCAGATCATTTAAATGTTCTTTTCGTAAGATTTTACCTTATCTCTTAACGTTTTGGCATCTGGCTGCTTTTGAAGATTTTCGAAAAAAACCGCCTAAACGCACGTGGCTTTGCGTGGGAATATCTCCGCTCCTGTACGGGTTACGAATCTGGTTGAAGCGTCAAAAGACGCGGCAAGTCTTCTAGTCCTCACTTGAAAAATATTTTTGCTTGGGGGGTGCAGGTTTTTTGTGAGTGATGTCATAAGTGGAGGACTTTCAGGCCACCTTGGCCCACTTTGCCTGGCCCTGGGCGCCAACCGTTAGGTGGTAGTATTTTGCTGAAGTTTTTACTGGATTCTAGGCTACAATCTGAGTCTTTTGATACTTTGGATGACCTGCTGGGGTTTTGAGTCCAAAAGTTATGATCTAAAATAGTAAAAATATTTGACTAATTAGCTAATTAATTTGTTTATTTTAGATCATAACTTTTGACCCAGAAGCGCTAAAAAGTCAATCAAAGGCTCAAAAGACTCGGACTCAAGCCTAGTTTCCAATAAAAACTTCAGCGAAACATTTTGGCCTAGTGGTTGGGCCCTAGGCCAGGCAACATGAGCCAAAATGACCCCAAAACTACTTAACTTATGATGTCACTCACAAAAAATCCAAACCCCCAACCAAAAATTTTTTTTCGAGTGTAATCTAGAAGACTGGCCGATCCATTTGAGCCTTTGAACAGCTCTCTAGCGCAAATGGGCGGAGGAGCTAGGGCGTTGGTAAGGCAACCGAAAACTGCTGTGCTTTAGGCCGAAATCGAAGTACGAATATATCGTACGTCAGCTCCCAAAGTGTTAACACTTTTGCACCCGGGTTAATTCAAGCAGTTCGCGTGAAAACAGCTGGATCGCACGTGGCTTTGTACGGGAATTTCTCCGGTCTGGTATGCGCCACAGACCTGGTCAAAAGCTCAAAAGACTCGGCAAGTCTTGTAGTTTGCACTTGAAAAAAATTTTCGGTTGGTGTTGTGGAATTTTTGGGAATCACGTCATAAGTGGAGGACTTTAGGCTACCATGGCCCACTTCACCTGGCCCTGGGCCCAAGCTGTTAGATGGTAGTATTTCACTGAAGTTTTTTTGGATTCTAGGCTACAATCCGAGTCATTTGATACTTTGGATGACTTGATGGGGTTTCGGGTTCAAAAGTTATGATCTAAAGTAATAGAAATATTCTTAGTTAATCAGATAATTGATTGATTTGTTTATTTTAGATCATAACTTTTGAACCAGAAATGCTAGAAAGTCGATCAAAGACTGAGACTCAAGCCTAGTTTCCAATGAAAACTTCAGTGAAATGCTTTAGCCTAGCAGTTGGGCACTAGGCCAGGTAACATGAGCCAAAATGACTCGAAAAGTACTTCACTTATGACGTAACTGATAAAAATCTGCAACCCCCAACAAAAATATTTTCTTTCGAGTGTAGACTAGATCCATTTGAGCTCTTGAACAGCTCTCTAGAGCAATCGGCAGAGGAGCTATGGCGTTGGTAAGGCAACTGAAAACTGCTGTTTTTTGGCCGAAAAAGTACGAATATATAGTACCTCGGCTCTCGAAGTGTTAACGTAGCTGTTTCTGTAAGTGTACCTTTGACAAACTGGAAAATCATTGTAGGAACCAGGTTATAGCCCTGTTCTTAGTGCATTTATTTCAACCGCAAGGCCAGTAAGAGATGGAATAGCACACGAAGAAAACAAAGTAGAACCACATGTGAAGCTTCGACAAACTTGACCCAAGCACATATTCCCCAACACACACGAGATGACACTATAGGCAAATGCACATGGGAGCAACTTGCTAATAAGAAATGAACTATATTTATTTCAGAAAAATGTTAACCTTGCACCCAGTGCACTGAAAAACCTTGCGGTTATGAAGTTGAAGTGCCCTAGCACAACAAAACATCTCAGTAATAATTATGTAATATGAAAGCAAAAGCAATGGCATTTGTAACAGTGAACCAGACCTGATGTACAACAATAATGCTTGGTATTGTTGGTGAAGACATGGGATTTATTTTTGAAGTGTTCTACAATTGCCCAAGGGGTAGCTTCTGGATGAGAAATTGTTTTTTTACCAGTATTTGTTGAAACTCGTGTCAAAGAGTTTTAGTTTTGTTGCACCTGTTGTATTGTGACGGTGAACGTCAGTTATTTTCTGAAACAAGTCTTTAAATTATGTTCGCCACATTTCATGATGGAATGCATCAGTTTATCTAATTCAAATCTGCAAATATTTTGAGGTGTGAGAAGATTGAGTGATTTATATGGAGGTGTACTATGACATCTGAAACTACAAACAAATTTTAGCGTGGCGGCAAGCTTCTGAGGAATCTGCCTGCTTTCTGCTTTCATCTTCTGCGATCTATTTTTCATAGTTGCAGGCCACAAGGATGGCGGCAAGTAAATCAGTCACAGTTTATTGATGGGGAAGCTAGTTATTCAAATAGATATATAATAGTTTGTAGTATGTTACTTTTGCTCTGCTTCTGGTGGTTGCAAAAGAGAATTACTAGCTTTGCCCCATGACACGATGGAGTATTTTAGATGACAATATACAAGACTAAATTAAATAACATCTTTAGTACGACAGATTTTCAAATTTTATAGAATAGATAAGATGCCCTAACACTAACTAGTGTTGTTTTTGCAGGTTGCATGTGAGTTGACCAAACTAGCAAGCTGTCTATGAAATTCCCTAAATATTGTGCATGTGGTGTTCATTGAAAATGGTGGTTGTTTATTTTTGTTTGGAATGAACACGTTTCAGATAGGTTGCTATTATTTTTCACAGATTTTGTGAACATAAATGTTAATTTGGAGTAATTTAACACCTTTGAAGCCAGTATGGTTTCAGCCTAAATCAAGCAGTTTGCGCGTGTCTTTGCGTGGGCGTAACTCCAAGCTGATTGCACAAGAGAGCTGTTCAAATGCTCAAAAGACCCGCCAAGCCTTTGAGTTTGCAATGAAAAAAAATTTTTTGGTTTTGGGTTTTGAATTTTTTGGGAGTTTATCATAAGTGGAGTAGTTTTGTGCCTTTTTGCCCACTTCATCTGGCTCTGGACCCAAACTGCTAGGTTGTAGTATTTCGTTCAAGTTTTCCTTGGAAATTAGGCTAAAATCTGACTCTTTTGTTTCTTTGGATGACTTTCTGAGGTTTCAGGTTCAAAAGTTATGACCTGAAAACAACAAAATAAGTAATTAATCCAGTGATTAGATAATTAATTAATTTGTTGTTTTTAGGCCATAACTTTTGAACCAGAAATGCTAGAAAGTCAAAGGCTCAAAAGACTTGGATTCTAGCCTAGTTTCCAATGAAAACTTGGGCGAAATACTTCCATCTAGCGGTTGAAGGTTACCTGGCGCTGAGCGCCAACTGCCAGACTGAAGTTATCATTGGAAACTAGGCTAGAATCTGAGTCTTTTGAGCTTTTCATTGGTTTTCTAGTGTTTCTGGTTCAGAAGTTACGGCTTGAAAACAACAAATTATTTATTTAATCCTCAAATTAAATAATGATCTAATTACCGTTTAAACCCTCACGAGACTCGCCAAGTTTGAACTGCTCTCCAGCACAATCGGCTGGCAAGTTAAGGAGTTGCTAAGAGATGCTAGAAACATGGATTTCAACAAAAACTACCAGCAGCAAAAGTGTTAAGTTTTGAGGATATGAATGGAAACAGGGTCAATATGTGACTCAGTGCAATGAAGGCTTTCCAGATAATAAACAATCCTGCTGATTTTAGTGCTTGGCATTTTAGCTGAACATGCATATACTTTGAAAACTTGTATGCAGTGTGTAGTGTGTTTCAAAGTTACGATACAAGGGATTATTTCTGGCTGATGATAGACATATATATGATGGAAGTGAATATACAGGAAGCAAAATATACTAAGACAGATGTATGCCATCTGCTTTGGTTGTTTGTAGTTTAAAATAGTTTGGTACTGAGTTTGCAATGTTATGATCCTGTTTGTACTTACTGCTGGACTAAGGCTCAGCAATTAGACCCTGTAAAGTTGACATAGTCAAATTAATCAGCAAATTGTTTTGATAGGAAATTGCTTTCATGTAAAAATATGTATCCTCAGTCCTGAAAATTGCAATATAAAACCTTTCAAGTGATGTGCTGAAAAACTAAAGCAAGATTAGGGAAAATGTTACATGTTACTATACCCAGGGTTTTTTAACCCTTTAAGTCCTGCGAAAACCACGTTTCAGGCAAAGCTTTGCAATCCTATAACTCGCCAGGTGATTGAGTTAGAGAGCTGTTCAAACCCTTTACGGATTCAGCAAGTCTTATAGTTGAAATCGAAAAAAAAAAATTTCGTTTTCGGTGGGGGTTTTCGGGGGAGAACGCCACAAGTGGGGGTGTTTTTGGCTACCTTTACATGACCCTGGGCCCTAGCCCATTGGGCCAGTATTATGGCTCAAGATTTTTTCGGAAACTAGGCCAAAATCCACGTCTTTAGAGTCCTTGAATGACTTTCTAGCATATCTGTAGCTGAAATTATGGACAAAACACCAAAAATTGGTGAAAATTTCAGCACCCACAAACCCCAGTGTGGGTTGGAAAACATCCCTTTTCTAAATGGCCATCACTAGCTAGCGGATCGAGCTAGAGAGCTGTTCAAATCCGGTCTGAATGGGGAAAGACTTGTAGTGCAGGCTGAAAAAAAAACTTTACTCCGTGCGATTTCGACCTTTTTGGCTATGTTTACAAAACCACAGGTTGTTTTGACATGTTTTGACAGATTTCTATAAATAATCCGTGACGTCAACGGCCAGTGTGAGTGCGTGAATCGAGCAGAATCAGCAGCACGAAACCGCACGAGATTTAAATGCATTCTAAACTATAATACGAGGTTTTAGAGGGTTTAATGGACTTTTTAACATTTCTGGTTGATGAGTTTTGGAAAATATGGTAGAATATTAATATGGGAAATCCCCTGAAGGCTCTTGGGAATTCCTGACATATTTGGAATATTTTTGGCGTAACTTTTGAACCAGAAACGCTAGAAACTTGATCAAGGGCTCTAAAAATGCGTATTTTAGCCTAGAATCCAAAAATACTGTGAGCCACAATATTGGCGCGTGGGATCGGATGATGATGTCATATAATTAACCAAAAAACAGACCCCCATCATGAGCCCATTGGCCCAAAACCCCCCCATCCAAATTTAAAAAATGTTTTTTTTATTCTAAACTACACGAAGCCGCTAGTGATTACAGGGTTTGAACAGCTCTCTAGCTCTATCTGCTGCCGAGTTAGGCCGGCCAAAGTTTGGCCTGAAAGGGCAAATTATGCTTTTTCTGAAAAGTTAGGAATTAGGCCCAAAACTGGGTTTTGGCCCGTAATTTTGGCCACAGATGTGCTAGCAAGTCAATCAAAGGCTCTATAGACGCGGATTTTCACCTAGTTTTCAACAAAACTTTGAGCCAAAAGAATGGGTGAATGGGTTGAGGCCCAGGGCTGGGCAAAGGTGGCCTGTTTTTCCAAAACATGTCCTCTTTGTGATATCACCTCCAGAAACCCCCCCACCGAAACCGAAAATTGTTTTTTTCGATTTTGACTACAAGACTTGCTGAATCTGTAGAGGGTTTGAACAGCTCTCTAGCTTAATCGCCTGTCGAGTTATAGGATTGCAAAGTTTTACAAGAAAAGTGGCGCACGCGGGACTTAAAGGGTTTTAAAGGTGTTAGGGACCCGAATCAGGTTTGAAAAAGAATTTAAAATCGGGTCCCAAGAATCAGCGAAAATTATCATCGGGTCCCTAGAATCAGAGAAAATCGGGTCCCTAGAATCAGAGAAATCGGGTACCTACAGGTCCATACCCGGTGCCTAACATTTTCCTTTAAAAAAACCTGCTATACCCTTTGTCAAATGAACCAAGTGAAGACGAGAGAATTGTCAATGAACCAAGTGAAAGCAGGACAAACATTAAGTAAACCAATAAAGGTGTAATTGCGATGGGAAATGGACAAATTAGTAACAAACATCAACATACTTAAGTGAAACCATTTGGAAATCAATGAGCGCTGTTTATTTTGCAATATGAAACTGTAAACAGGGTGTCATTAACTAAAATGTTTCTGGCAGTGTAGCCTAGATTTACTCTGCAAAATTTGAAGCAATTTTGATGACTGTTTAAAAAATATGAACTTGTGGTTATTCATCAAACCACTCTGCGTTGACATCAGGTTTGTGCTATAAATTGTGCACTGTGCAAATCTACAACAATAACTGTCTGCTTTGTATTTATCTAAATTGCTTGTTAGCTTGAGACTTGGCTATTTTTGTTGTGGTAACTTTGACATGCTTACAAATTTGAAAGTACCTTGAGCAATGAGCATCACAAAGCATTCCTCAACTTGGCAGTGATCGGTACTTTGTGTCAAGTGATTATTTGCCACTTGTACGTGTAGTAGACATTACGTATTTATTTAAAACAGGTCTTTTATCAGCATTGTTTTTCTGAAGTGGAGTGTGTAACAGTCATTTGCAGTAAACTTATTACCTTTGCTTTTCCAGTTCATTTTAAAACATTTGTTTAAAATCCTATATATACAGTAGCTTCTTGACATACGGAATTTTTACACTTTTTCACTGAATTTGTTTTTGGAATGGATTTTACCGATATGTTTTTGTGTGTCCTTCAATCCACATTAGTCATATATTAACAGCATGCACCTACTTTCTTGTAGTAAACAGCAATATATGATTGTCAAATAGTTGTGCTTGGGTAGAGCCAATACTGAAAAGAAGATCTTGTTCACTGGCATTTTATCAGTAATTAATGTGCACATTCCAGTTAAGTTTTAATCATAACTCCTAAGTGGTTAATCCATGGATTTGATCATTTGTTGTGGACCCGCACCTGCTGTTTCAGCTTGTTTGGTGCAGATCAAACAGAAGCAAGAATCAAGTCTTAATATATTATATTGCATGAATATAAGACAGCGGTTCCCAACCTGGGGTACATGAAGAAGTACATTCACTTATCAGAAGAGGTACATTTAAGGTTAGTAATAGAAGAGAAAATATACTTACGTATTATTTATTTCCAAATATTCCAAAATTTACTGGATTTTTGTTATCTTACTCAACGTTTTTGTCATAAGAAATTTTAGGGGTACATGCTCATCTGTCGAAATGCTGAAGTGGTAGATGGTCAGAGAAAGGTTGGGAACCCCTTGTATAAGATGTCAGGATATGTTTGAAAAGTTGAATTTTGAGTTTTTTTGATTTGATTAAATTATATTTCAAATGAGTATAAGATTTAACTTAGAATGGATACCGATCGAAAATGGGTTGAAATGATGCATTTCTGCTGCTGCTGTGCCTGTGGTACATTGCTGATGACTAGGGCAACCAAAAGTCAATAAAGTCAAAAATTTTCTGCCGTTTCTAAAGTTTATGAAACGCCCACAAACCAAATTTCACGCTCATACCATGAGGGAATCCAAAGTTATTAGGTTAAAAAAAAGTCAAAATTTATCGTTAGGTCAAAATTTTCTTGCATCACAGTCTTTTTCTCTTTATCAATATTTATTGAAACTACAACAACAGATAGTGATATGCTTTTGCAAGTTTAGTTGCAATTCTGTAATAATAATGTGTTTGTTGCAATTTCTGACATAATAATGTTATTTTGCCCACTACTGGACGATTGAATATTATGTAGGATAGGCGTGGTAGGTGAGAAATGTGGTCTTACAGTACTTGTTTTGGTAAATGCTCAATCCATTATGCATATAGTGTTTCAGCTTTATGAAGTTCTCAGGTTTGACTTTACTGTAGTTATTAATGCACTTATCAATATATCATCCCCAAAGTTAAACAACCAAATTTTTAAAATTTCGAAGCAGAGTGCCTAAAAACGCTTCTGGGTTAACCTCAACACCTAAGACTGAATTATTTTGCAGTTGTAAACACAGAAAATATATAGGTCAAAATAAAGTCAAATTTTGTAAATTATGAAGTCAAAATTTTAAGTTTTTAGGTCAAAAAATTGGTTGCCCTACCGATGACATTTAAAGAGCTGTAGTGTCTGTTGCTTGATTTTACATACTAAATAGTATGGGACACACTGTTAACATGATAAAGCAACATGGTGACTTCATGTATGTCAAAAGTTTTATAAGCACTCTCTTATTTGTAGGAACTTTATTGCAGATGCCAAGTTCCTTCCTACCATTAAATAGTGGCCCGATATTGCAGATTTTTTGTTTCCGGTTACTTTGTTGCGATTGCAATGCATGCAACTCGTTGCCCCGCAGATTTGAAGACTGAAGTGCTCATAAAGGCACCTGCACTCATCCAGCGCGAAAATGACAGCAACGACTGGCAAAATGCGCATCGTATCGGTAGCTGGAACAATTGTTGCTGTTGTGAGCAAACGAAAAATAAAGCTACGGAAGTTTAGGGCGTCATTGCGTCAAGAGTGACTATCAAAAACTTGAGTAACGAGCGGGAACCGTCTCCCGACAGTGGAAGGTTCACAACTCGAAAATGATCGATGACCCAATAGCTTGCTTCAAAGGGAACCTTTATTATTGTGAATAGGCATCGGGGTCACCGTGACCTTTCGAGCGCTGGTCGGTCGTACGTGGCGCTGATATACCTCATCACTTCTGTTTGGGCATTTGCTTGAAAGCGGTCGTTTCAAAATATGTGGAGTCCTCCCTATTAGGGAGCCATCAGTCAAGCTCAAACGGCCCCTTGAGCGTTCGGATCGTCTTTACAATTGCGATTGATGCTCGCGTTCTTTCCGTGTCGTTGATGGGGTCAGCGGTAGTTCAATTCTCATCATGCAGTTGTTTGACGACCTCGTAAGGGCCGTTTCTCGCCATCGGTTATCGCGAAGAGTACGTCGGTGTTGTTTTTTGGTATATTGCCATGGTATCAATCAGCCCACTTGTCAACCCGACGAGGTCGGGCTTGAACAGGCTCAACGTTTTTGTCGAAATATTGAAAGAGAGCAATGTATAATGCCTCGCGCTCGTGAAATCAAGTTGTTGGTATTCGTTTTAACGAAAACTTCGTGCCCGAATCCAGTGAAAACGAAAACACACAACACATCGGCGCAAAACAACCATGAGAAGAAATGATGCATTGTTTTATTGCGTGGTTCTACATTCGCATCTCATACCTCAAGCTGCAAGTGTACTTCTGACAAACAAAGCGCAACTATGAGCAGTGGAAGATTTCACTTACTGCAACCCGTACCTTCGTTTTTTAGCACGTATGTGCTTGTGTTTTTTTTATTTTCAAATAGCGCTGCCATTCAATGTGTCACCTTGACCAGATTTCTGCAGTAGTTGCATGTGCTGTTTGGGCGATTTTCTCATGTGTGCACAGGTCTCTTTTGCTCATGCGCAGATCATCAGTTTTTTTCCGACTTGGAAAATCCGAGTGGAAAAGTTCCGTGCGGCATCGCAGTTTGCACAAAATTCAATAACAGTCTGCATTGTTTGAAAACATCGCAGCTTGGATTTGTTCACTTATGAACGTGGCATCCGATTCGCGTCCAGGATTGTTAGCATCACCGCTAATGACCGGTTGCACTTTGAAAACTTATGCACGGTAGAGAGAAACAGCATAGAAACGTAACGGTTACTCATATAAGTTCTGCAAGTCTATAAGAGCAATTCGTGTGGAAAACGCAGTTGCAAATGTTTTTCAAGGTGCGTGATTCGGACTTCAGTGAAAAAGGCCGCCATTGACCTTTTGTATATGTCCCGCCCATCAATTTGACCGTCTTTTCAGTGCCCAGCTGGATTACACGTTCAAAGCCACATGATAATAGTTACTTTGTGGAAGTTGATGAGTGGAAGTTGTGCGCAGCCTAGCCTTAATTATATGAGCCCTGGTTTTCTTTCGAAGGAAAATAATGTATTTCTACTTGGGAAGTATTCCATACGCTTGTTTCATTTTAGTGTGAAAGCTTCTCTGATTACGCATCTGTACGTCATCAATCACAACCACGCCTGGCAGTCGGGACTCCGTATGTGCGTTCTCAATACAAAAAATAGCATTTTTTCAAACGCGGTGTTTTCGTTGGAGACAGACTGTAGCGCACTTCCAGAAAAAGGTCTGAGCTCAACAGAACGATTCTCTGGACCATTCCAGATCTTCAGCGGCAACTGGTGGTATTTCGTGACATGTTAACCTAGTCACTTTCAACCACAAGAGTGGCATTTTCAACATTTTTTGGGTTGCCTTAAAACCAACGGTCGATTTACGTACAAGGAAGGATCTCAAGAAAACATGCGCGTTTTTTTTCTCATTGTTCTTAAACCGAGCGCTGAAAAGCAGTTTCAGCATCCCGAGGCTAGAAATTACCGTTTTTAGGGTGTTTACCGAACTTTCCGTATGTTTGGTTTTGATTAGCGTTGCAGTGAGTCTTTCGAGAAGTAACGGTTTAGGTCACGTTATTAATGTAGAAACACGCTTGATTTGCTTCTTTGGATTTTTTTCTTCGGTGTGAACTTGCCGTCGCAATGAATAAAAGCATTCTGGCCGCAAGTGACAGGGCTACAACTTCTTTCTTTTTTAAATCAGCGAAGCAGTTGTTTTTCGTCAAAAATTTCTTTCGTGGGAAGAGGCGTAAGGCCTACGTTTCAACTTTCAGTGAACATAGCACCCACTTTGACCTTCAGGTTCATTCGCAATAAGCAATAGCGAAAACTCTCATCTTCGTCACTGACTGTTCACTGCACCCTTATCATTTGTGCAAAACTTGTCGCCGTGCATTTGTGCTGATTGACTAAGGTTGATGTGATTGCTGGTGCTGTTCCTTCGCAGTGGTGATTTTGCTTTTGTGGCGCTTCGCGTCCAACAATACCATGACTGACATGTGACTCTGTCATTTCCTAATGATGCGCCCGACCCTCGTCGTGCCCGGTTGTTCGTGTCAAGCACGGGCATTATCGGAAACGAGGAGGCGTATAATGTAATTCGCCACGCAATGCACTGACAAGTAATGACATTTGTGACGTGACAGCGAATCACCAGCACCGACGCTGACGCACACTGCCTCCGTATCAGCGCCTGAGGGGTCACCAGGGCACGGCATTCCATGAGACAGGTCAAATGGCCATGGTGCGGTCACCACGGGTTCAATTTGCTTTCGTTGTTATCACATCGGTTTTGGCCCACTATCTATCTTTGCATTTAGTGTAGATCAGCAGATGAAACGATTTGTTCGTCATTGGTTGAAGAAAACGCTTCGTTCATGATGCATTACAGGCGAATAGCCTCGGTGCGAATACACATTTTTACTTATCTGAATGTTGAACAAATGTTCCCAGATTTTTTGCTATCAGCAGTGTGCCCGATAGGCTCAAAGCCACGTAAATGGCAAGCAAGTTCTGGGGTTAGGTTCGTATTCAAAACGATGAAACGTGTACGTTCCATTTCTGCAGAAATATTTAGCGCCGCAGACTACTCGATTTTCATGCCTTTTTCAGTTTCTCCGTGTTCCAGACAGGCGTTTCACGCTTAAGGATACGACGTAAGTAACATAATCATATCACAATTGTCAATGGACAGACGCATTTGAACGCAGTTTTATATCTCCAGACGCGGTTCGCCAACATATTTGCAGGATTTTTAGGAACTTGTTTTGATCACGCGCTGCGTGTTATTCGTCGTAATTTGCGAAAATTACAGTAGTTTCAGCATGGCGGGTTTTAAAATAACCCTTGACGCAACAAACGCGTCAACAACGCGAGTGTAAGCCAGCTGGGTCGATAGTTCGGATGACGCTTAAAAAGGTTAAAAGAAGCTTTTTTTCCGGCTGTTTAACGTCAAAGCAGAATGGAGTTCGGTGTTGAAGATTACATTAAGAAACTTCACTCGCTGGTGATCATGTTGTAGCATGCCCTGACGTGCGACTTGTGTGCCACGTGTCGCAGTGGAAAAAAACAAAGCGAGACCCAATCCACACGGAACAGGTAGCCGGAGTGGAGAAGAGTCGGAAGCTATTCTCTTCGAGGCTGAAATTGGTCAGCCATGCAGTACGAGAGCACTCATCGCCTGCTTGTTCTTGAGGAAAGCAGTCGCGCTGCCCCGTAGCGTTCAGGGTATGAACGCTTCTTCGCTTGCTTGCTTTTCCGGTTACCATACTCGTTTATCTGGGGTTGATACGATGATGTAGTTCACGTACTAGGTGCGAAGGCAGTTTTATGTGATACCGTGATAGAAGCTGATCTATGCTGGTATGCCGGCAACTTAGCTCAGCGTCGATTGCTCATGAGCTGACGGGGCGCACGGACTCACAAGACACGGTGGCGTTTCTTCCGAAGTCGAAACTGGATTGTTGCCACCAGAAGGTACTGTAAAACAATCGAATTGATTTAATTGGCATTAAACATTTTGCCTGATTTGATATTTATTTGCGGACAGTTGTGAGAGAATGTACCATCCGTGTTTAAGTCTGTATAAGTGCGAGAGGGGACGATTCGAAATCATTACTCAGTAGCCTGCACTTAAACCACTCTACTGAGAAAATATCTTCTGTACTTTCGCGATGCCGATTTTCACCACTGTGAGCGCTAGTGCGACGTCCAACCAGCAAACACGCATTTGCTACAGACGCCTTCGCTGATGATTCGTGATTTGTTTTCAGACAGTATTTCCTGTGATCTTATTGATTCGTTTAAATTCGCAGGCAGATGTGCGGGGTGTGCATGTTTAAATGGCGGAAGGGTGCTTCATTGTGAGAAAATACACTGCTACGTCACGCAAAGGAATGCCGTAACCGTCGGCGCTCAAACGACAACCTGTATTTTCATCACCACACTCGAGTCAAGTTTTCAAGCGAGAGAGCTCTCGTGGATCACGAGCAGTTTGTTCAGCATGTGCAAGAGTTTAGTTGTTGCGGAAGCATTAAGGAAAGCCGTTGACCCAATTGTCCGGACAAGTCGGTTGTTTGCACAGGATCTATCTCGCCAGCGCCCAATCACCTCCGGTGCGAAATCGGTTACCAGCGCCTGTGAACAAAAGCTTGATTATAATAGACCTTCAGTTGCGCACCTGACCATTATTACTAATGCGTTTTCTTGCTGCCACTTGTAGCAGATGAGTAACTTACTTCAGCCTCAAAGAGCGCTTGAGACGAAGAGCAAACGAGTTCAACATATGTGAATGCTAATCGATCTCTGGCACCCATCATGACAGCTTCCTATTCAGGCACTTCCACACTGGGGTCGAGGCGTTGCAGAAACTGCCGAATCGTGCGGACGCATAAAGGTGTATTTTTGCGTAGCGTTTGCACGTGGTGAGTTTTCTCCGAGCGTCATTGATTTTAATTTATGCCTGGTTTGCCTGCGCTGTGGCCAACGCCTGTCAGACGACGGGCTGTGACCAGTTTGCCGTGTATCTCTGTCCGCTGCATGT
>Ga0210059_1005088_pt1 | contig 21134 bp, 16 predicted proteins | sample Ectturendosymbi2_FD_188042 | JGI IMG/M metagenome (GOLD analysis project Ga0210059, IMG submission 188042) | Ecteinascidia turbinata endosymbiont from Florida, USA - Sample 2 (SPAdes) (version 2) | ecosystem: Host-associated > Tunicates > Ascidians > Unclassified | place: Key West, Florida...
TTTGCCCGCCCTGGGAAGCATTTGATCAGTTACGCTGTTGTGTTTGTTTCAGAGTTTCATTGCTCGCTTGTTCAGCTCCATGATTGAGCGGTGTCCTTAGTGAATTAAAGCCTGGCTTTCTGCAGATAGCGTTTAGTAGAATTCGCAGGCGAGTGCACGACAATGGCATGTAAACATTTAGGAAGTTCAAAGAGCTTGAATCTAGGCGTACCTCCAGACCAATGATACTTTGGTCTTGGTTCATGAATATCTTCGCATTTAGCTTTTTGTTCCACAAAATTGCTGTCCCGCCATATGGCCTACCAGATGTCATGCCTTTTGTGTAATCCACTTCAGCTGTGCCACAGGCAAAATGGTTATCACTGGTATCAGTCAGTTTGTCTAATATTTGTTTAACCAGTCAAGTTTCTTGGAGAAAATTTGTGATACATAGCACAAAGTTGCTCAATGTCATGCAATGATGCTGTCAAGCCACGACAGTTGTAAGTAACTACTGACAATTCTTCATTTTTTGCTGCCATTGTTGACTGTTGCTGGGTGTTGATTGTTCCAGCCCTTTTTTGTGGCTGAGAGTCCTTTCATAGAATAATTTTTTTACTAATATGCCACTGGGCCATACGTGTGAGCTGAGGGCATCTTCCATTTCGACAGCTTGAAGGGTAACTGTGAAAGAGGCATAAAAGTTATATCTTGTTTTAAGCTTTTCACAGTGTGCTTCAGTTTTTTGGAAATGAATGTTTGCAAACTTTTCCACTTCTTGTGTGGTGTCTGGGTCCACACGTGAGATAAACAACACCACTGGTTTCTGAGCTGCTTTCAGAGTGCCTCTGTCCCCCTTGCCAATTCTGTGCTTTGTCTTCTTGCTGCTTACAGTTGTCCACTCTGAATCATGCTCTTTTTTCTGACTGTCCATTCCATTGGATGTTGAACAGGGTTTGGCTGTGTTTGCCCCTGTTTGCTGTTTTTTTTCAGCTGTTGAGAAGATGTGATCTTTGGCTGGTGCTGGCTTACGTGTAGGCTTGATACTGGTATCAGGTTGGTCTGCTGCACACTCTGCATATGTTTTGTTGGCCTGCTGTGGAGTGCCAGCTTTAGACTCCTTGATAGTATTTTGTGACTGACATTCCCTGTTTGCCAGTGAGCAGTTCTTACCACATTCAGGAGATTTTGCATGTAACATTGCTCTAACCTCTTCAAGTAGTTGGTTTGTTTTCACTTTTTCTGTTGCATATTCCTTAAGTATAGCTTCTATTTTCACCTTTTCTGCTTCGAGCTTTTTTGTTTCTGCCTTCAGTTGCGTTATCTCTCCATAGAGGCTGATAGCATTGATGTCATAAATATTTAGAGGAGGAAAATGAGTGCTGTCTGTCACCAGTGTTAGGTTAGTCTTGTTATGAGCCATTTGATCGAATAAAACCCAAATATCCTCAAGGTTTTTCTTTCCTGCATTGGGCCCTTTGTATCTTTTGAGTCTCTGGTCTCCAGGCTTGTTCAGTTTTTCATGTAAACATATTTTTGATGCCAGGACAGTTTCTTCTTTGTAAAAATCCAGCATCACTTTATTTAGATCCTGCCTGTTGCTCTTGTCTTTTAGCTTGTCTATAAACCACAGGAGAAGGTCAACAACAATGTCTGTATCTGTGTCATTACTATTCCTTGTCACATTTGACATACTCCTCATAGACTGTTGTCCACTTCATTCAGTCAAAATCAGTAATATCAGATGAACAACTTATTCACTATACAAACCCTACAAGCCTTATTCAAAAGGCCCTAGGTCTGGTTCTGACAAGGCTTATTCAAATAGAATCATTTTTATGGCAGGGCTACTCAATTATTTTAAGAAAGGGTCCAGTTACAAATGTCAAAATTTTTCGAGGACGGGTCACTCTCATAAAATCATGCAAATGTGACATGTGTTAGATTTTTGTAACAAAAATACGTAATATGAGAATTTACTACGATTATACTGTATATAGATAAGCCTATACAAAATCCCGCAAATGGATACAGATATTAACAAATGCTGTCAGCGTTATTTATTGTTCTGCTGGTGGGAGCAATGGCATTTTGTGCTTATTGGCAGTTACCTAAATTTTTGTTCCAAGGTAGTGACAATGAATAGAATGTAATGGTCAAGGTTTTACTCGTGATACAGATGAGAAACTTGTTCTTTATGAGCTTCTTTTTTGACAGTGCAGACTGTCAGCAGACAGTGGCGTAACTAGATGTTCAGGCCAGGAGGGAAAACGTAGCTGAAAAAGGTCCACTGCCCACTGTAGGGGGGTTGCTAGCAACACTCTGAATCCGGATGTGGATGGCTAAACCCTAAATCACCAACAAATACTCTGAAAAACCCTAAATCACCAACAAACCCTAAATCACCAACAAACCCTAAATCACCAATAAAACCCTAAATCACCAATAAAACCCTAAATCACCAACGAGTACTCTAAAAAACACAAACAAATACTGAAAACCAAAAGAATACTAACACTGAAGTATAAGCCATGTGGGGGCCTGAGTTTTACATTTATTGTAGCTGGCAGGAGGGGACAATTTGCCCCTCCAGCAGCAGCAGGTAGACCCAAACACCGTAAGAATTTCCACTGACAAATTGCGAGGAGTGGAAAAAATTTGGAGATACCTTCCTTTGACAAGAAGTTATCAGGTGTGCCATCAAAAAATATTTCTTTCACTGCTACTTTCTATTGGAATTCAATTAATTGCAGTTGAGGTTTGGCTGCGTCCACACCATTGGTGTAAAACTGCTAGAGCTCCGCTTCGCCACTTTCACCAGTGAGTGATGGGTTGTTGCTTACAAATATAAGCAAAGATGCCCAGCAGACCTCCGGCACCTATAAAAATTTCCACTTCATCTTCGGTGCACACATGTGCATGTGTTTTTTTGCTTCAGTTGAGAATTCGGCAATGTCTGTCACCAAAAAGGGTTTTGAAGAAAGAGCAGCAACTGTTTTCGAAAAGAGAGTCGCCAAACTGTTCGACAATGTTGGTAATCAACTTTTCAATAAGTTGAATATATCTTGAATCTTCTTGCTTTTATTTTCCCCAAATGCCTCGGGTAATGACTAAGTTCATTTTGAATGACTTGTTTGAAGATATTAAACTTTTTCTGGAAAGGGCAAGTAGTAGTGATCAAATCAAGAGGCTATGTTTTTCTCCTTAAAGTTTTACACTCAAGTCGTTGAGGTGTTATACTATGTCAGCCAAAAATTCAACAGTTTCCCTTTATCATTTCCTAAAAAAGCTGAAAATGCCTTAGCTTTTCTTCACATTTTGTTGACTTCTCGCAAAAAAATAAAAATTATTTCCTGAAGGACCAAAATCTCTGTAAAACTCATCCCTCACTCAAGCATCTTTCACAACTGTGCACAAATAAATTTGTATAATTGTATAGTTTTTGGAAAGAAAAGGTTTCGTTGCTATATTGTAGCCTTGAATCCACTATTTTCACCAGGATAGACATTGTAGCAACAAGCTATTGTTGAACAATTAAGACGAAACAATTACTTATTTGAACCAAAATATCGTAGCTTGCCCAACTCAGGTGTTCACGGCAATTTAGCTGAACAACAGCTTGATCGACAATCACACAGTTGACGACGAGTAAATGCTTTAGAAGCTCGGCCAAAAGCGCAAAATTTTATGATAAAAACTTCTGTGTATGGACTGCACCTTTGAGAGGCTGACAAGGTCCGGCCGTCGCCATCCAAAGGTCCGGATTCGGACCGCGGTTCGCCGTTTGAGTAGCCCTGGTGTATGGTGAATGGCAAATGGTGATAACTTCTTGCAAGAGCGTGGCGGTCAGTGATTTGGTAGTGAGTGGCTTCTTGAATGGAACATGTTATGCAACGGTTCGTTGGCGTGCTATAGAGGTGTATTATAGAAAAATGAACCAAACCACAATAACTTTATAAGTAAGGTTAAGGGTTTTACGTTTAGCCTAGAGCAGTGGTTCTCAAACGTTTCTGCACATTGACCCCCAGTTAAAGTATACAACTTTCTGTAGACTCCGTGGCCTAACCCAACAGTTACTGATACAAGGAAAGTATGTGTCAAAATCAATTTGAGTAATTTTTACTTGAAATGCCTGATAAAATAATACACAATCTGAAAATATGCTCAGAACTATAGATGTAAGCATAACACAAAACATAATGGTCAGTGCAACACACCATTTTCTCCACTTTCAACTTCATTAATGCGAAGGATGACCTCAGCAGTTATTCATTCACCCTGGCCATTCAGTTACCCCCATTTGACTCCGTGACTATTTATCAACCCCTTGGATGGTCCAATTGACCCCTGGGGATCGATATCGACCACTTTGGGAACCACTGGCCTAGAGTTTTAGGTTCAGGGTCCGGTTTAGGGATTTAGGTTGAGGTTTTAGGTTCAGGCTTGTATGTAGGTTGAGAGCAGAACTGTTGCCAGAAAGTCTTCAATACTAAGGGGATCTTTACATTTGTGCTGGGGTTATGACATTCTAAAAGTGACAAAAACTCTGAGTTATACAGTAATGTATCATACAACAGTTTGGAGGGGCTTGGAAATTTGTTTGGGGGACTAAGCCCAACAAAGCTACCCTGTGGTGACGGGGCTGGTTAAGGGTTTTATTTTTAGGTTTAGGGTTTTTAGTTTATGAAACGAAAGAAAACCCCAAATATGGACACCCACAAAAATCAGTAAAGTTTGGTGCCAGGAGGTGCGCTTGGATTATTTCAGAAGTTTAGTGTTTCCAAACTTAAACGCTTGTAAATGGTCATTAAAAATAAGGGAAACATGACAAAATGTTGAAGTGTGTGTTTTTGTTAAATAAAAGTTGCTATTTACGACCAAACATTTGTTTTTGAAGGAAAAATGAAGCAGGTCCTAAGTCATTTTTCATAAGCTGTATTTAGTGCTGTTCCGAAGAAGAAGCACTTCTGACATAGTTATTCATTAAACTGCAATTTTCTTTTTGGCATTACTTTTTAGCTATAGTTAGAAGAAACTAATACGCTAAGCCATGTACAATACCCTGTTTCACCATATATGTCTAAACACACGTTGCGCATATGGCTGAACACACAAACATGGTGGGGGCCCACTTTGATGGGCAGCCCCTTGGCCCCCCTAAATCTAGCACTGGGCTTTTCATACTTCTTTTTAGATCAATGCAAGAGTTTGATTGTACTACTGAAGATTGAAGCATGAGTGTTGGTTTTTATTATACCAGACCTGTTGGACTTCCTTTGCTTGCAGATATATTTGAAATTGTTAGCCATCATAGCAATCATGAGTGGTGGATTGGCCCCAAGCAAAAGTACCGTATATGTGTCAAACTTGCCCTTTTCATTGACAAACAGTGATCTTTTCAAGGTGAGCGTATATTGTTAAGACACACGTAATACTCAGTCATGTCAACAGTTGAGATGGCAAACTTGTCACTGATGCTGTTAAGTTATGACAGGTGACCAGCCATGGTGTTTATGAACAGCAAAAAGGCTGTGATGGCTTTTGTACATTATGATGTGTCTTTAGATGTGGTATACCGGCACATTTATGATTGAGTCCCAGAGTTTTCAGATGGTCACTGGGAGTTAATAAAAGCATATGAGTAGTTTTTTTATTGTAAAACTTTTGTATATCTTACAAGGCAATCCAAATTTTTTTACCATTAAACAGTCTATGAAATTGACCAATTCATTTTCAGATCAAGTGAGAATTTGACAGCATGTATAGAAACAACTAAATTTTATGTTTTATGTGTTCATCTTTAGTGGTACAAAATTTGTATACCATTTCTACACAAAATGGTGCATACTTTATTAGGTAAGGCAATTTGTTTGAAAGTGTGGTTTAAAAGTACAGTTAAACAAGACTGAACAGAGGCATTTGTAAGTACTAGAAGAGAATGCATTTGTAAGAGAATTCCATAAAAAGGCACCAACTACAGTATGCATCCGGAAATGGTACAACAAATTCAGAAGGGAAGGTTGTTTACCGTGTGTAGATCCAAAAGATCTGGACAACCACTAGTATTGGAAGAGACATGTGAGAAGCTTTTTGAAAGATTTGTGCAAGCCCCCAGACACCCCAGACAAAATGCCTTTTCTGTTGAATTGAATGTTATTTCTGTACTTGACAAAATAAACTTGTGAAACATAAAAATTTGTTTCTACACATGCTTTCAAAATATATTTCTTTTTGAAAATAATTGGTCAAGTTAATTAATTTAACAACGATAACAAACTTTTGAGAACACCTTGTGATTGTATATATTAATGTTACAGTCATGAAATGAGGATGATAGAAGTTGCTCCAGATTTTTTAAAAAGACTAACTCTAATAACTTTTGCAGATTTTTAGCAAGTTGGGAAAAGTAGTCAGGTGAGTAGAAAACTTCATATTGCATATGCGAAGTTTTTGCGGTGCTCATATGAGGTGTTATTTTTAGGGTCACAATCGTGAAAGACAAAGAAACAAGAGAAAGCAAAGGATTGGCTTTTATTCTTTATCTAACTCGCGAAGATGCACAAAAAGCAGTCAGTCTGATGAGTGGAAAGCAGGTAATATCACAGCTTGAATTGCAAAGAATATGCTTCAATTTTTCTTTCCTGTCTGCTTGTTGAACAAAGTATCACAAAATTTTGGAGACATCACGGCTGGGATGAATTTGTAGAAAGCAGCACTGGGACTGAGTCACATGCAATATTTGATTGAACTTGATTACGTTCATATTTGGACAAACAGGTTTAAGTGGCAAGTTTGGCCACAAAGTTCTAGTCCTGGTCTATCCTTCCCAACTACAAGCTGCTGGTGACTTATAAAAAAAACTGGTTGCGAGTGGTGTGGAAGTGTTCCATCTGGCGTCTCATATTTAGCCGTGGTTTTTGTGACCACTGCGACTGAATAAGATAATTATGTCCCCTGCAGCGAAATTTTGTTCCAAATCTTTAACAAAATCGTTTCATGGTCCCAATGTTTGCCACCTCAATCATTGACGACAAGGTCTACAAATCGTTAATTATATAACAGTCAGTCTGAATTAAGTTGTCTTGGGGACTTGTAGTATGTGTGTTATACCACAAGCAGTGCCCGGCTTTGCGACTCTTACAGTTAACGTGATCTTGCATGAAATGCTAGAAATTATCTGTTATAGTAGGTTCATATTGCCGCCCAGTGTTGAAGATTGGGGAACACGCTTGCCGGCCATTCTGGTTTGGTTACTGTTAATCAGTTAACAACAAATACAGCCTTAGTCAACCAATACGGTCCATAAAAACAGCTGTGTAGCTGATTCACACAAAGTTCGAATATTTAGTTTTTCGCTGAACCTGCTTTTTTAAAGTGCGATATCGGAAGTATGTTATTCGTGTGCTTTAGGACAGAGATGCAAAGGAACAGAAATACAAGTCTGCGTTTTTTGTACCGTTGTATTTAGATGCGAAAGAACGGAAAGACACGGCAGTCTACGTCGATTTGTTTTGTTGCATGCTGACTTTCTTTGACAGATGCCCATGACTTATTAGTGGACAGTAATCGGTCCGAGTTGTTGCTGTTAAATTTTTTGTGCAGATTTTTGGAAGAATGATTAAATGCAGCATAGCCAAGGACAATGGAAGAACCAAGGAGTTCATTCGAAGGAGAGAATATAAGGACAAAAGCAGATGTTATGAATGCGGGGTACGTTGTCAAATTGAAGGTTCTAGAATGTTCTTATTTTGTCCAACGCAATAATATATTACAGGAATTTAACCACTTGAGTTATAAATGTCCCAAAAATCAACTTGGAGACAGAGAACCTCCTCCCAAGAAGAAGAAACATCGTAAAACCAAACCTTTTCACGCAAGTACGCGGTAAGCAGTGTCAAATCAGCGTCGTGTACGCCTGTACGGCATTTGAGCGAAAGTGGACAAAAAATAAGGCTTTCAATTTTCAGCAACAATTTGTCATTTGGCAAATTCTGGTCGTTATGCTGCAACACTGCTAATACCGATGTTTTCAGTCTGTACCGATACGATATTGCGATATAAGAAAATTGCGGATACCAATAAAAGTCAATGTTTGTATCGTTTTCTGAGAACATAAGAACAACACGATTTGTGCGTAACTACACAAAACAAGTATTGCGCAGCAGCATTATTTTTACGATGCTTTGCTTTCGGTATACCACAGATGTAATCAACAAACACTGATTCCGTGAGTGGCAACAAGCTAGCACATTGACTTGAACCGAGGTTCGTGCTTGGAAGTCTTCTTCCAAAACACCGATCATCTGGCGTCTGACCAATATCCCCTTCGGAAAGTTCTGCAATTCAGCAAGCACAATTTTACCAGCTAAAAGACTGCATCTGCAGGCAGAGAATTAAGATATAATATGAAAAGTAGTTAATGAGAGATTATTTTAGCTGATGCAAATTTCGTATTCGAAACTTTGCCCATAAAAACTTTGAGAAATTGTCGTCAATGCGAACCAGTTCCAGTTCACACGCACCGGATCAAATTAATCTTTCCTTGCACATTAAAAAAAAAATTTGCTGATCAATTCGACTGCGTCGTGTTTGTGGAGTCTTGTTGCCGGAATGTCGATACATGTAAGTCTGAACCACAGCAAAGTTACAAGAGCAGAGCATGGCAGGCAGATTATCCGAAAGTTCGCAGAAAACCTACTAGAGCCATCAATTACCTTACACGTTTCGGTGCAATATCAAGTTTGGGACAGCCTGATCGTGTTGAGACAAACTCAACCATTTGTCATCTGGGGAACATCCGGTGTAGTTTTTGTTTAACTTCTGAACTCTTTTTGCAGGCAGAAACCTTCCAACAGTTCTAGCAGGCTGGAGGATAACTGTCACGATTATGATGCCGATGGAGAGGACGCAGCATTAGAAAGTTTGAGTCACGTCATCGCCGAAGTGAGATATGTTTTGAACTGCGTAGCAAGATTTAACTTCAGTAGCAAGTGTGATCTCCAGAAATTCGTTTTTGTGTACGTCGCTGTCAAGCGCACAGCCATCCATTCAATGTCACGATTCATGTTTGTTTTGCACCCAGGGTCGATCTGCACTACCGCTTTACTCGATTGCTTTTCCAGGACGCCATGACTCATTACAGCGCTTCTTCCAGCGGTGCTTGCGACAGCAAATCTAAAAGGCATTTCAAGCAAAGCTCCTATTTTAGCGACGAGGAAGACGTGGTCGACTGAAACAAGTGGCCGCACGGGCATCTTTGAGGGAAGCTGTAGAGGTATCTTGTGGCAGATGAAGATCAGAAGTATTATAGAAGAAAGCAAGGTTCAGTCGTTCCAAGGCATCGTTGCTACGAAGAAAATGTTGTGTAGGGCGTGATAGATGTGGAAAATGGAGAGAACTACGCATGCATTTGTTTTGGAGACTTTGCATAAAGAATACTGTCATATACTGGAGCATTTTCAGAATTCTCGTGTACAGAAGACGTTTCCAAGTGTGCGATTCATAGAAAACGGTCCAAAATCCCATTTTTCCAAATTGTCGAACCCAAATTTCATTTCACGCCTTCGATTTGTTATGAATCTGTCTCAGGTTGTTTGATGATGTCACTGAACTCACTGGGTTGCTTTCACTGGCTCCTAAGAACTTCCGCTCCAGCAGGAAGTCTGCTCTTAAACTGTTTGGCGTGGATGCATGTGAACATTCTGCTGTTGATACAAAGATTGCTTAAATCATGAAGGAAAAAGTAGAGCAATTATATGCTTTAGTGTAGACCCAACTAAAGCCATGACGGAGGGGAGTCCTAATGTTTTTCATTTTGGAAGGATTACGCCACATAGACTAGATTTACCCGATTGTCAGAAACTCATTACAGGCCGATTTATCGTTTTGGCATCTGTGTTTGAAATCATTTGTGTGCTCAAAAACTTACCACTATTCGTTTTTGAAATTTTTTTTCCGAATTAACTGCTGATCTTTATTTGTGTGATTCTGGTTTATTGAAATCCAAGCGGTGATGAGCGGCGAATGAGTTCGCGCAAGAACTCCACGCACTGTGAATGCGTATGCTGATTGAAGCTATGCTTTCTGTATATTAGGATGAAGCAGAAGCATGAATTCTGCACCTGCGCTGGAAACTTCCACACGGAGATTTGAAAATCCTTTTGAAGTGTGGAACGTTTTTGGTGCTTTTCGCATTTCCAAAGAGTACTAACGTGTTCAGTTGTCAGCGCATTCTTGGTGCATTAAAGTAGTACTGTAATATTGTGACATTTTTACAATACTAATTCGGCAGCCAAGGTTTAATTTCTTTATTAATCATCGTTAATCTACTTCACACACATTTCAAACAGCTCCCCATCTTAGTGTGGCGTTGGTCAACGGGAACACCAGATTAGCGCCTACAACAAAACCAGCTTTTTTTGCCGGTAAGAAAGGTGTGGTGCCACCTGGTGGCCATCGTTCACTTCACTGAAGCATCAATCCAACTGTATCATGAAGTGTATGAAACGTGTGTCGGTGCAGTTCGTGGCGCAGGAAAACGCAGATACATCGAGAGTCGAACTCCAAATCAAGAGGTAAAGTCAGTTTGACGGAAGCGTGGAAGCTCGCGTGAATAACTTCCTTCACTATCTCTATAAGTTAGTAGCAATGCTGGTTGCCGCGGTTGTGTGATTTCACTTAAATGTTATCGCATTGCTGATGAGTTATTGAATTACATATCTGTTCTTTGTGAGGAGTTAGCAGTTCCGTGTACTTCTGAGCAACAAAAACCTGACCTGGCACGAATTTTTTATTGCAAAGACCGTTATAGCATATGTTAAATAGTCTTTTTCTTCCCTTTGGTGAGTTTTTTTGCGTGATAAATGTCGAAACAATTTTATTAAGTTTTTTTTCTGTGCATTTTATATTTGTACGTGGAGTATTAATAAACGTTTGCCCTTATAACAAAAGTTTGTTTTGAACAGACTATTTTGATATCAAGTAGCAGGGGCGGCTCGTCTAGACGGGCTGCAACCCTCCCTGAAAAATGTAAGGCAAAAGATTCCGCCAAACTCGCCTTAAGTTTGGATATAGTTACGAAAATTTCACAATACAATCATTTACGGTAATTCCGATACCATTTCGGCTCAACGTTTCCTAGGAATCCAACAAAACCAATGTTTCGCTGCTTGCCAACGACACCACTTTTGCGATGACGTTTTCAGCACACTTGCCGATGAATTTGGCGATTCCGGGCTGTCATCCGCACAGCCCTAAAGGAAAGAAACCAAACAATTGGCTGCAAAAAACATGGTGGTATATCCGCATATCGCAAGCGTTTTTGATATTTTGACGATGAATTTTTACAGAAAAAACGGAGGAAATATGACCTTGACTGTTTTTTACTACCTGAATTTCTTGGATATTGAATTTTACAATTAAGTTTAACAATACTTTTACTAGTACTTTGGCGATATTGGCGGCATTGGATTCAAATCTGGTCGCCAATCTCGGGCTGCGAAAATACAGCCCTTCGTTTATCTGCACCAGTGCAGCTTGCAACTGTAGTCTAAGCTGATGAGCTTTCTAGGATTGGCGTTTGAAGATGTATGGCAGTAGTTGGTGGATCTCATTCTAGGATAACACAAGATGTGACTGGTTTAAAACATTGAAATATGAAAAATTTGAAGCATGAAAAATCTGGCAAGCCTATAAGCATTCAAGTACTATGTCGTGCACTCGCCTGCGAATTCTACTAAACACTATCTGCAGAAAGCCAGGCTTTATTTCACTAAGGACACAGCTCAATCATGGAGCTGAACAAGCGAGCAATGAAACTCTGAAACAAACACAACAGCGTAACTGATCAAGTGCTTCCCAGGGCGGGAAAACTGCACTAAAAGAACACTTGGCAGTATTGCATTCCGAGACCGCAAGCACAACGCAACAGCCGCGCGGCGAACACAGGGGCACAATTAAGGATTGCAGGTGCCACTACGTGGCAAGGACAAGGTAATCATACATTCACCACATACTATAATTTTTCACCACATACTTTAATTTTTTGGTAAGTGAACGTCGCAGCTGTAACTGATTCAGGATACAAACTTTTACTGGAAAAGCGTAACAATCCAGTTCAAAAAAACGAGAAATCTTGTGTAAAATCATAAACTTTTCGAAATTTTTTGGAAAATTTAAACTTCATTTGAAGAAACATGATTAAAGTACCAGCTCAAAGAAAGTGGCTCTAGCCTACTGTAGGTCTGCTGCCATGACACGGTTTGAATAAAATGCTAAGCTTTGTTTTGTTAACAACAGCGCCTCATTTGTCGAGCGGAATGTTCCAAGTTTAGTGTGCGAGTGGTGCTGGGTTCGACTCTCACCTTTGCAGCTTTCATGGCAGTGGATTGGTTATGCGTCATACTTTTGATCGGACCGGTTTAATTCTTTTGTGTTCGTGTTTACGCTTTAGGGTTTGGTTTCGTTAAACTGAAGTGAATGTTTTCTATGTATCAATAAGGACAAACGAAAATTACGAGTTTGATAAGATTAGGACTGCTGGAGTGACTGGAAACGCCACTATATTATAAAAACAGCCAGGGCGACAATCCCATATTTTCAACCAGAGATAAAATTTCGCAGCCCTCCCGGCCAATTTCACCACGAGCCGCCACTGTCAAGTAGTGTATGCTCTTCAGTAAAGTTAGTCGTATAACATTAGTATTAATGTAGACATATTTCCACCAATCCTGAAAAAAGCATGCACTTGTCCATTTTTTAAATAATAACAATGTTTAATTTGAGTCGGACTCATGGTCCATATTACAAAGGTAATGGAGTAACACAAAAATGGTTAGTCATAGCGCATTACAGAGTAAATATTAGGTCTACACTGAGGAAGGAAAAAAAACTGAAACAGCACACCAGCTATAACTGCATTCGCTCATCAATTCATCAAACAGACTTCCGGCAGTGGGAGAAAAATGAAGACGTTCTAACATCAAGTTCTGAAGCAAACGGCTAAAAAATTGGATGGGGTGCTCAGCGACGCACAAAAGCATGAAAATTGTTTTATTCAAGGTTCAAATGTTTTGTGGGATACAGTATTTAGCTTGAGGCTGGCAACCGTTTTCACCAAATTTACAGCAAGATTTGCCGGTTTTATATCATCACTTCTTTACGTATTTGTTTTGCACACATCATCGACATGCTGCGGGTGATAGAGGAATCACAAGAAAATACAGAAATGATGGGGAGCCACGAAACACACGGAAGGTTTTGGTTGCTCCGCAAAGGCAATGCCGAAGAAACGCCAACACCGTGTCAACGCACCAGCAACTGCTGCAATCGGTCACCGTCATACGGGAGCGTTAAATTGTGAAGAAAAAATTAAGATTTGTAAAAAGCATGAGACATTTGAAGCGATTGGATAAAAGAATTAGAAGATGGGCAACGCTGTAAAAAGTCATACAGATTGCAGGTTTTTTTTAAGGAAAATGTTAGGGACCCGATTTCTCTGATTCTAGTAACCCGATTTTCAATTCTAAGTACCCGAATCGGGTCCCTAAAACACTTTAAAAACCCTGCGGATTGTTTCTAAACAAGGCACCAAAGGTCTTGACAATGGTTGGTGTGGGTGAACACATTTCTGGGTACGTGATGCGTAATTCGGTAGGACAATAGGTACGGATCAAAGTGTTTTCACTGCAGTTGAGCACTAAGCAAAGGTGCCTCTGAGCATTGGCGGATCCATGGGGGGGCAGTTTGAGGCAACTGCCCCCCAAACGGTTGTGGCGCCCCTTTGGTATGAATGCGACATTTTAGGTGCCTTTCGACGTATAGAGGTATAAAACTCCAAACTGAACAATGCTTTAGGGAAAGGTGGGGTACAGTCGACACTTTTTTTGCATTTTCAACCACTGCTACTTTATTTCAAGTGCGCAACAAGCTCAAATTTTGTCACACAATAAAGCACCTCTATATACACAATATCCTGCCAAAACATGAAAACAACGCCCTTCAGAAAAAAATATACAATCAATTTGAGAAGAGTACTTTTTCTGTCGAATGTGCTCCGTGCCTGGGGCACACTCGACACGAGCATGGGGTACACTTGACCGGTCAATAAAAAGTTGGGTTGCATGTATTGCATAATGTTCACGGGATATCCCATGTAAAATAGGCACTTGCTGACTACTTTTCCACTTTTTTCACATTATACTTACCCACTATCACTGCATGGCAAAAGAAATTTGTATGATTACCAAAGATTAAAGGAAACAAATGAAGTATACTGAAATTCAAGCTTTACCATACAAATATAATGTGCCTCTAAGCACATAATAAACCTAAAAATGCTCATAGATTAGAATTATTCTGTACTGCATTCAAATATAACCCCTCAAGCTTTACCTTGTTTAGACTGACCTAGTGGCCGTGTGTTGAGTCTGCCTTTTTTTTGTCAGATATGCCCCATGCATATGTAAAAAATAAAATGAAAAGTACCAACTCAACGTAAAAAGAATTTAAAATCTGGCATCATCAAATAATGTTGCACTGCCCTGACTACAACGTCACAAAATCTCAGAACAGAAGATGTTGATTACCGTGGGCAAAACCCAAACCTAAATGCGATTGTATAAATTACTTTTGGGTAGCAAAAACAACTTGCTCTGTAACTGGTAGCAACGGCTGCCTATCAAGGAAAAATTCACTTTAGTACTACGGCTGGTATGAGACTAAATCAGCGTGGTAACTTTGAAGTTCAACGTTTTCAACTTTTTGAATAAATCAAAAAAGACGACTGTGCCCCTAGTCCTACTGCGCCCCACCTTCCCCTAGACTTTGTTGAACTTCAAGATGTGCGTGCTGGCTTTTACCCAGCCTCTATTATCGAATAGTATCAAGCAGGGCTGCGGACCCGTCGTAAAAATGACACAGCTCCGGCTCCGGAGCTCTTCTGTCCATGAACGTGGCTCCAGCTCCGGAGCTGTTGGTTTTCATGACCGTGGCTCCGGACTCCGGAGCTCTTTTTTTTCATGGCTCCAGTTCCGGCTTCTGTTCGTTTTCACACATTAATATTTTCAATTTCTTGGTGTGCCACAAGTTGAATGGAAAATGAAAAATACGAAGCAGGCTACACAAAACTAAGAGGATATACCAAACTTTTTTTAGTTATTTAATCTGGTAGTTTTGTACAAGCAGCGTTCTTACAATAAGGAAATCAGAGAAAAAGCAACAATCACAGGTTCAGACGATTCAGAGAACAGTTGCTAGCAGAAACGGAACTCAAGATAACGGTAATATAAATAATTTCTGGAAAGGTGGTTGCTGGTTTTGTCGTTAATGCTTGAGAACATTTTGTTATTTCTTACCAACAGAATCAAGAAAATGGCTGTTTGGAAAACTACATTTGCGTCCGAGCATTTAAACGCAGACCAGTCCCAACTGACCGAGTGTTTTTCACTCCACTCGTCGCGTGCTTTGCCTGTTGCAGTCTTGGCGATTCCAACTAACAGCGCTGCCCGGGTAAATCATGCAAAGAGCGGAAAACACATAGTGCATTGGTGGCCAACACGCACAGGTGGCGGAACCGGGGGGACCGCATGGGCCTAGGCCCACCCACTTTTAAATGTCGAATTTTGCTTAAATAAGTTTAAGTAACACAATTAGTATTGGGTCCATTAAAGTACATCGTTTTAATGAAAAAATGCTGCAGAATTTGGCAGTATTTTGACAATATCATGTGTAATAGGCCTATATTATTTGTAATTTGGCAGGATTTCGTAATTGTTTGGCAGAATACACCGTGCGCAGTCTGTCACCGTGCTATGGCTTGCTTACCGCATTGGTGTTGTTGAACAGTGTTGCCAGATGGTGAAATACAACACAATTTTTTACAAAAATGGTGTAATTTTGCATGCTTGTGTGCATGGGCGTTGGAAGGATTTTTCCAAGGAGGCCACTGGTAGATATTTCCAAAAGTTTTTCTATGGGGGCGGCCCAAAAGTGGTGAAATTTGCTTTTTGCCGCTCGAAACTAAGAAAATAACCTTTTTTGCTGAAATTTTCAAATTCCTGCCCTCCTTCCGACACCCATATGCTTGTGTGTAGGAAAAAGTTCGTGCCACACCATTAAAAATTGGTGTGATTTCGAGCGTTTTAACACCATTCTAAATAGTGAAATTTTGCTGTATCTGATACGCAAAATGAAATATTTGACCGATCAGTTTCAATTGTGTTTTTGTTTTTGCATTGGCAACACTAAATAGTCATATTTTATTTGTGCATTGGCAACACAATTGGCATCCTTACAGACAACTTGCTAGTTGATACATATGCTTGTCTTGCCTTTGCATTCCGATATGGTATCTAATGCAGTTGTAGAATGAGTATTCAGTCATGTTACTTCTGTGTTCAAGATGTGGAAAAGTTGTGATTTTGAATGTGTTTAAGACAGGCATCAATGCTGTGTCATTTTTGCCTGTTTTTTAAGCTGTATTCTTGGTGTTTTTAACAGCCCAGTGGCGACTCCGACACACGGGTTCCTTGGGCTTAGCCCGAGTCTTCAATTACGATTTGCTGTATATCGGAGAAAGCGAGCTTGCTTGCTTTGTATATTTGTCCCACTGCTCTAAGTTGTTAATTCGGGCTCTTGTCTTTGGGCCTTGTCACTGTTCATATATTTTCGTTCCATGTCTGGCCTCTCGCGTTGATGTTGCAGGTGACCTGAATAAAACAATATCGCTCGTAGTAGGCGTTCTCTCGACTTCGTTCGCTCGCGCTTTACTCGGGCTCATCCATTAGAGCCCGAACTGCCCTATGCAATTAAGCATTTTTTGGAATATAATTCATATCGGACTGAGTGTTTTTTTAAGCAATGGATTTGCATAGAACATTAGATTTGGAGCTCAATCCAATGGACAGTTCCCATTTTGAGAATAGTTGCAAACGAACAATAAATTGTCCAGTAACTCAGGCTAGTATGAATGAGCCTAGTAAGCAGAGGACTTGCTGGCGTTGTCATTGGTCTGTGACGTTGGTTATGCAATAATCGACGAGTTATCATGAGAACTTCTCATTGATTGTTACGTCATTAACGTAACAGAGCAACGATCATGCCAGCCAAAATGAGAGCAAATGAAAATTTCAGTGACGCAAGCGTCGAACGGTTTTATTCAGTTAGAATAAATTAAATCGTATGATGAGCAGGGCTACGCTGTTGACTTGGGTCGCCTTTGTAACAGCCTATTTGAATTTTAGGTGGTTCACAGATACGTTTTCACAGGGGTTTAATTTTGTCTAAAATAGTGTAATTTAGACCTTCATATGGTGCACAGGTAATGACGTCAAATTTCAATGTTTATGACGTCACAGTTGCCAGTTCAAACCGCAAAAATTTTCTATAGTTTTTTGACGTGCACTTGTGCCCCCCCACTTTGAAAAAGGTTCCACCACCCATGCCAACACGTCGATCGCGAGCACTGGTCGATCGCCGAGTGTCAGTTGGCCGATCTCGCCTGATTTTGCAGTGAATGGACAAGATACCTACAAAGAACATTTTTCAATCAATATTCCTTTTTGTTGCATTTTATGGCATTTTGTACTGGTGACTTTACTACCGGCCGGTCGATCGCGAGTTATCAAGAAATTTTCTAGTCGATCCCAGTCGAAGACAAGTTGATAACCCCTGAATAGTCGATCACCTCTCTCATGTGTTTTTCTAACATGCACACATTTGCATTAACACAAATGCGAAGATGTGTTTAAAAGTTATTCGTTCAAAGAAATAGTATGACTTCTGGCAAGAAATTCAGCTTGTACGTTTTTAAAACAGCTGAAAACGTCTGATTTCTTATCTTTTGCACTCATAATAAGCAGTGATGAATCCAGTTCCGTCACCACAGGGGGTTTGGTGGGCTTAACCCCCCAAAAACAGCTCCAATCCCCCCCAAATTGACATATGAAACACTATAATTTAGTGGAATTTTGCCGAATTTGAACGTAAAGCCCCCCTATTGATGACTTTCTGGCGACGGTTCTGGATGAATCGCAAGGTAAAGCACATTTTATCCTGCAAAGCTTAGGAGAAAATAAGACTGGTTACCGTGCTGAAAACATGTAATTTTTTCCACAGATGAAAACTTCACACATTTGTTTACATTGCTTTTTTATACCCTCCTGACATGCCAAGCAATGCTAGTTTGCTACCAATTAGTTATAAGTTCCATGTTATGCTACTGCTTGTAAACGTAATATTTCCTAGTGAATTTTGCTAGTAATCTTGTAAACCTTGCTAGTAAGTCTGATGGTTTCTAATAAAAGTTCCTATTTTAGAATGACGTGCCCTGCATTTCACGCTTAAATCTACAATGGTGTCGTATCTTAACATAGGTCTTGCTAACGGCACGATTACACAGCTACAAAAGCTATGGATATTATATACGGGTGGCGGAACCTTTTCTAAAGTGTGGGGGGTGAACAAGCGCACGCAAAAAAAGGTATAGAAAATTTTGTGGTTTGAGTTGGCAACTGTGGTGTCATACGACGTCATTACCTATACACCATATGAAGGTCTAAATTACTCTATTTTAGACAAAATTACACCACTATGAAAACATATCGGTGAACCACCTGAAATTCAAAATGCTCTTACAGGGGCGACTCCAGGTCAATAGCGTCACTCAGGCTCATCATACGATATATTCTGACTTAACAAAACCGTTCGATGCTTGCGTCACTGAAATTTACATTTACTTTCATTCTCGCTGGCATGATTGTTGCTCTGCGACGTTAGTTACGTAACAATAAATGAGAAATTCTCATGATAACTTCTTCATTGTTGAGTATCGTACGTCACAGAGCAATGATAACGCCAGTAAGTCGTCTGCTTGCTACGCTCATTCATATTAGCCCGAGTTGCTGGACAGTTTATCGTTCGTCAAATTATTCTCGAAATTATTCTCGAAATGGGAACTGTCCATTGGATTGGACTCAGATCCAATGTTCTATACCAGGGGTGGCCAAACCTGCTCTATGTATGAGCCGTATATCGTAAAACAAAGACCCGCAACATAAAAATCTAAAAACATGAATTTATTTGCAATCTACATTTCTGTGACACAATCCTTTTTGTAACGACTTGCAAAAGTGTACGGCACAGTGGCGTACGCAGAAAATTTTCGAGGGGGTGGGCAAGTTTTGTCACAATCGTGTGACGTCACAAATCAACTTTAGGGGAAGTGCCGAAGGCACGATCATTCTAGGGGAGTCCGGGGGTATGCCCCCTGGAAAATTTTGCAAAATTACACCTAAAAATACGCATTTTTGTGGATTCTGGAAGCAAGTTTTAGTATAATGCTTTTACGAGACTTATTAGCTGGTGAGACAGAAAACTGAACTTTTGTTGTCTGAAGCTCATGAAATAAACCTATATGCTTGCTTGGATGTTATAAGTTTGAGACATGTATCGCTTATCGAAGACGCTTATTGAAGTTTGTGGACTCAAATCTCACGCCAGTCGAAGCTTTTTTCTGGTGTTCATTGTTACCTGTGTTAAGTTACTTAACAGCCACGTGTGAAGCAATTTTGTCAGTGAAAGAATGAAATCGTAAAATGAAAATTAAGCAGAGGAAACGTACAGTAGTCATAAAAAAATTTGCGTAGTGCTTATATCAGCAACCAGAAAACAATCAGTTTATTTTAAATTGAGGCCCTTTCCCCCCTTAGTTACGCCACTCCCGAATACTGTTTATACATTTTTTTATTTTTAGGGTCTGAGGGGGTGGCCATGGCACAGTGCCCCCCCTCCGTGCGCTAGTGGTACGGCACACTAGCTACCACAGTACCATTTTATAATATTTCTACACTTTGCAATAGAAATAAAAAACAAATATATAATTTTTCGGAAAGCTTAAAGAGCCCCATACAAAGGTTCAAAGCCGCAGTTTGGCCAATCCTGTTCTATTCAAATCCATTGCTTCAAAAACTATTCAGTCCGATATGAATTGTTTTAAAAAATACTTAATTGTATAGGGCAGCTCGGGCTCCAATGGATGATACCGAGTAAAGCGCGAGTGAGCGAAGTCGAGATAACGCTTGCTACGATATTGTTTTATTTAGGTCACCTGCAACATGAACGCGAAAGGCTAAACAATGAGTAAACATGAAACGAATGATAAGGCCCAAAAGAAAGACCGTGGGTGGTGGCACAAATATAGGCTACAAAGCAAGTAAGCTCGCGTTCTCCGATATAAATCGTAATTAAAGTCTCGGGCTAAGCCAGAGGAGCCCGTGTGCCGGAGTTGCCACTGGACTGTTAAAAACACTAAGAACAGCTTAAAAACAAGCAAAAATTCCACAACATTGATACCTGTCTTAAACACATTAAATCCCACATCTTGAACACAGAAGTAACAGGACTGAATAAAATACCCATTCTACAACTACATTAGATACCGGAATGCAAAGTCAAGACAAAGCATATATAGCAACTAGAAAGTTGTCTGTAAGGATGCCAATTGTGTTGCCAATGCAGAAATAAATAAGGCTGTTTAGTGTTTCCAATGCAAAAACAATTGAAATTGATCTGTCGGATATTTCTTTTGCGTATAAGATTCAGCAAACTTTCCTTATTTGGAATGGTGTTAAAACGGTTGAAATTACTCCACTTTTTAATGGTGTGGCACAAACATTTTCCTCCACACAAGTATGGGTGTCGGGAATTGGAAAATCTCAGCAAAACAGGCTGTTTTCCAGTTTCGAGTGGTAAAAACCAAATTTCACCACTTTGGCCCCCCAATAGAGCTCCCCTGGAAAAAATCCTTCCGACGCCCATGCACACAAGCATGTAAAATGACACCATTAAAAAAATTGTGTTGTATTACACCATCTGGCAACACTGCTCAACACCACAATTCGGTGAGCAAGCCATAGCAGGGTGACAGACTGCGCACGGTGTATTCTGCAAAACAATCACGAAATACTTTCAAATTCACTGCCAAACTACATAATATATTACAGTACAAATAATATTGATAAAATAGGCCAAATTTCTGCAACATCTCTTTCATTAAACGATTTGCATTTACAAGGGACTCAATCGGACCCAGTACTGTGCTACTTAAACATATTTAAGCAAAATTCGAAATTCAGAAGTGGGGTCAGCCCCCCCCCCCC
>Ga0210059_1005089_pt1 | contig 21133 bp, 14 predicted proteins | sample Ectturendosymbi2_FD_188042 | JGI IMG/M metagenome (GOLD analysis project Ga0210059, IMG submission 188042) | Ecteinascidia turbinata endosymbiont from Florida, USA - Sample 2 (SPAdes) (version 2) | ecosystem: Host-associated > Tunicates > Ascidians > Unclassified | place: Key West, Florida...
GACGCGAATGACAAGTTGATACAAACCAGATCTCACGTACGGAATGCAATAGCGAGTAGGGAACGGCAAGTCGTAATGCGAAAAGTTAAATCCACTATACGTTCACTACAGCAGGGAGCTTGAAACTGTGAAATTTTGCTTAAAAAGTATGGAGGTAATATCAAGCAGAAATAAAGCTCCGCTGTTTGTAGTATTTCCAATCAGCTAAACTCAATGCGAATATATCATTGGTGACGATTAGCGTCCCATGGAGTTGAAGCAGCCATAGGTTGTGCCCATAATTTGTAATTATGTCAAAAAGTCTGTGAACTGTTCATTGCTTCTTTCACTTGTGGAGTGAAGTTACTTGAAGTTCATATGTGTTCTGCAGTGGCGTATCTAGGATATGGCAGGCCTGACTCGTGCCATGGGTACCACTTTGATGGGGGGGCGCAAGAATGGCTTGATAAAAACAAAAAATTCTGATCTACAGTTTCTTGAACCTCTATTTTGCGCCCCACACAACCATTATGAGCAAACGTGCATCAACACAGCGCCCTCATCTCATGCATAGCAAGTTGCGCTTTACCAAACTGTGGTATTGTTACACAACAGGACGGCCAGAGATTATGACAGAACAAAAACTCTCGTGTGCCGTATCTACAAGTCCTCGTCTTTTCTCATGCTGAAAGAAAAGCTAAGACAGCCCGTGCTGCTGCGATTCAGGCATGAGGATTTTAGTCGGAATCGTCTTGAGACGGGTTTAAGTCCGTGACTGTTACGCAGAGTCGCGGATCCAGGTGGAGCAGTTTGGGGCAATTGCAGCCCCAAACATCTGTGACCCCCGTTGAACGGCGCCCCTTTGGTATAAATGCGCCCCTTTTTAGTGCCTGTCAAAGTAGAAACAGAAATCAATATACGTTCAACAATGCTTAGGAGGAAAACTTAGCCGAAAGGCGCCCACTTGCCACTGTAGTGGGCCCACTAGCCAAAACTCAGACCCAGAAACAAAACTTGACAAATGATGGCAAATACGGATGTGGATGACTATACTAAAACCCTAAATTACCCGAAAATACTCCAAAAAACGCAAAAAACAAATAATTACCGAAAACCAATACTTACTGAAGAAAACAAGTACTTGCTGAAAAATCTAAAATATAAGCTAAGTGGGGACCGGTATTTATATTTAGTTTGCGAGGGGGCGATTCGCCCTTCTGCCAGTTACACTATTGGTTGCAATATACTGTGTGATTTTTTTGTAAGACTGACTTCAAATTTTGTCAGCCAATACAATGTATAAATTATGATAACGTGATTACTTAAATGTTTTGATATTCTTTATAATAAAGGAGTATAGATGTATGTTATGATGCTTATGGACAATTTATATTTTATTTGCTGAAAAGTTTAAAGCAAAAATAAACACATACGTTCTGTTTTAAAAACGTTTATTTGCGTCTTGGTTTCTTTTTCATAAAACGTGTGCCTAGATCTAATATTAAATTACTGAAAAGGCGCACATACATTGCCACGGGTACCATTAAGCAAAGATACGCCACTGCATGGTGTTCTGGCATCCATTTTCCAACTAGCCGCAAAACTCCAAAATAATATCCACAACTACTACAAATTAGACCGTTTGGAGATTCCAACATGCTGTAAATTCTCTCTTGCATGAGCCTATTTTCTTCTACATATACAGAGAAGCCAAGAAAATACAAGGTCAATCCGAACATATTTCAGGAATAGTCAAGAGTAAAGTTAGACTACATAAATACAAGATCAATACGAACACACTCAGGAATAGTCAAGGGTAAAGATAAACCACGTAAACAGTGGTTGTCAGACGTTCTGAAATGAGAAATGTTGGAAGCGGTAATTGTATTTATCAATTGCTTCTTCCAGCTTCCCTTGATCACTGCCGCACCGATCTTGCCTGCAATGAACACGCACACGCTCTAAAATTTGCACACATTCATCAATGGGATGCAGAAAAAAATTACACAGAATAAATGCTGGAAGCACGCGAAAACTCTTAGAAAAGTATCCTTTCACCCAACACGCCAATCTTTAAGGATAATGATGATATTGCGGAAAAATTACATGGGAAAAAACATCTGCAAAGTACTTCCTGGTATTTGCTTTTTTCCCCTGGAAATCATTTTGGTTTCAATGGTTTTCTTTTTTGTTGTTGAACAACAGTCGTCAAAACAAGTCTCGAGAAAAAGTAAAGCTTTTTCAGTCACTTCTCTATAGCACATGAACATATGCGACTTTCCTCAAAAACTGAAATCGATTTTATTTTTTCTTTGATTTATCTGGCAAGCCGTTTAAATTTTTTGGTGAAAACAAGACACTGAGAGATTTGTGGAGTGTGTCTTTACATTTCGCACATTCCATTTTGTACAATTGGGCATATTCCATAAAATGGTCTATGGAATCCCACATATTAAAATGGAATTAAAGGTGTACCGCTTCACTGCAGACCGCACCTTATGAGAGAGACCGGGAGAGGAAATATTGCTAGATGCACTTTTCACGTAGGTACCACCAGTGCTGCTGCTCGTAGGAGAGATTGAAGTAAAGAATGGTCCCAAGTTCTTAAGGGACATGCGGTACCGCTTCATAAACGCCTTGCGCACATCCTCGTTTCGTAAGCAGTGAAGTACAAATATAGTTAAACCCTGAAAATGTAACAAATGGTTTTCTGCAAAAATTAAAAACATAGGTTGCGATTTCTTCCTTAAAACGATTGAGACTAGTTCGTATTACACAATGAACAAATGCAATTAGCAGAAATTTTTCTAATATAAGCGGCACAAAATCAGCTCTGAAAACTCCAGTATGAAAGAAGAAATAATTCAAAATTTGCACCAGGATCGAAGGTGTGATTCATGACAATGACAAAATGAAAAACTCAAGTAATCAATTTCTATGGAGATAAAAAAATTAAACAGGTGCATCATGCCAAACATGGCATAAGTTCAGAAACACGACTATAAGTCGCGATATTTTACTGCAGAGGTACTGTATGCCTGTTTACGGATCAGTTAAGCTATACAAACCTGAAATGAATTAGAAATGCTGAAAAGATACAAAAACCACTTGGTATCATCGTCCACCGCCAGCACTCCAAATAACCAAGTGATGCCCAGCAACGGTGTGAGCACCGCAATTGCCCTTATTGTGCGTTTAGCTCTTTTCCATTCACCGCTTTTGGCGTTGGTTTTGAGTTTGAGAAACACTTGAACGATAAGAATGAGCAGCAAAAGATTTATCTGTTAGACAAAAGCACAAGAAAGTAACATATTTGCGATTTACAACATTAGACCAAGATTATAAAAGTTCATCAAACAACATTCGATAACGATTATATCAATCAAGGTTTAAAATGGATAGGTTGCTGGGAAAGTACCTTAACAAAATTTAAGTTTCTCTGCTCCCCAAACCGCCAGTCTATGCTCAAGACACACATTCCACTTTAAATTACATCTGTACCTATCAGTATGCGACCATTTTATCATTTCAGGTATGAAATACCTTGAAATATATATTCGTCATCTACACGTTTCTGATCGAAAGCATATCGATAAAACAAATTACTCTATTCAATGTTTTCAGAGCGTTTTACTTATATGAAAGCATGAAATACTTTTGAATGACACAAATAAGGTTAGCAAATCGTCTAGAAGTACTTGCCCCAATGAAGCCTAAAGCTGGACCAATGAATGCCCAGATAAGCCCATTGTTGACTGACAACCAGCAACCTCGGTCGCTTCCATATCCGTTAAGCTCTGCTGCTACAGAAACTCCAACCACCACCAGAGGGAGCAGCCAGCCAAAAACTGAAATAGTGTATTCAAGTTGGAAAAAAACGAATCGTTTTGCTGTCGCTAGCAGACGGAAACACGGGATGGGCAAGTACGAGGATTATAAACATTTTCTTTGAGCTGACACATGTAGCAGGTTCTTATCCTAAAATATTATTTTTCAAAGTCGACCTGCAAGCGCAATCGCTACACTATTGCTGACTACAAATGTTAACGAGGTAAAAAATATACGAAAGAAAGTACAATGGATGCTATTAATCTAATACAGCTAACTTAACAGCAATGATAGTTCTATATAGAAATCCCACCGTTATTTCAGTGTCGGGTATTGAAAGCAAAAAGTCCTGCTAAAATAATGTACTTTTATTTATGAAGGTTCTTCAGTTTTTTGTCATTTGAAAAAGCACATCTTCTTGTTTTATTTATTGTTTGTGAGCTGTCTTGCGCCTTTCACAATTGAATTCACAGAGACTTGGCTAAAAGAAAATTTATGGTAGCCTAATTATCATACGCGAAGTCGAGCAATGAAACATGAATCTATAGCAGCAGTTTCCAAACTGTGGTACGCATACCACTAGTGGTAGGTGAGGGCTTTCAAGGTGGTACGCGACTAGGTCTATCTTTTGTTTTTCCACAGTACACAAATATAATATATTCACAGCTTTTGTTTTTACTTATCGGGTTCTGTTAATAAATTCCTGCATTTTTGTGTACTTTTCCTTTGGTATTAAAAAGTGACCATTGTAATTTTTCACAGCCATTTTGTTCATGCCGCATTTGTGTCAAGTCTGGTTTGCGAAACTTTTGATCGAATGACATTTGATGGAATCAGTTTTCCTGGAACAACGTGGTAGGCGGTGACGTATACTGGACCCACAAATGGTAAGCGATCAGAAAAAGTTTGGGAACCACTGATCCATGGACATTACGTAATTTGTGAATTTGATTAAATATCGAAAGGATTCAGGTGTATTGATGTAATCAAGCCATCAGATGCTAACCTATTTCCAGTTTGTGGCGTAACTGCTGCTTGGTGCACGTGAATACAACTGCAAACTACATTTCTGGATTGTTAGGAAAGTTTGTACGCTTATAAAAGCATGATGTTTTTTAGTGTGTTCGGTGAATAGTTTGAAAGAGCAATTTTTTGTGAGTTTGATGAATTAAAAGTATCGTGAGCAATTTTAATTGTTAATATTTCTGATAAAATACCGTAGCGGATTTTCACTGCTCGGCGATTTATCTAAAATTTCCCTTCTTTGTCCACATAATTGTTTACCAATTCACACTTATCAACAGAATCTTCTGCCCTTGTAGATGTCTAAAGAGAATTTCATATTAATTCCTTCAATTGCGAGTCTGAAAAATAACTTTGAAAGAACTTCGGAAATTTCTAGAGGTTAGAATATCAACAGCTTTCAGAAGCTTTTTTGTAGCACCTGACCAATGACCATGCTTCCTCCCATCAAACGCTAAGCAAACGCATACAACGGACCACACTAAATCAATTTACTAAATCAAAGTAGACCATATCGTTAGTTTGAGTATAAACGGATACATTTATTAATCGTAAGCCCGCTGTGATCAGCGAGACATTACTTTAGGATCTCTGATATGGCTACGATCACTCTCATCGAAAAGCACTAAATTAGATTCGTTTTCTTAGAAGTGTTGTTAGAAATCTTTGGAAACTTACTGCTACCTCTACCAGTGAGCTTTGCGCTCCTAATGATGTTGGAGAGTTTGCCAATCTTTGTCATTGCACAGTCGGTGATTGTAACCAATATTTTTAAATTTTCTTGAAGAATGAAAAATAGGTTTTGAAGAATCCATTATGATTTACACACTGCGACCCATTCTTTGCAAGCATAGAACTACACCAAAAGCATTAAAGTTTGAGGCGTCAAAGTCAACAAAACGTGCCAAAGCAGTGTCAAAAAAGAACTCAAAAGATTTTAGTGTGTTTTATTTTTGTGGGTGTTCCCTGAAAACAGCTTACGGTTTGATCATTTATCTGCATCGCTTGTTGAAATTCAATAAGCCAAACGAAAGAAAAACCTTTTATATTTCCACATAATGGACATCCAAATGTTTTTGAAATTAAGATAATTCAACTCGAGCGTTACCTTGTTTTGAATGCATTTCGTATGTTTATTTCAGCAACAACAAACAAGGCGACGTTAGTATAACCCAAGACATAATTTTGTGGCAAATCAAACAAACGCATCTTTTTGTAGCAATTTTGTTTGAATTTTACCTGTTACAAGATTGAAGTTGACGTTACTCGACACGGCTTTCACGCACTGATAGTAAAGAAGGATCCCTTCCATCAACATCCATGAAAACGAAGCCATGAAGAAAAAGTGCAACAGAATAGCGATTGCCTTGCACTGCGGCTGATAAATGACACAACTGTTGTGTGAGATACATTGGATAGGCCTATAAATTTACAGTAGATAAGTAAAAACCTGCAATTTTCTCCATTACGAAATAAGGCAGAGTAGACAAGCGTAGATCGAAATAAATCGGTTAATACCAGTGTATGCCAGGTCATTTTTAAAAAATTTTCACAATTAGAAGACAAAGCCTCAAAAGAACCTAAATCACCAAATATTGTTTATCACCAAATGCCTCACTCCCAACATTGCCAATCTTCTTTAATGCTATGAACCCCCTTTACTGCTAAATCCTAATAATATTTGAGGGGAACACTGATGTCATCAAAGGCAATTTGTGTTGCAAACTCGTTCTTACTCATGTTAGTAGTGTTCAACTGCATAGTTTCAAATACAAGCGCTAAATACATGGTACCTAAATTGTTTGGAACTTTGTCATACTAAGCCTCATGTTCTCCTTGTAATACACATTACATAACCAAAATCCAGTCCCGTCGCCACGAGGGGTCTTTGGTGGGCTTAGCCACCCCAGACAGTGCTCCAAGCCCTCCAAATCGAAATATGAAACACTATGAATCAGTGAAGTTTTGCCCATTTTTAGAATGTCAAGCGCCCCTGCACAAACGCAAAGCCCCTATATTGAAGATTTTCTGGTGACGGTTCTGCCACAATTATTCAACGTTGTTACCAAATAGAGTTAAAAATGTCCATCCCTTTTTTATTTGCCACGACGCATACAATGGTACTTAAATGTGATAAAAACTGACTTACAGCGGTTTAAATCTGCATCTCGCAGAAGTAAACCATCTTTTTCTAACTGTTCGCATCCAACTGAAAACGACCATGTAAGACACTTTGTCATCATTTTTCCAAAACAGTTATTAGACACGCAAGCAAAGCCATAAAGTTTGCCTCTTGCGGTGATCCTTTCTCTTTCACTCAACATTGCAAAGGGCACACTATATAAAACTACAGTAAAGAGTTTTCTTTTCAGCCTGTAAAATTTAATTGTACCGTAAAAAGTAAAGGATTTCTGTTTCCACTTCTAAAATTTTAATGGAAAATGCTTCTATCAAAACCCGTATCCAGGATAATTATAGTACACTATTAATTTTTTCTGGTTAACATCAAAAAGCAGGGACCGAGCTTGCTAAAAAACTTTGGGGGGACAAACCTTATTGTTTGCGTTTCGATGACGTCACCATGTTCATTCAACCATAGTACCTGTTTGTAGAATTGGCCAAATTGGGGACACATTTTGGAATTGATACCTGGCTACGCCCATCGTGGTGGTATACCAACTCGTAGCGTATACCAGTATACAATGGTGCTATATCTAGATATCTAGCATTAGCAAATTTGGTCAGTTTCGATAAATAAAATATACTGCTACTAATAATTCATCACCACATAGATCAAATCAAAAACGAAGCACAAGATCTTTTGGTAAATACTAGTAGGGCAACCAGGCACGTAGAGAAATTTTGTTAGGGCTGGGAAAAACAACAACCGAATTTCAACATTTAAATATTTTTAATTCTACTTGTTTATAAAGCATCATCCATGAAACGTGCACGTTTCCGGCGTTTTCTCTTGAACAATTGTGTTCAGATTTAAGCCGACAAATAAAAAGTCTGCTTTCATTGAATTCACAAGATTTAAAAGTTTTTATAATGAAGTTTCAAGTTTCTACTTTGGATCAGTGCCACAATTTGCTCATAATCCTTTCCTGCAAAAACGCCAGTAAACCTGTTAATGCCCAATGTTGCACTTGAGCAAGAAGTCATCACAACCGCCATGACGATTGCGCTTGTTATACTGCATTTACACGCTTCTGATGTACACCAACACAGCACGTTTAACTGAAGCCAAACAGCAACTTTGCTCTGAGGCATTGACATCCGAAGTAGGTCTTCTACAAAAGTTTCGCGTATATAAGAAGTGGATCCCGTTGTCGTCTAATTTTTGAGCAATTAACTCGCGTCTGTAAGTGATAACCGTGTACGCTAGGGTCTTTCAACGCGTTTGAAAAATGTTTGGATTTTTGACAATCCGTAAGATCTTTTGGCTATGCTCAACCTATTGCGTAAAACGTTTGTAGCTACTTTAAACTTACTTCATTTAAATTGTTTGATGAGACTCTGCCAAATTTAACTGACCTCATTGCAATAGAAGATGGAATTAAACTGTAAACACAATAGTAAACGCAGCATTACAAAACTTACTGACCATGCTCAGCTGCAACTAAAGATAGTTTAGCACTGCACGTAATTAAATTTGTACAAGTTACGGGATTCTTGAAAATCCAATAACTTATCGGTGGAATTTGAAACCCTAATGGAAAAATATTCAAATTTAGTTTCATTTTAGTAACATGCGCTTTGCCAACAAGACAGATTGCAAGCTCAAGGATGAATAATAGGGGAGGATAACGAGGCAGTCGCCTCGGGCCCCTCTTTTTCAGTGATACCGTGCCCCCCCTTTGCGAGCTTTGCACTATTGCTTAGTTAAAAAGGTTATGTACCACTCCACATTGAAAGAAGCTTTGAAGCAAGTCTTATGTTTTTCAAAATAAAGCAAAAATTATGGGAAAATGTGCCATAGGAGGCAGCTTTCAATAGCGAAGCTGGAAAACTTTCAAAATTTTGTTCCTTTCGTATGTATCTTATGCTCTTGAATTTAGTTCATACATTGAAATGTGAAACAAATTTAACTCTTTTATCCACGTAATTCCACATCTACCTTTCGCAATGGCGATGTTTTGGGGCCCTTTTCTGAGAGTTTGCCCGAAATTATAACATGCACCCCTGTGCAAGTTATCTCAGTATTCGTAAGTAATGGCAGTGTCAATTCCCTCAGCCCTTGCAAACTGAAAAGCATCTTGCTACTTACGTAAGATTTTGCTGCTGACTCTTCTCGTTGCAGTTAAATGATTTAAAATTATTTACTGTAGGATAGGGTGGCAATTAACATCAAATGAAAGATGAAACACTGAGCTAATGAACAGCAGGTCGGAGTCTAACCTTGAAAATATTGATTTTTTACTCGCTGACAAGGCAAAGGCATATCATTGATGAAAACGTTAAGGCTCCACATAATTGTGATTGAACCGTCACAATACATGTCATCACAAATAAATATCTGGAACGAATGCTATTGCTGCTAAACAGTTACTATGGCGCAATGAAGAAGACTTTGAATCTGAATCGCTTCTTAGCCAAAGTTTGAGCTTCAAGATATATGAAATTTATATCACCGCCATATTCACGCATCTACTGTAGTTTCAGAACTGTGCAACAACAAAAATCTACGATATTGATTTAAGGCTACGCTGACGCAGGTTATATTTGTAACACCCACGGTTATCAGAAAGGAATTTGCGATGGTCTTGAAATGAAGCTTACATAACCATTAGGTGGGATGCAGCAAGCTGGTGCGCCAGAAACATCTGCGAAAAGCGTTACTCCAATTGTTTTTACGTGCGGTCATTGATTATGATTACAAAAGGTCAGATCAAGTTTGTGTTCGACTAAAAGCTGAAGTAGGATGGGTTCCTTGAGGAAGCTTCGTTGATTTGCACTGAAGTAGCCTATTTCCTTGGCTTATACTTGAAATATTTTATTAACCTGAAAACGTTGAAATTGGGGATGGCATCGCCCCGTTGTCCCCCGTAGCCACGTGCCTGGTGATAACCATATTCTGATTGCAGGCTACAGACCAGCGCAGGAATTCATGACTGAGCGTAGTTCATGTGCACACCGATTCGGTAATTCAATTAACTAATACAATTTTCAACAATCTTGACAATTCAGTTTACATAGGAACTCTCTGTACTGTGTCTACAGATAATCCAGTAAAAATGCTCATTTTTCTCAATTATTCCCTGGTTTTATGCTTGGGAAACGTTTGCAACAGTAATGTAACCATGAAATTTGCACGACTACATTACTTTTTATCACAAAATGTTGGGGAGACAAAAGATATTATGTCCCCGTCTGTCCAAAAGTTGAGGGGGACATGTCCCCCCATGAACTCGGTCCCTATCAAAAAGTATATTCTCTGGAACGTTTCAAAAGAGTCCCTCCTAAGAAAGAGCAAGCAATATGTGCTAAGTTGAGAACAACCTACCGATCCCACCGGAGCGCTTGTTCCAATCAGCAGAACGATTTGTGCCAAGCACAAAGATGTTGCCAGATTCAGATGAAGCACAACACGCTGAAACACAAACAAAGAGTGTTTTGGAAGTTGGAGTTCCAGGCCAGCTATGTCTCTCGCTTGTGTATTTAAATGTAAATGTCAAAAACACCCACGTTCAAATTTTAAACACTGCAATTCGGTTTGGGCTGTGTGTAAGTGCTGTATATAGAATTTATAGACTTGCTGGATTTTCGGAAACAAATCACAATCGTTTCCCTTTTTCTTTTTTTTGTTCATCACACAATCTATTCACTCAATACGCGGATGGTTACATAATTTTTGGACCCAGGATGAAACTGGTCAATTATACAGCGAAAATTGTCTTTTCACATATGTTTTTCACTAAAGTCTTGAAAAAAATTCAACCTTGATTCTGGTCAATTTCAAGTAGAGGAAAGTAAAGATGGTGAGTAAAAGTGCCGTGATGGAAGTTCCACATCCTATGAATGTAATGATCTCGAAGAACTTCGTCTCACTTGCTGTAAGCTGAAACATAACACACGAATAATTCAGTTATAGTATAAGTTTAAGCGAATTCTTCCTGACGTGCCACATCATTTGCTTTTTGTAGCCGTTGCAAAAAATAAGGCAAAGATTTTAAAGTTTCCTTAAGTGAACAACTGCTTCAATTGAAATAAAGCTCCTGTTTTTGTTCATCACAATCTTATCCAGCAACAAAGTTTCATTTTTAAATGCCAAATTTCAATAGTGGTTAAAATGTTTTGCTAGCCTTTTCCACAGCATGTCTTCGTTCACCAGAAAATATTACGACAAACTTAGAAAGCAAATTTAGTCCAAGTGTGTAAAACGCAAACAGCGGTACTATCTTTCCAAGCAAACTCTTTCATCCACTTTTCCATCTAAATACCGTGATGTCGGTGTGCAGAAATAATATCGCGAAAGACGTGTTGTGATTGCAAGAGCAACTGGCGGACGACGCGTTATGTGAAGTAACAACGCATCCGGAATCAGACCAATCCCCGACTGTTGGATCAATGAAAGCGCAGGTGACGTCTTCCCGAGATTCCTAGTTAACACAACAAGATCGATTCACGCGTTGACTTTAAGACGTAGCGACTGCACTATGTTTAGGCCAGAACAATGCAACTACAACCAATTGAAAAATCGAGATAAAGCGCCCTAATATTATTGGCGCTTTGTAGAATTGAAAAGAAGACATCACGACGAAGCATGACGACCGAGCAGGTTTTTTCATTTACAAACTGTTTTATTGCTCTAGGATTTTATCTATTGGAAAATGTCTGAGGAAAGTAGGTGACATAAACTGAGCCAGATCTTGTGTGTAGATTCAAATGGTGATGACAACCAAAGCTAGACTTTGTGTGCACATTCAAATTCAGTAATTTTATGCTTTACGACTACACCATTTGAACAGGATCCACAACAAATACCATTTGCGCTAAAGATGAACTACTATTAGTTCAGGTAGAAGGGAAAGTGTTCTAAGTGCTGAATTCCTTCATTTCAGAAAATATGTTACATATCTTCAAGCAACATTCGCGGATAAGGGGCAATATCGGTTTTTGTTGTTGTTTTGACAGTACGTGCGTAAAATTGTGCATTTCTTATCATCTGTCACAAGTACTTTATAAAACCGCAGTATCTTTGTGTAAAAACTATTATAACTCATTTTTATACACACTAACAAGCAACAATGAGATTTTCTGCATACATCAACATTTGTCGTGAATATTCGAAAATCTCCTTCCTTTAAATTCTTCTTGGTTTATAAATATAACGGTGTTACCCATGGTTCAGCCCATTTTTGGCTATAACTTACGCTACACTGATAAAAATTGTGGTGCCAAAGTAAGTGAAATATTGCTCAAAGAGAAACCAAATGCGAATTGCTTTGACACTGCATGATGGATGTCAAAAAATTGGTGAAATGCACACACCTCTATCAGGCTGAATGTCAGTTGAACTTTGGCATCAGGCACAGGTTTTGTGCCGGAATGCGTTGCAACTGCAAGCAAGGAACTTCCCATTGTCGCGGCTGATTCTTTGTAAGTCCCACTCGCCACAAATACGTCACTTATGTACTTGTACGTTACATAGTTCACAAAAATGTTTTTTAAACTTGACGAAATGGAGGCAGCAATGTGCTCATTCGAAATTCCGCAATCAAATCCACCATCAGCAGACGTGCAAAAAACGAAGTCATTGTTTCTGTAAGCAAAACTGAAATCTCAATTCAAGTAGAGTAGCAACCGTTTGCTTAAATTGCATGACAGTTCACAAGTCTGCTTAACAATCATACTTTCTCATAAAACACCTAAATACATACATTTTAGTTTATTTTATCTCTTTGGGTATGTGGAACTGGTAATTCCTCTCCAAATTTTTGTTTTTCATCTCTATCCTTTGGTAGTAAGGCTCACATAGAACCAGCAAGACTATTATTTTGCCAGCAATTTATCCAACAGATTCTCAACTTTTTCATTCAGCTTCTCTTATTTGTTGGATTATCTTTATTTGTTAACCATTGGAAAACATGAGATTGAATAATATTTTCGCGTCAACCAGGATGGTCAGCTTTTCTTCATGGTTTGCTGATCGCATTGTCTGCCCTGAAAGATTTGAAATCTAAACTATGGTGTAGGCTATTAGGAAGCTTTATATGAGCTCCTTCCTGACCACTGCCCTGTCTTAGCGAAGGAGCTTGTGTACTTTTGATACCCAGAGCTATGCTGTAGAGAGCTTCCGCTTCCAGCAGGGTTGCCCATGCCAAAGAGGTCGAACAGTAGGACTTGACTAAGTAGGCCTAATCCTGAGGATGGTAGGCCACTCTAGCCTTTTCCGACATTCTGCTAAAATTCCCATGTCATCTTGGCAGCAGGGGCTTGCAGCTTCAATCAGGGCGTCTGACACTCCATATCTTGGCTCTCGGCCTGCTGTGGCAAACTTCAGTCACCTTCTGCGCTGTAATCACTAGGTACGTTCTCATGTGCCACTGCAGGGCAGCCTGCTCTTATCCAGCCTTCATTCTTTGCCATTCCGCTAACTTTCTAGATTAGCGAAGCCTGACAATCCACGTGTGGCCAAAGGGAAATCTCTTGTCGAGGTCGTGATATCGATGAGTTCCATTCAAATCTGCACCATGGTAATGGAACACTTTCATAGGGCCAGGATAGAACAAGCCACTCAACGTGGCGTCGGTCCGCGTGTGTGGTAGGTGCGACCTTATCGTCAGCCTACTACTGCCTCAATCACAGTCACTTGCTGAAACATCTGATACCTCGGTTATCAGGTAAAGACTACGCCATATTCTCCTCGGAAGTCTGCCTTAGTTAGGCTCGAACTAAACCGCCACCTCAGCATTTATATAATAGGTGGCCTCGCTCAGGTAGACTTTGTGGAATTTCAGCTGGAACACTTAAAGTAAAGCATTATACCATACTTTGGAATGGTTTCGATGCCCCTGAAAAGCACAAGCATGGTGTTGGCATACCTGTATGCAATACAATTCTGTATAGAGTGGAACAGCCATCGTTCGTTTCTCCACGTCTAATGTCGATGAAAATGCGTGCTAGAGGTAGATACATCTCGGTTATCTCCGCTTACGCGCCGAAGATTCTAGTGTCTGACGATGATAAGGAGTTCTATTAGCATATCAAGTACTCTTCTATCAAGATTTTCCTCCAGCCATGACATCGCCTTTTTGGTAAACTTCAACGCACGCACTAGACCCGATATTTGCAGCTCTGTCATCGCTCACAGGGCGCTTTAGAGTAGGCAAAATGAACGAAAATAGGCAGCGCCTGCTCCGAGATGTGCTCACTGTTCGACATTTCCGTTGCAAACACTTTTTTCAAACCATCAATGCGGTCCAAACTAGCTTGGATGCAACCGCGGGCTTTGCTTATCTACTCTTTCCCAGATTTCGGAATATCGCTGATAGAGCTCATCCTAAGGGTCAGTGTGGCTTTCGTTACTCGAAAAACACAGCTGACATGGGATTCTCACTCAGTTAGCTCCAAGAAAAGAGCGTCGAGCCATACAACATACTCGAACGTCTGGGCTGCCCGCAGCGCTACTTTTCATTCTTGTAGCGTTGCACGAGAACATGCAGGTGGCAGTCCACTTCGACGTCTCAAGTTCACAATTTTCCAATTAGCCGAGGAGTTTAACAGGGCTGTGTCCTGGCCCCACTCTGTTCAGCATCTTCTTTTCGGCTCTCCTCGCCCATGCTTTCCCAGAGGAAGACAGAGTCATGCTCCACACTCGCAGCTGTGGCGTATTGTTTAACCTTTCCCGGTTACGCGCAAAAAAACTAAGACCAGGCGCGTACTCGTTTGCGAAGTACTCTACCTCGATGACGCTGCTCTAGTGGTCTACTCTCAGGCGCACCTGCAAAATCTGTGCTATCGCTTTTCTCAGACCATGCGTTAATAAACATGAGCTTGTGGAACACCGAAAAGCGCCTCAACACTTCAGGTGCTTCCGCTTCATCCGTAGAACCGGAAAGTCCAAGCTTCGCTGTAAGGATGTTATCATGTGTGATGTGGCTGGTTTCCACATCTACTACCGGTCCTGAGAAAACACTTGCTACCGACCGCGACAAACGGCGAGCTATACCCCGAGTGGCGGAATTTTAGCTTAAGGCACAATCTACCTAGAAAGATGGAGAAGCGCCAAGCTCATCGTCGTCAACGACGAAGTGAGTCATGGCCATAGTATAAGGGAGTATGTTTGGATGGTTTGTGTAAGATGAGAAACAGCATATGAGTTTTAAAGAAAATGGGATCGGTTCGAATGTTATGATCCAAACAAAAGGGAATTTCGACATATAAATATGACGGAAGAAAACGCTTTGCACACATATTTATCTGGCCTCAGAAGTACTGTTATTTTTCAGATTGAACGCAACATGATAAGGTTTTCAATTTAAATATATTCTCCTTAAGTGCAAAGAACTTCTCAGAAACCAAATATTTTTGACATAGGCTACACGTTTTGTCATCGTCACCATCATCCATTTTCAAACCCGAATTTCCTCGCAGGTGTGTCGAAGTGGTAGCAGCCCTAGCACGTTATGAAACAACTCAGGTTTTCATCAACCTCTGATAGTTCTGCTGGCTCCAATCCAAGGCGCAACCTGATGTAATCACTCCACCTTGTAGGCTTTGCCTTGCGGCATTCTGGTCACGTGGAAAAACCATCACACCTAGTATCTTTCTAAATGAAGAAGTGGCTCGACCGACATTCAGCAAGAATTTCACAACTGCTTGCTTGGTCACAACTCTCCACCATGAACTCTTGGCAAAATCCCATCTCTGCCACTTACCAGTTTTGCGAAAGTGGTCAAACAACAACTTTGAAAGAACTCTCGACAATTTACCACAGTAACAAACACATCGAAAGAAATGAAAGTTGGGCGCTGTCAGTTAATCGAGCCTTATATCATAAAAAATCACCATTTAATGGCAATCAAAACTCACTGCGACGATACCACTACTCGTTCGCCAACTTTTGCATTTTCCAGTAAGGGCTTTGTCACACCAATTGAGTACTTCTCGAGATTCACAGCTACTGCGGTCGAAATCGACTGATTGTAATTAGAACCATTAAGACTCCTCAGCTGATTCCCCAAAATCAAGCTTGAAGCATTGAGGAAACTCTAAACGACACAAAATATAAAGAAACAGGATTGATTAATGCTATTGCAAATCCGAGGTCAAAACATTTTTCCCACTGCTTCATAGGAACGGTATTTATATCATTGGTTTCAGCTTTGAATTTATTGAAATACGATACTTATCTGCAAAGTATTGCATGGAAGATAAAACTTTCATAAGGATTGCCTTCACCCTAACTTTTTGGCACGTTTTCTTAAAAGTCATTATTGCTGATCTACGGCTCGGAAAAGTTAAGCTCCCTTCTTGAAAGACGCGGGAATTTTTGGGAGGTCGAAGCTTGCGATTTTAAAGTGTGGTAGGCTTAAAAACACCAAGCGGCATGCGAGGCAAATGGCTACAGAGCAAAAACTGTGGAATCACCACCACTGGTTTTTGAAAGACAGTGTTTTTATTATTTTTTAAAGTTGTGATAAGTTGCCTTGCGGCAATTAAGTAGGACCTGTGGTTTACAACTTATTGACGACGTTAATAATAATAGAGAACGTAAGAAAAATTCAATTCAGTAAACCAAAATGTTTGAACACAGCTACTTATAAATGTAAGGTTCATTAAATCTTATTCATAAATTGCATGCTTGTCTTACGACTGACAGAATTTTTGTATTTGGCAAAAAAAATAGCATGCTTGAAGAACACATTAATACCTTTCACCACAAGTTTTTTGGCGTCAAGCATGTTTGTTTCAAACTCAGTCCAGCTCACCTGGGCATTTTCTTCAGTTTGTACTTCGGGAATTGTAAGTAATTTGTCAAAAAAGCTAAACCATTTCAACACATTCGTGCCATTGGCAACTGCTGGTGATTCCGCAATCACAACTGCGGCTGATATGACTTGATTTATGACTTCGGCTCTTTCGAAACTTGCCAGTTCCTCAGTGCGGTCTAGCAATTCGGTGAGATCTGTGGGCTGAACATACGTTTCTCAGTAGTATAATAAGTCGGCTATGCTGCAGATTGTTCAAAGTTTCAGCAAAGTTACACTAATTTGACTGCCTAACAACGTAATTGAGCTAAAAAATATGTTTTGCCACATTCAAAGAGTTTTCATCAGACTGCATCCTAGATCCTTGTCTGCCATAATTTTTTTGACCCCAATTGGTCTGGCCCAACAATAAAAAATTTGCCTGGACTTACGCAGTAAACCTTTCACTTATGGACTCGCAACGTTTGTGAGGTTACAAATAATTTGTTGTCAGCATGGTCATTTTATTTACTGTTTCGTATGTTTTCCAGACGTCCTTGATGATACAGGTTCTTCATTGGTTGTTATGATGCAAGGGCTTTATTTGTACTTCTTTGGTAGTAAAAAGGAGGGTAACACATTTTTGATTATGGCAGCTACATATTCTACAACTTCAAGCCCGGTCTAAAATATTAAAAAGTTGCACTATTGACAAGTTTGTACGCAAAAATAAAGAGCGTAAAGATGATATATTGTCTATCAAAAGGAATCCTTTTCCAGAAATTAATCAGCCACTGAGATCTTACAGAGTATATGTTTCGCCTGATAGGTAGCCATCTTTAGGTCTTATTCAAATAGAAACGGTGATGTATCATTATATTGTCAACTATACAAAGGATTGCTTGAAAATTTGCACGTCGGCATACTTTTACAATGGCTTGGATTGCGGTATCGGATTGGGAAATCTCTTGAGATCAAAACTAGGACCTGTGATTTTGTTTCTTTGGCCAGACTGCTAACACTGTTCATCAAATTACACAGGCATTGTGAATTAGCACCGCAGTGTTATTGATTTGTGAGAAAATTGCAAAAGAGTATCTGAAGTTGCCTAAAATTTTAGATTAGTCCATGTAAGTTTAGAATTGAGGATTTTCTTTTAAGCCCTCTCTGTAGAAAGTTATTGCTTTTCCTACGCAAAACATCAAGGTGCTTCGCTAAAATTCTTCTAATGCACAAAATGCTAAGCAGAAATGAGCAATCTACATTGAAGTAGTTAGGCTAAAAATTACTCAGACACCCTCTATAGCACGGGGCCCTAACCTGGGGTCTGTAAATCCCTGAAGGGTTCGTTAAAGTGATTTAAGCAGGAGTGTCCCCAAATTCTTTTTGTGCCCAGAAAAGCTTGTTTTGAACATAAAATGAAAACAAAAATTTTTCCCCCCTAAGAATGTATTTTGCCCCCCACACTTTAAAACCTAGCTATGGGCTTGGATTTAAGGGTCCACAAATGTGATTTAAAGGGTTAATAGGCTTTGCAGACATTTCGATTTCCACTTCGGTGATTAAAACCTAGTTTCAAACATTTTTTGCAACGTTTCTTCTTGAGGGGACCATAACATTTATCACAATGTACTAAAGGTCCGTGACCCAAAAATGTGAAAGGCTGCTCTAAAGGGTTTTATATATCAAGTGCTTTGCCGAAACCTTCTGATTAAACTCATCTGCGATTCTGCGTTTCGATTCACCATGGATTCTTATTCCAGCCTACTATTCAATCAGTATGTCCTGAGGCAGTCTCTTCTGACTTCTGTAAAATACGTAGTTAATTTACTTCATTTTTTCCAGCCATGTCTGCCCTATTGGCCATTTCAATTGTAGCCATTGAAGTTGGGTGTTGCTACTTTTTTCAGCGGTGCACATCTTCACGAAACATATTTACAGACTTACTTCAACATTCTGCTGTTTTTACAAGTCTGTTTTTTTCAAACTAATAAGCTCCATATTTGTATCGCGAAGAGATTTTTGTAGTCACGTGCGCATTTTTTCAAGCTTTTCATTTCTACAATATTGTTCCCGAGTATATTCTATATTCCCCTGTGTGCTGCATGGTACGTAAATATTTGCCGCATTTCTTGTGTACTTCCGTTGAAACATGCGATATAAACCTAAATTATAACATTCAAAAAAATAAAATGTAATAAACATACCATCAAGACTTGGTTTGTTTTAAAAATAGAGACAGCCTTGATATGGTTTTAGTGTTTTTTTGGCAGAACCAAGATACCAAAATCATTAATTTACAGCACAGGTGTAAATGCGCCTAAACTCTGTTTTACTCAGTTGCGGTAGCAATTATTGTCATTGTTAACCTGATGCGGTCTTTGGCTGTCACAAAATGTTTCTTGATAAATGAAGTAATCGGTAAAGCATTCGTGTTTTCTTTTTGACTCTTGGAAAGAACTAAGTCAAGGAGTATATTTGTTTGCTCATGCAGTGATCAAGTATTGTCTGATGACATGACTAGAACGTATGTCCTTCTCGCGAACCTGACACGAAACTTTTCTGTGGCATTCTTTAGGCGTGTGTCTTGGGATTTCCTCACTTCCTGCTTGTTCCAACTCAAAATTCCAAAGATCTGAAGAAAAGCACTAATAGTTGCGATCCCAAAGCTGGAAAAGCCATTGGGGGACCCAAAGGGCTATCACCCTGTATCTCTTCTGTGTGTCCTCTTCAAGATCGTCGAGAGACTCATCTGCGCTTGTATCGAACCAATCGTCGACCCATTGCTCCTGCAAGAGCAGGTGGGTTTTCGACACACGAGGTCGACTGTAGATTAGGTCACCTTGCTGACACAGGACATCGAGGATAGCTTTTCTGCTGAGAAGACCGGAGCTGTGTTTGTCGATTTCACAGCAGCCTACGACACTGTATGGCATCGCGGCCTCACCTGCAAGCTGCTGCGATTGCTACCTGACAGACACATGGTCTGCATGATCATAGAGATGAATGCTGATGGAGACTGGCAGGCAGTGGAACCGGTGCTGAGCAAGGACATGGTAACCATAGATGAATGCCTCCAGCGTTGGAAGCTAAAGCTCAGCACTACAAAAACGGTGTCGGCAGTCTTCCACCTCAACAACAAGAAAGCTAAGTGTGAGCCAAAAGTCAATCACACCAACTAAACTCTGCCCTTCTGCTCCGAACCCAAATACCTCGGACTAACGTTGGACAGGTCGCTCACGTATCGCAGACACCTCGAGTCACTTCGCAAAAAGCTGACTTAACGCTTTGCGCGTCACACTCCTGAGGCGGCTTGCGGGCTCTGGCTTGGGTGCTGGAGCAATAACGTTGCGGATGGCCACCCTTGTACTGGTCCATTCAACAACATAGTACTGCGCTCCTGTATGGTGCCGATGTGCTCATACCCGCCTCACTGACCTTGCCATCAACGACGCCTTGCGAATTGTGACTGGATGCCTGCGCCCTACTCCAAGGGACAACCTTCCTATTCTCGCAGGCACCCAACCCGCTGAGCTTCGTCGCAAAGGAGTTACACTTTCTCTAACATGCCGTGCCATAGAGCCTGGACACCTGCTTCACTCAGCGCTCACCTGCCAACCGGGTGTGAATGCACGGCGTCTCAAATCGATACACCCGTTTGTGCCCGCCGTGCAACAACTGATCAGTTCATCTGACAACAACAGCATACGTGCGGCGCACTAGGCGGATCACCAATGGAACACGGAGTGGTTGGACAACCTTACGAGACACCGTACTTTCATCTCCGACGCCGGCACTCGTCCTCCCTAGAACAGCGTGGGTCCGACTTCACCGCCTCCGCACCTGTGTCGGGCGTTTCCGCTCCTGCTTGTACAAATGGGGTATGGTCTCCGCTGCGACCTGTTAGTGTGGCGCAGAACTACAAACCGTCGACCACGTTGTCCTTCAGTGTCCAATCCATCAACCTCCTCATGGAGTGCACGCCGCACGGCCTGGCGGTTCTGGACGCTGAGACAATCGAATGGCTGCTCAACACCTGCCCCGACATCTAGTGCGGCCAAGCAGTGGACAGCAACAACTCGCTCAAACTACGAAGAAGATGTGCGTTTGGCAGAACCTCTACGAGGGAGGATGATCGCTGTGACCAAATTCCCAAGAGAACACGAGCAACCGGGCAAAGGCTTACGGTCATTGAATTCCCTAGTCATCAGTAGACCGTACGTCATGCAAAGAGTCTCAACAAAAAACGTGACCAATACATAGGGGCTATATTTGTAAAGCCACAACAGTGACCCACACCAAGCGAATCTATCGCAATTTATTGCGTAAGGAAACTAGTTTCGTGTATTACACATCTTCAGTCCTGCGCAAAAGTCGACATATGAAAC
>Ga0210059_1005090_pt1 | contig 21132 bp, 8 predicted proteins | sample Ectturendosymbi2_FD_188042 | JGI IMG/M metagenome (GOLD analysis project Ga0210059, IMG submission 188042) | Ecteinascidia turbinata endosymbiont from Florida, USA - Sample 2 (SPAdes) (version 2) | ecosystem: Host-associated > Tunicates > Ascidians > Unclassified | place: Key West, Florida...
CAATTTTTGTAACCTTGAGGTTTGATCTTAGCAACAGTGCGTAATTTTTTCTTTTTGTTTCATATGTCGACTTTTGCGCAGGACTGAAGATGTGTAATACACGAAACTAGTTTCCTTACGCAATAAATTGCGATAGATTCGCTTGGTGTGGGTCACTGTTGTGGCTTTACAAATATTGTTAAAGGAATCCAATGTCTACTTTATTTAGCAAATGCAGTTTTTGATCTGATATGAATTATTGTTCGATCAAATAAAATTTTTATGTCCAATAGGCATCCTATAACTCTTTGTCGTATTGTTGTGCACAGATTCAGTTGTTCAGAGCACCTGCTGAAAGCAATTTGAGCAAATGCTTACAGTGACCTAGCAGTTATGGACGCATGTTTGCTTAATTGTCATCGCATTTACAATAATGCTTGTCTTTGCTTACTAAAATCATGCAACTTTTACGAGTGCGTTTTTGCTTTTACGTGTTTGCATTGAAGCATCATCAAAGTAATGCAGAAAAATTGCTAGCAGATATAAATCAAAAGTTTCACTTTCGTCTTTGTGGCGATTGCCTTTGATTCGATATATAGTAGTGTCACAGAATGCGTGCATGAATGCCTAACGAGTGTGTTTTTTTAATGAACCAGCAACTATTGTTTGCGAACTATCAAACACTGCTTCAAAGTCCAAATCGGTGTAGAGAATATTTCCTTGCTATTTATATCAGGTTTAGATTTTTAATATTTCAATGAATCCCATGTAAGATGCAGAAAGTGTTACCACATTGATCAGTGTTTCTTTCTTGGTAAATGTTTTTTCACAAAACGTACAAAATCGGGAAGTAGCTGTGTTATTGGCAACAGTTTCAACTTTGTATGTTGTTTCCGCTGATGGATCGATACTTTAGCTGTATAGTTCGTTTTCGAAAAAATTTTGAAGCTGCTACAACGAAGCTGTTAAGCTGCATATACCTGTTTTTCAAGCAATTAAACAATTTCCATAATAGATTAACTTAATTTAACGCTGGGGCAAAACCTAAACCGAAATCAAAGGGGTGTAATATACCCAAGGTTCGCATTTATGGGTTTGCAAGTTTTACCACTTTTTGGTTTTTGAGCCATCATTATGGCTACAGATATGCTAGAAAGCCGACCAAGGGCTTTAAAGACTCGGATAATATCCGAGAATAAAAAAAAACTTGAGCCAAATAACGGGCCCATTGAGTTGGGGCCCAGAGCCAGGTAAAGGTGGCCAAAAAACGCAAACCCCCCGCTTGTGACTTCACCCCCAGAGAACTCTAAAATCAAATCAAAAAAGTCTTTTTTAAACCGAAACTACAAGACTTTTCAATTCCGTAGAGGGTTTGAACAGCTCTCTAACGGCTGGCGATTTATGTGCGGCTGGTGATTTCTGGCCAAAAAAGGCCACTATAACGACCGGTGCCGGTGTAAAAGTGTTTTAAAGTGTATAAAAGTTTACCCATCTCATTAATTTTAGTGGTTGGGTTTTCTGAATTGAACTGGCACGATGATTGCTCTATGCTGTTCCAACATCTCCGTTAACGTTGGGTTGAATGGACGATTCACCACGAACCGGATGTGCGCGAAGAATAACACCCATATATAAGTGGTCCGAACAAGCAATGATAGAGTGATTGAGACTTGGAATCTCTGCCGATACTAGCTTGTGAACGATTGAACATAACGACTGGCGTACGCAAAGAGTGATTGCGGCTCATGATCTCAATTGTTGCTTGCTTCCACAGTGTGAAGCTTTGCGTATTTGTCGCAACAATGCATTGCCTACAAGGCCGATCAGCTTTAACAAAAACAGCCATTTTATTTGTTTGTGCTCCACGTATGGATGAAAGACAATTTAATTTGCAACGTTAAGGGGCAAGCATTTCATCTTGGCCGTGACTGTAAGCTTAGACTGAACATTCGAGTTGCAACTTTCAGAAATGATTAACACTGGGCATGTACCAAAAACATCTTCTACAGTTCTGTGTATTGGTTTAATTCAGGGTCACCAACGTTTTTGAAATTGCTAGCTACTTGTTGTGTACCGATTAATGCGAAGGGCTACTAGTTTGACACACACTTACTTCTGAAACAAAAATTTTGCTCAAATTACAATCAATTATTTTAGCATTGGTGTTTGTTAATGTGAAGGCATTGATCATGCCATGTTATTTTTAGAACAGGCCCGCGGATGACCTACGTGGTCCTTGCGGGCGACCTAGTACCTGCGGGCACCACGTTGGTCACCCCTAGTTTAATTTGTACAATTTTATTAGAATTTTGGAGAGTAGGATTCAGGAAAATACTTTTGATGGTCGATGCACAAAACATAAATAATTTTTATCCGCTGCAGACGGTAGTTAACATCAGTGTTCACTTTGACAAAATATCCGATTAAGCAAAATAATATCAAATCCTATTTGCAATATTGTTTTCGTGAATCTGTCTGGATATGCCACTTGTGGTAAAAATTGCATTTCATTGTACAGTATATCTTGTGATTTCCTCATAATTGCAATTTTTGCAAAGAAATACTAAAATTACTCATTTTGTTTCAGTAAAAATGGATGGACTTTTCAATCTAATCTATATTCTGGATTAAGTGCACCCTCACACAAAGTAACATTTCCCTAGTGATATGAGACAAAGATTTTCTTACCTACTTCCTATTTCAATACAGATACAAACACACTTTCAAAAAAAGGAAACCAATCATTTTAAAAGCAACACGAATATGTCATTTACTGTGATTTGCAAAAATCCATGTAAATTTCTCAAGCATTTCTCCAAATTTTTACATTGTACCAAATTACTATCTCATCATAAAAAATACAAAATACCAAAGACCTAGGCATTAGCAAACCAATCGTATCGCTTTTACGACAAAAACCTGAAGTATAGCTGAAGATGTTCAGCTTCAATCAACATTGACACCTACAGCTTTAAAGGTGGCCAAAAATATTTATGGATAAATGTGGCATATTTCCTGTAGCAGCAGTTTGCCTATTACAAGGTTATGGGAACCAAAACGAAAAAAATTATTGTTAAGTTATTCTGTTATAGCCAGGTGACCAACACGACACTTCCTAGTGTAAACCATTTCTCGCCCATTCGAAGTTTCGGGAAAATGATCTGGTGTCTAATCATTTGCAGCTGATTTTTTTCTCAAAAAAATTATTTTCGTTTGAAAATAAAAAATATCAAATACTATTTGCAATATTGTTTTCGTGAATCTGTCTGGATTAAAGTTTCAATGAAAAATTTCATGACGAACGTTTTTCGTTACTGAGTTCAACTCCGCCAACGATGACCCCGGCTCCGCCAAACAAGTTTTTCTCACAGAAGTTTACGAATAATCCTTGTTGCAAAATCATATGTTGTGTTTGTTATCTACCGCCCGTTGATTGTAGTGTGGGTAAACAAGCTGAGCAATAACTGAATGTATGACACCTTTGCTTGGGATCTTCATTTGAACACGCCTTTCAACAGGTTCCCATCTCAGAGCCAATTATAAGTCCTAAAAGTGCAGTGGCTGGAGCATAGGCCAAGGCCCTTCTGGAAACTGGCTGTATTCCCGAAAATCTAACATATGCATTTGCACTGGTTTTCTTGCAAACAACTGCTGCAAGCCTAACTTTGAGAATCATAATCTCTAACTATCCGAAACCAACCTATCAAATACTGAAGAAGAAGTAGAAGCCTATAGAACTGTAAAACAAGGTCTTCCGCTAGTGTTATTATGCCCTTTTCTGCCCTTTTCTAGTGCCTTTTCTAGTGCGTGGGGCCTATTGGCCTATTGCACGTTGAACCTTGAGCGTATATCTATTTTATTAGGCTAATCCTACTGCAATATGGGAAATGCAAAACCACATCACAAAATCTTTCAATATCTGGCACGCATTTTGCAATTTCCTTTTATCATAACAACATGCATAAATTTAAAAATCGATTTCAACAAAAACAACACATTCGACTTCCTTGAGAAAATGCAAAGTTATATGCCACAGAACAAACAAGGTTCGTGTTGATTCTTTAAGTCAGTGATTTTCAACCTTTTTCATGCAGCGATCCATTTTACAACCCAATTTAACCTAACGGCCCCTGCCGACAATTTCCAGTCAGGCATATGAAATGCAGTTGTGTTTGCACAATACAAAATCACAATGACTGAAAATCATCGTACGATATCACTATGTTGAACAAAGACTCATTTACCAAATTCATGCACATGGCAGCATCAGTGACAGAGACCCGTGCCATATACAAATCACTCCACAGCAAACCTCAATGAAAACTAGAATAACTTCAAAGTTAGCTACCACATTCATATATATAATTTACAAACAGAGCACATTTTTACGTCACAAAGATATTCGTGCGTTGCCAAACGCAACAGTATTGCAATGGTCATAATCATACCATAAACTTGGTAGTGGTCATAATCACACTTAAAATAATTTTGAATGAAAAAGTAGACGATCGTTTTTGCCAGGTAATGCTATTATTTTGCCTACGAAAACAAGTGGTTCCATGTACGAAATATAAAACATTGAACCAATTATGAATATTTTTATCAGAAGTTCTACAAAAAAGGCAAACGACGCCCACGGGGATCGCGACCCACAGGTTGAAAACCACTGCTTAAAATCGAAAGACTGCACTAAGAAACACGGGAACATATGAATTTGCAATGTGGTTTATTTGCAGATTTCAATGGAAATACTTGTATACTTCATTGGCAGAGTGGGACTCGTAAGCGAAATTGGGCTCATTATTGAAAAATATATCTTAACACATTTTTTCTTGAACTTTTAAAAAAAGATTATTTAAATCAACACTTTTTAATAGAATTATTGTTTGTGAAAAGTATGTTTTCATTTCTTGATCCCAAAAGTAATTTTTTCACAAAAAATTTCTGAAAAATTTTATTGAAAACTATTAAATATAGCAAATTTCACATAGCCAAACGGGCGACCATACAGCAGTACCCAATAAATAGTGCAGTTCAATCAGTTTGCTGAGCACATATTCTGCTCTGTTTTGCATGGGTGTTTTTTAAAAAACGAAAACAGCGGATTCATGCAAAAATTACTACAAACATTGCAATTTCACCAGATGAAAGGATGATTATTACAGTGGTTTCTACAATCTTTTGTTAAACAATTTGAACCAAATGCAAACATTAACCGAAAAGGAGACAAGGAAGCCGTTGCTTCTGGTGGAAATTGTGTAGATAATTAGATCGCATTTTGCAGGATTGGTCACATACAAGGAATGATGTAAATAAGAAAATAAAATGTTTACTCTTTGTGTTGAAAAACTAGTAACACTTAATGTGGATAATGAATTGATTGCTTAACGGTAATTTTATCAAATAAAAAACGCTTGCTGCGACTTTCCTTCATGTGCAAGAAGAAAATTTCAATAACATACAAAACTCAAATTAAAAATGGCAAAATTCACTCAGAATATATATTGCTCCACGTTGAAAATCAGAGTCCTTCATGCACCTGCTTTTTTCGAAATCATAATTCTTCGAAGAGATAAAAGCTTAAAACCTATGAGATGGTCCAGCATTTCATATTGGAGATGGATAACTCACTTCTTGTTCCTTTGAATACCTGCGTGCTTGGAAATCCCGTCTACACAAAATTCCTTGTTAGAAGTATACCTAGTAAGTTCTGAAAAATCAAAATGGCTACAGATCAGCCACAAGCTAGGTTTGAAAAATGTCAAAGTGCGACTAATAATTCATTTACACTTTTTATTCTTACATCAGCCTGGCACAAAATATTTTTTATTTGTCCAAGTATTACTTGCGTATCTTTATTTGATCGACTCGTTTAGCTTATCTGAAACATGTGACATTGTAGAAATGTGTAAAAGAAAAGGATTTGAATTATAAATCGCTTATCAACACCAGAGTTAGGTAAGAGGATGGTTTCATCAAAACTCCAGAGTTTTACCGAATCTCGCTTGACAGCACGAGAGTTAGATCAAAACGCAATCAAGAGGATTCAAGTTTGGTTTTGATGGCTTTTGCCGTTTGTCTTTCGTTTGATTGGACTTCGCCTCGACAAGGTAAAAACCTGGAAGTGTCGGTCTAGTAACAACAGTGCCTGTTGGTCTCAGTGTGAAATTTCGGGATCTCTGAAACAGACATCGTTAACTAGGTGACATTTTCAAGGCATTTGGAATACCTTGTCTTTGCCGTTGTTTGGGTCCAGGAATTATGTTGACTTAAAACTTTTTTGAAATAACAAATTATCAGAAACACGTTGTATCTCACTGAAGGTTGTTCTTAACATGTAATTTTTAAACTTCAAGCTGTACTTGATTCAAAGTTATTTCAGAGTTTGCTCGGCATATGCAAGGTTTTGAACAGCACTAAAGACGCAGCGAGTGTTCAGGTTTGAGAAAAAAAGGCTTTACATCAAAAGCACGTTTCGCCGACAGATGAATGCATGCGTTTTATGTGTATGCTTCATAGGTTTTAGAACCGATTAAATCTGAGAAGCCTCGAAAACGTTTGATTTGAATCAAAGGAAACCAGTGAAATACTCAGATCATCATTATTTCAGCCACGCAATGCCTCATTCATTGCGTATGTGAACAACGTTATCATGGAACTGTTAAGTGTTCTCTTATTGCGGACTTGTAATGTTGGATATTTATTCGGCCTGTTTTTCATTTTCCCAATCTGTTGTCGAAGCGTTTCTTTCTCATATGAATAAGACTAATGAGAAATTGTAATTTACTGAGAATTTGTAGATCTGCGATGTGCTGTTTTTAAAGATTTGATCAAGAGATCTGGATCAGGTTTCAAAACCGTGGACAAAACGATGGCAACTTTACGACGAAATTTATTAGTCAATACAGGATTAGTGCGCACTTCGTTCACGAACAAAAATCAAATATTAACACAAAGTATCGACGAAATCAGCTGATTTTTCTCAATAATTTAATAAATAACTCGGAAATTTTTCAAGATTTTATGCAAGAATATATAGATGATTAATGATTAGATTTGCAAAAAGTTATATTAGTCCGTAGAATTGAATGTCATCAAATGTATTTTTTATAAACTCACCATTATGCATAAAAACATTTATAAAGCGTTATTGGGAGGGAAGTGCAAAGTTAACACATGTCAATTAGTTCCTTCTTGTTTCAAATTCATGAAGTGTTTCGCTGTCATCACAAAACAAGACAAAAAACAAATGCTTTCCACATTTAAGTTGCAGCAATCACGTCACTTCCCTCAATCGTTTTCTTGGTATCACGCAGAGCAGTATAGCATTGACGTCACATAGCGACTAATATTGTAAATCATCAAAAATGATTAGCATTGCAGAATCGTTCCTGTTTATAACGTCAGAATAGGATTGTCTGCGCCCTTGCCATGAGCACCTGCATGCAAGTAGTTTATCATTAGGTTTAGTTTGCCTTCATTCTTAGCTTATCGTAGATCATTGCTGACAGCATGTAGAAATGGAAGAATAACGAATAGTACGTATGGTTCAACTGCTTAAGGCTTTCTTGCATAAACCATTGCATGAAAACAAAAAAATACAAAGTTGCCCTTTGCTGATGGATATGAGCGACCACTTTACTTCTTTTGAACAGCGTTTGGTCATTATGGGCTTGGCTATCGTGCTGTGCTCGCCTTAATCATAGCTGTTCTAATACTATGCCATGCCGAGGAACGCCCTGCTAGTTGGACAAAACCATGGCGTTTTTATTAAGGTATAAATAGCTTCTGCTTTGCATTTTAATATTTTTAAATTGGTGCTATCGCTTATGAACATTTTGCTATATTAGGAATTTTAAAATATAGACTTTTACCATACAACCTATGTATGCCATGAAAATTAATTTGAGACTTAACGCAAATGTATGAAAAAAGCAATAATTTATCTGTGGCACAATCGGTCTGTCGTATTACAGCAGAAAAAAATCAAACAAAAAAGTGTTCAAAAGTATTACTGCACTGTCGGAAAATTAAAACAGCGTTTTTTTGCAATTATATGAGGAACGCGTTATCACATTACATTCACAACTCCGAAAATAACAGATACATTAATTAGAACGTATATATCACAATCAAATAATAAGCATTAGCAAATAAAATTTGGCATGCTTCTACAGTATTAAATAACCGAAATGAAAAACACTTTTTTTTGTGGTCAACATTTTTACATCTTTGCAAAGATGCAAATTACATGGTAAATAAAAATTTTCAAACCGTAAAAGAAACCTTACCTGTACTTTTTACAGAGGGCTGATTGAAAGAGACTTTTTTTTGGGCCATTACAATGTGATTATTTTCTGGAAAGACAGTGTAGTTTCCACATCGAATCTATTCAAGAGAGAATGCACCGTTAATTTAAGGAACATAGGGCGTTTCTTCACACCATTTAATGTGATTTGCCTTTGTGAGGATTGGAAACGGTTGCACTACAGTGTTCCGTGTACTTTGGCACAGTGCCGTATCAGCCCAACTCTGCCCCCCAAATTTTTTCAGAGGCCCCTTAATGGTTATTTGTAAAAAAAGTTATGTTATGCTACATCTCAAAGCCGAATGGCCTTCAAAAACGTCCTAATTGCAGACACAATTTTGGCAGAACCAGGACCGTAGCCAGGTTTTAAGGTTTGGGGGCAAAATACATTTTTAGGGGGAAAGATATTTGCTTTTGTCAGGTGTTTAAAACAAATTTTTTGAGCACAACTAAAGTTGGGGCGTTACAAAAAAGATTTGGTGGTGACTACCTCCGAATGGCCCCCGTGTCTACGGGCCTGGGAAGGACTGTAGCCAGAACGTCTTCCATCGAGGGCCTTTATGTTTGTGCAGAGGGTACAGACACAGTACAATTTGTTTTAGTTCACAACATGAACAGCACTTGCAGATTGTGCAAATTAATTATTAATATTTTTCCGCAAATACCCATAATAAGATCGTATTTTCCAACTAAAATTTTTGAACGAGCTTAACAAAACGAACTGGGTCGTAAATCATTGTCATTTAGCTGGCAGCGATTATGTAGAAACGTCGTAATGAAATGCAAGTGTAAAAATATTTGCAGGAAATCAGAATCAATCCTATTGTTCAGTTATGAAAATATTTATCACGGAAGCAGCACACATGAGGTCGGTCAAAGCATGTGCACCGCGATGAACGTTTTCTTTCATTAGCGCAAATTGATAACTTTAGCCTGATTTTAAGTGAAATATATATGCTTATAGAGCTTGCGCAGTGTTTTTTTTACTGGCCGAAATACGCATGCACAAACTTTGCTGATGTCTGGACTATTAATCTTCTGGTGCATGGCACATTTTCGATTAATAACATTTTGTATCTCAAATCGCCTATAAACGTTAACAAATTTAGACGAAGGCCTACGTGGACGCAACGGTTAACATCCATAATCAACTAACTTCACTACTCTGTTTGGGACAAACCCCAAAATAGACTCTTCTAACTGCACAATTAACTCCACCTGGCTGTCTGAACAGCAGGCTGCGCAAATGTGTAACTGGTCGTAAGCATCAAGGGTAGCTTGCTGCTATGCACTGCAAACTTAGAGAAGACTACCTGGGCTAGACATAGTAGCATTTTTTACAGCAATCACAACACAAAACAGGATGATCAAGTGGAAATCTGACTTTTGGAAGTATACAACTAGGCATGCAGGCAGGGCCGGATAAATGAACGCGAGGCTCATCAGGGCAAAGTCGTGACCGCGACAAGGTCCCCGAAACGCTTAGCGCATGTGCGCAGTACGCTCATGTCCGATCCTTTGCCTGCAGAGGCAGGTTGCGAAATTTGCGAGCGCAGGTGTGAGCATTTACTTTGGCTAGGGGGCAACTTTGAGAAGGCCGCATTAAGCGGGGGCCATGCTTTCTTATGGAAATAGAAGCAAATCTGGGTTACAGCCTCGGCACTAATATTTACTGTGATAAATTGAAGGAAATTTCAGATTTGAACCTTTTTCCTGAATGCTCCTGCGGGCCATGGAAAACGCTGGGCTGCTATTTGCCCACTCCTGTGCTAGCGTATTGTTGTACTCTTGGTCTTTATTGCCTAACAATAACACGGCAATAAATCTTCAAATGTTCGCTTCAAGTTACGGTAATAGGCGTTTTGCCGGATGTGACCAGGGCTGCCACTGAGGTTTTTTTCCACCCGGATCTGTTTTTTTAGACGACCTGTGTGTCTAAGTTTATTTATGAAAAATCGCGTTAAATCTGTTTTTTGAAGTGATAAATTCATCAGCAACTTCAGTGTGCTCAATAATACAAAGATAACTTTACAATACAGTGTTTGCATGCGCACATAAAGTGAGAAAGTACGCATATCAGATGAAGCAGACCGTGTTCAATCGGTTTCATATTCTCATATACGATAATTGTCAGGGTTATATACAGTGATGCGTGGGTAGGCAAGCGAGGTACTTGCCTCGGGCCCCTCTTTGCAACTGTAATGTGTAAAGTACCTTGCTTTCAAAGGTGCCCAACAGCAACTCTAATGTCCAAGTAGGCTACTTTGCTTTCCAAGGGGGAGCCCAACAGCAGTTGTAATGTGTAAATACCTTGCTTTCGAAGAGGCCCAAAGTAACAGTAATGCATAAAGCAATTTTCTTTCAAAGAGCCCCCTAACTTCCTTGATTTCTAGTGCTTCATATTTCAATATGGGGATCGAAGTTTTCTCTGGGGTGCTATGTGGCGACGGGACTGAATTTTGGTCCCCCTGTGACCACGTGGGCCCCAGTTGGGGGTATGGAGTGCGGCTGATACGGCTCTGCTTTGGCACAACGTTCAGAGATACTTATGATACATTTTGCATTCATTACAACTTCCGCATTGCCAACGATGTAAAATAAAGTAAATAAATTTGCAATTGAAATACCTACACTAATAAGAATTTGCAGATTGTTTTCAGAGTAAAGAGCAAAAAAATGAAGATCTTATGCTACGTAAACCAACGGAGTGTTCACTGTATGATACATTTGGTGATTCTTACCTTGTCAGAGCTACAATCGCCGTTGCAACATTGCGGTCCCATTGTTTTACAACAATATGCTGCACTTGTAATGCACAAAATAAGTGTCACAAAACCCTCAGCGGCAAGAAGGATTTCCATAGCCAGAGTCAACTGCAAAAATTGTGTTCAATCAGCAATTGTTTTTGTCAATGTCCTCTTAACAAAATTGTAATCATGAAAACCACGTGGCAGGTTGCTCTATACGAGGAACAAAAAGTGCCAATTTATGTTGTATATGTCACTGGCTGGGTTACTGCAGATGCAAACCACTTTATTTTAATTAACTAACAATGTTTGAAAAACATTTTTTTGCTTTTCTCTAAAAAAATGCTAAATGAACAATACCTCTAAACGTGTTAAAGGCAATGTAATGTTCTGACTGCTTGACATTTGCTAATAAATATGTTTGTTCATGGCTAGTCTTCTTTTCATTGTTCGATATGCAGCACCGGACGTGTGGCCTAGTGGTTAGAGCGCTCGCTTCATGTCTCGGAAAAAACATATTGCACCACCGGGTCGTGCCAAGACCTTTAAAATTGGAACTTGCTTCAGTCTGGCAAGCGCTCGGCGTAATGACTGAAGCAGGGAAATTCTCCAATACGGATGCAATCTTCGTCGGAGACCGGTCATGTTGCCTACTGCCTTCCCATCGGAATAACCTCGTCGAAGACCACGTGCGTGCGGTTGAGAAATGGGCGATCTCTTCAACACCCTAAACAAATGTCTGCCCGGGCGATCGTCGATGCCACTGGAAGGACAATTTTTGTGTTGTGCATTGTCTGTACTCGCAATTGCGTTATATAAGAACTTTCCACAAAATGTTTTCGTGTCTTTTTCGTTCTGATCGCCGCGAAAGCGACGGCGTGGGCCATGTATGTAATATGCAGCATTATACTCCGGGTTTGTTCGGGCATTTGTGGTGCATTTACCGAATTTTATTTGCGATAACCGAAAAAAATTAAGTCAATGCCTTTTTCCAGTCTTAAGCAAATTTCCCAAAACGGAAAAATGGCGGACGCTTTCAAAGCTGCTTCGGACAAATGACCGAATTTTCCCAGCGACAAAATAAAAAGATATTGCTGAACTCTGCATAACCGGGTACGTGGTTTTGTCCCTCGGAAAATTAAATTGGCGCAAAAAATGTTTAACTGACAATAAGTTGTATGCCTACCACAAACTATCTTCACTGCTTATGTTTTCAGAATTGGATTTGACTTAGATACGAAAATCATTCTGCCAACCGTGAACAGCTACGCCCATATATTTTCCGGACTGTCGAGATGTGAAGATTGCGACCCAATCGTGGTAAAATTCAAGTTCTTTCTGCTGTGAAAAATTTTTAACTGCCGTCAGAAACCGTTTTGCTTGTTTCTATTTAGTCACATTTCCACATGGCAGCTTTTGAAAATAGAACATTTTGGCAAAGAACGGTGAAACCTAATTAAAGCATTGTGGAACATTTGAAAAAAATTAGTTTGACTTGATTGCTCTGCCCCTACTTAGGTATATTTTCATGAACAACGAATATACGGAGGCCTTTTTCTTTTGCATGCGTCTTTGTATTAAGTTATAAACTTTCAGAAAGTCATCAATTTGCTACATCATTTATATGGAACGTCTTTAATTTGCAACGTTTCAAATTTACACCGAGACCGCAATAAGCTTCATCTTACCGTGTTGACAAAAAGTGCAATTGATATCAATGCCAAGGAGGCCATTACTGCTGAAAATATTGCACCAACGATAGAGAATCCCAAGTGACTTTTAATCTAAAAATCGGTACAACAGTTAGAATATTACCACAGCAATCATAAAACATTTCTTGAAATCAGTCATTGCCTTGTTGTGGCAATGGTTGTTCGTTTACTGCACGATCAGGCTAATAAGACAACTTTTAACAAACTTTCGGTATACTGCTCAAAACCACTTGTGGCCCGGATTTCAAATTTTCACATTAAACATCCGGACCGACCGCAACCCTTCTCGCCCGGAGGCATTCACAGGTAACATCAGTCTCCTATTTACTTTCGAAAAAAGCAAAACACTTTTCTAGATATGGCGACTTGATCGATTAATGGAGCATACCTGATGCTAGTTGGCCTAACACCAACAAATAATTGTAAGCTGTTTATCATCATATTGCTCTTGAATCTCATGCTTTATAAGACTTTAAATTTGCAGTTGTACGACGTTTGCACGGGAAAATTCGGTGAAAAATCTGTCCATATTTTATGGAGACCCAGTGCTATTTCGGAGCCAGGTAATTTGCGTGGGAACGTTTGTCAGATCATGCTTAATGTGAAAATCCACCTCCGCTACCGTTCTAATTACGTTGCAATATATTGCAACATATATGAAGTGGTAAGTCACCCGTGATAATGCCTAAAAAATTGAATTACAGTACTGCCAGACATATAAAAATCCTTGTTCGCTGTTAGACATGCAAATGATACAGGAGAATCCTCAACAGCATGTGTATATATTACCATGCACAGCGATGAGTTTTCTTGACTGCTGCTTATTCCCAGAGCTCCTCCAATAAGGATCTGACAAAATATATTGAATGTGTTAAACCGTTTGCAAGTTAGTGCTTATTTTGTGAAAGTTGCTAGTGTTAGTTTTTTTACATTACGATAGAAGATTTTCGTAAGTTTTCATAAAACACTGTTCTTTTGAAAATAAGCGTTTGTAGACCATGGATTTAGAGCAATGCGTCGGGGTGCAGATAAGGTACGAGGTAAATATGAAATACATCTCTTCCATTTAAAAGGTAAAAATGCATTTTTTAGATCTTTTCAAATGCCGTTGACAGAAACTGGCGATTGTACAAAATACCTTTGAAAGAGACTTGCTGTATATAAATATATTGCTCGTTGGTGCTTTTTTCAACCGGTGTGGATATCGCAATTCCTATTTGAGGAGGAGTCTCTTACACTTTCCCTTTAGATAATTATGAACTTAACGTAGAACATGACTACTTGTAAATGGTTCATGCAAGACAATTATAAATTCAACTTCAGTAACACTCTTCCAAAAATAATTATTTAGGCACGAATTCTGGAGTTATTCTTCAACGAAAGACAAAACCTGTCGCAATCTCGATTTTTTTACCCAAACTCCGCACCATATTCCTTCTCCCATGTTCCAAGTATCGCAATAGTAGCTGTCACAACATGCGCTATTCTTTTCGTTGCAACAATGTTCGTATTCGTATGTTTCGATTCCGTAAACATAGATGAGGACAATTGTGCTGACTACGATAGCGATTGCGCCAAGAACAACCTCAGTTACCTGCCCATAAAAGGTACAAAAATTATTATTTCACCGGAGGTAATAAAACAGTTCCAAATACTTTACAAACCGAACATATGTATTCATATAAATAAAAGTAACTTAACAATAAACATGTTGAAGGAAATTGGATTTCTCATGTGTGAAATGGACATTCCATGCTTCTACAGTATAACATCAATGAAAAGACCATGTTAAGGTGGACTGTAGAATAGTGTATAGGAAAACCGAATGCTTTAAATTTGAATAAAAAGTTCTGTCGAAGATTGTGCCTGTTTGCACCTGATAAAAACATCAGTAGGTTTTATTTAATTTTTTCCATAACTGTGAGTTTCTTCAAGCAATCCCGTGAAGTTAACCAGCAGCCTTTCAGGTTTTCGATTTCTGGTGGTCTTCACGTTCAGTGACTGCAGGGTGGTATTTTAATTACAACGTTTTCCGCTAGACGCAGAAAATCCTGAAAAGGATAAGGTAAATGTTCTTTACGCATAAAAGCTACCAGACGACGAGATTGTTTATGGAACAACAAAAATGTTATCCAGTGAGGATGAAGTATCATTTCACACAATTAAAAGCAACATCTGCTTGTTGTTGAGTATTCACGTCATTGAATCTCAGTGTTGCGTAGACATAATTCATTAGAGACGAAACGTTTACATTTTTTATACAATATTCCATGGCCAACCAGCAAAAATTGACACCTCGTTGCACTATTAAGGTGTTACCTGATTCTGGAATATCAAATAGAGCAAATACAATAGATTTCAAGCACCTTGTTTCCAAAATTTGCTATTTTTCTGGCAATTAGAGAATTTGTGCAAAGGCGGAAAACACGCGGTGTTGTTTGCGGAATTCATTGCTATGCATTATGGTAACAATACTTACACCCAAACCAAGAAGTACTTTTTTGTTCTGGCTGGTTCTGTAGCGTTCGCCTTTTAAACCTGGAAGCCAAGCCCATTGACCTGTTTCCATTTTAAGATATTCCAAAGGGATACAACACTCTATTAAGAGAACAAATTGCAATTCGGCTCTAGATATATTGCATTTTCCTGAATTCAAAAAAATTGCTTCAATAAAAATTTTTAAGGGAACTTTTACACAAAACAAGTTTGGTAAAATTACATTGCCGCAATGCTCAACGTAACAAACGATAGAAAACAACAGCTCCCGCAATCGTTGTTCGTAGGTTAAAGGAAAACGTGGTTAGAAATGCGATATTACGGATTTGCACAAAAAGAAATCTTTTGAAATCGTAACTGTGTTCAGAGTAAAAAATAGCTGCAATTAGCAGCAAAACTATTTACAACATCCTATCACTTCCCAATTTGCCAGTATACTTAGTGTTAGTCATTTGTTATTTGAAATCACAATAAGCAACATTTTGTTTCTCATTGTAGGTACATTACTGTTCACCAAGACATTTTAAACGTGACTTGAACAAACGTTGACGTTTGTTTTAAATACTTGCAACTTTGATTTCCGGGTAGCCTAGTGCAGGTCTTTCAAACTGTTCTGAACATTGTTTTTGTGCAATCTTTCCATTATTTAAGATGTTTTTTCTCCGCTAGGATCTATCAACTTTGTTAGTGTTTTTGTTTTGTTGCGTGTACTGGTCAAGTCACTTTTAAATACGCGTTACAAATCGTTTTAAGCCCAAAGGGCTAATTAAAAGTCACAACAGCACACCCACTGAGAAACAACAGCAAAACATTTGTGCCAGCGTTAACATACCCAAGAAGTCAAAATGACTACCTTGGGCATTCTAGTGTTAACACTAGAACGAAGAATCCAACCAAATCACAATAAATCACTTCTATATTACAATAAGGTTTTTGATTGTCATTTTTCGCCATTAGTGAGTTGCAGGAGGTCTTGTTTTCAACTGCAGCCAAGCCTTCTTCGAAGCAAAGTTGAAGTAGTTTCGAACCATGTATGTCGGAGTGGTTTTAATGGACCTCAAACTAAGACAAAACTGGATGGTTTTATCATATTTTTATGTAGGACTTTGCATACCGTTTCATGGATGCTAGAAATATAGGCTAAATTGTTTGGACCACCTTAGATACGAATTTACGGATAAAGAAGGCCCACCTCTTACCAACAAACTGATAGTGAGAATTCACATTCACTTAATATAACGCATTTATCATCAACACAACCTAGAGAAATGTAAAAACAAAGCGGAAATTTTTTTTCAGATTTTAAACACCAACCGAAGAAAACTTCATTTTCGCAAACACGCTCTTCTTTTCGTCAATGTAGTAACAACCCTTGGAGGACTTGAAATACCTCAGGGGTTTCAGTGACTTCTCATGTCAATACCACCGAAACCCACTGAATAGTGAACAATTCCTTTATAGGAAACAGATAATGTACACCAAATAAATAAAATGTTGCAAAAGCGAACAAAAAATTTTCATGGGGGTTCATTCAGTGGCATATGGTGGTCATTTGTATTTGGTGTGGGCTGTTTGTGACGTCACAATTTAACGTCATACTCATGTTTCCAAACCAATGTTTTCACGAAGTTTGTTGACATAATATGCATATTCTTCTATACACACTCCCCTCAATGTATGCGCCACTGAACTGAATGTAGAAAAAAGGTGGGGTACAGTCGACACATGTTTGCATTTTCAATCACTGCTACTTTACTTAAAGTCCAAACAACCTCAAAATTGGTCACACAATAAAGCAACTCTATATACACAATATCATGCCAAAACATGAAAATAACACCCTTCAGAAAAAATGTTAAAATCAATTTGATAAGGGTACTTTTTCTGTCGATTGTGCCCCAGCTATGGGGCACACTCGACATTAGCATGGGGTACACCTGATCGGTCAATAAAAAGTTAGATTGCATGCATTGCATAATGTTCGCGGGAAATTCATTGTAAACTAGGCACTTGCTGACTGCTTTTCCACTGCGTTCACATTCTAATTACCCACTATCACTGCATGGCAAAACAAATTTTGTGGTTACAAATTCCCTTTACAAAATAAGCAGTTTCGCCCTTGGGATGTCTCCAGCCTAAATGACCCTTGGTCTTTCGCAGCCTACCACTCCCTCATGCATTTTATAAATCGATGTACTTGGAAGTCATCGCAGTACTACGTTATAATAAGCATGATGACGTCGTTCATGCGTATGTCTCAAAAGCTTGTGTTTCATCAAAGTAAATGCATTTGCGCCATCAAGCGTATACTCTCTACTATCGCCATGTATGTATCCTCGTCTTCCTTCATGTATTTGCGTATTCCATGTTACTGCGATGCATGTTTAAATTCAAGCGCCTTGCGTGTGGGAGTGAAGACGTTACTCAATACAATACAATGCCCCCTTACCAAACATTCAATGAAACCAATTCAGTATGCTGAAATTCATGCCTTACCATATAAATATAATGTGCCTCTATGCACGTAATACACCTAAAAATGCTCATAGATTAGAATTATTCTGCATTGCATTCCAGTATAACCCCTCAAGATTTACCTTGTTTAGACTGACTTAGTGGCAATGTGTCGAGTGTGCCCCATTTTTTTGTCAGATGTGCCCCATGCATATTTAAAAAATAAAATGAAAAAGTACCAACTCAACTTAAACAGAAATTAAAATCTGGCATTATTAAATAATATTGCACTGCCCTGACTACAACGTCACAAAAAATCAGAACAGAAGATGTTGATTAACATGGTAAAACCCAAATCTAAATGCGATTTTACAAATTATCTTTGGGAAGCAAAAACACAACTTGCTCTGTAACTCGTAGCAACGGCTGCCTATCGAGGAAAAATTCGCTTTAGTACCACGGCTGGTATGAGACTAAATAACCATGGAAGCTTTAAAGTTCAACGTTTTCAACTTTTTGAACGAATCAAAAAAGACGACTGTGCCCCTAGTCCTACTGTGCCCCACCTTCCCCTAAACTATGAGCGCTCCAAGTTAGGATATCGGAGGAAAATACACTCAACGCAGTGACACAGCAGTTCATAACTGCAAAAATATCAAGCTGCGCGTTAAAACAGTGGAATAAAAACACACTCATCATTGCGTGAGAGCAATGTGCAACTGCAAAATGAGGCTGCGCTGATGTCTTGTCGAATACGAGCAGTGGAGCACAAAAAGTACGTGGCTGGCCTGGACTGTCTGACGCACACCTCAATTTGCAAGATCGAATCTTGCTAAACTAGACAAGAATTGAGAATGTGCATAAAGTACGCAAGAAAACTATCGATTTTTTGTTATATATATAATTCCAGCAAATTTTTTATTTTCCTTTTTCCCTACTGAGACACTGTCGAAAGTCGGAATGCTTCTGTTTTAACAACTGCTGTTTTTGAGCTCATTCAACTGGTTTGTTTTGGAGCTCGTTCAACTGAATGCTTCTGTTTTAACAACTGCTGTTTTTGAGCTCGTTAATATCATGTTACAGAAATTGGTAATGCAGCCAATGCATTCATCACTTGCGCTGCACAGCCATAGCAGACAAGGCAAAGACAATTGTTTCGGATAAAGTGAACTGTCGCGAAACTCAATCTTTACACATACGTAGAGGACGAAAGGTTTGCAAAAAGTGGTGAAATGGTTTCTGGATGCAGACGATACACCAGAGTCCCACCAAAAGCTACTGATTATTACTTTTTGGGCTACTTAGATTGTTCCTGGAAATATGCATGCAAATTCATTCCGTGGTATTTGCAATAAGTCAACAACTCAACAAACAAAAAGTATACGAAAACAACTAATCTCTTGTATGCAGGTAATGAAGTTTTCGTAAAATATCAAGGTCCAGGGGTTTTAACCCTAACCCCCCTTGCGTACGCCCTTGGCAATGAATGAATATTTGCAATGGTTCAAGTATTTCAAACAAGTAGTTTTAAAATTCACAAAGACATATGTTAGTTTGGCATGCTGTACATAGAGAAGTAAAATTTTGGTAAAATGTTAAAATCAGTAAGTACAAACAAGCCAATAAAAACTACATTGATACTTGTCATCTCGTGACTGATTATGCCATTCAAACAGTATGGCAAAGAAATAATTCTTGAATGTGCATTATAAACACCAATAGTATTTTGTTTTCTCGTTCGTCATTAAAAGTCTATACACACCTGAATATAAATTGCAAACGCTCGAACCATTCAAGCCTGACCATCTACCTCAAGGAATATGTGACGAATATCTGTCGTATAGGTCGAAAAGTTCAAAACATACACTTTTAAACTCTTTCACATTTCCCAGTGAAAGCGCAATGCTACAAGCAGCTGTGGTACTCGGTCGAGTCTACGAATTTTGTAGTGCGATTTACTACATTTTCGCGACGTGTTTTCAAAATTTTTAACTTAACTTGCCTGCATTTCCTGACGTTTTGTTGTTGAAAGGTGAAAGTTTCACATTCCTTACAACGTCTTTGTTAGACACTGCCAAATGCAGATTTTCTTAGCAGTGACTGGTTTATGAGGCTTTGGGAAGGTCAGCCTTTTAGCTTCGAAAAAATTCTAGTAATGTCATTGTAACTAGCAACAGTTCGTGTGTTTTTCTTTACTTGTTTTCAAGTGCAAGCATTGTGACAATTGTCTTACATTTACAGGACTGATGATGCGTTGGAAAACGCGAAACTAGTTTCCCCGTCAGTAAACTGTGGCTTTACTTTCCGCCATCTTTGTCGCCTTTAACGATGAAAAATAGATACGCTTGCAAGTTTTAATCGTCCCAGAAGAATGAAAGCAGAAAGCAGGCAGATTCCTCAGAAGCTTGCCGGAAGGTTAAAATTTGCTTACTGTATTGTTTACAACAACTCTCATCTCCTTCTAAGCAACCGAACGATACAACAATTTCGTTCTGTGAAAGAAAGCGTTTTTATAAAGAGAGGCACGTGAGTTGTCACAGGACGATCACGCAAGCAAACAAGGTACAGTGCGGTCATGTGCTTAAGTCAAACAAAAGGCGAAATAAGATTTATGAACGAGCTGAGATTTGTGTTTCTTGTTACATCATCGGTGTCGTTTAACACGTTTTGGTTGAAAGCGCAGCCTGTTCGAATGAACATCGAAGAGCGGAGGTTTCTGCAATTGCATTGACAAAATTGAAAATAATATGTTCAATTTGAAATGGCATTTTTACATAAACTCTTGGTTGAAGTCTAGGTCAAAAATGTCCGCATTGAAAGAAATTAAGAATGCTCGAGTACAAAATAATCACCTTGTCGACGTAAAACAGTTTTTTTTCTGATCCTGACTTTCAGTCTACAAGAGCTTTGAATGTATCCGGCCTATTCAAGTTTGCTGTCACCGCCTCATTCAATTTTAATGGACGCACTGATGAAGTGCACACCAATTTAGGTTAAAACGAACGGAATCAGTAGCAAGCTTGAATTCTCCATGCTTCAAAGAATTTTTCAATTTACAAAAATATTTGCGGGCTGACTACTTCTATTTAAGGCCACACTACGAAATTTCTATTGTAGGCGAAGAAAATTCAAAGTTTTTCAACAGACCTTTGAAATTGTTCAGCATTATCCTTACACGAGTAGGTAATAGTAGTTTAACCCTCTAACGACCAATGTGCCATATTTGGTACGCTTCAGGTTTCAATATCTTATTGCTGCATGGGGTCAATTTTCGCTGCACCGTCCATATCACCAGATTTGGCACGTTTCAATGAGTCTACTTCGCAGTTGCAATCCAAAAAATTTTTAATCAGTGTGAATTTTTTCAACCTTTAACCTCTGACATTAACGATTTTGGGGAAACCCCCAAGTTGTCCGTTTTTGGATGCCAGTCAGC
>Ga0210059_1005091_pt1 | contig 21132 bp, 18 predicted proteins | sample Ectturendosymbi2_FD_188042 | JGI IMG/M metagenome (GOLD analysis project Ga0210059, IMG submission 188042) | Ecteinascidia turbinata endosymbiont from Florida, USA - Sample 2 (SPAdes) (version 2) | ecosystem: Host-associated > Tunicates > Ascidians > Unclassified | place: Key West, Florida...
TGGTATGAAAATAAATAGACACTTTATTTTCAAAAATCATTTTCCGTCTAAGATTCATTCTTGAAAATTTCAAGCAAATATCCCCAAACCAAACAAGTTTCGCCAGTTGATCTGAAAATTTGTCCGCATGCCAGTAGTAAGGCCGGGCCCACCAAAATGTGGCAAGTGACTTGTTTAAAAAACACTGATCGCCTTTTCTGACTTTGATATTTGAACAAGAGGCGAACCAATGGGCAAAATGCCGACAAAAATTAACTTACACTTTCTTGTCCGGAAAGCAGCTTGATCTGTGCTCAGTGTAGTTTACTCACTGCCGACAACTTAGTCATAACCGCGTTGTTCCGGTAGTCGTGATCGCGTCTTTTAGGAATCGCAGTAAGAGTCAGAGACGACGGGCACAGCTGGAAATCGTGTCCATATGTTTCACAAAGTTAAGGATTTTCGGAAACTGTAATGATGCGTGTTTATAATCTAAAACAGTTGTGCATCACTGACATTTTTTCAAATGCTTTGCTCAGAGCCAACTTAAAAATCGTTTTTTGTTTTGATTTGCCCTGCCAGGTGTTGTTTAGCCTTTTTTATTCTGCGTTACAGTTTTGCACCAAATGACCAAGAACGGTGAACGCACGCCTAAAGGTTGTGTGAGGGATAAGTTTATCTTGACTGATGGGGGAAAAGATCTTTCAAGAATGTGTGATTGCTGACATTCAACAGTAGAACAGTCAAGACTGTACTGGTGGCAGCAAATTGTAAGGAAAATGTGGGGAAATAAAGTTTTACTCTCAAAAAACTCACATTTTTCCGCACTCCAATTCAAAAACTGCCTGTTGTTTCATTACCAAAGCATGCCTGTTGTTACTGATGCCTGTTGTTACTGAAGTGAAAAAACTTTTGATTTATGATTGTTACTGATGACAACAGGCATGAGACGTCTAAATCATCAGCTAGCAATGCAGTTCTGCAGCACGCACTCTTCGATTGTAGCTTTCTTCGTCTTGGGAGAAAGAGTACGGTGCATGTAAAAACCGACAGTGTAACTGAGTAGTACAACAGCAACGCAAGACGGAAAATTTGAGTGTGGATATATGGCTATTAAATTTTTTGTTCATGTTTTTAACATATTTTTTTACCACGCTTCATTACCAATGCAGAAATTGTCTTGAGATTTGAGTTTCTTTTATTTCACTGAGAGCTGTACACATCGAAGTGAAAAACCTTTTGATTTATGATGGGCAAGGCTAAAGCTGTGCGTGTAAGTACTAATCAGCAATTAGCCTGGACTTTGCTGAATGTTTTGCAAGTCGGTCACACAAAAGAAAAGTCAGTGGACCTTTGCATAAATAGTATACACGACAATAAATAACTTCTGTTTTTTACCTGAAAATCGCATTCGACAGGCGACAAGTGTGCTTTCTTTAAAAGTTTGCACCTTGTTTGACACAAAGGAATGTGACGTTTCTTTGAGGTGAAACAACTGCCAGACAGGGGCGGAGCCAGACATTTTCATTTGGGGGGGCCACTGGAGGGGCCAGTTTTGCAACAAGAGGAGCTGTCAACGGTCTGTGCAGGACTTTCAGAAAGAGACCTACTCCAGTGGCATGACGTCACGCGGAAAATTTTTGGGGGCCACTGGGGGGGCCAGGCAAAATTTTTTGGGGGCAGTGGCCCCCCTGGCACCCCCCCAGCTCCGACCCTGCTGCCAGAGAAATGATCGCTACAAACTTGACAAAGGATCGTGAGACTTGTCTGATTTTTGGTTCGTAGAAAAAGCGGTTTAAAGCTTTATACTGATGGTCAGCATTCTCTCTAAGAAAATTTTACTCTGAGCAAACAATTTCTTTTAATGAGCGCAAATATTTTAAGGCTGAGTTAATAGAGTTCTAAATAAATTATACACTTTGTGAATTGTTAAAAGTATCAAGTCTCCTACCAAAATGAACAAAGTGTATATTTAATTCAAATAGCTTCTGAAAGGGCTATAGGATATGCTCAGAAGCGTTCTGCCTCTGCCCAAAAATGTTAATGATATTTCACTTTTAAATTTGGAATGTTGCAAGTGCGCGAGAATGAGATTTCACTGCGCAAATGTTGTTGCTACGCATTTGCGCACCTAAGAGAGAAGATTGCTGATGGCCCCAATACGCAACGTAGAGAAGCTGCGGGGACTGCACGCAAAATGCGATCATCATTTAGTCACTTGACTAATGTTTTACTGCAGCCAGGAACGGTTTCGAGTTTCCAGATTATCTTGAAGCGTTTCAAGAAAGAAAGGGTAATTTACGGAAAAAATTCGCTTTATCTGAGAAGTTATTTGGTAAAACCAATGAATCATCACTTGGTGCATTATTACACTCGCGACATTCAGTGGCGGAAATTTATTTTTTGTCAGGGGAGTAAATTTGAAGTTTGCTCACAATGAACAGCTTTCTTCGAACCTGCTTGTTTTTTACTATTCAAATCAGATTTAGGAAATGCCTTTTTGAACACCTCTAGCATAATGTGCCATACAAGTTTTATTTTTATACGGTTATGAATGCATCACAATTCTTTTGCGTTCATCGCAATTCTTTTGCAAAAAGGTTATAGGTGCGATAGCCTCTTTAACTGGGTTCACTTCTCTGATTCCGGTGAAAATAGGAATTGTTGGAGGCATTTGCCAATTCTTTGCACAAGTGAAGCAAATATTTCGAACTAATTTTTGCATTTAATCTTGCTTCCTATTAAATTGAGAGCAAATAACTTTACCCTTTTGGGAATGCACCATACGATGCCATTTTTACCTAAGTACACATAATAATTCGACAAGCAGGATTACGTCTTGTTGAAAAGGCATAAACCTCTTTGTTTGTTATGCTCAAATCACATCATGTATCTTCGCAGCAACAACTTCTTGTGACGTCACAGTGGGAGATCGAAAATGACAGAACGTCATGGCGAGATAATCCTGGAACGAACGAGCTCTGAAGAGCCAGAAATCTTCAGTAAATAATGACGGTCGTTAAGTCATAATAGACCGAAACTAACACGACAGGTTGTGTTCGGGATGGCCTTCCAAAAAGAAATAACCATCATTTTCAGACAAGGTATTGTGGGAAAATGATGGACAGCTGTAAGCTGGCTTGTCTATTCCGAAACAAGTGGTTCAGGAAGAGCAGATGTGGGTCTTGGGTCTTTCGTCATATTGTATTCGTTGTCATCCAATATGGCAACTCAAGAAACTTCGTTTTTTTCATATTAGCGCTTACAATTGGCTGGACGGTGTAACATCAACTGAATTCGCTCAAGTGCCCAATTAATTCGCTCACACTTTCAGCAGATATAAGACATGATTTATCCGCAGCTCCAGAAAAAGTCAAGCCTTATAAATGGCGTAGCATAGTTGCTTTACTGATGCAGTAACAAATGAAAACGGCTTGTTTATAGTGCGTGAAATATCTCTCTTTTGTTGCAAGTGCAAACTAAGTATTTAAAAGACATTTTAATTTGCCTTTCCTCAAATAAAAAATTTCGTCTTGGGATCTTGTTAACACTTCCGACAAGTGCCATTTGTGAAGAATTCGTTGTTTAATTTCTCTTTATCAGTAGTGGCAACAGGACAACATTGGCAATCAAAATAACTTAGACAAAGCTATGTACATCCCGTTTGAAAATTTGAAAACCGGTCTAATTTCAATGCTGACCCTAAAAAGGCCAGAGCACTAGGGATTGAGCAAATTGCGTCAGTCTGCAACTTGCCAAGATGAAAACAAATTAGCAATCAATTGTGTAAATTGCAAAAGCTTGACCTAAAAGTTTTAAAAACGTTTATTTTTCCACTGAAAAATTGAAAAAAAAATTGCGCAAAAACTGATTGATATGAAACCACTGAAAAATTGCGCAAAAAACTGATTGATATAGGGTGAGTGTTCAATGTACATTACTTTGCAAATCACTGAGAAAGTGCTCGACTTCTCCTATCCGATCTGTGCAATTTACAAACTTTCGTGAATCTTTCTACACTTCTCATACCATAGGCACGATGTGTTAAACTTTAACAACAGCAGTTTGTTAGAACTATCATTAATTCGCAAAATTTACTGAATTGTGCCTTAAGTTGTACAATACAACCATCGCAAAAACTTTGGAGTTGATGCTCTTGAACCTTTTTACGAGTCCAAATAATTATACGTGTACCATGAGTTTAAAAGTACTTAAAACTTTGAACAATGCAACGTACCAGTTTGATTGGCTTTGGTGGGAAAGTTTTTCGTACTTTAGCTTTTCTACCTCAAATATATTTTCATAGCTTTATTTTTATGTACTCTTTTTCATATTTTTGTTTTGTTTTTAAATTATTGTACTTCGAGTGGACACATGTGCAGAGCTTCGGGCTCAAATGCCGTTAAATTGCTTTAATCTAAAAGCTAATATATTTGTGTCTTATTTAAACTTCCTGGGCTTCAATAGCAGAACAAAAGCTTTGTCGTTGGTCAGGTGCTTTGCAAATTAAGGTCGTTTCTGTGGCGAGCAAGATTGATCCACAACAGTGGGAATCATGAATGTTGTGCTTCTATCTGAATGACAACAACGAGTCAAGAGGCGGTGCTTTGATGCCGTTCGTCGGAATGCGAAAGTTCCAGTACGGACGGCAACGGAATCGATCCGATTTGCTCGGATGTCGCAAATACATCGCTTTTCTGAAGATTAGCGCAAAAGAAAATATTTACCTTTTGCGTCTTTCGCAAATCTCAACTACGCTTGATGTTCCAACAAGATTGAATTCTCCGTTGCAGTGATATTTACTCCCAAAAACAGGGATTGATTTGGAATGAATAGAGGAATGAAACAGTCGAATCAAGCTACCAGCGACAACTTCAAAATGGCGGTCCGTTCTCTGCTTGTCTCTCGACCGTCTCGTAGATGCTTCGACTCTTTCGTCCGATATTGGTTAATTCGCGAATCGTAGTTCTGCAAGCGGCCGCGTTGCGGTGGCAGCCTTTTCGATGAAACTCCCAAAACGAATTAAGCTAACTTCTTTAAGGTGGAGGGCGGGTCGTGCAAATTGCATTTCCACTCGTCTCCTTGAAATTTTAAATCCGTTTTAAGGCCGGCGCACGATCCCCTTTGCCATTATCAACTCCTTGTCAGTGTTATTGAGCGACATAATATCAACCGTGGCAAATTTTGGCTCGTGCAAGCCTAGTAAGGGCGCATTATTGCGAACCATCTGTGACGTAACAAACCCCACCGGAAAACGTGGTTGTTTTCACATTCTAGTGAACGCCCGAAGCAGGTGTAGCTGCCCTTGACCTCGTAGAGCGCGCTCGACGCGTAGTGCGGGCTTCTGCGTCACCTTTACTCTTTTATTTTTGAAATTTGCTTTGTGTGTCCGGTGCAGTGGCAGCATCGCGCAGAATTGCGTCTGCTGTATTGTACAAAAATGCCCGAACGCAGCAACGGCGTTTGTTGTTTTCGGACACATCACAAAACCGAAAACATGACTTGTGGGATTTGCTAGTGGTTGGCTGTCGAAGAATTTCATCTCTGCTGCGGCGAAAAACCGCAATGAAACTCCTCATGCGTTGATTGGTTTGGTTTGCCGCACTTTACAAATCACACAAGAGCTGTTTGAAAGCTTTTCTCCAGACTGGCCTCGAGCTAAATGCATTCGGAACAATACAAGAAGACATTCCCGATGCTGCCGCAGTGAAGAAGAAAGTGAAGAAAAACGGAAAACCCGGTATATCGAATCCTCAGCGTAAGTACATTCCACGAATCCGAAACGAAAGGCAGGCAGCTTGTCGCTGTCAAGCAATAAGCCTCGACAACTCGTCACGCAGATGACAGAGGGCTCACTAATCCTCGTTTTGCTTCACGGTTGGAATAATGACCCGAGCCTTGCGTGCGCTGGTAGGAGCGTGTAATGCGGTTTGTTGGACTGGGTCAAACTCTGTCGATCCGTGGTGGTGAACACCATTATTTACGGTCATTGCGTCACAGGTTGGCACGACAGTAATGCGATATGGACTTTCCGGCGCGTTCCTGTCTTGCTTGTCATCGACGCACAACTTCTGTCACGAAGTTACACCCGATTTGAACAGAAGTTGTTTGTGCTTCTCTTTTAGTAACTTGGCCTGATCCGCCGTGTATTCTTACTTTAACCACCAGTGTAAGTAATAGCTGAAAAAAACATATTTCAAGTGTTTTTCATTGATACTTTTGCTTAAAAATTATCTTCTGCTTTCGAATACCAACTCGACCTTGTGTTGCAAAGCATACAGAAAAATTAAATTAAACGATGATTTTGTGTTGATTCACTCCTGGCTTGGTTTGCAACGTAGGCTTCTTCCTGCAGTATTGGGGATTTTTCAGGACCGGTTTTTCTTTTTTAAGATTGTACTGTTCTTCTCCCCATCTTCCCGTTATGCGGTAGCTCCCTCGGTTGAATATCTTTCTCTCGCACGCTCTGGCCCGGTGGTGTCTAAGCCTGGAAAGCATATCAATGCATCTTTTTGCCATTAATGACGTTGCAGCTAACCATCAAAGCGGGAAGCAAATGTCCTCATGTTTTGTTGCTGCAACCAGCCTTTTTCATCTCGCGCATCACTGATTTCGCAAACATCATTCGATCCAACAGGATCCGTAAGGAATAAAAGCGAGTGAAGAGTTAATGAGTTTTCGCCCAGACCTTGTATAGTCTAAATCCCCGAGAAAATACAACGCACAATAAATGTTTTCACTGTTATTTATGTACCTTTACAAAATACATGTTGAAGATAAAGTATATGGAGGAACGATGAAATTTTTGTTTGTGTGTTTGTCACACAAAAAGTATTTTTTTCTTTTGTTTTTCAAAAATTTTTTCATTCTTCGCATTCTGAAGGGTGTATTGACTCTGGCCGACTAGTTGCCAACCATTACGCTCTTCATTACCTGCCATGAGCAATCCATGGCCCTGCTCGGCATCCCCGAACCAAGAAGAAAGCCCCTTTTCGAATACATTGCGTATTACACGCCCGTAGCCAATGTCAAAGTATTTGTTATGTTATGGGTTCATTACAGGGAAAGAATTACCAAAGAAAGATTTTGGTATTGCAGAAGACGTGTTGCTTGTTAAATTAAACCACAAGCTGTACACTTTTTGAGAAAGACTCAGGCAACACGATTGACTGTAAAGAAAATGCTGACACAAGTAGTTCTGTGTTGACGAATGCCGTGTGCACATTCGTACGCAAGTTTCTTGCAAGCAATCCCCCGAATGCTCGATTGCAGTCAGTTTCGGTGTTGTAGTTGATACAGCCGGTGAGTTTGTGGTTCTTAAAGTGCTTCATTACATTGAATCGTGCGACTGTCCAGCATCTATATATGCTTTTACGAAAATATCAACTGTTCAACTAATCCCTCATTTACTTGAACGATGTAGTCGATTATTTGTGTGGTTTCTTTCGCTGCTCCTCGACAAATTTCTTCGCTGCGTCACTGCATGCGTTATTTGCTGGAAGTTTGTGCCTGTTGGCGGATACGTTTAACTAATATCGGTATTAAAAAGAACAGAAGGTCAATATTAGTCTCTGCAAACTATGCAACAAGCCCACAAGTTGCAATGCAATCAACAACTAACAAGCCGTTAACAGGTTTTTCAGGGTTGAAAAGGTGGCGCCACAAATTACTCAAAGCTATGTTGAAGAAGTAGCTCTCTTTTTTAAAGCTTTGGGTAACTTGTAAACAAAATGTTTTCTGACAGATCGTCGTTTTCAAACTGTTCCTGCAGAACTCTTTACCGGTAAGAGTATGTAGTTTTTCTCACTGCTTAGACATAGGTGGCGAAACCGGGTCGGACGCATGGGCCTGCACCCCCCACTTTTTTCTGGAAGGCTGACCTCCCCGCTTATAAATTTCGAATTTTGCCTAAATAATTTTAAGTAATACAATTAGAAAGAACAACTAGTTACATTTATGTGCTCAAATCAGTGTAGCGTAGATAGAGAGGGTGTAGTGTGGATAAGGGTCGTTGCGAGGGCTTATAAAACAGTGCATAAAATTGTTTAAACATGCTGACAAAAGTTAATGACGTTATATTTCAATGCTTGTCACATCATAGTTGCCAATTCAAACCAAAAAATTTTCTGCAGTGTTTTTGACTTGCATTTGTTCCCCCCAATTCGAAAGAGATTCCGCAACCCATGTATTTACTTTAGACTTTCATTTTTCACTGCGTTACTGTGGTGACAACCGCAGTCTAGTGCCTCAAAAGAAGATAATAATGATTCGTCAACTCGTGAACTTCGCAACTGCAAACTTTACACGGTAAGATGGTTTGAGGTTTTGAACGAAAACGAAGATAGCAAGAAAAGAGACAATAACTTCCAAAACCTGAATAGCAAAATTTGTGAATTGTAATCAAGTGAAAACCGAAGATAAATGATGAGTTTTAGGATTTGTTACCAGCCAATGCACATTGTTTTGTGTTCACACAAGATACCAAGGAATGGGTAAGTTTAAAACAATATTTTGCTAATTGATGAAAGGCTTAGGAAATAAACTGTATGTCACTTTGAGGGTGTTTTTTTCCTATTGAAGAATCTTGGTAGTCAACATTGAAACTGACCCTGTCTGCCACTCCTTGCACCAGGTGATGCTTGCATGTATGTTTGTCAGGATGTGGTTCAAATCGACAAAATTGCGAAACTCCAACCTTCCTGCTCGGCTGCAAACGTACTGTCTGCTGTCCTAGCGACCGAGTGAATAAAAAAATATGGGTAGTATTGAAAACTGAAGCTGTTTGTATTGAAAACTAAATGGGCAAAAATAAGCATCTGTGTATGTTGAGAAACTAAACGTTTTTCAAGCGTTGCAAACAGTGCTTCAAATATTGGTAATTTTCAGTACAGAAATATTTTTAAAGGGGTAACTTTTGAATGCATGAATACATTCCACCTTTTTACGCTTTACATTTATTTTGCCGCATAATGTCTCTTTGATATTTTCGCATGTAAACATCAAAGTAATAAATGAAGCAAATATTAAATGTCAAGTGCTTGCAGAAATTTCGGGCGAGCCTTAATTTTTTTCCATTTCCAACCACATGCAAGCTTTAATGATTTTCAAAGAAGATTAGGATATAATGCAGATTTAGTGAATAATATATTCGCGTGGGCTTTGATTTGTAAAAATATTACTCTTTTAACGAAGAAAACATTTCAAACTGCCGGCTACAAGCTTTTTATTGCATTAGACTAATTTAAAGCGGGTAATCTCACTCCTTACCTTCAAAGCTTTTGTTGTCATGATTACAAATAATCATCTTCTCCAAAGTATTTAAAGATAAAACGAAAAGCGCGACAAGTGGCTTTCATTAGAAAAAGGCGAGAAATGAATCAATGTATTTTTTAACATTTTGACCAAGAAATGCATAAAATGCATCAACCAAATTAAGGTTGAGAAGTTCCGAGGTGCTGCTTTAAACCGAAAGCCAATTTTTTTCATTTTGAACCGTGGCCGTGATACAAGGTTGCCTTGCCTTTTCTGTTCAGCACAGTAGATTTTTTTTCGGTTGTCTTGAGCTTACACGGGTCGCGACGTTGACTGATAATGTCACACCAACCGTTGCTTCTTCCGTGTCTAACGAAGCGAGACAATCTACCACCTCGAAAAATACTTAAAATCTAATGCTGCTCCATTAACAGTACAATTCGTTTTCTGTCTCGTTTAACTTGCCTGATGACCGCGACACGCCAGTAAGCGGGCTGCAAAATCAATGTCTGCTTCCGCGCCCAAACACACCGCTCTTTCACAACAGAAATGAATCCAATTTTTATCGAATTGATTTGAAAATTTAATTAGAACCTACTTTTTGCAGACATTTTGATAGGAAATAAGTGTGGTTTTAATCAGCTCAAAAACATCACAAATGTGTTTAACCCAATTGATTATGTTCCATCAACGGGGACGAGGAGTCGTTTAAATGGCAAACGATCTGTAATCCATGTAAAAATGCCAATGAAGCAGGCATCGTTACAAAACACAACCTTTGTGTTTTTCACTGAATAAAGAGAGTGAATAAACAAAAGGAAATCAAAACTTCAGGTGACTTAAAACCAAATATACCATATACTATTAGTTAAACAGTGGTTTGGCTTGGAGCTTGGCCATATTTTTTCTCTAATGGCGTAAGTGGAACCGAAAAGTTTATTAAAATTCAATTGTTTTTTGCATCGTCTTAACCCTTTAAGTCTGCCTTAACGCATACTTTTTTTAAAAACTATTTTTGAGAATCGGGCAAGTCTGTTGCCGTTGAAGGCAACTTAACTGGTATGTAACATAACTTGTCATAAAAAGCTGGGATAATTTGTAAACTGTTGACTATATCAGTTAATTACTGAGCGTTTAAAAGCAATCGAAATGCATTTTTAATCGATTTGGTGTGATGTCATGATATGCATATCAGCAGGGATTCCGCCCGAATCTTATTTCAAGTGTCAGCATTCTAATAAGCATGCAGGCGGTACTTTTGAGTCTTGGAGTTTATAGGGAAAATGGACGTGCCTATGCTCTGTACGCTTTTTCAAAAATTTTGTGTGAAGTTGCAATGCTGCAGTTGCGGAACGAAGTTCACGACCTTGCTGACTCTGCTGAGAGACCATTATTGGAAGCAGCATAGCTGGCTGTGCGTGGTTGTATAATAATCCAAAGCTGTCACTTTCAAAAACCCTGATTTGTCGTCAATTATGAGTCGCAGTGACCTATTGAAGCTGCAAAGTTTTCCTGCACCGACACAGCTTTTCGAAACGAAGTTTACTCACAACGGAACGCCAGAAATTCTCCCGATATTTTCACGTAATCGGAAATTTTCTATTTAGCATGACGATGGGGGGCCATACAAGAAACGTTTTTGTACGATACCCTGATATAAAGCTCTATCCGTGCAACCCAGTGGTTCTCAAAGTGGTCGATTTCGACCCCAGGGGGTCAGTTGGACCATCCAAAGGGTCGATAATAGTCACGGGGTCGAATGGGGGTCACTGAATGGCCAGAGAGTCAATGAATAACTGCTGGGGTCTACTGGAGCAATGAAGCCTCCAATTCAAAGACCTTGTTACTCGGGTAAGGAATGCAAACGTCGTTTTTCAACAAATCAAACAAAATTAAGAGGGCTGATCAAATCTCAGCTACAGTAGTTTATAAAAGTACATTTGATTCGAATACTTTTTTATTAAATCATCCATTGTGATGACCTTATGAAAACTGCTTTGTTTTTTATGTCACAAACATAGCGCATGTGTCGCAGTTCGGCAGTTGTTCCTTGCATTAGTAACTGTTGGGCTAAGCCACGGGGTCTACAGAAGATTGTATACTTTAATTGGGGGTCAACGTGCAGAAAAGTTTGAGAACCACTGGTGTAACCTAACTGCTTCACGATGGATTTGTATCTGTTTGGTACCAACTTTTACCGCTAAGATGAAGCGTTGAGAAAAGCTGAGCATACAGTTTAGTTCGAAAACAAGCCGTCTGCATCAAAGCATAGAATCCGGAAAAACTTTACTGTTGTCACATAAATGTGTATATACTTTTCAACGACAAAGAGCAAGCTGGCGAAGCCTCTGTTGAGCATCAGAAAGTCTCTTGAAAACTGTATTGATGTGATTGTGAAACGACATTACAGTGGTTTGTGCACTTTAAGAGCGTCGGGGTTTACGCATAAAGGTTAGAATCATACATTTGTGAAACTGCTGATATGGTACTGGAAAGAAATTCATTATAACTTCTCTGTCCTTACTGGCACGGCATTCCTTAAAGTTTTTCGGCTTAACTTGCATATATTTCGGAGCAAAAAGTATACCACTGGCAAGCAAGATTTGAAAAGGTGCCCTTTAACACGACTTCGTGCAATGCACGTTTGCGATGGGAATTGCACCGAATAAAGAGAAAGAAGCAATAGATATGCAAGCAGTGGTACAAAAACTTAAATCACACATTTTAATTTCTTGTGTGGACTGCTGCTTAATCTGAAACGAAAACGATGTTCATAAGTGGCACAAATTCAAAAACGCAGACGCAACAGTTTGATATGTATTACCGTATGACGAATGTGCAGATTTGCTTGGCAAGAGCATTTGGAACGAACACTTTAGATCGATAAGCTGAACCTGTAGAAAAAATAGTCGTGTTTTCTTTACTCGCTTGTCAGATTTGCATGACGTTTTCCGTTGTAACAGAAACCAGCATTGAAATTATGGCAGTCAAGCTTTTGAAAAATGCTTGCGACAAAAAAATCTTAAATTTTCTTCTAAGCCACAATCGAAGCTGCTTTACGTCCAAAGGAGCATTGGGCGAGACCACCCACTACGTGTTTAACAGTTGGTCAGCTTCGAATCGAACCTGAGATAGTGGCAACTCGAAAAAATCTGTGTAATACAGACATCACAAGACTTCAGAGTTTGGTGCGGGCGCCACTTTGTGAATGGAAGTAATGCGCCGTGAGTTGAGCTCACTACGGGATAGCTAGACGGCTAATGATCTGTGCTGCGTACACGGCGTTCCAGTATTGAATCTACCAACCATCCACCAGCAGTGTTAAGTATTGAGAAAAAAACTTGCACTGGGAGTTTTATTAACAAGTTCGTTTTTGGTGTGAAAAATTTTAAGCTAAACTTAAAACAAAACAATGTAGGTATAATGTAACCGAACTAAAGGCAGCCATAAGATCTTTCTCAGGTTTGTTTAGCAGTGATGCTAATGCTGCACATTTTAAAAGATTTCCTATAACTTGACTTACAACTAAAGGACAACGACATCCTTTAAAGGTGTTAAAATCTGAGACATATTTGGGAAAATCATCTTGAAAATGTAGTTTCGCAAAGCGTAAATATTATTCTTTGCGTTTGAAACTGCATGCTGCTATGGCAGTAAATGTTTTGGCAAGTTTTTGAAGTGTGATTTATTGCTTTTTCATGGTTAATGAAGTTTCTCCGAATCACTAGAATTGGCGCCCTGCTCTGTTGCAGTGTTGTAATAAGTGTTATATGTTAGTTAACATTAGTGTTAAGAATAAGTCCGTAACCATGTGGTTCTGCCTCCAACGCAGTTGCAAAAAGTGTCTGTAACCCTGTGATTGTGCTCCAATGCCTTGTAAAACGTTCTGATTTGTCTGTTTTTATCGACCTGCGTTCTGCAGAGTGCGTGTTTATGCTGTAGACTTCGTGTCTGGTCACAAACAAATAAACTAAAATTAAAATTAAAACTAGAGTTACTCTCTCAAATTAGACTGTTTTACTTATAGTCAAGTTGTACAAGTAATTTTTCATAACAATGATTGCACAGTTGGAGCATTAATCTCTCAGGTCTTCAGAATTTTAGGATTAATGATATGATTGCTACCCTTTTGGAAGACGCAAGATTATACTGCAAGAAGGCGATGTCATTGAAATTTCGAAATAGTCGAATATGTTGCAACGCCGTGTGTACTCGGAAACCTTGTCAGGTTCTTAGACTTTCAAAGAAGGTGGTATGATCGGAAACTGTTAGGATCAAGCTGCACAGCGGGCAATGCGAAACGAAGAATGGTAACGGTTTATATGGCGCTATTAACTGTACGGTGAGTAACGAAACGATGATGCACTTCAAAATGTGTGGTCTGATGTTTACGAAGGGATTACGCTCATGCCAAGGAACCCTGCAGACTTTTGTGTTATCAGACGTCAGGTCGCCTGGCAACACCTTTTCAAGAAGAGACCTTCTACCAAGCACACAGGCTGGAACAGTTGCTTGGCAGAGTTCTGTACAATTTTTCGCACAATAACGTGCTCATCCTTTTTGCGGAGCCGGCTATTGAGGCGTGCGTTACTGGTGCCAGTGTAGGTTTCGCGAGAGCGCGAAAGGAGCACACAATCGTTTCCAGGATTTTTGGGCTTCGTCATAACGAAACGTTCGTCGTTTGCTTACGCTTACTCTTCGCAGTACTTTGTGAAGGGAAACTTGCCGTACTTCGCATGAGCCACTTGACTGCGGTCAGAAAATTGCAGTGCGGGAATTGTTAAAAAAATTACCATGTCAGAAAGATACAATGCAAGGACTTTGTAGTTTCTGGTGTTCCTTGCAGTGTTTGACTTTCTGTTTTTATCGTTTGACCATTTTTGCTCACAGACCATCATTATTTTTCTACCTGTCAAATATAAAATTATTTGGAATATTCTAATTTTTCACCAGTTTGAAAATCAATTTACTGATTGCATGGGGCGTATCTCACTTTGTCACTTTTGCTTTTTCTCACTTTGCTCTTATTCGAATCATAACTGAGATGACAAAGGTATCAGTTGCTACATATATAACTTGCTTTGCGAAGGAAGACCTACAGAGCTGGTTAGTGTCGAGATCGAATGCTGTTTTTCCTTTTTCAAGGCTGATGTATTGTGGGCTTGAGGGGCTCAATTGTAAAATATATTTTTTAGTGCATTCCATACTAGTGCATTGCTTAGAGCTGCGTGCAGCTTGCCCTGCAGAGTTTCTTACGCTGACTCACAAGGCCGCATAAATGTGTATATCAATCCATGAGGTTCAATAGAAACTGCCGAAAATCACAGTGTGAATGACGCGTCCTTCCGCTGTTTTCCCCGCGGAGAACACACGCTACAAGATGACTAAAACTCATCGCAGCTTTTCTTTTTTTGCGAGCAGACGCCTTCTAACATCGACACACCGGCTGAGTGCACTGCTACTGTAACCGAACCATTATCGCGTAATCGCAGACAGCTCGACGGATTGGCATCCTTCGGCGTGATGATGGGACAAAAATATCGCAAGCTGGTCAGCTGGGACTATCACTCAGACAAGCAGCAGTGCATCGTATCAAAAATATCGCATTTGTCACATAAAAACTAATATCATCGCGGGAGATCATGACGTACGTTGCAAGGTCGTGACTTATGGCTCGTTGTGTGGCCTGTTTATCTCCAGGCCCAGATATGAATTTCTGAGATCACGGACCGAGACAGGCAGTAGGTTGTGGCCAGGCGCGTAGCCAGGGGGGCAATGGGGGCAATTGCCCCCCCAATTCTGAAAGTAGAACTATCAGTTTTCAGGTTGATCAAGTTTTTGATGTGCAAGCCAAATAAATGCGTCAGTTCAAATCAGCGAAACTGCTTAAAAAACCCATTCTACTTCCACTTACAGTCGAACCTGATCAAAGCAGAATAGTTTACCAATTGCCCTTGATTAATCAAACATTACGTATAGTGTAAATGCTGGAGAATTCATGCCATGGCTGACCTTTACCTGAGGTTTAAGCTCCGTATAGAACTTAAAGATAATGAAATACATGCTTGCGTATACGCGCTTGTAATCAGTTACCAAAAGCAAAACAAGGAGTTAATGCTTTTCGCAGCTGTTTCCGGTGCACCACCTTGCTGCATCACACCTAAAGGTGATGTAAACTTCAGTTCAAGACCATTGCAAAAATGCCTCTTTGATATCTCTGGCATGCTACAAATTCAGTTTATATTACCCTTGACTACAGCATCAGCCGTAGTTTTAAATGAACATCGTAGATTTTTGTTTTAGCACAGTTTTAAAACTAAATGCGTGAATATGTCGGTGATGTACAATTTGTGTGCCTTGAAGCTCGAGCCTTGGCGAAGAAGCAATTCAGTTTCAAAGTCTTTTTTATTACGTAATTAGGTCATAGAAACTGTTTAGCAACAATAGCATTTATTCTAGATATTTAGTTGTGATGGCATGTAGACCTGCTGTGACGGTTCAATCACAAATATGTGAAGTCTTAACGGTTTCATTAATGATCTCCCTTTACCTTGCCTACGAGTAAAAAAAACAGTAACACAGTTTTGTTCAAGTAATCAGAATCCGACCTGTACACAGTCTAAAGCGTTTCAACATTCACCTAATGTTAATTACCACCCAATCCTACAATAAATTTGAAACCAGCATTCACCTGCAACCCGAAGAGTCAGCAGAAAAATCTAACGAAAGTAGGAAGATGCTTTCGATTTTGTAAGTGATGAGGTCACTGACACTGCCATTTACGGACAGATAGCTTGCAATCTATTTTCTCGATAAAGCGCATGTGACCAAAATGAAACTAAATTGAATTTTTCCCAGTCAATTGGATTTTGTTACTTAAATACTAATGGATTAAAAGAAAGACTTCAACCGCTTAGTTCCCAAACTTTTTTGAGCACGACCCAAATCAGAGTTTGGTGACCGCCTCGTGACCCAAGCCTCAAGCAATGTATGAAAAAAATACTGATTGTGTGGATGATTTTTGGCAGCAAGTTGCTAAGTTCGTTTGCTGTATCACACCTAAAGGTGTTAGCAATCTATACTCTTTTCTCAAGTATCTACGCCACAGAGAGACAAGCACTAGTAACCAGGGGCGCCGGAACGGGGATGCATGACGGGGGCACTGCCTCCTGCCCTGTGAAAGGGGGGGCAACGGGGGCACAGGTGCCCTCACATAACAGCATCATAGGAAATTTCAGGAACGCCGGAGAGCGGTGAAATGACGGGTTATTGCCCCTGTCTTTTTAAAAGAGGGGCAACAGGGTAGGAGGTGCCTTTTCATAACAGAATAACCGATAATTTTATGGATTATCAAGAACGACTTGAAACAAATTTATTGCAGCTATTCACGCACACATAAAATTCAGAATGGTTTTCTATAATTTCTGCTATGACTTTTGAGGTTAACGTTGTTGCTGTGCATAAACAAGCATAATTGGTTACGATTTTTTTGTTTTTTACAAGATTCCATTGCCCTCAACTCTGTACTGTCCCCCTTGTCCACCGCTGTTCCGGCGTCATTGGTGGTAACGTTGAAAATCGGCAACTCCGGTGTGGATCGCCTTTGCGCTACCCATTTTTTGACCCTTCTCCACCCTTTTTTGGGTTTTGATCCATACTTTGGGAACCACTGGGCTTGGTCAACTAACCAACGGTTGTGTAAAGCTGCGACGAAAAGTCGGCCTGTTTCTGAACTTCTTGCAGAGCCATGATAAGCGATTGTGGCTTCGTTTTCGCAAATACACAGCCGTTTTCACACTTTGCGTAGCCGTAGACTGAGTGGGCTAAACATATATGCAGGTTTGCTTACGGGCATGTATAACTTTCCCCAATTAAAAAATTATGTTTATGATGTTTGTGAATCTTGTTGTTAACTCTCAAAAGCTAGATAGATAAATACCTAATCGTTAATGGGAAGCAGCTTTCGTGCAAGTAGCGTACTACAATGCTACCGCAGTCGCATATCATTGCGTTCAATGATATAAAATCCAAACATTTTAAAACTCGTTGAGAGACTCTAGCGCCGGGGTTCCCAACCTGGGGTACATGTACCCCCAGGGGTACATTTGCCTATCCGAAGGGGTACATTTAAAGCTAGCAAAAGATGAGAAAAATATATTCACATATTATTTATTTCCATATATTTGTACATATATCACTGAGTATTATTTACAAAAATCATTATATGTTGATTGTTAAATGTGTCTATGAATGAATATGATAATATATTTTGTTTTATATGTGAGCTCGCCGTGTCTTGTGGGCCTTGCGGCTGAAATCAATAAAACTGTCAAAACTGTCAAACTGTCATAGGAAATTTTAGGGGTACATTTTCATCTGTCAACATGCTGAAGGGGTACATGCTCATTTGTTGAAATGCTGAAGGGGTACATGGTCAGAGAAAGGTTGGGAACCCCTGCTCTAGTGTTTATATTATCAGTTGCATACGTCAACCAGTCGCTCAACAATTAGACAAGATCCACGTCTTAGTCCGCATGCGCGCAAGTTTTGTAGACCTACTTCGGGAGTCGGTGTCTTAGAGCAAATTCGCTACTGGAGTTCGATTGAACGCATGTTTTTGTACATCGTAAAAGTGTAAATATAAAAAGCGCAATCATAATGACGGTCACGATGACTCCTTGCTCAACTGCAATATTGGCTGAAAAAAGCATACTGCAGACCTTGCACACACAGCATCGAGGTTTTCAAAAACGCATTTGCAAGAAAGTTTTACGAGAAAATGATGGCTTTCATTCAAAGTAGAAATTTGGACATTTACTAAAATCACTTGAACTTGTTAATTCAATGAAAGCAGACTTTCTGTTTGTCGGCTTAAATCAGAACATAACCATTTAGAAAAATAGGTGCCAGAACAAGGCACATTTGATGGATGATGTGTTTTTGAAAACAAGGGGCATTATATATTTAAATATTGAGAGTTGGTTCTTGTTTGGCCCCCCAATCAAAATTTCTGGCTAAGTGCCTGGTTGTGGCACTGCTGTATTTTCCAGATTCGTGGAATAAAGGAAGTTTCATTGGCCTTTGCTGTTATGTAACATAGTTCGTTCGGAATCACAACTCGTTACATGCAATTGCCTACTTGAATTGATTGATAGTTCCAAAAAGTTTGAAACAAGCGCTGTGGTCATGAGCTGCAGTCCATGCACCTTTTGTATTAGTATACACTCATTTTGATCGTTTTGGCGTTCTTTTGTATAGATTCACAAAGACACTTACGGGCTTCAACGTCATGTTTTGTAAACACGACAATTTCAAACATTTACAATGTTAGCGTGGAAATTAAACACTTTTATGAAACGTAGCAATTTAAGCAATTCAAGTCACAAGCTTTGTTGATGGTTGTAACTACTTTCTGCTTCGATCAAATTTCGCAGAAAGAAAACTTTAATTACCTTTTATTAAACGTCATTATTTTGAGTTCATGGCATTTACTGGAATTATTTTTGGTTTCGGTAGTGCTGTGGTTCGTGATATGCTACCGGATTTGGGAAAAGGCATGGAATTATTCACCTGGCCCTTGCTCAATAGAACTGTAGGACCAGGTATTGTTGATTAAAAATATTGAAATAATAAAATATTGTAACGAATGTTTGAGTAAGTATTTGCGAACGCTAAAACGGACAAGAACATTTAATTACCTTTTGAAAAAATTCAGAAAAGAAATATCCTTGCAGTGCTTGCAGCAGCACATCAACAGTGCAAATGATCTAACTTGCTCAAACACCATATAACATATAGGGAGTGAGATGGCTTACACCCGAGTTGTGTTATGCTCACTGAAAAGAAAAGCAACAGTTATTTAAACGTATTTTCATTCCTTTATCTTGCGACACAAAAATGCACAAAAAAGGTGTACATGGGGAACTTCATAGTAATGTGTTTTCGTGTTTGTTTAGAGCAGGTGTTCTTAACCTGGTGTCCTTGGACTTCTTAGGGATCCATGAATGTGTTTGCGGTCTTGGTTGCAGTGAAAGGGGTCAGCAGGGACAAAAGGTTTGAGTACCTCTGGTTTAGAGGAAGTTCCCTGTTGCCAACCATTACCGCATATCATTTGGCTATAGACTCTCCATAAGAAGACCGGGAAATATAATGATTTAGAAAAGCGTTTCCCAAGCGGTGGACTGAGCTGCTGCTTTTATGTGGACCAAAGAGCTAGCTGAAAAAAGGCTTACAATATCGATTGTGTTTTGAATACAAAAGAATCAAACCAAATACCACGAAACTTGGTAGCAGTTATTTTCTCGCGCTTGTGTAGTAAAATTCCCAACCGTTACGAGAAAGTGAGCAACTGTACTTTTTGGGTAAAGAACATTGCAAGGCCAAGCAAGGAAAAAAGTTCTGAAAAACTGGTGTGAAAATATTAACAAACTGACTTTTTTAAAATTCCTGACTAAATTGCTTAATGACGAATGTCTGCAGGATTTAACCGGACAGACCAGCAACGTGATTCTTAAAAACCAGTTGCTCGAATCTTTTTTTACTTAACAGTTCAAGCACCACGATAGCTTTAGCTAATGTAGTTGCCTCCGCCAAAGTAATGCGGCGTAGGTTTTGAGGAGTAAAATATAATTATGAATGTTTTGAAACCACGTGATACGATGAGAATGAAGTAGAGCGGTGGTCAGTTTGACTTTGGGATAAAACATTCTTTTTGCCAAAGATTTAAACAGTTTTGACATGAGCATCTTTTGCTGCAGATATATAGGTTTATTGCAATTATCACACTCACGTTATCCACGAAGGAACAAACATTAAAATGCTTTTCTCCTGTTATTAAGATTTGCGGACAAGCTGGTTATATTGCTACGCGAGTTCAGGCGGCTGCGAAGAATTGAAGGTCATTTGGGCAGAAGTCCTGCCATGAGCTGAACTTATCCAATGTGGTGCCTTGTACAAATTTTTCAATAGCTTTGAGGTTACATAAAAACCTTTTTTTGAAAACCTTCAGAGTAACTGGATATCTTTGATTGGTACGAATAAACTCTTTTTTCAGTAGCTAGATATTCAGTGCAGAAAATTCCAGATGGGGGGTCAAGTTACGTTACAATCGTGTGACGTCACAAATCAACTTTAGGACGACCATTCTAGGGGGGTCCGGGGGCATGCCCCCGGGATAATTTTGCAAAATTACACAAAAAAATACGCAAATTACACTTAAAAATACGCATTTGCACCTGAAACTACGCATAGTGTTTATAAATTTTTTTATTTTTAGGGTCTGAAAGGGGGGCCATGGCACAGTTCCCCCCCTCCTTACGCTAGTGTAGATATTCATCTGTGGTGATTAGGCCTACATACGTATAGCAGACATCGGGGTTGTCTCAAAAATGTTTGGAATTTAGTATTTGGGAGCTTCCCTACCAAACTGGTGATTTGGGTGGAAATGTCGCGATTTTTGACAGAATTCTAAATTTTCACAACTGTTGAGTCTGGCACGTTATTGACACTGTATGCTGAGTTCCTACTCATCTGAAGTGACAATTGTTTTATCCTTAATTTAAATGAAACGAAAGGCCAATTTCAGCACTCTCTTCAAAAGTTGATAAGTATGAACAGACTACCTTGGATTTTCAGAGTAAAACAACCCTATGATGTGACAATTCAATCGTGGAATATTTAAACCACGTAAAATAGACTGAATTTTACTGCGCTACAAATAATTTTTTGTTGGTCCAAGTTGAGGAGATTGTTCATTACTTTGGCACCAAAATATGTTGCTTTGAACTGCTTGATATCTTTGATACAAATCGGGGACCACATAGATCAGGGACTGCCCGATTGCCACTGATGCTCAGTTTGTGAAACAAAACAGTGTAATAAGCGTGATAAGAAAACATTCTG
>Ga0210059_1005092_pt1 | contig 21130 bp, 10 predicted proteins | sample Ectturendosymbi2_FD_188042 | JGI IMG/M metagenome (GOLD analysis project Ga0210059, IMG submission 188042) | Ecteinascidia turbinata endosymbiont from Florida, USA - Sample 2 (SPAdes) (version 2) | ecosystem: Host-associated > Tunicates > Ascidians > Unclassified | place: Key West, Florida...
CCTCTGAGGTGCGCAACTGCGCAGTACCGCCAGACAATTTGCGCAGTGCTATCTCGTTCTCGCGCACTTCAAACATCCTACATTTAATACGGTATATATACATATATCGCATAGTCCTTTTAACGTTGGGAACGCTTCACTGTTTGCATGTCTGCATGGCTGCGCAGCATTTGCTCAGTGTAGAATTTTCTTCCCGGGAACACTGTATTTGACCCATTGCTTCAAATCGAGTTCGCGCCGAAGGGAGCCCCGTGCTACGCCTACGCAAATTTACACTTTCCATCGATGCTGCTTGCGTAATGCCGGCGTGGAGCCGTAAGTATTTAAGCGTGGAATCCGTTGCCAATAAAAATCAAACTGTGGTGGGAATTGCTGCTTGCTGAGTGGTAATCGCCCCCAGTCCCTGCCCCCCGCTTCCCAGCCAAGGCCACATTCCCCACCCCAGTCAGTTTTAAAGCCCTCATCACAATTCCTTGTGCAATCGTAACATTGGAAATTGTTTTTCGGCAATGAGTAGCCTAGCTTTTTCAATAGCACCAAGTTAAGGCAAGGCAAGGCAGAGAAGATGAAGCTGTTTTCTGTTTCAACTATAAAAGCTTTTCATATTTGGCAGGTCAAGTTTCAATATTTGCTGCAAATATGGTTCGATATTTGTTGCTGTTTCAGTTGTTACTGCTACTTGTAGTTGCATATGTCACTGTGTGATGATAAGTCAGTCTTACTCTATCTCCCTCACGAAATACGATAAAACACACGTTAAGTTATCTCCATATTCTAGGCTTCAGGAACTCACCAAAAGCCTCTGTGAGTTCTTCAACTTCGCTCTGTGGCAGAGATGCGTTTGCCTGTGGCGGTGTGGTAGAGGGTTTCTGGATTTCGCTTTTAGTGCGATCGATTTCTTTGTTTTCCTGTTCCACGATTTTTCGCTTCTTGGAGTCAGCACTGGCAGCGCCCTTTTCAATGATAGTTGTTTTCAAACTTCCGTGACTGTGCGAAGACGTACTTTCTGCAGAAGGTACTTGTCCAGTTTTTATGTTTCCTTCTTGTTTGCTCAGCTGCAGTGGACTTGCTGATTTTTGGCAACCAGCAGACTCTTCGATGTTTGTTTGTTTTGAGGAACTTCCACCATCCACTGCAGAATAAAAGTTTTGACGCTGTTATGAGCACAAAAGTAAGTGAAAACAGGCGGGACTGTTTGCAGTTAAGATGCTTGCTGTAAAATCTGTTATCTCTCTCGTATTAGGTAACTGGCGCTGCGTGATATTAATCTTGCGACGCTTCGGAAAGTAATTGATACCTAACAGGAAATCGCCTGAGTTTGACCGTAAGGTTGAAGTATGCTGCGCATTCACGTCCTGCAGTTAGCAGAAACTGTTTACTTACGGTGAGAAACGACATTAAAACGGTATCCGAACCTGTAAAGTAATTTCACGCTAACAAACAACTACTTTCAAAAAAACTATTTCAAATTCGGATGACAATGTAAACCCAAAGAAACAGTGCAGCAAAATGTTGCTACGGGGATGTGGGGTAACCCGTTCTCCCCAATGCAAGCGCAAGACCTGGTTTCACACGACCGTAACCACAGTTAACGTAACCACAGTTAATCGTTGCTCTAGGGTTCATTGGCTTTGATTAATCCTGTGTTAATTCCTTGACCCGCTCAGATAGAAACCCCTTTGGAGGCTTTGGCTTGCGGTGTGTCTTCAACACATTAAAACTGTAAAGAAAATATAGCAGTCCTAAGCCTAAATTACAACGAAACCTTTGCCGAAAAAACACTATTTTCGCTGTGCTGATTCTCAGGGTTTTGTTTTAAGGTTTGGCCTTGGGACCTTTGAGAGACTGCAAGTATTTTAACTGAAGGTGGAAGAAGGATTCCCAGCCTTTGATCCACCATCTTGACCCCTCTGCACGCATAATCATTGGCATGAGTGGACCCAAGACGACTGCTGCAGAAAGGTTGCATGAACCTTCCAGTATCCTGCAACTTTTGGGGGAGCCTGCATTCGCTTGGTTCCAACACGTTACCATATGCCCTCACAGCCGGTGGGATTTTGGATCCTCAAGACACCTGATTCGTCAAAAGGCAGGGACACGGTTTGAAAGAGAATGTCATTCTCATAGGCATGCTGCCAAACAAGGCTAATGTTCATGCCAACCCCAATCTTTGAACAAAAGTTGCTATGCGACGTGGCGCGTCCGAATACTCAGCGGTGTATCTGATCAACTTTAACTGAATACCGAGATGGTCATTAAGCAAGGTTTTAATGCATTTTGGTGGTGGTTATACTATTGATTCTACTGTACTTTGAGAGACCGTTGAAAAATTGAGAGACCGTCTAAGTCCATCAAAACACCTTAAAAACACTGCTGATGTTTTCAAAATTATAGGCGGATTTTTGCCGTAGGAGTAGAGTCACCAAAACAAAACCTATTTAAGGTGTTTGCTTCTGCGTAATTTACATGATATCCGTCTCTCAAGTCTCGAAATTTGCTAAGGTGGAAGCATAGATGTTTACCTTCATATACAAGAAACAGACGAGGATTATGTAACGAATTTTTTCAAACAATGTCGCCTGATCTCTCCACGTTCTGTTCTGCGTTTCGCAATTGGTTTTGTACATAGTTAATTGGCGGGGTGCAGAAAAGAGAAAACGCTTGTCTTTAAAGACAACACAAACATCTAGTCCAGTGTCCAGCTTGATCTTCAATGTTTATTGTAAAGTGCCTCGTAGTTGCTGTCAAGCGATTTTGAACAGAAATTATAGCCGTTCTCTAAACTAAAGTACACCAATTATATCCATCCTGCTATTTAGCGGGACCTTTCGCACCCACGATTTCTAATACAGCAGTGGAACGTTTCTCCATCACACATTGTATGTATACCAATGTTGGCACAAGATTAATGAATCATCCGCAAGGCGTCCTGAAGAAAATAACAGCTTTGTTGCACTTAATTACAACTTCGAAGGTGTTACGCACCTCAAGACTGGTGGCCATTGAACGCTGCTAAAAAGTGTGAAATAACAAACATGGTATTATATTAAACCAGATACTGTGTTAATCTGTTTGAAATTGCTATAACACTGTAACATTCTAAGGATGAATTTAGAGGAGCATTAATAAAAAATGCAAAACCCGTGTTTCAAAATTTTGATTGCAGGTTTATTTTCCTTCTGCAGCCAAGTTGGGATTTGAAGCTACTACGGTTGTATGCTAGTCAGCGAGCGATTTACACGGATTTAAATATCGTCAGCGTTGCACCCTTCACGTCATTGCGTTTAAACTCAGCTGACGTGATCGTAGCTGGTTAGCAGCAGCGCGTTGTCTGGTTGGCTGCGCCTTCGTATGCCAAAATGGCGGTTTTCAAAGTACAACCGCCAGACAAATCAAGTACTTCTCAGCTATGCCAAACAGCACGCGGTGCTGAAAGGCATGACCACGAGCTCGTGCGCTTCACCAGAGGGACATTTTGGTACTTCTGATTGTCACTGCGCACAGTGACAAAGTAGGTTAACGAAGAAATGCAAGTGATCAGTTCAATGTGTCTGTGACGTAACCGACAATATGAATGTTTAGCAGGTCACACTCCAGTTACTTCTCAATTGCCATTTTGTTAACCTCCACTGTCACTCACTTTTCTCACCTATGTGCATGACTCACTTCTTGTGTATATTTCTTAACTCATCATACATTGCTTGCCCTCCATCTTCTATGTGAATGACTGTAGCCTTTGCGAACGGGTTTGTTCTGCACTTCTATTTTGTGTGTCGTGCTTGCTCTCGTATTATGTTTGGCTTATATTCAGTTTTTTTAATACTGTACACATGTGCGTGAGGTGACCGCAACTGATTGAAGTTCTCTCTAGACCAGCGTTTCTTAATCATTTGTGGGTCACGGATCCCTAGTGCAGTGCACCCTAAGAAAGTATACACACTCAAGAAGAAACGCAGTAAATATTTGAAATTAGGTCTTAATCATGGCAGTAGGTATAAGTATCGAAATGTCTATAAAGCCTATTAACCCTTTCGAAATGTCAGAGCAAAGCCTATTAATCCTCATATTCATGGACTCCTTAAATCACATTAACTGACCCCAAGTTGAGAATCCGTGCTCTAGTCTGAAATGCTGATTAATCTGACAATTGGCAATTCAAATCCAAGGGTAAGTACCTAATTTACTTGAAAATACAGCACGACATGAAAATTTAGTTCAGCTAATATTCGTACTTTTGTTCAAGGATACGGTTAAATAAAACTAACCGTCAAAAACAGAAAACATGTTGTGAGCCTATCGAGACTTAAAACTGCACATCTGCATTTCTCCAAGAGCTTGTCCCGATCTTAAATTCCTGCCAAACGGCCTCGCTTACATACAGCAACAAAAGAAAAAGCTGGTCCAAGTCGTTCACGCACGCTAAGACCTTGCTACTATTTAACACAGGGCTGATTTACTCGATATATCCTGCTTGTCAGTTACATCATGTGGAGAATTTTAAAATGGATGCTTGGATGGCAGTGGTACAGCGAGCAGATCAACATGTAGGCCTACAATCACCATAAAACAACGAACGTTGCCTTGCGCAAAATACGTCCACATGCAAACCATTTCGAATTAAGCAACTTTATGTCTACCTGGGTAGCCGACCAGTAGCGTAGCAATGGGAGTGACCCTGGGCGGCACCTTCTGCGGACCGACAAGTTGTTGTTTAAACTATTTTCAGTTTTTGTGATTAAAAGCCCTAGACGTGTAGCCTAAGGAAAGGTGGTTGTGGAGTGAGCAAATTGATAAAATGTTTACTCAAAAGTCTGGGTCAAATCCAGAGTGCTGAACTACCCCTGTGTTTCTGTTGACATCAGGTTTTTTTTGACATGCTTACTTTGTGAAAGTTTCCCCCAGCGCTGCACCTTCCTCCCCAGCCAAGGCCATATCGCCCACCCAAGTCAAATGTCTTTTGAAATAAGGACAGATTTAGGCTAGGTTACTTGTCCGCCGAACCTATCTTCATCCTTTTTCTATTATCGTTCGATCGTTAGCAACGCCCCAACATTAACATCACCTGCCACCCATCGGTATTTGCCACAAACATTTCTTGGCGCGTTTCATTTTCAGTGGGAGATTTAACAAAAAGTGCCACAAGCCCTAACCTAGACATTAGGTGGGCTTATTAACATCAATTTTTGGGGGGTGAAGTGAAGAACTCCGCAAAAGTCAAGCTGCTCAGTTTCAACAGAACAGATGTTTTTCTATCTGACGTAGCGGCCGCGTATTAGAAAATGACCTTGGAGCGAGATAGTTTGTGTAGATAATTAAGAGCTCAAATTGTGGGCTTGAACTGCAAGTAGAGTGAATCAGTGCCAGCCGATAGGTAATGTCGATTTCGTAGGTGTGACTCCTTTGTTCAACGGTACATTTAACATTTGCAGTCATAGAAAGTCAATTTCAACAAGATAAGCGTAGATAAGGGGTTGTCATTTTGATAAATTAGAGGCGATGAACCTTACTCTGAAAACCCAACGCAAGGGCAAACGATATGTTTACTTATGATTGTAGTGAAGGCCTTTAATAACAAGGACGTTAGCCAAAACAGTCACACAACTTGGCAATGGCTGTACTGAACAAACTTGTTCAGTGTAAATTACCGTCGAACTTAAAGTGTTGTAAACTTGTAATCGCTGCTGAGCAATAAACGTGGGAAGGATTTTTCCAGGGGGCGGCAACAGTAAATTTTCCAGAGGGTGGCTTTGCCAACTTCGAAACTACGAGAAAAACATTCTTCTAGTAAAAAGTATATCAAATTTCAAAATCCAGAAGGTCTTGCCCCCATTTCCTCCTTCCGGCGCCCTACGAAAAAGCAAGACGCATAATCGAGAAAAACAAGACCCATTTAAGTTTGTGAGTGTTTGATTCTGATGTTCAAGATGCTTTAACATTACTTATATCTTTACTTACCATTCGCATGAAACATGATCTTCTTTCATTTTAAAGTACTTGTTAGAAAATTTAAGTGGTGGAAAGGGCGGCACTTACACTCGCTACGCCACAGCAGCCGCCCAATGCATGCTGGTGTGTCCTGGTGCACTGCGAGCAACCACTAATATCCAGGCCCGTAACCAGCTTTGGACACCAGGGGGGCGACGAGCTTTCTGAAAAAGGCCCAAATTTTTTAAACTATGTCGAACACATTTTTCTAAGGGGGCATAATTTTTCTAGGGGGGAGCGAAGCTCCCCCTGCGCCATCCCTAGTTACGGGCCTGCTATTATCTACGACGCTCCATGGAATGCGTGACTGTCAGGGGCGTATCAAGGGGAGAACAATTCCCCGGGCGCCGAAAAGTCCCAACAATGTCGCAAATACTTTCTTCAGTACGGTAAATTTACTCCCAAAAGACCTTAGGTTCGAACAAGGGGGCGCCAAACTTGTTTCTTGTCTCGGGCACCATCTAGCCTCGGTACGCCGCCCCTGGCGACTTTGTGCGGCTGGCAGTGCCGAACTAACGCCATTTGGATGTTGTTTTGCAGGAAGCTGGTGGCTCTTTTGCCTTTTGCACACTTTTCGCATAACGTTGCCTGGGCCAGGTCAATTCAAACCAAATGGAATAAAAAGCTAGCATCACGTTAGTTAGCGTTATAACTAAGCGAGATTGAGACAATGCCGTTAACCTTTTCAGATTTGTTTTACCGTGGGCTGTGGCAAGCGGGATGCGCTTTCGAAGTATATCATATTGTCACAAAAAAACGGACGAAAATACAGTAGCTGAAAAACAGGCCCAATTCCTGCTGTGCAACACACAGGCACCGAATACATTTTCCCGAATATTCGAGAATGCGTTCCCATACACAACACGGTAAGCAACGGATCCACGTGACCGTTTTCCCATCGCCGGCTCGAATCGATGAACGTCAGCACCCAACAACAGAGTTGAGCGGACTGTCATATTTCGCAATCCAGATCCAATCCTGATTTTTAAAACTGAGTTAAAGTCCACCCACACTCCAGAAAACGTATTACATATCAAGTCCAAAAGAAGTCCAAAAATTGAATATGCAGCTTTTCTACAACAAAACTGCAACACATCTTTTCCATAACTCAGCCAGATGCGGCTCTGATCCTAAATTTTTGAAGCGGTTTACAGTCGAGTCCGGATCCGATCCAATCCAAACCCAAAACAATTCGTTAAAGTCCAGATCCAGTCCAACGCTCATCTCTGCCCAACAACGCAATATTCAAGCCGCCTACCTGTTGGTTTCCAGTTGCGATATCTGATGTCATAGGCGTAGGGCATGGGGACCATGGCCCGCAAAATTCTTAGAACATATAGTCATTTTGTTCCTTGAGAGGCGGTCTCACAAACAAAATAGTGTTTATCATGTAAAATCAAACATTTTGTCCCAATTTTTTCGCCACCCCAAGTTTTTGGACTGGCTACGCTAATGTCTGACGTATATTAGTTCTTGTAAGGTGACTTACAGTGTTGAAAATTAATACGATTTGCCAGCTAGAATTGCTGGTCAACATGTCACAATGCAACATTCACGCCGGCTACCTTCTATCTACCAGCTGTGAGATTCGTCGCATACCCGAAATGAGGTGATTTGAGTATTGACCATTGGTAGGATTGGCCAGGTTAATTTCCCTACAACAATTTTCAATATAAGCACCACGTGGCAATGGGATGGGGATAACAAACAGCCTGAAGTTGGAAGATTGTTTCAGTGAAACACTTTAAGGAAGTGATTCTCAGCGTGGTCCACCTGGCATTTCGAGTGGTCCACAGGGAGTTAAGTGCTGGATTGAACATGTCGTTGAGTTCACTGGCCAATGTCCAATGCAGTTTCGACTAGTTATTAATGAGGTGTCAGCACAGCGAAGTGGGCCATCGGATGTTTTTTTAGAAGGATGGTCCAAAACTGGTTGAGAACCACTTTTCAAAGTGGTGAGGTTCAGAAAAACAGACGCTTAAAGCTAGACTGTTTCATGTTCTATTCTTCGACAAAAACTTCATGTTTAAGACTCGTTGGTTTAAGCTTTGCAAGGAACAAAAGCTTTTCATACATGCTGCACTGTTTAAATGCTGCTGAATAATCTACGGGCATGTGAAAAGCTCTTCTTGTTCTCAAAAACTGCGAGTGGCATTCGTTGACTAAACGCATTACTTTCGCAAAATACTTCTTAAAACCACAGTTTAGACTGAAGTTAATCAGCGCAGTCTTCGCGGTCACCGAGATTGGATTGCAGAGTGAGTTGTTTTTACGCGCACATAGCAGTTGGTTGAACACAAGCATGACCACGATATCGCAAAACCAACCATCGAACGCAGAGGGAATGTGCAACATCGCCACGCATTCAACAAGTCTGGATGGGCGAGGCTGTCAAGCGTCCTTTTAACGACACAAAGACTCGTGCCTCCCATCACCCGTGAATTGCATAAAGGCACTCCATGCCGCAAAAGCACCAGCAACAGATACATTTTTAATTTAGAGATATCCCGTATGCCACATAGGCCTATGCCCCGATCTGATGGTGCGAGTGTGACAGAACCTTTAGAGAGGAGGATGATCGCTTCGAGAAAATCTCAAAAACGATCCCGGGCAAGGATTACATTCTCCGGGTTGCCAAGTCATCATCAGACCGCTCTTCGCAACCCCCAGAGAGGCCAAAGCAAAGGCGTGGCCACTAGGTTGGGGACAGATTCAGCTGCAGGGGCTGTCACATTGAAGAAGTATTTTCCACCTACCTATCGGCTGCCCGCACCTAGACCGATTTGTCTTGCATGACTGGAGAGAGCAGGCTCCCCTTCAAAGCTGACCTGGGACCAATGGATGATGGCTGAAGGGTTTCCAGTTAACCTAAAAACCGCGTAACTCCCAAAATACAGCCCCACGACCGATAGCAGTTTAGTACCATAAATGACCGAAAAAAACTGCTAATGAACTTTATACGTGGGAAATCGATTGCAATGTCACCGTTCTTGCAGGAAGGTCGCTTATGCAGTAATCGTAAGCTTTTGAGAGCACTGAACGTTCCTGATGTAAGTGTTGTTCCCGGCATATTCAATTGAAAATATGTGAAAAATTGCGCTCAAATTTCTGCACTTTGGGGCCCGGCCGAGTAATCCTGACTTGCAAGAGAATTTAAGTTAGTCGTTAGCTGCTGGAACCTATTCATCGTTCTTGCAGCGGGCCTTGCACATAATGGTTTTGGACGAGCTCATGCAAACCGGTTTTACAAGGGGTCCTCTCATTGGTGTTACATGCGCCCCGCACATATAGGACCTAACTGCACTTGCGCCACTAACTGATGAACAACAACCTACATACAAGCGTGTCCGCATTGCCTTTATAAAGTAAATCCGGCAGCTCAGCTTATTGCCGGCCGCGACACCCATAAAGTTTTCCCATGCATACCAGCCACGAGCGAGTACTAGCAGTAGACTTGGGTTTTGATTTGTTTCTAAGCAATCTTTGTAACAAATTTGGATTTGTAATTTTTTGTTTTTTAGCTGACACACGAAAGTTAATATTTTTGTTTCTACCAGAAACTCAGGGGCATGGAGTTTCAAACCATAACTCTAACGCAAGTCTTGCGTTATCTAGCTATGCCATTCTGTCAAAAAGGACGTAACTCTTGGTTTCGGGCTTGTTTGAACATACTCTGCACAACCTAACATTCTTGTTTGTGCATTACTAAAATCGCACACTGAACGAATTTTGTTTTCACTCACCCGAAGACATTGTAGACCAGTCCACTTTTGTATCAAATCCAAAACCGCGCAGAAGTGTGCAGTTCTTTGGTTAAATCAGCAAACGTTTTCCGTGTCTCTTGAAACTTTCTCTCAACATTGCCCCTCAATTTTTTCAACAAAATTACTCCTGAAATAAGCAACACACACACATTCTTATTACGGCTGGTAGGGACGTTCTGCTTCATGCAATGAGCACAAGAAAAACCGGCATTTCAAAAGAAGCAGTGTTCCATTTTTCCGCGAAAACAGATGTGGGTTTTAAATCATATAATGCTGTACTACACCAGCATGTTAGCTAGATCTGATTAAAGATTCCACAATCTAACAAATGAAACTTTGAGTGATTAGTTTCAGGTGAACAGACTTCCGGTTGTCTTGCATTGTTGAAATAGATTTTTGCGCCGAAGAAATGAAATAAAGTGATTGAGCTTGGGGTCAAAAATTCGCTGCTACGGTGGGTTTTTAAGCTATACAAAAGCACTATATCTATGTAGGAAGAAAACTTTAAATCAGAGTTCATTGGTAACATAATAATTAAACTATTGTAGCACTCGCCAAAACGGTCGCCGACTGCTGGCCTTTGAAACGGGTAAATCCACACCCACCCACACGGAACAACATCTAAACAAAAGTTAACTGCCGCCTACGCAAATATTTTCGCCCGTTTTCACATAGGGTTGCCAGATGTGTTCTGTAAAAATACCGGCCGTTTTGTCAACAGTGGCAGATCTCGGCTGCGTGTCGTATCTTGTAAGCACGTATTTAGTGGCACCGATCCTCCAATAACACTTTTTACGTACTTTTACAGCTTCACTTCTGAATTCGAGCTTCCCTTTCAAATTTTTGGACTGCCAACTGAGCGATAGACGATCAGTAGCTTGGAAGAGAGTAAGCCAACGAATAGGAATGTGAATTTGGTGATACTTTTCCTGGACAAATTCTGAGCATTTCTTAAGATTGGCAACATTTGAGCTGTGCGAAAAAGCATTGTATACTTTCAAAGCAAACGATTCAACATCGCACGAGCTTCAATAAATGCCTCTCTGCGTGATGATCAGTGTGACAGTGGCAATTAGTCTTGATCATGCTTGTTTGCAGCAGATATAACGCTTGGTTAAAGGAGCAGTTCTTTCCAAAGTTTACAGATACAATATCAGCTTTGAATGCAATCACACGCTTTATGTCCAGGATTAACGTAACAATTTTCCCTTGTTTTGGCGTTAAATGAAGTTACTGTCCTGACAAGATTACTATTAGACTCATTATAAATTGACAAGTATTACGCTAGTCCTTTTCATTGCCGTTACTGCGAATTGTTCTTTTCCGAAATACCGGCTTCAAGCACTGATTTTTAAAATACTGGCCTTTGCTAAATTAACACTAAAATACCGGCCACGCCGGTCAAATACCTCCCATCTGGCAACCTTATTTGCACATGGCGCAGAAGGTAATTCACCATCTGAGATTAGCTTTGCAAAAAAAACAGATACATGGAAAGACAAGCAGAATGCCCGAGTTTCAGTCGTAGATACCACGTTCAATACCACAGGAATAAAAAAAACAGAACACTTTTAATGTCCAATTTATCCCACGTCACATCTGTGCTGAGCCAACATGATCAACCACTGATTAGATTAGACAAAAAACACAGCGTTTAGTGAATTGATTTCAACTGCAGTAAATAACAAAAGTGGGGGTTGTTTGTAACTTGTAATGACTGTGCTTATTATGTTCACTAGTGGTGGTACATTAATTAAGCATTCGACCGTTATCGCAGTGTCGCCAAGACTGGTGTAAAAAATGAAACACATGAAGAAAATGTTTTTTTCCGTTACCTTCCTGGTGATACGCAGATATGAGGCTAACTTCAAGGTGTTGCGGGAATCCTTAAAACATTGCTGATAGACCTATTTTTTCAGAACATATCTGATTTTGTCTCGTTTGGCTTTGTCGCATAAGAACTAATTGCACTCAACCTGAATTTGACGCTGCATAGCTCGAACTCAACCGGTTGATACATAGCTATACCGAATGAACGGCAAGGAAAAGAAAAAACAATTAGAATGCGCCAAAATTATTTTAGCGGATCACAAAATACACAAAAAGTCGTTATCACATTTTCGGAAAGCAAAAGCTATGCATCTGTTTGTACTCAAATCTCCGTAGTTCACTGTGTTGTCCTTCGTAGGCTCAACATGAAAGAGTCGCAGTTGCGATTGCTAAGCCTTAAACTACTTACAAGTAAAAATAAAGAATCCGCAATCATTTCAACAAACGTGTATCACATGTGTAACAAAATTTCACGAACTGGGCACAATGAGCTGAAACACTTATAAAGGTGTTTCGGCAAAAACGTTGGTTTATTTAGACCAATAATGTCCAACCCGCGGCCTAGTCGAAGGTTTTGTGCGGCCAGTTTAGGTTTTAGCTGCACTGACAGTATCCCACATACAGGCAACCAATCCTTATTTTGATAATCTTGAATTTGACATTTTTGATGCAGGCAGTCCTCAGCGCCACTTTAACACGTCTGTCAACATTGCAGTTAGGATTCGAAACCATTCAGTACATTAGCTTGAGTTAAATTTAGTTGGTTAAGATCAAAGTAAGCCATTCAATCTGCGGCCCTCACTAATATGTCACTCATAATGTGGCCCTAGTTAAGATAGTGAGACAATGTTTGGCTCAGTAAGCCGTTTGGGTTGGACATAGCTGATTTAGACAGTCGTACTCTGTTCAGGAACAGATGTTAGTGCTGAAAGTTAAGTGAAAATGGTTTCATGTTACCAAGCAAAGCCAGGATTGACCTCTCGGTGGCCCTTGGAGGACGGTAACAACACTGAATATACAAGTTAGCAAGCATTCGCTGATTTGACTTCATCTGCTCGATGGGTCAAGAACAGAATTGATGGAAATGCCGCTTGAAGAGAAAAAAATGTAATTTTTTCAGTTCGTGGCCACAGAAATACGTTTGGATCAAGTTCAACGGCTATTATACCATTAAATAATAGCGCGCATTAGCCCAGTGGTTGTTGAAGTTTTTTCCATATTATCCTCTTTCAAACCCAAACACTGTCCATTGCCCCCCAACAAAAATCACAAAAGATAATTTCCAAAAATATCACACTACTTGGATATGGTTCCAGGTTTCTTTTGAAGATTTATCTCCAGGATAAAAGTAAAACATTGCAAATAACAATTTTACAAAAAGAACAATTTAACGAAATTGCAAAAGAACCATTAAAAATAGTTTTAACCAAAATAATTTTCAAATAAATAGTTATTCATAGTTAGTGAACCGCAGATATTCCCATCTAAACCAACCTCGTGCAGTTTTTGTGTGTTCAGTAAAAAAATAATAAAAACGTAAGTTTTTTCATCCACAGCTTGCCTTTTCCTCCTTAAACCAATTTTCCTCCCAGGAATGAAAACTTCCTCCCTTGGTGAGCCAATCGACACCCGTTTAAGGACCACTGCTTTACAGTAGCCCTATATACGCTACAGCAGGGGTGGGGAACCTGTGGCCCGCGTGAACCACTACTTTTTAATATGGCCCGCATCAGAATTTTGGTTACCCAAATTAGAACACAACAATGCGTCCACATGAAACTCCATGACAACAAGACAACGTAAACTGTAGGTCAAGAGGGGAGACAAGACAACGTAAACTGTAGGTCTCTCGTTCCTCGACATGGTTTTCTCTCCTTAGTTTGTTTTGATTCTCTCCTTAGTTTCCTTTTGAAGGTTAAAGTAAAATTTTAAGATAATTCAATGAACTTTTCCGGCCCGCCAGCGATATTCCACAATTCATGCGGCCCGCGATAGTAAATAGGTTCCCCATCCCTGCCCTAGAGCGAAGTAAAGTGCAGTGAAACGCATTGCAGAATTTCGCGAAGGAAGCCAAAAATTATTTCCGGTGTTACGCGAAATTTCTGATTTGTTGTTTGTCTGTCATTTTGCTTCTCAGAATAACGAAATAAAGATTGGCAATTACTTTTTTGATGTGTGTTGTGTAAATTAAAACATTTTGGTTAGATGCCAGGTACCTAGAACAAGCTATAGTACGGGAAAAACTTAACCCACTGAAAATTTTTGGTCTTATTCTTTGACCTCAATTATTTTTCTTTTTCTCACCCTAACACACACCCTATCCCGACACACTTACCTTAACACGAATCCCTAAGCCCCAATCAGTTTTCTCAGCGAGTTTGATATGCAGAATATTACTCTGTGCATGCGTACATGGCGTGAAGTCAGACATTTCGCTTGACACCGGCGGCAATAAATTTTCTTGTTGCTAGCTCACTAGCTGGCAAACAGTGGCCCAAGGTGAAGGATCGCAAATGCCGGATTAGGAAATTCTGTTTTGCAAGAGATCTCGCCGACCGAAGTAAAAATTGTTCTCGGTTTATCTGCTCATTTCATAGCAACGTTTGGAATTGGAAAGAGCTTTGAAAGAGTTGCATCTGGGTGCACCCAATACTGCCTAAACGAAGTGTTGTCAATACGTTTTTTTCGCTTGACACCGGCGGCAATAAAGGTACTGGAGACAGTTCTGCCACCATTGTATACGAGCTTTTACTTTTGAGATACTGTATGTACGTCTTGTACGCAGAATCACCGTTAAACAAGCCGTTTCCTGCTGTAAGATCTGCAGGCTGCATTTGCTCAGTATCGTTGTTCGGTGAAGGTTTACTGCAGTCTATTCGTGGAGTAATTTTATTCATTGCGCAGGCCTGCAAAAACGCATGTTCTTTTCACAGGTGGCATTGCATTTTTTCTGTGGTTAGAGTTCGACACCGCGTCACGATATATTCCGCTTATTGTTGAATAATGTTGTACGCAAATTGGAAATAATGCTTCATGCAATGCTGAAGTCTGAAAAAGTTCAGACGCTGGCTATTAGCTGGTTAAGACCTCAACCGTCTAGACTAGACGATCGACAGTTATATAGCCGAGTGAACACAGAGCCCTTGCCAGCAAGTCTTCACCAGGGGGGCTTTAGGTTCGTGTGGGGGGGGCTTTACGTTTGTGCGGTGGGGATTGATATTGAAAAAATCTCCAAATGATTTATAGTGTTCCACATTTCGATTTGGGGGTTCTCGGTACTTTGTTTGGGGGGTATAAGCCCACCAAAGCCCACCCCCCGTGGCGACGGCACTGAGTGAACAGCTGGCTTCACTGGAGGAGAGAATCTGGTGCTGTGGCCTAAGAAGCAACCCTAACCCACTACCTAGAGCATTATTGAATTTCACAGCACATAGGCCTATATTAACTGCACGTAACACTTGCATGGTTTCTATCCACAGGTCGTTGTGCTGTGTAGGCAGTGGCGTAGCCAGCTCAGAAATTTGGGGGGAAAAAGTTTGGGGGGCCACAATTTTTTATTTTAGGCGAAAAACACTATTTTCTTTGGAAAAAAACGCTCAAAGCACAAAATTACTATATTTTCTAAAAATTTGGGGGGCATGGCCCCTTTCGCCCCCCCTGCTACGTCTATGTGTGTAGATGGATTAATAATAATTAATTTAAGTGCCGAGTCCAAAGCTAGACACCTCCAACGCTAGGACCTCAGGAAAAAATCAGCACTTCTCTCAGGTTGAGGCAACTACTAAGTGTTGCAAAGTGTAGCTGGCTCTGAAAATCTGACCTAGCTTAGTGGAGTTCAGTCAGCCTTCCTTTTCGAGAACGTAAAAGAAATAAAGGCCCAGACTTCACATTAATACGCTTCGACTTGGGTGGATTGTTGCAAAACTAAATATTTGACATAACCGCCTAGTTCCTGAAGTTTCTCACTTGTTTCTATACTTTTTTCTGATGAACTACAGTCTATACAATACAGCTCCCAATGAAATGTTCATCACCAACAACATCAGATATGTCAAATGAAAGCAGAACAGAAGCAATGCAAAAATCACAAATGCATGAAAATGGTGCTAGACAAAAAGCAAAACACAGTCAAATTATACAGACCATGATGGAGTAGGCTACCGCCAATGTGTGTGTGTTCCATCAGGCACATAGCACCCCCAAATGGGTTTGAACAGACAGAGGTAAAGACAGATTACAAAAAGGTTTAACAGTAGAGAGTAATACATTAGTGTTGGGTACATGAAAAATAAGCAAAATGAGGTTAGTCAAGATGGCTGAAAAGGGGAGAAAACAATACTGCACAAAGGCTTTACAGAAAGCATAAAAAAACATACTGAAGACAATAAAGCTCAGAGAAAACACAAGACATTCGGAAGGCGATAGCTATTCATTGAAGAGAGGCAAGTGACGGGCAGGAACACTGGTTAATATACTGAGGGTGGCTTAAATCAGATCAAACTTGCACACAGGCCAATATGCTGGCGGTGTTCCCTCTGACCACGGCCAGAGACAGGCGCTGGTGGAGCCACTGTGGCTCCCTGGGGTCGCCCGAATGTCAACGAGTTTCTTTGCAAGACAGCTCAAGAAGAGGGCAGTAGACTTGCCATACACACCTGCAATGCTACCTTTTTTCTGGAAGAACAAACTGTGTTGCTTTTTCATGATCTGTGTTGAAAAAAATTGTTTTTTGCTTCTACTGCGTCTCTTGATTTGTAATGTCTGGTTGCTTTGCTGCATGGTTTTCTGCTTTGTAACTTCCGTTGGTCATTTCTCTTATCCATGCGCATGACTCGCTCATTCTGCATATCCCTCGACTTTTCATGCATTGCTTGTCCACCACCATCAGAGTTTGTTTTTTCTGTATTGGTTCGTTTTGTTGTGTACACTTTTTTGCTTATTTTTTTGTTAACAAAAGTAGGAACAAAGTCCGCAAAACTTACAGCGGTACTTGACTAGACTAGTTATTAATTGCACCGCTCTTCACGTTTCCATAAAAAATGCATTGCACCTACACGTTTACATGAAAAGCGCATTCTTCAACTTCACCTAGGAATTCATTAACGCATTGCAAGCATGCATGAAATGTACAAGTAATTGCATACGAAAAAGGTTACGTGCATCTGTTCTCTTTCAGAAATCTCAACTTGATTTCGGTGAAAAAATTGTGCGTTTTGGAAATCTTCTCGCACTAACGTTTTAACTGAATCGTTGCCACAATAATGTGGGCTATACATAGCCTTCGAAATACGCCACCGTCCCTGCTGAAATGCAACGTAACTGAACACTTGAAACTGCTGCAGTTGTTTACGTCACTGTTTTTCAAACTGTAGGCCATGGCCCAGTACTGTGCCACGAAAGCATTTTTTTTCAATGGGCTACAGAGCTATTTTAACAGACTGTGTCGTGCAACAAACCTTTCCACATTTGTGCTTCGTACGCATTCATTATAAATTGATTAAATCTGGCTTTCTTGTCTATATTTTCAAAATTTTTTAAAATCGCTTGTACGGACACAGTCGTTGTTAAATTTTTACAAACTTTACAACATATAGCGACCCACGAACTGTTAAGCAAATATGTGGGACATGCCCCAAAATCGTTTGAAAACCACAGGTTTTAAGTGAAGAAGCTCACAACTCGACCCAAAAATGTACTAGCACAGCAGCCTCTTCGAACTGGCGTAAGTTCATACGTCGCCAATGTTACATTATTTCAACTATTAGATGACTAACCAAAGCACTAAAGTGATTCATCGAACTTAAGCAGCACTGCGACTTTGCTGAAGTTTTTACAGAATTTTTTGTCGAAAACAGCCGCCATAGCTAACTGTGTACCTGTTTGAAGTTCCGCCTATCAATTGTCAGATCAAAGTTATGACGTGCTAGCAAGTTTCGCCTGCGAAGTCCATTTACAGATGTCAAAGTGCGGACAAAAAGTGATTATAAATTAGTCATAAGGCCTCAGCAAAGGGCGCAGCACCAATTTGCCATTGGGACATGTAACAGCAATATTTCTAACCATGCACTTGGCAACATGAAGCAAAAACGCACAGAAACAATCGAACGCATTAAGGAAATTTATGGCTGGCTGTCTGTAGCAATCGACGCATTAGCGTATGTTTGGAGGCTGAATATTTTTAAAGGAGTTTGAGCCTGCTTCTCGAAAAAAACAAGCCGTAAGTATTCGACCAAAATTTTCAATATTTTCTGTGGCTTCTTTGAAACGCTACGAATGCTGACGTTCTTCCGCACAAGCGATAAACAAGAAACATTTTCCAAGTTTACAAGCACATCAGAAATTACTCCTGCCAACATGACGGAAGCATATACAGTCAAAGATTCAACAACAACTGTGGCAACAGTGGTGCGTATATAAACAAAACAGTTTAGAAAATGCGATGGCATGTGTTCCACGTTTCTTGGCTTCACGGGCAAGCCAACGACGGTGCTGCCTCAATTAAAATCGTACAAAGCCTAATAGTCAGACTAGCGCCATTTTATTCAGTGGCCTATGGACAAAAGCAGCAGGTCGCAACATAAGCACGGGCTACAGAGCAGACTAGCGCATTGAACTTTTGTCAGGTTTTGCGCTGCCGATCGTCCATCAACTTCCACTGTTGCTCGCTTTAACAAATCGCACGAGCTGGCTCAAACTCTTTTGTATCAAGGTCAAAGTGCATGCATGCTAGATTTTCGCTGGATCTATCGTCTATCCACTACTTAGTGAAAAAAAAGACTTCTGTGAAGTACTTCTCGAAGCTGGTGCTTAGTTTTTGCCTGATGAGATAAGCAACCCTATCGCGTCGTGCTGAACACAACCGGCTGAACTGAACGGTCAGTCTGGTCACTCGTTGCAACCACGCCGGTCTCCTTCGCGCTTCCAACCGCGCTTCACGCTTGTGCGAGCTGATTTACTATGCAAGCCAATTGGCCGATAGGAGCGCGAAATGCGCTCGGCAGTCTCTCTATTTCGCGATGTCCACTGCGTTTCGTTTCGCTGCCAAAGAATTTTTTCCGCACTGCCCTACTTTCAGCTCCTTTGTTGTCATACGAGTCGAGGCAAACATGTGGGGTGCGGGTGTGCGCACACACAACCTGCACAAGCTCTTGCTTGGAGGAAAGCCGTCCAACGAGGCACGTCTTGCATTCCTGGCGCGATTGGTCACTTACTTAACGTGACGGAAAGAGCAATGGTTTCCCTGGCCTTCGACTAGACGCATTTCTGCAGCTGGGTTGCCTGCGTAATCATTTTTAAAGCATAGTGGCCATCAATGCATCCGACTCGCTGCGTTCGATTTGGGATTGTTAACCGTCGAAAGCATGCATAGCAAAGATAGCGAAGTTTACAATTGTTTTCCAAAAAGTGACACTCTCGACTGGCAACACAATTGATTCTTTTCTCGATTGTACCAGTTTCGAGATGAGCGTAATAACCCGTGATACGCCGACTGAAAATAATGCTTGCATTGAGATACCCATCTCGTATTCCAAAAAACCGCGACTTAGAACGAAATCACAAAACGTGCCGCGGTATGGTCAAGTTCTCAGCATTGCACTTTCCCTTACAGGTTGAACCGGGACAAAAATGTTGTAGTGCGGCTTTGGTTTCGGTAACCACAATGATCATTAAGTACTTAACATGAGCTAAACCGAAAAAGTACCAAATATGCCAACGCAAAAACAAATAAATGTGCAAGCAAGTGATCTGAAAATGTATAGTTTTTGTTGCAAGCTATTTTGTGCAATGCAACCTTCCTCAGCACGACAAAAATCGAACATTCTTCTCCTGGTCCCCGACCCGACCCGAGGCCGGCAAATCTATTAGCTAATGGTGCCGGGAGTTTTTCCACGCATTTCTCACATGCCTTCCCTATTCTACCGCTGGCCGATGCTCAAATTTCTAGTTGCGTGCAAGCGCTACTCACCACCGTAAACAAAGGGTCGCGCGAACTCGTGGGGTTCAACGTATGATATCGCGATGTGCGGCCATCAGAGTTCATGGCGTGCCGCACGCTAAACGCAAACTTTCATCACTGACCGGGTAAACACGAAGCAGCTACGACTTCGCGGAACAAACTGTATGATTCATTCACTGTCAGTAATGTTGTTGCTCAATGGGCCAATCACCCTATTTCTCATTTCGCTGCATGAATTTGCAGCATACTGCTCACGAAGTAAACACCCAGATGAACAACCTGAAAGACCCGAAGCTACCGCTTACGGCCGCGCAACAATCCTTGCACCTTTAGCGCGCAACGTTTAATCAAAAATAATTAACTTTTAGCATATGTTGATTGCAATTTCGCAGCTGCAGAACAGAAGTTGGGTGAAACGGTGTGCTTTGCGCCAATTGCGCAAATATGCGTTTGTGTAGAGTTGTTGAACTCTTCTCAAGTTTGATCTCGCTTTTACGTAATGTGTCTCGAGTAGAGAAGAAGGTTTCTGCACAGTCATGAGTAGCTGCTTAAATTGAGACCCATTACCTCATCATGAAGTGGGTAGGAAAATCACTTGGCCATAATGCCCTGGTGTGTGTTGAAAAATGTTTTCAAAATTTATTAGGTCTTCTTGTATTAAAACAGGTTATTTCAATATAGATATCAAATCTAGACGCTTATTAGCGAAACTTATATTATCTTCAATTAAATCATGAAAACTCCTGGACTAGCGCGTTTCCCCACACAGAAGTTATACTTACCAATAAGTAGGTTTGTGGTATCATCAGTGTAATACTGTAATATAGTTAGACCCAGGGCTGAGTTTCAGTGGGAGACATGTTCCTACCAACTTTTGGATAAGAGGGAAAACAATATCTTTTGCGCCCCAATATTTTGATGCATGTTCATAAATTCTACTTTAAATGTATTGTTTGTTTTTTAAAGAATAATTTAAGTGTTGTCTTGGTTTTATCTACTTTGACAAAGAACTCTTCAAGCCCTAATACTAAAGTTTTGTGTACTTAGTAAGGAAGCAAGGGCCTAATAATCATTATCAAGTATGTACTTTCCACGATGGGTGTAAGCAAGGAATCGATCAGCAAATTTTTAATAGGAAATCGATTTCACGTAAAATTACGCATCCTCAGTCCTGAAAATTGCAAGCAAAGCTTACAGGTGAAACGTCGAAAGGCTGAAGTAACAGCAGAGAAAAAACAAACTCAAGACTACAATTAAAATTTCGTAATACAAGCTCATAAATCATAACATCTTAATAAACTGACTGACGTCAAGAATACTAGTGGCGACAAAAAAAACTGACTCATGAAATAAGTGTTTACTCAAAAATTAAGAAGACGTTTACTCAAATAAATAAATGGCTGAAACATCTAACTAGTTGATGCTAATGGCTGAAAAATTTCTCCAACTAAAACTAAGTCTTGGTGAAATGACTAACGACGGTAGAGAAAAATAGTGCGCCATGTGTGGGCAGTAAGTCTCTGGGGTACGCATTTAAACCTGCCACGAGTTCGCTTTAAACGCTGCGGTGGGAGTAAGCAAGCTGTGTTGAGAG
>Ga0210059_1005093_pt1 | contig 21125 bp, 12 predicted proteins | sample Ectturendosymbi2_FD_188042 | JGI IMG/M metagenome (GOLD analysis project Ga0210059, IMG submission 188042) | Ecteinascidia turbinata endosymbiont from Florida, USA - Sample 2 (SPAdes) (version 2) | ecosystem: Host-associated > Tunicates > Ascidians > Unclassified | place: Key West, Florida...
AGAGGAGCCACACTATCTCTAGGACGCCGTGCCATGGAGCCTGGACACCTACTCCACTCAGCGCTCACCCGTCCATCGGGTGCAGCTGCACGGCGCTTCAAATCGAGACACCCATTTGTACCCGCGGCACAACAACTCATCAGTTCATGTGACAACAACAACATACGTGCGGCGCAGTGGGCGAATCATTAATGGAACGCGGAGTGGGCGGACAACCCCACAAGACTCCGCACTTCAATTTCAGACACCGGTACACACACACCCGGAATGACGCTCCCGAGAAGATCCTGAGTCCAGCTCAACCGCCTCCGCACAGGTGATTGACGTTTTCGCTCCTGCCTGTACAAATGGGGTATGGCCTCCTTTGCGGCCTGTGAGTGTGGCGCAGAACAAACGTCGACCATGTCGCCCTCCCCTGTCCAATGCATCGACCCACCCACGGACTACATGGCCAGACGGTTCTGGAAGATGAGACAACCGAATGGCTGCTCAACACCTAGCCCGATATCTAGGCGGGATAGCAGTGGAAAAAAGAAGAACTCGCTCAAACGAAAGAAGAAGAGCTGTCAGTTGGAGTGCACAAAACGGTGAATCGCATTGGTCGCACGTACGTATCACTCTTAAGTCGAACACATCAAGTTTAATACATTTTACAGTATAAGAAGTGTGGGTTGCAGCGCGATTTCATGTCTTCTTTAAGTTGCTTAACGTTAAAAAGACGATAAATTGCAAGGTACGATATACAGTATATTTTGCAAGGTATGGTAGCTACATATTTTTCTTGAATATTTCTGCTCTTTAAAAATGCTACAAATCTTCCGCTACTTGGCGTCATGCATGCAGCCCCACGCCTAGCCAAATATCCATTGATATCCTCTTGCAGTAGCAAAAAACGTTTGACCAAAATTATCGTAGGCTACTTATCATAATGATTTACAATCTATTTTTACTGCTAATGGTTGAATGATGTATCCTATCGATCTCCCCTTGTCAGCCCCTGCACGCTGTTGGGTACCCTTTCGATTGTCCAAACATAGTTTGTCTAATAGCCATTCCCAACATCAATCAAACTCCCAAGCAGGATTATCCAAGCCAATTAGAGAAGACTTCAGGATATCGAAAAGAAAACGAACCAGAAATCTTCCAGAATACATACCCATATAACAATCTGGCCTACAATGTGATGTCTGCATACCTAATCATGTAGTGGCCAGGCCCGTAACTAAAAGGAGGGCTTCGCCCCACTGGAAAAACTTTCTCCTCCCTGAAAAAACGTCTTGGACATATTGCATGCGTAACCATTGTTTTCACACATGCTATCGATGTAAAATTTGGGTCTCCCTCAGAAAATTCTTCGCCCCACCCTGGTGTCCAAACCTGGTTACGGGTCTGCTGGTGACTGTTGACTGACTGTTGCCTTGTGATTTCTGTCAGTTATGCCACTCAGCTCAGTCTTTTCACAATCAAATATTTCAAGTTTAACATAAAATTTTAATAGGCGAAATTAATCTAGAGTTACACATGCATAACGGCACGAAAATATATTTGAGATTAAACAGAAATCAAAATGAACTACGGTGAATTGGCAAATAGTAGCCTACCACATTTCACTTGAAATAACACGAAAAGAATATTCAGTAAAACTAGGTGTTTCGTAGGCAAATAGTGGCGGAACCAGGAGGGCGCATGGGTTTAGGCTCCTCCACGTTTTTTCTGGACGCCCCCCACTTTTAAATTTCAAATTTTGCCGAAATAAGTTTAAGTAACACAATTCCTATTGTGTCCATTGTTAAAGTAAATTGCTTTTGTGTAAGACTAAGTACAACTAGTTACATTTATGTGCTCAAGTCAGTGCAGTGTATGATAGATAGGGTGTTGTGTAAATAGGTGTCGTTGGGGGCTTATCAAATTTTGAATAAAATTGCTTAACTATGCTGACAAAAGTTAATGACATCATATTTCAGTGCTTGTAGTGTCACAGTTGCCAATTCAAATCACAAAAATTTTCTAGTCTTTTTGACATGCACTTGTTCCCCTCAGTTTGAAAATAGTTCCGACACCCATGCGTAGGCTACCTGTGCAGCAAATGTTTCGCACTTGGATAAAAGCATTACTGTATTGCGGGTAATAAATTTCTTCTGAATTTGTTGGCCATTTCTTCTGAATTTGTTGGTTTCTTCTGAATTTGTTGGTCATTTGTTGGTCTTCTGAATTTGTTGTTGGTAATAAATTTCTTCTGAATTTGTTGTGTTCATAAGGGTCAAACATGTTGCCTATGAATTGTTTTTCTGAATTTGTTGGTCACACTTGTCGTGACATATAAGAAATAAGGCTAAATGTATTAGCTATCTTTTATTCCCAGTCAAGTCATTAAGTTTTGAGCTATAGGACAATATATAGCTAGGTCAATACTTCTCTAAAGTTTTGATGGAAGTCCTGTTTACTAATGGTTGAAATCAGTCTTTTGCAAAACTTCCCATCCTAAAATAAAATCTTCACAATAGTGCTGCTGTTTGTCTTCGGCAAAAACTTCGCATAGGTTTGCCTAAAAATGCAACTTTCTAAAATTATACACTTGCATCTTTAAATTTTACGCTGTCTGTTTCTGAATACGTGACAACCAACGTTATAGCAAAGCCAGTTAGCCAACGTTTTTGCACGAAAGAAATCACAGCTGTCCTGTGGTCTCTCACGTGTGCACCCGTTAAACTTCATTGTTTGAAGACAGTGACCTTTTTTACAGCAAACCACACTGGATAAATGTAGGACAGAGGCAGTTAACAATCTTTTACGGTCTCTAGAAACTTGCAAGATGCTAAAAATCATTTTTGAAGTAAAAATTTATAAAAATATCAGAACATCAACACGGCTATGTGCAACATCTAACATGAAAAGCTCTTCATACAAAACGCCACTAACGTCACATTAAAAAGTTTTGAAACCTCTGCAAATGCAAACCTATGACAAAAAAAGTGTGGGGGACATGGCATATTATGTCCCCCCCCGGCTCAGAAAGTAGGTGGAACACGTCCCCCCTGTCCCCCACCAAATTGCGACCATGGCCTTATCAAATAAATGTAGTTCATATATTACTTGTAGTATGTAGCTATTTTGGATTCCCATAGTCAAAAACTGAAAAACACCAGGAAAATCCAAAATAATGCATTTTACTAAGAAACAAAAAATATTCAAGCATTTGTAAATTTGCACGTTCGACCAATAATACTTTTCTGTAGATAATACTTTCTTCAAGAAGTCTTTGCTTCATTTTATTTTCTTCTAAAAATTACAGCAGGAAAAGTAAGTATTAATTTCACAGGTGATAGGGGCTTTAACATTCTGTTCAAGCATTCTACGTCTGTTATCAGACCGCATGCTATTCATGATAGCTTGACTGAAAACTTTTTGGTTGACTGACCGGGACAAAGTTTAAATCGGGACTGTCTCGGTTAAAACGGGACGTATGTTATGCCTAGCTATGTTGCAGTAACATGCTATGAGGTGAATGACTGGTGAGACACTGGTATAATTTATATGCACATATTAACAAGACCCAAGCAACAGCATTCAGCTCGATGTTTGCTCATCCACTGCAGCCTGCACTTGTCTATTTCACACGCATGACATTCCCTTCGCAGTCGTTTAATGAAAAAGAAGATTTGTTTCGCACCACGCTGGTGGTCTTAAAATAACGTTACAGTTTATGAGCTGCAATTGTCCCAGTCGCATTCACTCAATATATCGAGAACAGACACATACGTAGGTGATCGTATCACACATCTGTACTGGGGAACGGAGGGCCTTATCACTTAGGATGGGCAATTGCTTCTGGAAGTGCTTAACAGAGTTATTTGACGTCACTCACTAATGGAACGATGCTGCGATCGATTACCATTTGCGTGAAATAATTTTCAAAGATTAAATGCAAGCAGTCATAGTTTAAGATTTGCTGAAATATTGGGTATTACTACATGCGTTACAATTAAATCTTATTGGACAGTATTTAAGTCAAAATTATCATTGTTGTTAATGGTATTTTCCACAAGCCGACTTGACGTTTGAACTCAAGCACGACATTGAGCTTTGACGTTTAAAACCGGTTTCATTTCTGACGAAATTCACAACTCTTAAGGCTTACTCCAGAATAATACTCTACAGTGTTCCTCATTCGAGGCTGAGACAACGTCAAGTTACGCATGTGCTCAAGGCGCCTCTGGAATACAGCCCGTAGGCCTACACGTCATTTCTACCAATCACCCAAAATCACCTGGCGTTGCGGATCCAGACCACCTCCACATTCAACATTATCTCACGGAGAATTTTCAGTAGTGTTAAAGCCAGTACACACATAAAATTCATCACCTGCCAGTGAGGTACAAAGTGAACCCTAGCCTACAAATAACATAACAAAATCTTGCGCAAACAGGCACGATGCCAAGTCTAATTTATTCTTATTCTTTTAACATTACTTTCCATTGTCTACTCTAGAATAAATATACATACCAAATGTAATCACTGCAACTATGCCTCATTACCAGTTTAATGAGATGTGTTACATCATGGTGCATTCCAAAGCTTTAGAGCAACGGTTCCAAACCGGGGTTCCCGGACGACCCTTGGGGGTCTGAGACAAAATTTTCGGTGGTCCGAAATGCGATTTTTGAGATTGAGAGATTTATGTTCTTGGATGTACGTTTTTTTCAAAAGAACGGGAATTTATGAAAGCTTGCAAGTGCTTTTACTCAAAACAACATTATCGAACCAAATGATTCCAGATAAAGTTACTAATTTAACAATTTAAATTGCTAAATGCATGCATTGACATTTGTGTTTCACGCTACTGTTGCCACACTGAAGTTGGCCGGTGATGTGATTGTAAGCGCATTGTGACGTTTAAATGTTTATGGTGCAATTATGGCGAGATCGTTGTTTAATGTTATAGAACTGAAACGTTTCTGGTGCTCTACCATGCAAAGTCATCAGAAATTGAGTAGGCTGCAAAAGGCCTGTCTATTCTGTGCCTGTTGCAACAACATATTTGTGCAAATCTAGATTTTTCTTTTTACTTGATTTAGAAAAGAAGTAAAGGGACCATTTGAACCCTCGAAAATTTGCGCGTGACTCTGAGTAGTTGTGTGCCAAGGTATGAGCGGATAACTTCCGATAATTAGAAAAAAAATCAGTCAATTTTATTTTAATGAGCAGTAAAGTGTGAGAGTTAAACAACACGACTGGGTGTTTTCTGGGTTGTTGCCAGTAGGCCTACGTATAACGAGTAGAAATTGTAAAAATAAAAGATACTGCAAAATCGGAATGTTTTTGTGGTATCTACGCGTTTTTCAAAATGAGGCTGTGCAAACGCCACTTTATTTTTATGAAAGGGGTGCCAGGTTCAAAAAATTTTGGGAACCTACGCTCAAAGCCTACAATCATTAAGTACGCTGCCTTTCACCAACACTAGAATGAACACACCGATTCTGTTACCCGTCACAATCTACTGCACTTGTCAGTCCGGCGCTGCGGAAATCACAGCTCCAGGCTCACAGCCAAACATCGACATAGGCAAATCTGCAAAACAAACCTCACAAGCGGAAACATTGGCCCTCAATGGAGGGTGGCACGCATGGGCCACGACCACAATACTGATGCGACTTTTTTCGACTGATTTTACGAAGTGTTTCCGAAACGAAAGCGAAAGCTTTTCCGAAACGAAAATAAATTTTGTAAAAACGGAAATGTTTTATCTAGAAAACATCTGCGAAACAAAAAGAGTTTTCAAAACGAAAGTAAAATTGTTTTTGTTTTTGAAACGTCTTTTTTGTTTGTTTTTTTCAAAAAAATGCGCGAAACAAATTTGTTTAGGGTGTCATGTTTGGGCCACCGTATACGAGCCGCCACTGGTTACTTAACAACGCTGCTGCGGCAAAACAGTGGACAGAAAAATGGTTTTATATCGCGAATGCTGTTTTCCAAATTGTACAATATCATGGTGAATAAAGTTACTTTCGTAGGTTTTAGGGGTGATCGCCCCAATCGTCCCCTCTGCATCCACCCCTGCCCACAAATGTAAGTATTCGTCCACATCAGGTAAATCATTATGCCAGTACCTTTGATGCCTTGTTTAGAAAATATCTGTATGGCTTCGGTCGCCGATTTGAGTCTTCATCAACTTTTTTATCCGGTCACTTCAAAAGTCTAATGCTTTTTGCATTTCCTCATTTTTCCTCCATTATTTTAACGCTCTTGTATGACGGTGATCAGCTGCAGTGGTTGCTGGTGCGTTGTCTTAGTGTCGGTTTTTCTCCAGCATTGCTTAAGTGTAGCAATCTAAACCTTCTGTGTGTTTCGTGGCGCCTCATTTTTTTGTTTTTTCTAAAAAATGTGTTGCATAAATCATTTCAAACCTCGATCATAACAATTCACATGCTTCTGTGAGCATTCCCATCCGACGATTTTAGCTAGTTACTTCAAAATCTGACGTTTCGATGACTTTATTTTTCTATTCTCTGGGGGATTACTATTTGGTGATGAATGCAGTCATTGCTGGTGCGCTGTTTCAGTGTTTGGCACGCTATGCGTTGTGTGTGCTTATCATCTAACATCGACTACGTACTGCGCTATGACAAACCATTTTTTGTTGATCGTGTACCATTGTGATATGAACCATGAGTCTGACACAAAATAAACATTTTCAGAATTACGCAGCTAACCTCGAGCTTTCAATTCTCAGCGATACGCATAGAGAATCCCTGCAAACTCAACTTTGCGGAATGTTTGAAATGTGCAAAGAAACACGAAAACCTTACCACTTGTTTTACTACTTGTTTGTGCTTAATCTAACTGCTTTTTTACGGTACTGTCAACGTTAGCTCAAAATATTTTTCACGCAACCTTTGTCTTTGTTTTGTAATAATCACTTCTTTGCGTATTTCCACTCGTTTTTACCTTTAATTTACTTGGACTGAAGATGCCGTATGGCGAAATCGATTTCCATTAAATAACATCTATGCGTGCTGATTTCTGTCACTTGTGTACAGGCTGTACTTAAGTTAAAAAGCCATTAGCGTCAACTAGTTAGATGTTTCAGTCATCTATTGATTTGCGAAAACGTCTTTCTAATTTTATTATTTGAGTAAATGCGTTTCTAATTTTATGGTTACCTTGAGCAACCGCTTTTCTTATTTTATATATCATAGTTTCTTTTTGTCGCAACTAGTATTCTTGATGTCAGTCACTTTGTTAAGCTGTTATGATTTCTGAAGTGTTGCGATATTTTGATTGTAGTCTTGAGTTTGTTTTTTCTCTGCTGCTACTTTAGCCCTGGGGTCACCAACACGGTTCCCGCGGGCACCAGGTTGCCCGCAAGGACCACGTTGGTCGCCCACGGGCTTGTTTTCAAATTAGCATTAAGGTGATGAGTATCGTCATATAGATTAACATCATGAATGATAACATAATAGGTAAATTGAATTAAATTTTATTTCAAAAGTGTGTAGCAAAATATAGTAGCTCTTAGCGTTAATTGGTCTCAAGAAGCAGCTCTCAGTTGCATAAAGGTTGGTGACCCCTGCTTTAGCCTTTCAATTTTTAACCCGTAAGCTTTGCATGCAATTTTCAGGACTGAGGATGCGTAATTTTACGTGAAATCGATTTCCTATTAAACATTTCCTGATCGATTCCTTGCTTACACCCATCGTGGAGAGTACTTACTTGAAGATACGCGACAATTCACAGATTTCGACGCGTCTCACCACACTGCTAATGCAAGAATCATTCGATGCATCTTACCACAATAAAGCAACTTCTTATTATAAGTGTCATGCATATTCTTTTGTTTCACGGTCCTTTGGTTCTGAAGTATCGTATGTACTATAGACCTCTATCCTCAGAATCACTGCCTCTTCCATACTTTTCGTCACATGTAAGATTGTTGATTATCGTGTACTTTGCTATATCTCAGCTTGTCACTGTCTCTAGACAGAGCATCATCGTCCATGATCTTGATTGTTGATTCATGTTGGGGATAAAAGGGACACCTAACAGTTACACCAGTAAATTAACGACAAATTGTGTTTGCTTATTAGTCCCCTACGGATCAGTTTGAATAGAGCCGAAATATAAAAACTAAAAACGCATGAATTGGTCATGCATGAGAGTGACGCGTTGAAATTCCCCTTTTTTCAATTGCACTAATGACGTTGAAATTCCCCTTTTTTCAATTGCACTCTTTCAATTGCACTAATGACCGCAGTCCAGCGAAAATCGCAGTTTTATTAAGTGAAGCAGAATTGCATTTTCTCTTTCGGATTTGTCATTGCACAAACACAATCGACGGAAGCACAAAAAATTCTCGAACGATCAGATTGCGAAAACACGTTCTGAGCTGTTTGTACTTTGCCTGCATGCTAGTACAAAACTGTCATGAGTTGCGCGAATATTTGATTGTAGGACTCTTTCCGGTTTGATAGAAAGCGAAAGCAATTCAAAGCAAGCTTATCTGTTATATACACGCGAACAGCTTGCTTATAAATGGTGGTAATGGTTGTGAGATGCAAACAGATTACATCAAGAAGCCAGCAATTTTATTACCAGCAGGGGCGTATCTAGGTAGAATGGCGTCCATGGCCAAGTTTAAATATGCACCCTTTTCAATAATTTCAATTTTAGATATGGGGGCAATTGTTGCGAAACATAAACCATGAGGAGAATAAATGTTTGAAAAGAGAAAGTATATGTTTAGAATATCAAAACATTCAAAAAATAACGTTAACATGTTTCATGCATAGTATTGGCTGACCAAATCGTAAATCTTACAAAAAATCACACAACGTATTGCAACTACAAACGACAATTTCTTTTAAAATGAAACACATTTTCTTTAGCGTGAAAAGGACGAGGTCATCTAGACATGTAAAACGACTGTTCTTATTCGGTCACAATGTCTGAGTGTCGTGTTGTGCCACAATACCACAGTTTTGTTTTGTCATATTGCTTGGTGGCGCTGGCGCAACACGCCCGACTTTACACACAAGATAATGATTACCAACAATGATTAGTAATACAAATACATCACTCACTCCATTGTCTTTGTTGCCACATATATCAACAAGGGTTTTTTTAGTCAGCTTGATCAGTACCAGGCAATGCCTCATACTGGTTTGAATTGCTTTCGCCCGACTCATCGCGTTCTGGTTTTGAGTCGAATATGTTGCTCAGCAAGGTGGCAGAAACTGTCGAAACATCCATGAACAGTATAGCTAACCAGCTAAGGATAAGTGAAAGATAATGAACTGGTCTCGAATCGCTCGTGTCAAAGCAATTCAGTGATGTTCGGAATCCAGATAAGGCTATCGAAAGGCTGCAGTTGATTGAGTTATTTGTTTGAAAATGTTTTGGAACACATTCACAACACACTGCGTTCGACTACAAATACTTTTAAGTTATTTATAGTGAGTGCTGCATAGTGCTTCGCTTAGGCATGCTGCTTGTTGAACCGCTTGCTCTTTGCTTCTGGCACTTGAGTTTTTTGATGACATTGTCGATGATGTTAGAATAAAGTAAGGGGTTGAGAGCGCTGTTGATGGGCAGAAGCACTATAGCCGCTACGGCGTAAGCGATGCTGCCCAATTTCACTCCATTAAAGTGGATGAATACCATGATGGAGAGAGGAATCCAACAGAAAAAATCGGTAACAATTAGGCGCAGGATCTTTTTCTGAACAGCTTCATGAAAAAATGAGATTTGTTTATAAGTATAAACTAGGTTTGAAAAGACAAATACAGGTACTTTTTGCTAGTTACTGCGATGCCGAAATATTTCTATATAATACTTCCGTAAGGCAAGGAGCTGATCAAAAAGTGAAGAGTAAAGTTGCAAACTTTGCAGATGCACCTATTACTACATCATATTTCATCAAGTCTCACACTGTAAAAAATGTCAAGAACCAAATAGTTTTGTTGTTTTTATTTTGTTGTATAAAACTGTTGTATGCGACATGAAGTATGTTTTTACCTGCATTTTCCTTCGGTCCAGCTTGCTTACGTCCATTCATACTTCTGTTTTCTTTCAGCATGATTGCAGTGTAGGCCCCAGCTACAAAAGTGAATGCCAAAAAATTTAAGATGGTAACAGATAAAGAAAATGTCCATGATGGATCATTCTTGGTAACGAAAAAGTTTGGAATGCACGCGCTGCTGACACTGTAGTATCTACAAATGCAACGATAACAGGTATTGATTAAAGCAGAAACAGACTTGATTGATCAACTCAGAAGCTTGAAACCGATCAGAGCATTTAAAAATGAAAGGCTTGGGATATGTAAAAAAATATTTTTTTGCAGTACATGCAGCAGTCTACAGGTCTTGTCACTGAATGAATGGGATGAGTGTATATGGCCCTGAGAATTTTTAAAGGACGTCAGTTATTTGCCTCAGGCATATAAAAGTTTTAAGAAGTGTGAAGATGTAAAGACAATTGGACAGAAAAAATGCTTAAGCACGGCGTTTTGCTGCCGGCTTAAAGTAATATTGTATTGGAATAATTTGTATTAGTTGTATTGTTTTATTTTTCCTGTTATGCAGTAGACTGATACCTTGCCGGCGATGCAAAAATTTGGCGGAAACTGAGTTAATAGATTAGATCAATTAAGAACTAAAAATAAACAGCATATTTTGTCAAAATAAAAAGCCCTTCGTTGACTTTCTAGCGTTTCTGGTTCCAAAGTTATGCCAAAAAAATTCCGAAGGTTTCAGGAATTTGCTCGGTGATTTTCGGGTATTTCCTTAATTATTTTCCGGACGCTTGGCCATAATTCTGAAACCAGAAACGCTAGAAAGTCGATCAAGGCTCTAAAGACTCGTCTTACTGCCTAGAATCTGATAAAAACTTGAGCCACAATATCAGCTTGTTTGGTAGGTCCCAGGAGATGATAGCGTCATCAGAATGTAAACCGGATGTGCATAAACATACTCCCATCATGAAAACATAAACAAAAGCCGACATCCAAAACTGAAACAATTTTTTTATTGCAGGCTACAAGACTTCCCCATCTTTCGCGGGTTTGAACAGCTCTCTAGCTCAATCTGCTCGCGAGTTATGGCCATATATAATAATGGTGTAATATACCCAGTGTCAACTTTTGTAGGAGTAGAATTTTTACCCAGTTGTTTGGTTTTTCAGCCATAATTTTCGCTCTAGATATGTTAGAAAGCCCATCAAGATCTCAAAACACTCGGATGATAGCTTAGATTCCAAAAAAGCCTTGAGCCATGCAATTATTGTTACGATGGTCTATTATTAAAACTGATTAGTTGGGCAAATTTAGAATTTATGGTTGAATTGCATTCAGTAAACACCAAGAAAGTACAATGCTATTTTTATGGTCTTTCGGAATAAAAAGTAAAATGTGTTTTTTACAACGTCTTTCTCACTGGTGGTATCAGATTTGTCTTCTCCCTACAATTGCAATTACAGTAGACCTCGTCTAATTTGCCATCGTCTAATTCGTCAATTTGCTTAATTTGTCACCTCTTTCTATCCCTGAGAAGCGTTTTGTTCGTCTAAATCGTCATCTGCAGTTTCGCTTTTGATGTTTAAGCAGCTAGTACGTATGGGAATTTAAACAAATTAGTGATCTTTATCTGAGATTTGTTGCACCTCGTAATTTCTTTATCGAATTTGTACACGAGGTGCGAAGCGCGACCCGTCTCCCCATTGAGAGAACGCGGAAAAATTTATTAAAGATTTAAAAGGTGCTTGATTAAATGGAGGAGTCCAGATAGAGCAAATGAATTAATTGTTGTATTCAACCATAACGTCATAAACTTGTATTTTACTGCAAATAAGAGCACTATGTATAAGAGTTACTATGATAAAGTATATCCTACGAGCTGCTATGAGAGTTTTCACCTGTTTGCATAATTCGTCACTTCGCCTAATTCGTCACTTTTTTCTAATCCCCTTGATGTGACGAATTAGGCAAATTCTACTTTAGAAACATCAATCGTTCGAGTCGCTGGTCAGTCGTTGCAGGCATGATTGTACCAGTCGACGCTGGTCAGCAGACACAACAAATGTCAGAACTGACACTTTCAAATGTCAGAAATGACGCGTAATTGGGTTCGGCAAGATAACATAAATAAGGATGCAATTAAGCAAAATGTTTTCATGTCACAAACACAGCGTGGTTAATGAGGCAGAAGTGACCAAAGGTGATAACGCAAAACTAGGGCCGGCCTTAGCAAGTGCAGGACACAATGCAAAACCTACGCACGGGGCCCTTCTGAGCAGGGCCGGCCTTAAGCCGATGCAACTGATGCAGCTGCATTGGGTCCCGCGCCAAGGGGTTTGGGTAGATTGTTCATTTTCGCCAGATACACCTTCTGATTGAGAATTTAGTAGAAATGCCATATAAATTTAATTGTTAACAAAGAACGCTCTCGTCAGAACTAGCGAATTTCCTCTCGAACGTTAGCAAACGTGCTCAAGTCTCGTGTCAGTACTTTACTGTACATCTGCTAGTGTTGAACAAATCGGAGATTTTTGCAATCCTAATCCAGTGCAAAAATTTCGTTGAGAAATCCGGTCCGATCCTAATCCGGTAGACCTGTCCAAATGATCCAATCCGGTTTATATCCGAAAAAGCTCTGATTAAGCATTTTTCTGCAGTGATCAACGCAGTTTGGATATCCATATCTGATCCGGTTGAGTTTTTCGAAATCCGGTCCAATCCGGATCCGGTTCTGAATAGCAGAATCCGGTTGGATCGCGATCCGGAAACCGGATCATGTTCAACACTGATATCTGCGCTCTACCACGATCGTAACACAGTTGACTGAACACGATGATGTCATAAAATCACAGCTCAGAGGGGCCCCGCGCTTAGGTCTTGCATTGGGCCCCGCACCTGCTAGGGCCGGCCCTACCCTCGTGAGCAGTCAACCGTGGAACGACCTTTTTACTGAAGACGTTTTAGCAAAGTAAAACAGACGGAAATTTATTGGAGTTTATTTGTATGAACAGTTTCTATTATTTGAAGGGACGTGGGCATAGCTCACGTGTCTCTTCGTCCATGTTTGACTAATACCATGCTACTGTGGTGGACATAATACAGTGTACCGCTACCACTCGTATTTAAAACAGGAAACAAGCAAGCTCTGCAATGGAGACTCAAGCGGCGAGCGTGAATGCAAAGTTACGTCAATCAAACCGAACTCAAAAGCAAATATGGGCGTCGGAAGAGGGAGCAGAGTAGGGGGCCAAGGACTCCCCCTTGGTTTTAAAAATTTCAGCAAAAAAGGATTGTTTTCTTAGTTTTTATTGGTAAAAAAATATTTTCACCACTTTTAGCCCCCCAGAAAATGAAAAAATCCCCAGTGGGCCACCTAGAGAAAATCCTTCCGACGCCCATTTTCTTGAAGCAAATTGAATTTCCAATGCAATTACTTCCCACTTGTTAAACGGCACTTTCGTTCGAAGAAAAACTGACTTGGAGACAACAGCTAATATTTACATGAACTGATTACCTTTCTTGCTTTCGGTAACCACAAGCGCACACGCGGTCTTGGTGACGTTTGGACGCACGATCAACTATCTGCTTCATAACGCAATGCACGAAAAGAACCATCAGACTTCACAAGAGAGCAACCCGCCCAGACTTCCCCGAAAGTCCAATTTTGTAGCTATCGGACTTGGAATGCAAACTGTTCTTTATAAATTAGAAATGTAATGTACAAAGATTTTACAACTGCCACGTCACAGGTGTAGAAACCCTTATCAAACGCAATAGTTTCTATTATTTGAAGGGACGTGGCATCGTTGCGCATGGTTGACTGATGAAATAGAAGCCGCCCAATATGATAAACAGGAAAGAGTGTGCTGGATGACATTCGCAATTTTTGCCTTGCCTAATTGAGTTGCAAGGCAGCTTTAAATGTCATTTACGCTCATGAATCTGGACATTGAAGTAATGTTTGTTTTACCTATTTACGCTCGCAAATAGGAAAAACAGTGAAAAATTGGTGGGGTGGCAAACGATAAAAGAACTTGTACAGTACGACCGAAAAATAAAGCGGAACAATTTTATGGACACAGGAAAGAAGGAAGTTTTAAATGCGAACACTTCACATGATTTTGCGCTGGTTTGCATGAGATTTTTGACTTTCACTGCTCAACCTCTCATTGCTTGTCATTTGCTTCAATGTCGTAGAGCTAATTTTATTTTAACAAAATATTAAAAAACGTAATCTGTGTCAAACTGCCATGAAGCAAAACTGCAAGCCTTTGTCACAACTCGAGTTTTAAACTAGCTTCACATTTAAACCTGAACCCGGATCGAGCCCGAAATCACTAGTCCGAACCAAACATTTATTTTTAAAGCCCGATTTAGGCCCGAAAGCTAAATTTACTGAGCGAGTCAAGATTTGCGCAGCTGCGAGATATCGGTGGCGTAGCAAAGTAAACTTGACTAAATAATTCACAATTAGCCATTTTTTATTGAAGATTTAATCAACTCGATTGCTTCAACAGTAACTGGTGACAAAGGTGTTTGTCGTTGCAAAAAAATTTGTATGCAGCAAAACCGTCGCCGAAAAGTTTTCAATAGGGGTCTTTTACGTTTGTGCAAGAGGGCTTGACATTGAAAAGTTGATAAAAACTCCATTGATTTAAAGTGTTTCATATTCCAATTTTTTTTGCTTTGGTTGCGGGGGAAAAGCCTCCGTGGCGACGTGACTGGTATGCAGGAAACATTTTGACAAAACTTAATCCCGAACCGGGCCCGACCCGAAAAGCCCGGCCCAACTTACAACTCGGAAAACTTTCCAAAACAGTTTTGGACGAAAAGCTTTCCAACACAGAAAGGTTTTTCGAGAACGGAACAACGTTACGTTGGCAGAACTGCCGTCAAAGTTAATAGGACAGACACTGATCTTGACCTGTTTACTGCGAGTTGAATCACTGCATGCTTTGTTTGCAATAGCGGTAAGTCTACTGGAGCCTTAACCAGCTCTAGTAACAACCAAGTCCCATCCATGAAGAGGAGGACATGGTGGAGCGCAAATAACGCTCTATATAGCATGAGGTTTGAGCAGGTCCGCAACCAGGGGGGCGAAGCCCCCCTAGAAAATGTTTCGCCCCCCTGGAAAAATGCGTTGGACATAGTTTTAAAATATTGGACATAGTTCAAAAAATTTGGGCTCCTCTCAGAAAACTCTTCGCCCCTCCTGGTGTCACAAGCTGGTTACGGGCCTGGATTTGAGCACGTTTGATAATGTTCGGAAGAGGAAATTCATCGTTTTTTTAAGCAAGATAATTGTTTGCAAACAATGAGATTTACAAGGCGTATCTACTGAATTTTCGAGCTCAAGGGGTATCTGGCAAAAATTAACAACCTTACCAAACACTATGGCACGGGGCCCAATGCAGCTGCATGGGCTTAAGGCCGGCCCTGCGGAAAACACAGCCTTTGCTTTTCAGCTGTAGTGATGCATGACTGCGCTTGAAGTCGCGGACTGTGATTCAATGCAAGACCTCTCCAACGCAAATTCGCTCGTAGCAACGCCTTCCTGTAGCACACCTAATATCCCGAAAGTTGCAGTGCAAATGGCGCGACAGCTTTGTTCAACGGCATAGCTTGGGCAGTTACTACCATGCAGTCCACAAAACAATCAATACCATCGCACATCAGTCGTCGCTCGCATGGCCAGGGCTGCATTAAGACGAAACCAGGCCTGATGCTGTAGCGCAGTGGTTCTTCATCTGGATACGATCGAACCCCTAGGTTTCAGGGGTTCGACGAAGGCCATCTTAAACACGATTTAAAGCGTAGTTATATCACAGCAAGCTAACCATGGTCACCTTGGAAAACAACGTAAGGGTTCGGCGTGTTTGTAAAGGTTAAGAACCGCTGCTATAGTGCATCAAAGACGTATTTTCGCGGCATTGGTGCAGCTTTATCCAACACTCATTCGCACTCAGATCGACTATAGAGGCTTAAATGTAGTATTGCTTAGCCTGGGGAATATAGTAACGTGAACAGAAAACGCAATAACCATCGCATTTTCACGCTCTGGAGATGCGTCCAAAATTCGGCAAAGTTTTTGTATTTAGGCAAAACAAACAGTTGAACTATTTTCATGATGTGGATTCAGTACAACTACCAGCAGTTGTTGAAATCGGTGAGATCTCAGTCGTCCTGGGGCTGCTGCCCCCGTGATCCATCTCAAAGGAAAAGCGCATGATAAATAAATGAATGAACAAATGCAACTGCATTTGCACAAAATCAGCAAGTTTATCGTGCACTTACAATTGCAATAATTTGAAAAAATGTTATTATTACATTCTGCTCAATTGCAAATTACAATTACTCATACCTTGTTGTACAGCAGACCTAGGGGCACCATTCTGTACAGCTTTTTAATTCCACAAAACGTAGAGTACACAATAGCCATTTTTCATAAAAAATTAAGCGCCCACTTGCTTCAGACTGTAAGTTGTAACGTTACAAAAATATAATGCAAAGTTTTTCCACCAAGTATAAAATCAACATTTTTGCGCATTTCAAGATAGGCCAATGGAGAGTTTCCCCTGAGAGCCCTTGAAAAGCATAGGATATTCTGTCTTATTTGATCAGCCACAAAAAGAACAATGAAAAAGTATGATTTGATGTTTTTAGTAAACTTCTTAGGCTTTCCTGCAGCTGTGTTGAAATTTTCTGTATGGACGTCAGCTGGCTTTGCTGGGAGAATATTCAGAGGTAATCTCTATCAATTTTTTATAAAATTTTCAGTGCGGTTTTCTCATGAACTTACCCATAAAATCCTGAAAATTTTAAATGCTCTGGTTTCGTTGGGAAGGATGAAAAAAACTTTTCCACATCTGTCCAGGACTCTGAACGGGTAATTTTACGAACATCGTCGTCCGAAGCTATCGACATATCCGGCGAGTAAGTGAGTAAAGTTTCCGCGTAAGACTTGGCCTCTGAGAAGTTGACAACACCGCTAAAGTAAGGATTGTCATTTATCTTGGCTTTTTGAGCAAAAACATCTTGATTTCCCGGGATGAGTGGAATAAGAGCAATGGAAAACGAGATCGTCCAGGAAAGAGCAATCAGCAGAAGAACGAACCAAGTTTTCGGTTTGTTGATCACCGATAAAGGCTGTGGAATGTCGACAGTATTAGCATTATTTTGACTGATATTATATTGTGTTGACAAAAAATTTTTTCATCATCCGCTCCTCAGTAATGTAACATTTGGAACTGTACATTAATTGCTATGTCGAGCCGCTGAAAAGACGTGGGAACAAGCTAACATAAAAAGAGAGCATCCAGTGGGTTTGAACAGTTATTATCAGATCTTGTATGAATAAGAATGTTAAATTCATTCATCGGAAGTACGCATCATATGTGAACATTCGGAGACTTGGAGTCTTAGATACTCACTTTAGAAAAAAAGTAGTAACAAGAAGCAACGAATGTGGTTCGTGATATGTTTGACCAAAACTAGCAAAAGTTCGTTACATCTTACATGAAAGACAGCGTGAAGACGAGTTGCTGTAAGAAGGGTCATTGTAATTGTTGACGTTTCGCTGGATAATACAACAAGTACTCCCATGGTTAAGCAAGTTTGACTTTTTAGCCATTCCAAGGATTTCATGCAGTAAACTCCACTGAACATTGCTCCAACGATTCCGAGAATTATTAGATACAAACCCATCAAAAAATCCGAAATAGCCAAGTTCAATATTAACATGTGGTTTGTGCGCAGGGAAGCTGATTCATTTCGTTCGAAGATGGTCTTCAATTTTTCGCATTCTCCAAACACAACCACCTGAATGAATTTATTGGTGTTGATATATTTTTTACAGCAAAAAGATTATAACTGTTTGATTTAACAAAAAATTAAATATACTGCTGTTCTCCACCACGTCTGTTTCATAACATTGGATTGACCGCCTTTGCATGTCAATGGTTGCCGACTGTAGGTACATAGCACACTTTCATCTGCTTTTCGGCGTACCATACTTTGCATCAAAGAAGTAGAGAACATACTGTATTTGTTCTTTTAACGCAGTGGTTCCCAAAGTGGGGCGTACGCCTCGCAGGGGGAAATTTGGTTTCTAAAGGGGCATTGAGGTTGACTGATGAGGTCTGGGTAAATTTTCGAATTTAATTTTTTGGATTTTTCTTGAGATTTGGAAATATTTGAATGTATGTTTGAATTCAGAAGTTACTTTGAGTAATTCTTAGGGAAGGTAGTTAAAAGGTCTTTATTGGGTAGTTATTACATAATGACTACCAGTGGTGTAGGAGGCGGGGGTGCATGGCGTGCAAGCGTACCCCCAAAATGTTGATTTGGTGAAAATCCGGGAAAAATCTGTGAAGATCTTCGCAAGATACCTGAAAATCTCAACAAACTCCCTGAAAATACTGGTAAAAATGGCACCCAACGCGCTTAAGTTTCAAAAACATGGCGCCCAACGTACGCAGAATCACATGAAGACCTTTCTTGGAGGTCATTCCAAAAACGCTTCTCATGAGAAAATGTTTGCACAAAAAGTGGCCCCAAATTTTTTTCGGGCAAGTTTGGTAAATTTCAGGCAAAAATCATTCGCAACCCCCAAAATTTGCCTGCTCCTACACCTATGATCACTACACCACCGCTCTTCATGCACATTCACGAAGCGTGGAGGTCACGGGAGAACTTTATTTATTAAATTGGATTTAGAAGTGCTATTGGAAGAGCTTTTGTTAAGTTAACCCTTCTAATTTCTCCTTTTTCTCTCAAGGGAAAGCAGATCATTTTATAAGAATATGAAATGTTATATATAGGAGTCATAAGACAGTGAAAAACATCCCCAGCAGCAATTATTCCTTTTTCATTATACAAAAGTGTTATTAGAGTTGTCAGGAAAGAAGGTTAAGCCTCTCCTGTTGAGAGGTATTTATTTATTTTTATGACGATTTCTAGAAGTGTAAAATGTTATTATAAAGGTGGTAATAATTTTCATCTTCCATGACTAATATTTTATGATTTGGAACAGGCTTGTAGAACAGCTGTGTTGTGTATAAACTTTAGTTAGTTTCATGAGACGTTGGCAGAATTTCCTTTGCATGGTGACCATTTATCTATGTGAGTGCTTGGCGTAGGTTAGGGGGGCCAAAGGGGCCATGTCCCCCCAAATTTTTAGAAAATATAGTCATTTTGTGCTTTGAGAGGCGTTTTTCCAAATAAAATAGTGCTATTCGCCTAAAATCAAACATTTTGCCCCCCAAAAATTTCTGGGCTGGCTACCCCACTGCCCGTTGGCAACCTTCTCAGGATCAACTCGGACATCACCATTAATCGCCAAATGGGCCAAACCATTAAGGCGGGTTTGTCAAATAGTGCTGCGTAGATAGGCTAGCAGCCATCGAAGCGTTGAAAACGAACGTTCAATTGTTACTGTTGTGACTGGTAACGTTGCATTTAAGTGCAACAAGGTGTGAATGTTGGAGAAACAGAAATGCTCACAAATAGTTAGTGTCTGCATAATGTTTTCAAGCAGCTCAGACTTTGGGACACTCGACCACAAGTTTTGTGTGTTGCGATGACAGTGACTTGCTGTCCATTGCAAACTTGAATCCCTAAATCGCTACCTGGCATGACATACCCACTGGCCACAATGTCAACCGTGCTGTGGGAAGCATTGCGTTATTGCGTAACGCTCCGTTGCGTGGTGCCCATGGGGTTGGTCATGTCTTGGCCAAGCAGGCTTTTATTTGGTCCGGCATTGCTTCGTGCAAATAACCCTCTCAAAAATGTCTCATCTGAATTTAAACTCCTTTGCAAGAAAGTTGAGCCCTTGCATTTCATTCAGGCTGGACTTCGGGTCGTGTTGTCCACAGCATATAGCAACTTTGCCAATAAAGTTCCATTCTTTAGTCGCACATTTTCGCGTTTAATAGCAAAAGGTAAACGCTGTTCAGTTACAGACACGATAGATTTACCGGTCGCTACCTGAGTCCGACTGTTAATTCCATTTATTTTCGAACAGTTAAGTTTGGTATAAAGCAGGGTTTCTCAAACTTTTTGTTCTGCGACCCTATTTCAAAAATTTTTTTTCAATGCGACCCCATGATGGATAGCGTGGATGTTAATGATACGTGTAAATATCCCATTACAATTCTCAAGAGACATTTTCGTATATGGCGAAATCATCCAAATGCACACAAACCATGAAAGTAGCTACACAGGACTAAAACTATCACGTAATGAAAACAGTCAAGCGAATAAATACTAATAAAAAAAACAAGCCAGTTTATAGAAACTGTCAAGTACAACTAATGGGATGGATGCACTTGATAATTTGTACACAGTTGACAGTTCATCCACTCGTAGATTGACGCGACGAAGGACATTCTCAACATTTTTCTAAAAGGATTGTTTTTTGGACTTGATGATTACCAATTTTGAGAACGCCGCATCACACAAATATGTTGTGGAAAAAGCTAAGGGTTTATGAACGGCTAAATCAGAAATGACTGGACATTCAATTCTTGTTCTTATCCAGAAATGACATAAACTCAGTTCTGAAAATTCTTGTTGAAAACTTTTGTCGTTTAATAACTCCGCAAAATCATCCCAGGCATACCAGGTGTGTCGCCTCCTGAAATTTCACTTGTGCATGATTTGTGGTTCCAACCTGTCCTGAATCAAAGTCCAAAGTACGTTTGAAACTGTACATGAAGCTTTAACTTTAGTCTAAAACTACTGAGTGTGCTCTCAAAGAAGTTAGCCTAGCCCAGGGGTCTCAAACACGAGGCCCGCGGGCCGCATGTGGCCCGCGAGGACCTTTTGTGCGGCCCGCGATGCCTTTTGGGAATTTTGAAATAATTAACATTTACGTTAAGTCCCTTGACAAAAATACCCCGCGAAAAACTTGAACCAACGTTGAATGATACCGAGTGCGGTTTTCGTCCCGGCCGTAGTAGCACTTCAGACCAAATCTTCACTCTCCAGAAAATTTTTGACAAATCTTGGAGGTATGCCTAAGATGTCCACACTTGTTTTATCGAACGCGAGAAAGCATACGACCGGGTTCTTCGTGAAAAGCTTTGGGGAGTGTTGCAGGAGTACGGTGTTGACT
>Ga0210059_1005094_pt1 | contig 21124 bp, 14 predicted proteins | sample Ectturendosymbi2_FD_188042 | JGI IMG/M metagenome (GOLD analysis project Ga0210059, IMG submission 188042) | Ecteinascidia turbinata endosymbiont from Florida, USA - Sample 2 (SPAdes) (version 2) | ecosystem: Host-associated > Tunicates > Ascidians > Unclassified | place: Key West, Florida...
CGTTTGCACTGCAGTGCTTTGCGTTAAACTATCAGATGTGGTTCAATCAGATGTTCTCTACACTTTCAAAAATGCTTATGGGCGTTTCGCAGATTCAACTTTTTTATTCTTGGAACCAATCCAAGACACTTTTGTCGAACATGAATACGACCCTGCGCATCAATTTTTGAACTTCAGAGTCACAAGCGGGTCCACGAATATTCATATCGAAGACACAACGATCAGGAGGAAAAAAATTGCCTTTCGCGCAGTCGTCACCGATGGACTGCAAACAGTGCCAGAGAGTTATATTATGGTGGCCACAACGCATGCTGAAACCTCTGCGCTCCGCTTACTGACGCCACTAAATACAGTATGGTGCGGAGCTGTCAAGAGATTAAATTCCAACCTGTTTATCCCGTCATGACTTTCAGGCAGCATTTATTGTGACGTGAAATACTCATTGAAAATTAGATTGTAAGTTTCACGACAATCTTCATTATCGCAATAACTTAACGGTAACGACAAAAGTTCCCACTGCACTGAAAATACATGCGACCCTCAACCTGCCTGTCACAGGACATATACTAAGGCCAATAAAACTAAATACTTCTGTTTTTTCAGCCCATCATCCAAAGTTTTCTCTGGGTGATACACCTTCAATGAAGCACCATCATTTCTGATATTTTGGTTTACATACACCTCAGCTTAGTTATAGTCGATACTGACATTTCTTGATGTTCTCCTTAGGTTCAGCCCAGCGGCAAAAACAGCAGCACGACTTGTGTCGTTTCTGCAGTAGCTGAGCCATGATTTCTACGCATAACGGAATTGAGCACACACGACTGTCACTACTTCCACCGGTCCTGGCGATGTGTTGTGAGATACTTTTTGTAGCAAGCAGACTTCCACAAATTCCATTTCAAACGGTATCAAACCAAAAGTGGTTGACAACGTCGTCTAGCCAGTGACTGAAAAGATGATTCGAACGGAGGATATCAACATGTTTTAAGGTGTCTCCTTTCAGCCATTTTCATCCATGGGGCTGCAGAGTGGCATTCAGTTTATAACATGATTTTGTCACAAAATTGGTTACAGTTAGTCGCTTGGGCCATACTAAGCCGCATGCGCAATGTGCGCGATTGGAAAAACATGCGAAAACGGCGGCACTTACGTTCAGAGTGGCAGATGCGACGTATTGCAGGTTGGGCTTTATTTCAATGGGTTGCTTGAACATCACGCGAAACGTTTTGTCCGATCCGTCGCAGCTGAATCCGGTGTCGTTCTGAGCGAGCACGGTGTCGTTCGATGTGATCTGAACAAACAGCGTCAACTATCCCATAAACCGAATACACCGGCGTGGAGTGGACATAGTACGAGTATTTAGTGAACATTTAACTGAAGACCACGGCAGAGTTGTGAGCAGTGTCGTTTGTTCTACATCAAGCGTGTACAACCTTTTGCTATTGCCGGCTGCATTATATTATTTATATGAAGTACGGCCGCCAATGAGTTCGAGTTATATTTATGAGATACGTTTAATTAGAGAATAGGTTTTATCCGGCATATGTCAAACTGCGTATTCATTCTATAACTCTTTGTGACATCACCATTCAGATTGTTACGCATCGTGTCGACTGATTTTCTTGCCTTGCGTTTGTTTTGCTTCAGTATACGCCAGCACGACCGCCAAATCTTATATTTTAAATTACATGTGGACGGCCGCAAATTTCATTATCGAAGGCCGCATTCGGCCGTAGGTTGTGCACCGTTGTTCTACATCCTCATATAGCACGGCGGTTGGCAGAGAGCCGAGGAAATGGTGACTGCCTGCGCAACGCTGTTACAACAACAAACCACTTAAAAGTCAAGGTCGTTCTACACCAGCCAGGTCCAACCCAAATGGCTTACTGAGCCAAAAATTATGTCACTAGCTTAACCAGAGCCGCACATTGAATGACATGTTAATGAGGGCCGCACATTGAATAGCTTACTTTGATCTTAGCAAACTAAATTTAGCTCGAGCTGATGTACTGGAAGCGTTCGAATCCTAACTGCAGAGGTAACAGACGTGATAAAGTGACACTGAGGACCACCTGCATCTAAAACGTCAAATTCAAGATTATCAAAATAAGGACAGGTTGTCAAAAGGTAGTTTACTTTTACTACAGCGAAAACCTAAACTGGGCCGCACAAAACCTTCGCCTGGGCCGCGGGTTGGACATAGCTGCTCTACACAGTCGCACGAGACGGAGGTTCAGTCACTTCACCCATGGGGAGTGAAAATTATGCAATGTACGCAAACCAGGACAAGGTCGGTCAACTTTTAGGGCTAAAAAGTGATTTCGGGGTAATAACGATTGATATTTTCAGGGGAAAAAATTATGGCAATGATCAGTGGAAAGATGAGATGTAACCTTTTCGGGAGTGCATCTGAGTTTTATGTAACCAACTTTCTGGTACTGAAAATGGCAGTCACCTTTTTTCGTTCTTCACTTTTTCAGTTGAAAAGAGATCTTATTTCGGCAAATTTCAGACGATTAACGAACTCCTCCAATTTGCCCAGAAAAAAACAATCGAACTAGTAAGCGCCAAACACCTGGACTAGGGAATCTTTTCAAGGAAAACAGTTTTCGTCCCAACCCGTGTTGCAACCTCTCCGGTGGTGTTGCGTTGATTGTATGATTCACCACGAACGGGATGCGCGCGAAGAACAAAAATATATCTGTGGCGCGAACAAGCAATAACAGAGTGATCTCATTGGGTCATCTCTATTGTTGCTTGCTGCCACGGTGCGAAGCTTTGCGCACATGCCGCTCGGGATTTCCGATCGCAACACCCCCTTAATTATCTTCACTGGGGCGCCTGTATCGAACAATCAACTGCATCACGAATGGATTTTTGATCTATTGGCACTTTGCACAGCGGACCATTGTAATGGTTCCGTCGAACCTGGGTTTAGCGCAACATTGTATCAAACAAGATGGACTGATGTAGCAGTCGGGATGTTGCGTCCTGGAACTGGAACTTAGCCATGCAACGAATGCAATCTACGGTACGGACAGGAGTGAGACGATTTGAAAGACTGGTTATACCCGAGTCAATATCAAATCGTACTTTTAATTAACCCATGACTGCTTCTCCTGGACGATTTGGCTTACTACCACCAAAACTTCTAAACAACAAAAAGGTGTCCACTACTTGTATGAAAGGAGCCACTTTTCTGCAATACTTTCCGCCAGTCCAGAGCGCATGGCGCGTGTTGCCTCAGTACAAACAAATTTTTTGGCATTGATAGCATTTTTTTTTCAAAAAAAGAAAATCTTGAAACATCCGCTCACATTGAATTCCCAAAACTGTTGAAGAATCTCGTAATAATAGAACTTGACAAGTACCTGAATGTTCACTTGGAAATCAGAAGGTCCGATGATTGAGCCGTAAAGACCGAAGCCGACAATATAGATCTTCCTGTTGACGCTGAAGCGAACGCGGTCGCTGGTACCTGAGTAACCCCATCTGCCAGAAAACAACTTCGATTTGACCATGATAAATATCAAATGGTGTCATGTCGATATACAGTTGCGACTTACCGGGATAAAATAGTAAGAAAAAACACTAAGACCTCTCAAGCATATTTCGCACGTAGAGAATTAGGTTCATCGCGTGAGATTTTCAATTTGAAAAAAACGATTCAAGCACAGTGGCCAGAAATGTACGAGAAACTCAACATCTTTGCATCGAAAAACGCAGCTACTTTCAAGTTTGACGAACTGTTTACGATTAATCTGTTGGGGATATTCTCCGGTACCTGCCGTAGCATCTTCGACAATCAGAATGTAAAAAAATAAGGTAGATTTTCTAGCCACGAAACAAGTAACATTAGCGAATATTGCTGTGGAGTCCGAATCACATGCTACGCTGGTTTGCATTTAGCGGCTGCAATAAAGGACCTGGTAAGCAACCGAAACGTCACATTTTGGAACGAAGTACAAGTTGCCACATTCTGTCCTTGGCAATACTGGCCGAGAGCATCAGCCACGGTAAACGCGGCACGAACCTAGTATTAAGCTAATATAAATTTCAAGCTTGACAACTCCAGTTCCAAGAATTTTTTCGGCGACCTCGCACAAAGCGCACGTGCGCTCACCTTTCGGCGACGTCGCGGAACCTGACAACGCTCTGTTCTTTGCCGGTGATGCTGCATCGAGGTCGATCGGAGAAGCGCACCTGGACAGAGTTCAACAGACTATGAGCAAGCACGGCAGCAATGCGGGCGCAGCAGGTGATGGTTCATATTTTATGCACTGGTAATTATATGCGCGTCGAGGGTTGCACAAATCAATTTTCATAAAATCACCGAAGCGCCGTCATTATTTCGCCGTTATAACTTAAGAACATTTTAATGCCTATATTCTTGTTTTGAAAACATGATAACGCAACGGCTAATACAAAGAAAATTACGTCGCATTTGTGTTTCGCACGATAAAACGTAGATAGGCTACGCTAAAGTATCGACACTTAACCGAGTAACACGGTTTGGGAACATTGCATGATACCACTTAGGTCATGCAAACAGCGATTCAAATCTTAACATGACCTTAACTTTAAGCCAGCAGTGGTCAACTACGGTCAACTAATGAATGCCATGCGGTCTCTGAGATCAAGTCATCGTCTCACTTTATTTGGAGCACAGAGAACGAACACGTCACACTTGGAGTCTTTGGCCTACTGTAAACTTCGTTTGGCCTCTCACAACTCCTAGCGATCGAAGTTAAAACGCATTGTATGCACGTCATTTCACCAATTACGTATTTATTTCCATGTACATTTCGACAACCAACATGTTAGTTTTCATTTGACTAGCTTTCATTATCTGGCAAAATCTACTTCAAACCTTTTTGAAAGCTAATTCTCAAGTACGAATGCTGTGTTTTTAAAAAGCTATTGATTGAAAGTCTTTCTTCACTACACATTGAAGTTGAAGCTTTATGTTTGATACACATATTTTCGAAATCTTAACCCAAGACTGAGACGTCGTACAAACTGCGAAACCTAGACTTTGTCAAAAAAGCATAAGAGACTGAGACCTGAAAATTTGTTGGTTAGAAACTTGTACCTGCCTCCATACTTAGTGCTTCAATAAGAAGCTTGAGTGATTTTTGCGGTGTCACGCCAAAAGTGTTCAAGGCTTTATCTTTATACCAGGCCAGGTTTTCGTTCGCTTCTTTCGCAATTCCCGGGCATGACCAAAATAAGTCGTCAGCACTATCGATCTCCACAATGATTGAATTTCATCTAATTTTGCCATCTTTTCGTGTATTTAGCCAAAGGATCAACATGACACTGAGGAAGATGAGCTGCTTCAGCTTTACATTTACAATCGCTTTTCCAAGCAAAGATTAAAGCGGTGTTTGTAACAAAACGTAATGCCTCAATCAAAACCGCAAGTCTCAAGACAAGGAGTTTAAGGCCGAGCACTGCGCCCTTCGAAACGGAAGCCTGGACACTTCAAAATGGGCATTGAAGGGAGTTTCGGGACTCCATCACTGACTTGATCTGTCATGAGTAGTTGGTGTTGTAGGCAGGGGCGTAGCGAGGGGGAAAGAGGAGCACAACGCCCCGGGCGCCGAAAACTCCCAACAATACCGCAAGTACTTTCTTCAGTACGATAAATTTACTCCTAAAATACCTCAGGTTTGAACATGGGGGCGGCAAACTTGTTTCTTGCCCCGGGCACCATCTAACTTTGGTACGCCTCTGGTCGTAGGGCTACAGAATGACACATTAAAGCACGCTAACTTTTGAACAAAATTGCCTATTTTAATACCAACTATTTTATTTCATATGCTATGCAGCCACTTAAAATTATGGATTTCTGAACGTGGCCTTTGCTCTTGAAAAGTTTGCCTAACTCCTAGGCCTTAGGCGACTGCTAAAATTCGGTGGCGGAAGAAGAACTAAATATCTGTGTTTTCATTTCACTAGTACAATAACTTCTTGGCTTATGCAAATACTTTGAAAACCAAAGTTCACCAAAAACAAAACTCGACCGGATCGAGGCAAATCGCGCTGTTGGAGACCAATCTTACAAGCTAATGTTTGAAGGCAAAAGCAGAAAACGCACGTTCTCACCCTGGGCTTGGGGTTGAGGGTGTAATACAGGAACAATTCGATGACCTCTCGGTCACTGATCATGCCGGATTGCGCCGGGCCTTGGGCAAATTCTTCCACGGGCATCAGCGGAAAGCGAATCAAGTATACGGCGTCGCCAAGGACCTTGCGCTTGTTTTCTTTCGTAACGTCGAGTTCTTGACGAATGCATTCGGCATCCGCCCATCTGCGTTTCAAAATTAAGCAATACAAACTAGAAACTTGACTGGTTGACAAGAACGCAGCTTCCACGCAAATTTCCTTTCGTTGTTGCGCAATAGTCGAGTTTGCCCATACCTTTCCACCGCAGAAAAAATAGCACTTTCCGTTAGGCCGAGAGTATCTCTTTCCAGGACAGTAACGAGAGTGTTGTAATCGATGTCAGTAAAACCTGAAGCAGAGGGAAAATCACGATTAATGATTTACTGAAATACAGCGGCATCGTACGCACGCACAAAATGGATAAATTTAATCCAATAACCAGAAAAAAGCAGACGGCCCCATACACGCTGGTCCTAAATATACGTACGAAACTTAATATCAACCAAAAATAAGCTCGCGATTCTTCTGTACACCGGTGTGAGATTTTTAAGAATTCACCATGAAAAGCTTTGTTTTTTTTCAATTCAACAAACTCTTCTCCACTTCCTAACAGGCCCGTAGCCAGATTTTACGGTTTGGGTAGAAACATACATTTCCACGGTGGCAAGATTTTTGCTTTCATTATATGTTTAAAATAGATTTTTCTGGGCGCAACAAATTTGGGGAGCACTGACCCCGAATGTTCCCCCGTGGCTACGAGCCTGCTTCCTAAGATGTTCGAGACTGCATCACTTTATTCTCACTGAAAGTGGACTCTGATACAATTTCTTAACTGTTGCAGAATGCAGTCGTATTTTAGCAACTGCAATACAATTTTCGAGACTTAGATAAAATTCTCAAAACCCTAACAATTCCTTTCCGCTGGTAATTGCAGCAATTTTTAATTCCTCACACTTACAAACACATTACAAATCTACAGAGATATTACATTTGACTTAAACTGTATTGAAACTAATTTTGAATGCTTGCTTTCCAAGGCTACGCTTAGTATGCCGAAACTAGGTGAACAAGGGGTGTTAATGCAAATAATCCCACTAACTAGAAATCAAACACACACAAGCATAACGTTGTACCTCCACGCTTAAGTTTAAACCAAGTGGGCACAACGTGCGACACGCAGTGGTGACAAAAATCAATGACTTGCCATCTGCGGAAAGAGCTTCTCTTGTGTTTTCATCGATACAGTCGAGACAAAGGGTGGCCAGCTGCGGTTCGTCGAACAATCTGGCTTGAGTGAGAAGCATGAACGCGTTGTCAGGTCCCAAATTTTTCTTCAAGAACTCAACGCAGTGAGCTTCCAGAGCAGGAACAGCGTATTTTTTGGCAGTGTAACTGTAACAAAAACATTGCTAAAGAATTGCTTTGCGCCTTAAACAGGTGGAAGTCATGTTAAGATATGCATCAACAGCACTTCCTGCACAACAGTTGACTGCGCTGATAATGCATCTAAAAAGCGATGTAAATCTAATTCCCACCTTTGTTCTTTGGTTTTACACGAGAGCAAAACTGAAGTCGGACTAATTCGACCTTTCTATTGAGTTGCTTGAAACTATTTCGCTGACGAAGGAAACTTCAAGCAAGGAAAGCCATTATCACATCAGTGCATACTGAACATGCATGGTGTCAAATTAAACACTATAGCGAGAATGGTCAATATCAATATCACAGCTGAAGATGGAAAGCAACCGTGACCAACATCTATACTCCAGACCTGCAAACAGTGGCAGAACATGGCATTGTGGCAGTATATCGTGCATGGCAGCGTTTCAGTGCCACATACAGATAAAAGAAATCAGGTGACGATGGTAAAAACTTGGCAGCGTTTTGCAGTGGATTTGATGAGTAATCATAGAGTCATAGATCAACAAGGTTATGTCTTTATTTTATAAAATGTAAAGCATCGGGTTTTACCCATACGAAAACTAATTTTTTTGGCACCAAAACTTCAAGCCTGGTTCTGATAACATCTTCTCAAAGGAATAGCGAAAACTTACGCAGTATTGGGCAGAGTTAGTGAAATCATAATTACGGTGACATTTTAAAAAAGTTTAGGAAATCTTGAACACAAGCCACAAAGAATCTAAACTTGCCTAAGTCACATTTCCTTTTCTGTTGATAAGAATTTACGAGAATCTTAGTACAAAACACGTATTGAAGTGGAAAAAGCGGTTGTTCTCTACCAACGTACACCAGGCAGTTTTACTCACTTGGTACGACGCGCCCATTTGAATAAGATAACAAAAACCTTTGCACTTTCTTTAACCAAAGGGCACAAGATGCTATACTATGTGACTGATGGTGCATAACGTCGTTTCAGACAAAGTCATTTTCACCGATGGGAAATGCTCTCCCTCTCTCTCTTCGATGGACGTCGAAACGACGAGTCCGATCCATCATCTTATCTTTGGAGGTGGGATTGTTCGTGGCTGTACAGTCCTATGCGTGATAGACACGCACGGCCACATGTGGGACACAGATAAGCGGAGTTGACGGGACGACGCTATCTTCAATTTTATCCTGCGTTGCTTGCATGAAGAGGATACCAGTGGTACAAATGTCTCGCCAGTCCTTGCGATCCGCTACTAATGTTTCCAGTTGGTCAGGAGGAATAGCATTTTTCTTAAGTGTTGCCTTCAGGCAATCCTTAAAACGTTTGAACTGTCCGCCAGTCGATTTTTGGCCTCCTTTTAATTCGCCATATAGCACACGGCGCGGCAGTCGGTTTTCCGGCATTCGAATGACATCCCCTGTCCATCTGAGCTGGCGCTCAGCAATAATGGCCTCCATCGAAAGGTAGTGGGCACGGTGACGGATCTCTACGTGGGGGCTTTGTCCCAACAGTGAAGTCTAAGCATTCGTTGAAGGCAAGAAATGTGGAGCCATAAAGTAGCTTTGAGACACAGACAGCCTTGTAGACGGCCATCTTGGTCTTGAGGTTCAGGTTTCGGTTAAAAAAAACTCGTCGTGAGAGTCGTCCAAAAGCAGATGAAGCAAGGCGTACGCGACGCTGGATGTCAGGTGATAGATCAATCTTGTTGTTTAGGACAGTGCCCAAGTATACAAACTCATCCACATTGGCAATGTCTTTGATGTTGAAGACAGGTGGAGCAAGATTTGACGAAGTGCACTGCTGTAGTATTTCTGTCTTATTAGACCAGCATGACTGTTTGCATCAACCATGCCATCAAGGAGTTGCTGAAGGCCATCAGCAGTGACTTACTAATGCCGTATCAACAGCATACTGAAGCTCACAAGAATGGGTAACAGATGTTTTGGTTTGGGCATTGAGACGACGTTGGTTGAACAGGTTTCCATCAAGGCGATACTTGACGGAGATCCCATTGTCTTGGAGGAAAGAGTTACGAACACATAGTGCGACGGCAGTCATGAAGATGTTGAAGATGACAGGTGCCAGCGCGCAGCCCTGTTTGACACCAATCTACACTGGAAAAAAACTCAGAGCTTGCGCCACCATAAATTACCTGCGCGGACATATCATCGTGAAAATCCCGTAGGATTGCCAGGATGATAGGTGGACAACCGAATTTAGATAGAGTTTTCCACAGGATAGCTCGATCTATGGTGCCAAACCATACTCTCTCTATGGACTGCTACCTTATCGTGGTGAGAGAGTTTCCGTGCCTCAGTGACCTCGAGAGCTGTACTGGCGGGAGCAACCCGCTCCCAGAAGGGACACCCATGCCAGGTTGGTCAAAAGGTAGAGGCCAGACAAAAAGTAGTCCCCCTGTAATCTCGAGGTGGAGGGAACCCATTAGCCTTAGTGTGACAACCCTCTAGGTGGTGACAATGCCAAAATAAAATCCATGTAGCATCAACGTCTTGGCACTTCCCAATTGCCTGGGTCTGTGGCATGGTGCTGCAACATCAAGTATAGCCGATCGTCTTGAATCTTTCTTGCCATCGGATTTCTTTTGGTGCCAAGATAGTGGATGGGAAATGCACAGCAACAAAGTGCAGACACAAATTCGTTTAATGTGATGCAACTTGCTCATGCCTCAGCCGCACATAGTTTGCCTTCATGGAAGTGTGTGTGGTGCAATACGAAACACCAAGACTACCAGACTTATAAAATTATGGCACAACTTAACTTAGAGTCATACTCCTAAACTACCAGCACCGAAGTGGACGCAGTGACCACTAGAATAGGGGTAGTCCATTGTAAAAGCCATGGAAAAGCAACACAACAAGTGAAAACAACTTTTTTACAGATATTAATTTACAGTAATTTTGAAAAAACGAAACTTAGGGATTTTAGAAGCAGAAAACTTACAGCGTTGTCATAACTGTTTCTGGACCAATGTGCACTTCATCTGTGTACAGAAAACGAAGCAAAGCCAAAAATGCAGCAGGCTCTACATCAGGCACTTCAACTTCATTGGATTGGGTGGCAAGAATGCTGTTGAACATTGCATCAAACACTGCACTGCCAACTGAAAGAATGAACTGCAAGAGAAACATGAAATGTCAGATTGGCGTTTCTTAATTTTATTTCATAATAGTCTGTGTGGATTTTAACCAACAAACAAGAATCATTCATCTTCAAACCTACAGTTTCTCTTTTACTAGATCAATGTGCTATTATTTTTGAAAACGAGAAGGTTGAAGTTTTTCCCAACAACTTCTGCATTGGTTCAGCATAGTACGAATGAAATTATACACTTGGGTGCAGTCAACACATTTCGCTTAGTTCACTAATCCCACAAAAATTCCAGCAAAACAGTGAAGAGCCTGGCCAACTGTCTTTGAGAGGACACTGAAAGCTAAAGTTTAGCTAACCCGGTGAGCAGGGATACGCTGGGACGACACACCACGACCAACGACAAAGCGAACATCAGACTGCAGCTCATTGTTGAAAAGATATTGAAAACGATCTTTGATTGTTGTTTTTGTTGCTTGCCAATTGTACACAGGTAAAGGACGGGCCACAGGCTGCACAGGCACACCAATGCCAACTGGTGCTAGAACACGATCAGCAACTGGGCCTCCACGATCACCACCACCTCTTGCTTGTGAATGCTGAGGACTGGAATCTGTTAATATAGGAATAAAATTGCAACATTCCAAATTACCAACTTCAAAATTAAATGTATCTTTTTATTCTTGCCAGCAAGTTACATTATGCTATCATTTTCCTGAATAGTCTAAATTGAGCAGAATAATTTTGCAAAGCACAGTGAAATACCTAACAGGGGACCTAACTAGCAAACCACCTGGTTATATCAAGTATCGTGGGAAGATGCAAATATTATGATATTGATTGTGTTTCTGTTCTGTGCATTTGCTTGTTTATCGTATCTTGTTTATTTTTGTGAGTTTTTTGTATGTGTCTGTTTTCCCAATAGACTGAATAGAATAAAATATAAAATTTAACTACCTTGAACAAAAGGCATCAGAGATCAATACTGATATTCAAGTAACTTCATGAAGTCAGAAATGTTTGATTTACAGTTGAATGATATGTTGTTTCTCTCACAAACTTCAGAAAAATGTCATTCTGCATATCATCTTTGTAATAAAACCTTGCTTACATCAAAAAAACACACTTGCCTAAAATTTAATGACTGTTTCTAAAATATTTCCACAAATTAATAACATTCTGATCTATTCCTTTCATGAGAATTCTTATTGATAAATTTGTCATCAGTGATGTATGAGCTGCGGTGCAAGCACACACCCAAAAGTTTTGAGTTGTTGAAAGTCTGGGAAAAATCCCTGCAAATTTGGGCAGATGCTTTGACACTGCTGTTCTGTTTGTGATCAATGAGACTGACTGACTAAAAATGTGATAGTGTCTATTTTGCCACCTGCAGCAAAAGCTCTGCTGGGACTATTTTGCCATTCGAACTGTATTCAGCTTTGTCCACATATAAAGCTGACTTCGTGATGCCATCAACATGGTGAACTTAGTTGAGTGCAGACATGGGGTGATAACAGCACAAATGTAATCGATTACTTCTCACTTGCTCAATTACGATTACAAATAAACAAAATCACAATGTAATCGATTACGATTACATTGAATAGTAATCACAATTACAATCATGATTACATTTGTCTTGAAACATCTTCAGAATGAAAACAAACCTCACTTGCATGGTTTGATGCAAGTACAGTATACTTTCAGACAGCATACGATATTAATGAATGTAATAAATGAAATTACTAATCTGTAAAGATCAAGCACCGGAAAAAATTTACAATAATTGTTTAACGAGATGTTTGTGCTGTAAAAAAATAGTGGCGTGATTAGAGGTTTGAGCTAGAAGGGAAACTTAGCTGAAAGAGGCCAACTGTCCTCTGTAGGTGACCTACAAGTTAACACTCAGAAAAAAAACTTGAGAAATGATGGTGAATTCGGGTGTGGATGGCTATACTAAAACCCCAAATTAATAGAAAATTTCCGCAAAACACAAAAGGACAACCTGCTGAAAGCCAAAAGAAATACAAAAACTGAAATATAAGCGAAGTGGGGGCCTGGTTTTTACATTTAACTGGCCTGGGGAGTCAAATCGACCCTCATCCCTCTCGTCAGTTACTCCACCGCAACAAACACTTTAAATATTAATTGAACAAAAATGATAAATGTTTAAAATCTTTGTTACAGTTGATAAACATCAAGGCTTCAAATCTTTGACAGTCGAATGACATCTATCAGGCTTGAATATTCGTCCAACAACCCTGAAAATGCGTTTGTTAATAATTTCAAAATTGCTGACTATTTCTTCGAAGTACGAGTTACAATCGTCTACAAGCCAGCATAGCATTGTGTAGCTTTCAATTTGAAATGAAATGAACAGTGACGCCAATATAGCTGCTCATCCGTCTACTGGAACACCAAACGTCAATGGTCAACAAAACCTCACGGGTTTCATTGAGTTTTTTTTAGCAGTATCTGGTGGATCACAGATGACATGCTAGTTATCAGTGTTGTGGAAAAATACTTTCGACTTGGATTAAAGTACCTTATTCCTCTGAAAAAAATTAATTTACTGTATATAAATTACTGCAATAATTATATACATAGCCTACTCCAGCACTTACATTAATAAGTTCACTCTAAATATACATAAATAAAACCAACACCTTTCCTCGCAATGTCCAGCGATTCTGTTGCCAAAGTGTCAACTCATTTTTAAACCATACATTTTAGGCAGCACGTAATTACATTATGAATGATGAAGCTCTTTTGGTTTTCCATGATTTATGCACAATCTTTAAACTACTTCTAAATAGCTTGATGTAGAGAGCAGCATTTGCAGTACAAATAGTAGCACATCCAGTAACACTTCAACATCCTACTTCTATTAGGAATTCCTGCTACAGCACCAACAGGGGGCCGGGCACCAGCTTCTTCATCTGCGACATAATCAACATTTTGATTTCCTCCCACAATAGGAAAAGCAATGCCAGCAGGAATATCAACTACACGATTTTGTGGCATTTCCATAGCTTCATCACCACCATTTCCATTGTTGAAGTTTTCTGTCATACTAGTGTTTTACATCTAACCAACCTATACACACAACACCATCACACAGTCAATTATACAATTTAAATTTTTAAAAAATCAATTTTCTATTAAATTCACATCAGCAATTTTTAACTTGTGTGAGCAAAACATGAACTTATGAACTTCATATACACACATCAAAAATATAACTAATCAGTATACCCAATATGCATACACATACAAAACTACATATTAATGAATGATCCCAGTAATGAGTCCACTGTTATCACATATAAGCTCAAGTCAAATGAAGTACGATTGACTCATTACCATGATTACAGTACAGGAAAGCAATATGGAATGTGTTCAATATGCATTATCTGTAACTTACAGATAATGCATATTGAAAACATTCCATATTGCTTTCCTGTTTATGTAATTCAGAAGCCAGCAAAAGCACAGCGAATATTTTAAATTAACATTTGCACACTGTTCACAGAGGATATACTTTACACACTGCATTACATAAACCAAAATAGCCATGAAACAAGCACAGTTTGTGCAAAGTAAGCAGGCTACACACAGTGATGGGATTTGACTGATTCACACCAGGTTCACAAGAATCTGTTCTTGGAATTTATTTAATCCCAAGAACCAGTTGTTGGCATGGTTTGCCTCTGGAGACTGTGATGAGAGAACCTGTTCTTAGTGAGTCCTGGAGTGAGAGAACCTGTTCTTAAAAAATTTGAATTCCACCACTGGCTGCATGTAACTGCATGTAATTCAAATTTCAGAGCTTGACATTTAATTTGATAGGTTAACCAGGCAGACAATTGTGAGTGTATACATATTTTATGACAACACAAATGAGGATGGGTAGTCCTGTAGAATTGTTTCATCTAGAGCAGCTATATCCCAATATCCCATGGCCCGCATGCCACACACAGTCCAGTCAAAGGTTTTGTTTGGCCCATTTTAGGTTATTGCTACAGTATAAGTATAAAGTGACAACCTGTTCTTAATTTGATAATCTCAAATTTGACAGTTTTGATGCAGTGGTCCTCAGGGCCACTTTATCATGCTTGTACTATGTACTGGGAAATTTTCACATGTCCACTGACACACTGGTGCAAAATATATTTCTAGTTTTTTAATTCCTACCCTTGTTGTTCCATTGGCACTAAACTTGCCTATGATATCACAATTATGAAGTGGTTAAAGATGCCAAACAGTCGTTCATTACCATTGCAGTTAGTATTCAAATGCTTTCAGTACAGTACCTTCAACTAAATTTTAGTTGGTTAACATCAAAGTAAGTCATTGAATGTGCAGCCCTCATTAACACCTTCGCTGACATGTGAATTTACCTTTAACACTTTGGCATCCGGCTGCTTTTGGGGATTTAAAAAAAAACACCAAAACACATGTGGCTCTGCGTGGAAATTTTTCCCATTCGGTAAGTGCTGCGGACCTGGTCAAAGCATCAAAAGACGCGGCAAGTCTTCTAGTCTGCACTCGAAAAAAAAATTTTTGCTTGGGGATGCGGACTTTTTGTGAGTGACGTCATAAATGAAGGACTTTTAGGCCACCTTGGCCCACTTTACCTGGTCCTGGGCACCAACCGTTAGATCAGTGCTTCTCAACCCCAGGGTCGCGACCCAAAAGTGGGTCACCGTTTGATTTGGTTGCCGATTACAGTAGTTTACATCTGTAAAAATCTAATCCTTTTTATTGTGACTTGATGTTGGTTATTGCTTATGGCATACCTTTCTGATATATTTTCTCAGCTGAATATTATGATTAAATCTTTGCAAGGGCCAAATATAATGCTGGTCGACGTATCTGAAAAACTGCTTGCTTTTAGGGAAAAGTTCAGGTTGTGGAAGAGAATGATAGAGTCTCAGAAAACAGCATCATTTCCTGTTTTTAATGAGTTTCTGGAAGACATAGAGGTGTGTTTTGATTATGTCCAGCTCATTATCAATAAGCATTTGGCTTCATTGTTACAAGAATTTGATTAACCCCAAAAAGGCAAAAGAATTGGAATGGGTGCGCAATCCATCTGCTTTTGATGTTGATACATTGTTGGAAAGCTGCCAAACTATTTCTGGATTTCAAGAGGAATTTATTGACATTCAGTGCGACAGTTTATAACCTTGGTCAATTTTGGATAAAAATCAAGAATGAAACGATTATTGTTGGAATGCATGCAGTAAAAGCTTTACTGCTATTTGTTACTAACTGCTTGTGTGAGTGTGGGTTTTCTGTGCTTCACAGATCAAAACAAAGACGAGGAACTGTCTTGAGCCTGAGGACGATATGAGATTGGCTCTGAGCAATATTGTTCCAATTTTTGACAAAGTTGTGGAAACGATACAAAATCAGGGCTTACATTGATTAAATTCGAACTGTTGTTACGACTATGTTTAGGTCTTTGTTAAACTGTCTTGTGTTTAGTTCATTTGTTATGCTTGCAAGAAAATGTGTGAAAAAGACTGGGTCGCCAAAGCTTTGCTATCTATTTACCCTTAATATTTGGATAGTTACAGAAAAAGGTTGAGAAGCACTACGTTAGATGGTAGTATTTTGCTGAAGTTTTTATTGGAAACTAGGCTACAATCCGAGTCTTTTGATACTTTGGATGACCTGCTGGGGTTTCAGGTTCAAAAGTTACGATCTAAAGTAGTAAAAATATTTGGCTAATTAGCTAATCAGATACTTAATTAATTTGTTTATTTTAGATCATAACTTTTGAACTAGAAACGCTAGAAAGTCAATCAAAGGTTCAAAAGACTCGGACTCGAGCCTAGTTTCCAATGAAAACTTCAGCAAAACACTTTGGCCTAGCGGTTGGGCCCTAGGCCAGGCAACATGAGACAAAATGACCCCAAAACTACTTCACTTATGTCGTCACTCACAAAAAATCGGCACCTCCCAACCAAAAAATTTTTGTTCGAGTGCAGACTAGAAGACTGGCCAATCCGTTTGAGCCCTTGAACAGATCTCTAGCACAATTGACGGAGGAGCTATGGCGTTGGTAAGGCAACCAAAAACTGCTGTTTTTTAGGTCGAAATCGAAGTACAAATATATCGTACGCCGGCTCTCAAAATGTTAAGACCCGCATGAGCTACTTCTTTACCATCACTTTGCAACTCTAACTTGCCAGGCAATTGAGCTAGAAAGCTGTTCAAACCCTCAAAAGATGCAGCAAGTCTTCTAGTTTAGATATTTTAAAAATTGTTAAGTTTTTTATTTCAGGCTTTTGGTGGTGGTGTTACAAATGGGGTAGGTTCAGGCCATTTTGACCCAGGTGACATGGCCCTAGGCACCAGTGGCTAGAGGGAATTTTTTTCTCAAATTTTTATTGCAAACTAGGCTATAATTCGAGTCTTATGAGGCTTTGATTTGCTTTTTAGCATTTATGGCTCAAAAGTTATGACTTAAAAACAAGAAATTAATTATGTAATTAGGAGATTAATTAACTAATTTGTTGGTTTCAGGCCATAACTTTTGAACCGGTTTCTTATTATTTGTGAATTTATTATAGTTCATTATTATTATTATACAATTTTTTTTACAAAATTACCAATTTTTAGTAAATTATTAATTTTTGGCAAAATTATTAGTTTTATGGCTTTTTGGCCATAACTTTTGAACCAGAAACGCTAGGAAGCCAATCAAAGGCTCAAAGGACTCAGATTTTAGCCTAGTTTGCACTAAAAACTTTCAGCAACATACTTTCCTCTTGCGGTTGGGGCCCAGGGCCTGATGGCCTCAGCCAAAAAGGCCTAAGCCCACCTCACTTACGATGTCGCCCACAAAAATCCGAAACCACAACCTAAACACTTGTTTTTAACTGCAAACAAGAAGAATAGGCTTAAGGGTTTGAACAGCTCTCTAGCACAATCAATTGGAGAGTTATGGAGTCGCAAAAATTTGGTGAATATGGCAAAATTATACCTTTCAATTTAAAACATGTTGGCCACTTACCTTTCAATTTAAACCGGGCTGGCCTATACCTTTCACTTTAAACCGTGCTGGCCACTTTTTTGACCAAATTTTGCAACTCCGTAACTCACCAATCGATTCAGCTAAAGAGCTGTTCACACCCTCTACGGCAGGGCTACTCAATTATTTTATAAGGGTCCAGTTACAAATGTCAAAATTTTTCAAGGTCCGGTCACTCCCATAAAATCATGCAAATGTGACATGTCTTGGATTTTTCTAACAAAAAACGTAATATGAGAATTTAATACGATTATACTGTATATAGATATACAAAATCTGGTAAATGGATACAGATATTAACAAACGCTGTCAGCGTTATTTATTGTTCTGCTGGTGGGAGCAATGGCATTTTGTGCTTCTTGGCAGTTACCTAAATTTTTGTTCCAAGGTAGTGACAGTGAATAGAATGTGATGGTCAAGGTTTTATTCATGATACAGATGTGATACTTGTTCTTTATGAGCTTCTTTTTTGACAGAGCGGACTGTCAACAGTCAGTGGTGTAACTAGATGTCTAGGCCAGGAGGGAAAACGTAGCTGAAAAAGGTCCACTGCCCACTGTAGGGGGGTTACTAGCAACACTCACAAAAACCCTGAGAAATGGCAGTGAATCTGGATGTGGATGGCTATACTAAAACCTTAAATCACCACAAATACTCCAAAAAACATAAAAAACTACTGAAAACCAAAAGAATACTAAAACTGAAGTATAAGCCAAGTGGTGGGCCCGAGTTTTACATTTACTATAGCTGGCAGGAGGGAACAATTCGCCCCTCCAGCAGCACCAGCAGGTAGACCCAAACACCATAAGCATTTCCACTGACCATTTGCGAGAGGTGGAAAAGAATTTGGATATACCTTCCTTTGACAAGAAGTTCTCAGGTGTTCCATCAAAAAATTTCTTTCACTGCTACATTCTATGGGAATTCAATTAATTCCAGTTGAGCTTTGGCTGGGTTCACACTAGTGGTGTCAAGCTGCCGGAGCTCCACTCCATCACTTTCATCAGTGAATGATGGGTCGTTGCCTACAAATATAAGCGAATATGCCCAGCAGACCTCCGGTACCTATGAACATTTCCACTTCATCTTCGGTGCACACATGTGCATGTGTCCTTTTGCTTCAGTTGAGAATTCTGTAATGTCTGTCATTTAAAAGGGTTTTCAGGAAAGAGCAGCAACTGTTTTTGAAAAGAAAGCCGCCAAACTGTTCGGCAATGGTGGTAATCACCTTTTCAATAAGTTGAATATATCTGGAATCTTCTTGCTTTTATTTTCCCAAATGCTTCGCAAAATGACTAAGTTCATTTTGAATGACTTTTTTGAAGATATTAAACTTTTTTTGGAAAGGGCAAGTAGCAGTGATCAAATCAAGAGTAGTAGGCTATGTTTTTTTTCAAGTTTTTATGGAATCTAGGCTATCATCAGAGTCTTTAGAGCCCATGATTGGCTTGCTAGCATATCTGAAGCTAAAATCATGGCTCAAAAAACAAAAATTGGGAAAATTTCAAGTCACACAAAAGGTAACCTGGGCCATTTTCGCTAAAGGCCATAACTCACTCAGCCAATTAAGCAAGAGAGCTATTCAAGCCCTATAGAAAGTGTTGTAATTTAGAATAAAAAAATAATTTGTTTTGATGTCGGGTTTTTTGTTGATGTTGACATAATGGGAGTATTTTTGTGCATATTTGTTTATATTTCATTGATATCATCAGGCCCTGATGAAGCCAACACCATGAGCCATTTATTAACTCAAATTTTCATTGGATACCAGGCTATAATACGAGTCTTTAGAGGGTTTGATGGACCTTCTAGTGTTTCTGGTTCCAAAATTACGGCCAAGAAATGCATATTGATTAGGTAAATCCCTAAGGAATTCTAAAAATTTTGTTTTTTGGACATAACTTTGGCACCAGAAATGCCAGAAAGTCTATCAAGAAACTTATATTACAGCCTAGTTTCTAATAAAACTTTGAGCCATGAAATCAGCTCGAATTGGTTTGCTGATGACATCATCAAAAAAACTACAAAACCTACCCCAATTATGATGTCAAGGACCAAAAACCACAAAACCAAAACCTTTTTTTTTTTATTCTAACTGCACGATTTCCCAAGTGTTTTAGCTAGTTTGAACAACTCTCAAATCTAGTCTCTAGTTTAAAGCTGCTGTGTTAATGGCTGACCAAAATTTGCCTTATAAGGACAAATCATACCTTTCCTGAAACTTTTTTATTTTTGTCAAATTTGGGTTTTTGAGCCATAATTTTGGAACCATAAATGCCAAAAAGTCAATCAAGAAACTTATATTATAGCCTAGTTTCTAATAAAACTTTGAGCCATGAAATCAGCTCGAATTGGTTTACTGATGACATCATCAAAAAAACTACAAAACCTACCCCAATCATGATGTCAAGGACCAAAAACCACAAACCCAAAACTTAATTTTTTTAATTCTAAAGTGCACAACTTCCCAAGTGTTTTAGAGGGTTTGAACAGCTCTTAAATCTAGTCTCTAGTTTAAAGCTGCTGTGTTAATGGCTGAAAAAAATTTGCCTTATAAGGACAAATCATACCTTTCTTGAAACGTTTTTATTTTTGTCAAATTTGGGTTTTTGAGCCATAATTTTGGAACCAGAAATGCTAGAAAGTCGATCAAGGGCTCTCAAGACTCGGATTATAACCTTGTTTCCAAAATAATTTGAACCAAAAAAATGGCACATTGTGTTGGCGGCAAGGGTCAGGCATACTTGGCCAAAAAAGCAAAAACACGTCCCCATTGCGATGTCAGCCACAGAGAATGCCAAACCCAAAAATGAAAAAAAAAGGAAAGGTTGTCAATGTGTTTCCTGTTTGTGGTTTTTGTCAATGAATTCAGCTTGTCACATGGTGGCACATGTGTTGCAGCTGCTCCATCAGTCCTAACTGAACTTGAGCTAGCATTTTTCAGAACTCTTTGGCGTCCGACCGCTTTCAGGGATTTTCGCAAAAAAAAACACCGAAATGCATGTGGCTTTGCGCGGGAATTTTTCCAGTCCGGTCAGTGCTACAGACCCGGTCAAAGGCTCAAAAGACACGGGAAGTCTTGCTGTTTACACTTGAAAAAAAATTTTTTGGTTGGGGGATACGGATTTTTTGTGAGTGACGTCATAAGTGGAGGATTTTTAGGTCACCTTGACCCACTTCACCTGGCCCTGGGCTCAAACCATTAGATAGTAATATTTCACTGAAGTTTTTATTAGAACATAGGCTACAATCTGAGTCTTTTAATACTTTGGATGACCTGCTGGGGTTTCAGGTTCAAAAGTTATCATCTAAAATAATAAAAATATTTGACTAATTAGCTAATTAGATAATTAATTAATTTGTTTAACTTTTGAACCAGAAACGATAGAAAGTCGATCAAAGGCTTGGACTCG